>Ga0209539_1001144_pt1 | contig 14554 bp, 17 predicted proteins | sample BarGraNGADG00312_2_FD_184499 | JGI IMG/M metagenome (GOLD analysis project Ga0209539, IMG submission 184499) | Arctic peat soil microbial communities from Barrow, Alaska - Barrow Graham LP Ref core NGADG0011-312 (SPAdes) (version 2) | ecosystem: Environmental > Terrestrial > Soil > Wetlands >... | reverse complement strand
CTCGGTTTCGGCGGGGGCTGCCTGCCCAAGGACATCCGGGCGTTCATGGCGCGCGCTGGCGAGCTCGGCGTCGACCAGGCGCTGAGCTTCCTGCGCGAGGTCGACTCGATCAACATGCGGCGCCGGGTGCGGATGGTCGACCTGGCGCGCGAGGTCTGCGGCGGCTCGATCGTCGGGCTCCGCATCGCTGTGCTGGGCGCCGCGTTCAAGCCGAACAGCGACGACGTGCGCGACTCCCCCGCGCTGTCCGTCGCAGCCCAGATGCAGCTGCAGGGCGCGCACGTGGTCGTCACTGACCCGCAGGCGATCGACAACGCTCGCGCAAAGTGGCCGGACCTGCGCTTCGCGGACACTGCGGAGCAGGCCGCGATTGGGGCCGACGTGGTGCTGCTCGGAACCGAGTGGAACGTGTACCGCGATATCGATCCCGAGAAGCTGGCCATGGTGGTGAATCACCGGCGCATCCTCGATGGGCGCAATGTGCTCGATCCTGAGGTGTGGCGCGCGGCCGGCTGGACCTACCGGGCGCTCGGGCGCCGTTGACGAGCGTTCTCGCGCCCCGACGACGGTTGGCCTGCAGTCCTACGGCGCCTCGGAACGAATCTGCGCATCGTCCGCGTCGGAAGGACCGGTCGGCCCGAGCGGGGCTTGTGCGCTCGGGCGGTAGCGGTACGCCGCGCCCTCGTCTTGAACCACGAAGGTCTCCACGCCGCTGCGCGTCCAGTGCAGCACGAGCAACCCGTTGCGCTCCGCCAGCCGGGCCAGCGTTGTGAACTCGGTGACGTCGGCCACCGGTCGGCCCGCGGGCGTCAACATCGGCTGCACGACGACGAGCCGCGGGGCGTGGCGACGGTGGATCCCTTCGCCTTCGCTCGTCGGCGCGAACAGGTGGGCGACGAGGGCGAGCGCCGCGGTGCCCAGTAGCCCGGTGAGCAGCAGGATCACCGACAGGGTGCGGGCCGTGGCTGCCGTGACGTGCACACCGAGCGCACCGAGTGTGTGGGGGGGTCACCTGCCGCGGCGGGGTCCTCGACCACGAGAGCCGGCGCGCCGCTGGCGAAGGTGAGCTGGAGCGGGCCGAGAGTCAGCGGCAGCGTCGGCGAGAAGCGCGCGCCGTGCCGGTGGCGCACCGGTAGGCGAAGTGGAGGCCGACGGTGTTGGCCAGCCTGCGGAGCACCGGGTCCGGCGAGGTGAGTCTCACCGACCCGGACGGGCTGACCCGCACCCGGGTCATCACCGACACCCTCGTGGACCTGCCTACCTACGACAAGGGAAACGTGTTCACGATGCGGCAGATCACCCGCCCGGACCAAACGAAGACCCCCCGCCAGGTGCACATCCTCCCCGCCCGCACCGACCTGACCGCGGGTGAGCCGGTGCACCGGATGGCGTCGCGCTGGCGGCAGGAGAACTACTTCCGTTGTGCCCGCATGCGCTTCGACCTCGGCTCCCACGACACCTACAAAGCCAACCCGGACGACCCCGACCGCTCCGCGGCGAACCCCGCCAAGAAACACGCCCACCAAGTAGTCCTCGCCGCGGCCGCAAGCCTCGAACGGACCCGTGCCCGCAACAACGCAGCGCTGCTCGCGGCCCGTTCACCCGCCCCCGGGGAGGCCGTCGTCCTGACGAACGCCGACCACAACGCGATGACCGCGGGCCTCCGCGCCGCCGAGGCCGATCTGTAGAACGCCCGAGCCGCGCACCGGGGGATCCCCACCTGTCTACCGCTGAGCGAGGTCAAGCCAGGCCAGCCACGACGAGACTCACAGGCGGTTCACTCCGTCCCGGCCACGCTCCATCACCTCCTCAGCAGCGCGCGACACCCCCAACAGGCCGATTGGGGTGCCGTGATCAGTAGGCGCCGGAGCCACCGAACACCGCTCGAGCCGTCTTCCACAAGATCATCAGGTCCATCGCCATGGACCAGTTGTCGACGTAGCGCAGGTCCAGCTGGATGGACTCGTCCCAGCTCAGGGACGCGCGTCCGCTCACCTGCCACAGTCCAGTCAGGCCGGGGCGCACCTGGAGCCGCCTCAGGACGCGGTCGCGGTAACCGTCGACCTCCTCCGGCAGGGGCGGACGGGGGCCTACCAGGGACATGTCTCCGGTGACCACGTTGAGCAACTGGGGCAGCTCGTCGATCGAGAAACGCCGCAACACCTTGCCGACGCGGGTGACGCGCGGGTCGTCGTGCATCTTGAACATCAGCCCGTCACGATCGCTGTGCGCGAGCAATCCGGCTCGACGCGCCTCAGCATCGACGTACATGCTACGGAACTTCAACATGGTGAAGACTCGCCCATCGATGCCGACGCGCTGCTGCTTGAAGAACACGGGCCCGGGGCTGGTCGCCCAGACGGCGAGCGCGGCGAGCACGTTCACGGGCGTCGCGGCGAGCAGCAGGAGGCCGCCGAGGGTCCGGTCGAGCACCGACTTCGCGATCATCCGACGCCGCGGGCTGGCCGTCTCGACCTCGAGCAGCGAGAGCCCCGCCGTCGGCCGCAGGGAGACCCGGGGGCCGAGGACCTCTACGAGGCCCGGCGCCACTACAAGCTGGGCGCCGACGTGCCCCAGCGCCCAGGACAGGCGCCGCAGCGGCTCGCCGGACAGCTCCCCGCCGGCGACGATCACGACCTCCGCGGCGTGGTCGTAGGAGACCTGCGGAATGTCGGAGAGCGCACCGAGTATCCGCACGCCGACCTGGGGCACGGGATCGGTGAGCGACGGCAGGCAGATGCCGACGACCTGGTAGCCGTGATGGGGCGCGGCGCGCAGGTCGCTTACCACACACTCGACCGAGGCCGGGTCACCGACGACGAGGGTGCGCGACATGGCGCGCCCGGCGCTTCGCCGCCGGTGCAGCGAGCGGCGTAGCACGTGCCGGCCGACGGCGGCGCCGAGCACCATCAGGGGGAGCTGCGCGAAGACCAGAGCCCGCGGCACGGACAGCTCGAACCCGACGGCGGCGAGCGCGATCACCGCCGTGGCAAGGCCCCCAGCGCGCAGGACGGCCTGGAACTCCCCGGGCCCGTCGCCGAGGACGTGCCTGTCGTACCCGTGGCACGCGCCAAACATCGCGAGGAACGTGGCGGCCACCGCCGCGCCCCACACCACGTCGCCCGCAGAAGACGCCGAGGTCGCCACCAGCGTCAGCCCCGCGACGCCCACCGCCACGATCGCGTCCATGGCGGCGGCGGAACGGGCGTACCTGGGCGCCTCGTCGCGCCACCGCCGCCCGTCGCGCTCCGAGACGGCCAATGGGCGCGGGTGGGCGATGTACGGCTGGGACGATGCCCAGGACAGGTGCGGCCCAGCTGCCGGACGGCGCCGATCTTTCGCGGGGTCGCTGGCAAGCCGACGATCGTCAAGAAGGCTCATTGTCATCCCGTTCGGAGGTCCTGCTCATCCGAAATGGACACTATACCCAGGTTTACACCTCTTGATGGCCTATCGCCCGATTTCGCCCGATTGACATAACGCGGTCGCGCGGCCGGACCAACGGCCTACCCCTTGGTGCGGTACTGCAGCTGCGCCTTCTCGACCCCTTCGGAAACGACAAGCTCCGTGGCGTCGGCTGTCGGGTCGAGGAGCCAGGGCAGCTCCTTGCGCTCGGCGGACGACCGAGCTCGACCCGGACGCAGCCGCAACCGTTTGGGTTCCCACCGGCATTCGGGGTGGTCGGTCAGGGCGAGCATCTGCATCCACGCGGTGATCTCCACCGCCAGGGCCACGATCGCGCACCAGATCTGACTCGTGCCACTTTCTTAGTGACCAGACCCGCACCGGCACGTCCGAGCAGGTCATGGCCACTTTCCGGAACATCGCGAACAGCCTGTACCGCCTGGCCGGGGCCACCACCATCGCTCAGGCCACCCGCGCGATCATGCGCCAACCCCAACGCGTCATCTCGCTCATCACGTAAGGCCCAAGTCAAGAAACCCGGGTGGGGACTGCTGAAGGTTTGGTTGACACCTGATCTGTGGGGCGGGAGCCCTCGCTGGAAGGATGTCGATCGTGTCTAGAGTTCATCCGAAGAAGTCCGCGCGGACGTCGTGGCTGTGGCCCGGCGCGGTGATGCTCCGATCTCCCAGATCGCCAAGGATTTCGGGATCTCCGACTCGTGCTTGCGCAACTGGTTGCATGCCGCCGACGTCGAGGACGGTCACCGTCCCGGCCAGAGCGCGGCGGAGTCCGCGGAGTTGCGGGAGCTGAAGCGTCGCAACCGGCTGTTGGAGCAGGAGAACGAGGTCCTGCGCCGGGCGGCTGCCTACTTGTAGCAGGCGACGCTCCCAAGACGATCTTCCCGTTGGTCCGTGAGCTGGTCGCGCCAGGCGTCCCCGTGCGGGTGCCGGTCGCGGTGACCTGCCGGGTGCTGGGGTTCTCCCGGCAGGCGTACTACTCCTGGCTGGCTGACCCGGTCAGCGACCGGGACCTGGTCGACGCGTATGCGACCAACGCTGCGATCGACGCCCATGGTGATGACCCGGAGTTCGGGTATCGGTTCATCGCCGACGAGCTGGTCGGGGCCGGCCACCAGGTCTCCGAGCGGCGGGTCTGGCGGCTGTGCTCGGCGGCGGGGGTGTTCTCGGTGCACTCGGTCAAGCGCGGCAAGAGCCGCCGGCCCGGCCCGCCGGTCAATGACGACCTGGTCGAACGAGACTTCACCGCGACGGCACCGAATCAGTTGTGGCTCACGGACATCACCGAGCACGCCACGACTTGGATTCCAGCGATCGTCGCAACGGGTCGTCTATGTGGTGTCGAGTAAAGCAGCCATCCGTTCGGCTGGGGTGTCCCAGTCGAGGGACTTGCGGGGTCGGCCGTTGAGCTCGTCGGCGATGGCGGCCAGGGCGTGGATGCCGTGGGTGCTCAGGTCGGTGCGCTTGGGCAGGTACTGGCGCAGGAGTCCGTTGGTGTTCTCGTTCGTGCCGCGCTGCCAGGGTGAGGCCGGCTCGCAGAAGTAGACGGCCATGTCGGTCGCGATGGTGAAGGTGCGGTGTTCGCTCATCTCGGCGCCCTGGTCCCAGGTCAGCGTGCGCCGTAGCCCAGCGGGCATCTGGGCGAGAGCGGCGACGAGGCTGTCACGGACCGCCTCGGCGGTCCGCTCGATCGGAAGGTGACCCAGAGCGACGTAGCGGGTCGTGCGTTCCACGAGCGTCGCGACGGCCGAACGGGACCCGGCCCCCAGGATGAGGTCGCCCTCCCAGTGCCCAGGCACTGCCCGGTCCTCGACTTCGACGGGGCGCTCGGACAGCGGCGTCATCGGGTCGGTGAACCTGCTCGTGCGCGCCTGCGGGTCACGATGCGGCTTTCGCCGAGCGCGGCCCCGACGCAGCGATGCGGCGAGCTCTCGCTTCAGCTCGCCACGGGCGTGGACGTAGATGGCCTGGTAGATCGTCTCGCAGCTCACGCGCATCCCCGGGTCATAGGGAAACTCTCGCCGAAGACGATGAGTGATCTGCTCCGGCGACCACCGCTTGTTCAACTTCTCTGCGACGTAGTCACGTAGCGGGCCCTCCGTGGCCAGCTTCGCCGTCCTGGGGCGTTCGCGTCGCTTGACCAAGAGCCGATGAGCGGTGTGCGGGAGATAGCCGCCCCTGGCGAGCGTGTTGCGACGCAGTTCACGACTGATCGTCGAGGGTGAGCGATCCATCGGCTGCGCGATCTGCCGGATCGACGTCCCCGCCAACACCAAGTCCCTGAGCCGCTCGCGCTCGAGCAGGCTCAGATAGCGCGCGTCGATGACCTGCTCGACCCTGGCCAGCGGGACACGCTCACCTTGCACCCGCGCCGTTCTCGGGTTGCGCACGTTCGCCAGGACCTCCTCGGGCCGGTAGAGCACCACCCTGCCGTCGGGGTGGACCCGGCCCTTCGAGAACACGCGGATTCCCTTGTCCCAGTTGAGGGCCTGATGCGCCTCGACGCCCAACGCCCGGGCCGCAGCACGACGGGAGACTCCCTCGCGCCGCAGACGCAGGAACTCCTGGCGTTTGGCGTCGGAGTACTCAGCGGTGAAGATCCCCGCCTTGTGCGCCCAGACGTAGCACGTCACCCTGTTCAACCCGACCTCCCGGGCGACCGCCGACACGTTCCCGACCTCCCCGAGCCGACGCAGGAACCCGGCCTTCTGAGCGTCCGTGTACTTCCGCTGCGCGCTCCGCGGCGTCGACAGCCCGGCACGCTTCATCCACCGGTAGCCCGCATCGGGGTGCGCCCCGACAGCGATCGCCGCGGCGCGTACCGAGCCGCCCCGATCGATCAACGCCATGAACTCCAGCCGCTGCGCCTCGGTGTACTTCCTCGCCGGCATCTCCACTCCTCACCGCTGGCGTTGCGACGATCGCTGGAATCCAAGCGTTCGCCGGCTGGGTCTACGCGGCCTTCGTCACTGGCGTGTTCTCCCGGCGAGTGGTGGGCTGGCAGCTCTCGAAGTCGCTTCGCACCGACCTCGCGCTGGACGCCCTGGAGATGGGGATCTGGACCCGCCAGCGCGCCGGCCACGACGTGACCGGGCTCACCCATCACAGCGACAAGGGGGGTCCAGTACGTCGCCATCCGCTACACCCAGCGGCTGGCCGAGGCCGGGGCGGTCGCTTCGGTCGGCTCGACCGGCGACAGCTACGACAACGCCCTGGCCGAGGCGTTCAACTCGTTGTTCAAGGCCGAGCTGGTCCGCAACAAGGGGCCGTGGAAGAGCATCGACGACCTGGAGATCGCCGTCGCGGAGTACATCGACTGGTTCAACCACCGACGCCTGCACGGCGAGATCGGACTGATCCCCCCGGCCGAGCTCGAGGACCTCTACTACCGTCAGAACATCGCCGAGGCGACCGCCGAAGCGTCAGTTGCGAGCCTCTACTGAACCCGGGGCGAGACACTTACTGCGGCTACCTCAGCCCCATCACCTACGAGAACACCCACCGCGACAGTGCTACCCTGGCGGCCGCTGCGTGAAACCACCCGCGTGTCCAAGATCAGGGGTCAAGCCCCGACCTCGCCGAGAAGGCCCGCTATGCCGCCGGAAGCGTCCCCACTCACACCGCCCGACCCCGACAATCGACCCGGGTTGTCCCGACGGACCCTGCTCGGCGCGGCGGCCGTGGTGGCCGGTGCGGCCACTCTCTGCGTTGCGCGACGGCTGAACACTCCCGCCTCCTCGGCAAGTCGCCTCACCCTCGAGCCGCCGGACGTCGCGGCCAATGCCGGGTACACCGACCTGGCGTTCCACGATGACTTCACCTCGATGGCCTCGATCGACCGCTACGCCACCGGGGAGGAGGGCCATCTGTGGTATGCGGACCGTCCCTGGGTGCCGGGCGCCGTCACCAGCCCTGGCGTCATCGACGTGTCCGACGGGGTTCTCACCCTCAATGAGGACCAGGAGAGGGGGAGCTGGGGCCTGGGCACGGTATCACCGAAGAGCAGGGCGGGGCGCACCTTCCAACATGGCTACTTCGAGGCGCGGCTGTGGTTCGACCCCACCCTCGGGCCGAAGGCCGCGGCGTGGCCTGCCTTCTGGTCGCTTCCGACTAGCCAGATCTTCGGGACCACGGCGCCGCACCATGTCGAGATCGATTTCTTCGAGGCCTACCACGAGCCGCACGGGCCGTACTCCGGCCAATTCGCTGGAACCGTCCACGACTTCACCCACTCCGACTCCGACTCCAGCTCCTCGTCGTGGCAGAACACGAACAATGTCTCGTCCTCGGCGCCCCTGACCCGGGCGGGATGGCACGAGTACGGCTGCCTGTGGCAGCCGGGCCATCTCTCGTGGTACCTCGACGGGGTCCAGATGGTCGGGGTGACCTACGGCGCGGACATCCGGCCTAGCTGCGAGGTGATGAACCCCCAGACCGGGACCGTCGCCCGACCGATGGGGATGTTCTCGGTCGCCGACGACCGCGATGCGCGGGTGGCGATCATCCTCAGCGCGGGCCGCGGATGGCCGCTCAAGGTCGACTGGGTGCGGGTCTGGAGCGAGCCCCCGAGCCTCGAGTCACCCCTCGCCCAACGCAGCTGACCCGGGGGAGGTCTCACCCGGGCTCGGTGAGCGGCCCTGGATCGGGGGCACCGCCAACGGCTCGCTGATGGCCCGTCGCTGCAGGACGACGTGCACCGCGAGCGACAGCACCTGCGCTACCGCCCATACGGTGAGGGCCCGCTCTCCGCCCCACCCGGGGATCATAGCCAGCGCCCCGGCCGAGACTGCGAGGTTGCTGACCGTCCAGATCATCTCCAGCTTGGTGCGGCCGATGAGGACGAGGGTCTGCGACATCGGCAGCCAGATCATGAGCACAACGAAGCTGAGGCAAGCCGGCACGAGCACCATCGAGGTGACGCGCCACTGCTCCCCCAGCAGGGGGACGACCCAGCGCACGCCGACGACGATGCCCACGAGCGAAGGGACCGCGAGCAAGAGAAGCCGCCCCAGCCACAGCCGGTGGAAGCGGGCCCGCTCGACGCCGTCACCCTCGCGCACGAGCCGCGCGAAGTCGGCGCTGTAGAGCGGTGCGGCAGTGGAGTAGACGACGTTGACGACAGCATTCATGATGCGGCTCAGCAGCGCCCAGGCTCCGGCCACGATGGTGGCGCCGAGTGCGGGCAGCATGAGCGCCGGGAGTGCGGTGCCGAGATTGGCGGCAAGGTTGTTGAGGGGCTGCCACCCCACCTCGCGCTGGACGAGGCGCCAGTCGCCGCGGCGGGCCGGTCGCGCCTGCGAGAGCCAGCCAGGGAGTCCCTGAACCATCACCGCGACCCCGAGGATGGTGGAGATGATGAAGGCTCCGGTGAGGACGAGGTAGCCCGGGAGCGGGGTAAAGATGAGCGCCACGATGAGCGCAGCGTTGCTGAAGCCGCTCAACACCCGGTTGCGAGCCAGCAGGTGCGGCTGGTTCGCCCGGATCACGGCGGCCGTCACAACGTTCGTGGTTGAGACCGCCAGCCAGGAAGGGCCGAGCAGGAGCGCTATCGGTGCCCACGTTGCATGCCCGAGGTAGGCCACGGCGCCGACGAGAGCGGCGAGCAGCGAGGTGCCCACCACCGTCGTCGTCGCAACCCGGATGAGGGCGCGGGAGTCCTCCTCCGACACGACCGGCAGGCGAGTCTCGGTGGCCATCGCGTTAACCGAGGACACGACCGATGTGGCGGCACGGATCCCGGCGTAGATAGCGAAGTCGATCGGTCCCGCGCGGGTGGCCGCGACCACCGTAGCCACGAGGGCGGCCCCCTGGGCCACGGCCGTCGACCCGAACAGCTTCCCGGCCAGGGCATACCGGGCCCCGGCGCCCTTCAGGAGAGGCATGGCGGGCCCCCAGTCATCCACCGTCGCTCAGAAGGTCGGCGTACCGCCGGACCATCGTGGTGAGGTCGAAAAGCGCGGTACGCGCGCGCGCGGCGGTCGCCAGGCGGCGGCGCTCCGATTCGTCGGCGCCGAGGGCGTTCAGGCCTGCCCGCCACACCGCCGGGTCGTCACTGGCGCAGTACCACGCAGCCTCACCGAGCACTTCGTGGTTGAAGGGCCGATCTGCGGCGATGACAGCCAGACCATGGCTGGCGGCCTCGAGCAGCACGAGCGGCAGGCCCTCGAGCTCACTGGGGAACACGAGGACGTCGTGGCGGCGGTACTGCTCAGCCATCTCCTCGCTCGGAATCGCTCCGGCAAAGGTGACCTGGGCATCAGCCGACTCAGCCAAGGCGCGCAGGTCCTCCATCAGCGGCCCATCGCCACACACCGTCAGCCGCGCCGACGAGCCCGCCACGGCCCGGATCGCCACATCGACTCGCTTCTCAGGGACCAAGCGACCCGCCACGAGGACGCGCAGAGGCACGGCGGACGGCTCGTCAGTCGCGGAGGCCTCGAGGCGATGGCGATCGTCGACACGCTCGCCGACTTCGGGTATGGCGTTGGGGATGGCAAGTGCCCGACGTGCGAGTCTCGGTAGCCAAGGGCTGAAGCTCGCGAGGGCGGCATTTCCGCACACCACGACATCAGTAGCGGTCCGCGTGACCGCGAGCATGGCGACCACGGCCGTCTTCAGCGGCCCCAGCTGTTGCCGCGACGCATGCACGACTATGAGACGTCGCTCTACACGGGCGAACCGGGCAGCCGTCAGGACGAACGCTGCCGCCAGAGCCGAGTGTGCGAGAACTGCATCGGGGTGCTCGACGCGCCATCGCTGGATCAGCCAGCGCCACACCGCTGGGGTAGACCGCTGTTCACGCAGCGACTGCAGGTCGATCATCGTCGAGGTAACACCCTCGGACGGCAGGTGTTCGTCCAGGAGCATCGCCATCCGCTGCATGCCACCTAGCTGGAGGTGCGGCACCACCTGCACGACCCGGGTCATGCGCGTAGGTCGTGACCGCGATGCGCGGCGATGACCTCGGTGACGTAGGTGTCGAGGCGCTCAGCGGTCGCGCGGACACGTGAGTCGTCCTCGGCGATGCGGACCATCTGCGGGTGCTCCAGGGCCGCCTCGAGCAGCCGATCGAAGGTCGCCTCGTCCTCGGCTAGCAGGACGAAGGAGTCACGAGCGAGCCGACGCGCGAAGCGCTGCTGGTGCGTGTCCACAATTTCGTCCAATGCTGGGTCCCGTGGCACGCACAGGGGCAGACGGCCGTGTGCCCTGGCCTCGAAGATGGTGGCCGGGCCACCGTGGGTGATGACGATGTCGCTCGCCGCCATGAGCGCGGTCAGCTCGTCGTACGGGAGGAAGGTGCGGTTTTGGGCCTGTGATGATGGAGGGTTTTGACCGTGCTGGACGACTGTCTCGTCCGCCAAGTCTGGGTGGCCGACGAGGAAGGAGTCGATCCATCCGATGAGCCGGTCGAAGCGGTGGTGGTCGGTGCCGATGGTCACGAGGATACGGGTCACAGCAGCTGTCCGATCACGGTGGCTCTGGGATAGAGGTTCAGCTGGTCATCGGACTGGACGCAGAAATCGTCGGTGAGCCGCGCGCACATGCGCCCGGTGAGGCTGCGGGTGTCGAAGCGGTCGATGACCTCGATGTAGACCGTTGGGATACCGATCAGCTTGCCGATCGCGAAGAACGGAACGGCCACGCCCGCGCCGTCCGAGACGATTACATCGGGGCGTCGCTCGCGCAGCACGCGGAAGGCGACGGCAAAGTTGCGCAGGAGGTTGAGCACGTTGCGCGTCGTGGGGAAGTGGGCGAAGATCACTTCCTCGCCCTGGAGCCTGGCATGGACGTCGGGAAGATCGGCCGTGACCCAGCGACGGTCATGGCGGGACCACCAGGAGCGCACGGCCATCAGCTGAGCCAGGTGGCCGCCGGCTGAGCACACGAGGAGAAGGTCCTGGCGGTCGGTGTCGGAATTCAACGTTTCACCCGCCTTTGTCGGTTCGACGAGACCACGACGAGCACCGGGGGTGACGTCTGCGGGGTCAATGAGGCTTGGTCCTCGACGGCCTGCTCGGTGGCCCGTCCGACCGCGGCCACGAGGAGTGTCGGCCCGCCCGCGGCCTCGTCCACCCCGACCAGTGCGGCGAGCTGGCGGCCCTGTGCCTCGGTCTGTCCCACCGCGACCACATGGCTGGCGGGGTGGCCGAGCCAGCTCAGGAACTGCTGCACCTGGTCAGGGTAATGTAGGTCGATCACGACCGGGTAGGTCCGCACGTCGCGGCTGAGCTGGAGGTATCGAGGGTGGTAGACCGGTCGCCGAGCCGCGCCCCAGAGCAGCACGAGCAGCACCCCCACCGCGGCCCCGGCAGTCAGTCCGGCGGCCAGTGACTTGGCGCGCGAAGGCGCGACCATCGGAGAGGTCCACAGTTCGGTCATCGTGACATCTGCGAAGGTGTGCCCGTTGACGGCCGCTAGCACGGCGCTCTGCCGGGCCTGAGCTCTCTGCGCAGTGGGGCCCGAGACAGTGAGTCCGAGCACGTCGCTGCTGGAACCGGCACTGAGTTGGACGTCCTGACGCAGTTGCTCCACCGTGGTGCCGTCCCGAAGCCCCGTCACGGCGGCACCGAGAACCTGATCGCCGAGGATCGCCTGGGTCTCAGTCTCAAAGAATCGCTGCGGGTCGACGGCCCGCAAGCCCGCGTCGTCCTTCGTGGGCAGCACCGTCAGATAGGTCGTGGTGCTGTAACTGCTGGTGAGCGAGGTGTAGCCGAACGCAGCGACAAGACCCGCTAGCGCCAGCAGCAGGATCACCGGGTACTTGCGGACGGCGAGGCGCCAGGCATAGGCGAGGTGCACTCTAACTCCTTACTTCTTGCAGGGAGGGCACTCGACAGCGCGACCAGGAAAACCCACGCGACCGTCGTGAACCCCATAACTTCAGTGGTGTTATACAGCGCCATGACAGCGACCAGCAGCACCGGCCACATTTCGGCCCCCGTACCTCGGCGCACCGTGTTGCGCCACCCGCGCACGAGGATGGTTCCCAGGAACAACAGGGTGAGAACGAGCCCCACGATTCCGAGCTGCGCGGTCATGTCGAGATAGCCGTCGTGGGCGTGGTAGAAGGGCACGCCGTAGTTGTCGGCCCAGATGCGGATGGTCGTGGGGTCACCGTCCACCCACAGCGCCTTCCAGCCATAGCCCTGCCACGGCCGCTGCTCGATAGCCCGTATCACGGCGTACCAGATGCGGGTCCGGCCGGTCAGCGTCGCGCCGCGTCCGATGAGCTCCAGTACCGTAGACCACTGGGCGTACGCCACCCAGGCCAGGGACGTCAGCGCGAGCAGGACTCCGGCGACGGGTACGACCACGGCGCGGCGGGTGCGGCCCAGGAACCCGAGCAGCACCACGAGCAGGATGGTTGCGACGCTGAGACTGAGGCCCGTGGCGCTATCCGACAGCAGGACCCCCACCACTGCCACGGCGGGCCGAGCCACGTCGAGCAGGGAGACCGCGCGCGTGCGCCAGGCATCGAGTAGCACGCACATCGCGGCTCCCAAGGCGAGCACCGTGAAGAACGCGAAGAGGTTCTTGTCGGCGAACAGCCCGCTTATCACGTTCGTGTAGGGCCCTTCGGAACTCCTGCCGATGCTGGGCGCAACCAGCCCGACCGCTATGTTGACCAGTACGAAACCGGCCGCGGTGTCGGCGAACAGGCGAAGTAGTTGTGCCGGGTCCCGGCCGACCGCCATCAGTAACCCCGCGCCGACGAGAAGCACCTGCAGGACGACCTCGACCGCGGTGACGCCTGGCAGCACCGACCAGAACACCGACAGGGCCAACCAGGCCAAGTAGGTCACGAGCGGGATGGACAGCCGCATCGTGTGCAGGAACTGCCGGTGGGCCAGGGTGGCGAAGACGAGCAGCACGACCGTCACGGCCCACGCCAGCTTGCTGCCGGAGAAGGGCTGGATGGCGGTGGAGCAGATGATCCAGATCGCCAGGGGAACGCTCACTGGAGGCGCGGTCATCGACGCCCCTTTCCGAGGCGTCGGGCCGCCAGGACGAGCGGTCGGCCGGCGAAGCGCGCAAGGTCTCGCGGTCGGGGCCGCCCTGTGAGCGCCGCCGCGAGGATGGCCTGCTGCTCCCGCAGCGACCAGCCCTGCAGGGCGGCGCCCCGGGCGACCTCGGTGAGCACGAAGGCCGAAAAGGCCCTCGGGCCGAGGTCCTCGGCCCGCTGCAGACCCCACGCCAGCGAGGCCCGCCACGGCGAGGCAGCGCTGACCGACCGCCTCCCGGGTGCAGCGTCGATGACCGCGAGGGGCTCCATGACGACCTCGACGCGGACGCCGTTCCGCTCCAAATCGAGGAGCCAGTCCCACTCCTCGTGGGTGGCCAGGTGTTCGGGCATCGGGTGGGCGGCGGCCACGGTCCGCGGCAGCAGGAACGTCGGCGTCGGCAAGGCGCCCTCGCCGGCGTGGTCTCGGACAAAAAGGTAGTCGGCGAGGCGCTCGCCCTCGCGGGGGGCCCGGGTGGGCCACTCGGCCGATTCGCGCCCGGTGACGAACCGCGACTGGCACGACACGAGGAGCCGTTCGTTCGCCTCGGCCGCCTCCCAGTGCGCGACCTGGCGCTGCAGTTTGGCGGGCAGCCAGCGGTCGTCGTCGTCGAGGAACGCCACGAGGACGCCCTCAGCCAACCCGACCCCGGTGTTGCGGGCCGCCCCAGCCCCTCGGGACCGCTCGTGAACGTGTACGCGGACCCGCGGATCCTGCAGAGCGTCCAGGGCGGCGACGCTCTTGTCGTCCGGGCCGTCGACGACGACGACGACCTCGTGCGGGGGAAGGGTCTGATCCAGCGCTGAGGTCACCGCGGCCACAACGAGTGAGGGGCGGTTGCGCGTGGGCACGACGACACTCACCCGGGTGTCAGACATCGTCCACACCCCCTGGAGCAGCCCGCGCCGAGGTCGGATCACTCAACTATAGGCCGACCTTGTGGAAAGCGTACGCCATAGACGCGAGGGTCAAGGACGAGGGTCGCGTCCCAACCTCGGTGTAAATGACAGCGGACGTAGGTTCCACTCGATAACCGCCAAGTTGCCGAGGAAGGACCCACGCCCGTGTCCGTACGAGTATCGCCCACCGACAAGATCCGTCACCAGATCGATGCCCTGTTCGAGGAGGGGA
>Ga0209539_1001143_pt1 | contig 14559 bp, 13 predicted proteins | sample BarGraNGADG00312_2_FD_184499 | JGI IMG/M metagenome (GOLD analysis project Ga0209539, IMG submission 184499) | Arctic peat soil microbial communities from Barrow, Alaska - Barrow Graham LP Ref core NGADG0011-312 (SPAdes) (version 2) | ecosystem: Environmental > Terrestrial > Soil > Wetlands >... | reverse complement strand
TTGCGTTAGTTACTCATAAATTCGATTTAAACATTATTGAACAATATCTCAAAGGCTTGATGACCTATGGAAGCTTCTCTGCCAACATTGATGCTGACATTAAAGCAAAAGGAAATCTTAACGATCTGGAAGTTCTTGATGCTTCAGGGGAGATGGCTATTAATGAATTCCATTTCGGAAAAAACCCGAAAGACGATTTTGTAGCTTTTGACAAAATGCTGTTAGTTATTACAGAGCTTAACCCAAAGAACCTTAAATATCTTTTTGATTCAGTATCCCTGACCCATCCTTATGTTAAGTATGAACTTTATGATTATCTGGATAACCTGCAAACCATGTTTGGAAAAAACGGAGCCAATATTGAGGCAGCCAATGCAAATGCCGCAGAATTTAATCTTATATTATCATTAGTACGTTATATTAAAGTGATTGCCAATAGCTTTTTCAGAAGTGATTATAAAATTAACCGCCTTAGAATCTACAAGGGAGATATTAAATTCAATGACTTTTCCACTAGTGAAAAATTCGCGATTGAATTATATCCTTTAACTGTTATAGCCGATTCTATCGATAAAAATCGCAGCAGGGTAGATGTCTCTTTAAAATCCATTATTAAGCCATATGGTAATATTCAGGTAGCTGTCAGTATAAATCCCGGGGACAGTTCGGATTTTGATATGCAGTATCATTTTCAGAAATTGCCTGTTGCAATGTTTAATCCATACATTATTTCATTCACCTCTTTTCCTTTAGACAGGGGAACACTTGAATTTAATGGTAACTGGAATGTGAGAAATGGAATGATTAAAAGCACCAATCACCTGGTAATAGTTGACCCTCGAACATCTAAAAGAATAAGGAATAAAGATACAAAATGGATTCCTGTCCCTTTAATAATGACTTTTATGCGTGAGCGAGGCAACGTTATTGATTATGAAATTCCGATTACAGGTAATTTAAAGGATCCTAAATTTCATCTTCATTACGTAATTTTCGATTTGCTAAGGAATGTTTTTATAAAACCACCCACAACACCCTACAGGCTACAAATAAAAAATGTTGAAACTGAAATTGAAAAATCGGTCACATTAAAATGGGGGATCCGTCAGGGCTCACTTCTGCCTTCTCAGGAAAAGTTCATTGAAAAAATGACAGATTTTCTTTTGAAGAATCCAGACGCGTCAATTTCTGTTTTTCCCCAGCAATATGCAATAAAAGAAAAAGAATATATCCTGTTCTTTGAGGCGAAGAAAAAATATTTCATGGCGATAAATAATAAAAACGCCAAAATTTTCAGTGTTGAGGATTCGGGAAAGGTTGATAAAATGTCCGTAAAAGATTCATTGTTTGTTCGCTACTTAAACAACCATATAAAAGACTCTTTGATTTTTACGATACAGGAAAAATGCACTCATATTATTGACTCAGCATTTATCAATTCTAAATTCAATCAATTAAACAAAGAAAGAGAAAACGTTTTTATTTCTTATTTTAAGAAAAGGGGAACGGATAAACAGCTTAAGATATTGAAAGGTGAAAACGTCATTCCTTATAATGGTTTTTCATTCTATAAAATAGAGTACAATGGAGAATTCCCGGAATCTTTACTCAAGGCATACATTCAGATGAATGAATTAAACAATGAAGCGCCAAGAAAGAAATTTAAAGAAGAACGAAAGGCGGTAAATATAAAATCCTCAGAGTAAATTATTCTTGCGTAAATAAAGGTAAATGCAAGCACATTAATAAAACTTTCAACTTATATGTATAAGGCAACTGCTTCTTATTATTTTGCCTTTTAAATATCAACAGAATTTATCAGCACAATACTGAATCACTCTCCCGGGTGTGAATTATGTAACTATTAAATAAAAATGTGTAACGCTTGTTTTTCAGGAGTATTTACCTTTGTTACAGTAATTTACTATTGATGATATGGTCTGTAAAAACCTGAAATATAACTGAATCAAATTCAACATCCCCGCATCAAAGTCTATTATTCAAAAATAAACTTATTTAATACTACGCAATTGTGGTTAATGAAACAAACATCATAGTAAATCAGACTGCGATAACAGGTTTAAGTCAACCAGTTGGTTCAATCAATTTAGTTGTTGCTAACGAAGCGGTTGATAATTTGATAACTGAAGGGGGGGAAGATTTCTATAATTATGTCAACCGGATTGGATTGGCAAAAGATCCAAACCTGATAGTTCTCTCTTCGCGGCATAGTTATTTTTATGATACAGAAGAATTGAATAATGCAAAGACTGTAATTAACCTGAGAGAACTTAACCAGATAAAGCAAATAAAGAATCTTCTCCATTTTCTTCCAACAAGCTGCAATTTTATCGGATGCTTTGTTAACAACAAGACTATTGAAAGGTATGCATTAAGAAAAAGCTCTTCATCCATTGATGATAAAAAAAGTACTGATTACCTGGAAAATGGTATTGTTTCACAGTACCCATTTATAAACATGTTATACAGTATAATGGATTTCAAGACTAATACATACATGTCAAGAAGCAGTGTTGCATTACTGCTTGAAGATTATGGCTTCAAAGTAATAGATATGACTGAATATAACGGTCTTACTTATTTCTACTCTAAAAAGATCGGAGATATATATAATTAATACAGGATGATTCCAGGCATTTTTATCGTCTGACAACAATATAACCGCTTACTGAAGTCCCCTTACCTATTTTCAGAACATAAAAGTAAGTATCATCAGATAGCGGATTTCCTTTATAGTCAACTCCATTCCATGAATTATCATAATTCGCGTTTTCATAGACCTGAACGCCTCTTCTGTCAAAAATTATTAATTCCTTCTTGCCATCGCCATCTGATCCTTTCAGGACAAAATAATCATTCTTCCCATCCATATTCGGAGTTATTAAAGTTGGCACCACCAGATCGCGGACATTAATCAATACTGAATCAGATGATACGGGACAGACACCATTTGATACAGTCCATAATAATACATTTTTGCCTTTAGAAAGTCCGTTGACGGAAGTCTTTGGATAAGTGGCATCAAAAAACTCGCATGTACCAGAAATTAATGTCCAAAGCCCGGTCTCAAAACTATGAGCCAGTTCAGCGTTCATTGTCGTTCCGTTCGGATAAGCGATAACCTGATCAGGTCCGGCATTTGTCAGGGGGACCCTATAAACCAGAATTGTTACCGGTTTGACAGTAAAAGAGCCATCAGTTGTAACGCCCTTGATATAGTAGGTACCATCAGTGGCAGCACCAGGGGTCCTGTATTGTATGGTGGCAGCTGCGTCAGACCAGTATGTATAGGTCAGATTTAAAGCTGAACCAGTTGTAATTTTCGGATCTGTAAGGTCAACAGTCGATGGAAAGCATACAGGTGCCGGATTTGTAATTAGTAGTGGGGGAGTACCTGTCAGAGCATTAATTCCAAAACTCGCTGATAAACCTGAAGTACATCCTAAGGAGTTGGTCACTGAGAAACTATAAGTTCCTGCGGCAAGACCAGAGATCGTTTTTGTTATTCCAGATCCGGATGTAATTATATTGCCAGGGGTAAGCGTTAATGTCCAGGAACCACTTTCAGGTAACCCGTTTAATACTACGCTTCCAGTCGGTAAATCATTAACAGGCTGAGTGATAGCACCAATAACCGGAGGAGATGGAATTAATGATGAAGAAGGTATTATCACGTTTGCTGACAGTACTGAAACACATCCGGATGTAGTGGTCAATGTAAAGTTATAAACGCCACCCGGAATATTCGTAAGTGTTATGCTTGTGCCTGTACCACTTGAAGCTGCTGTTCCGGGATAACGGATTAATGTCCATGTGCCTGTAGCAGGCAAACCACTGAGTACCACGCTGCCTGTTGGTGAAGAACATGTCGGTGCTGTTATTGATCCAACCATGGGTGCGGCCGGTATTACAGGTTGTGATGTTATTACAATGTCAGGGGATGGGGAAGAGATGCACCCTATAGAATTGGTTACTATATAAGTATAACTACCTTCAGCCAGATTTGAAATTACCGCACTTGTACCTGAACCGGTTGTAGTTACACCACCAGGTGTACGGATCAGGGTCCAAGTGCCGGTCGATGGTAAACCAGATAATATCACACTTCCTGTTGATACTGTGCATGTAGGCTGAGTAATGGTTACTATTGTTGGTGCTGTGGGGGCTGACGATTGAGCACTTATATTCACATTGGATGAGGCACTTGATATACATCCTGCAGAGTTAGTAACTGTAAAGTTATATGTGCCGGCCGGAAGACCTGAAATTCTTGCGCTCGTTCCAGTACCTGTGGTTGTTATTCCACCCGGGGTGCGGGTAAGTGTCCATGTTCCTGTTGAAGGCAAACCACTCAACATCACACTTCCGGTGGCTACTGAACATGACGGGCTGGTGATTGCCCCTACCACAGGAGTTGAAGGATTGTCATTTACTGATAATGTACAGGTCGCTTTTGCTGCGACACAATGCGAACCCAAAGGATTATCGGTAGTTACCGTTATTATAACCTGTTTTCCGAAGTCTCCATTTTTTGGAGTATATGTAAATGTAAAAGGTGATTTTGATGCTGAAGCCGGGCTAACCGAACCAGCTCCATTCTCTTTTATTGTTACTTTTGTTGCACTGCCTCCGAAGCTATTACCGGCTATGGTTACCGGTGTTGTACCGCATATACTGCCGCTGGTAATGCTGAGTGTAACTGTCGGACTATTCGCACACTGACCAGGTGATTTAATTGAAATCATTAAAACAAGAGTAACCAAAAGAAAAAATCTGGTCATTTTTTCAACTTAAATTGATAGAAATTTACAAAAATATCATGGTATAAATGTTATACAATTATTAAAAAAAACTGCATAATTCGCAGAATTGCACACAAGTGAACTATGCCAGATGTGGTTTTCAATAGTAATAGTTAAATTTAGTCTAATTCTGTTTTTTGGTTGGGATGATGAACAGGGGTATTGGAGTATGGCGTAATACTTTCTCAGTTACACTTCCCATGACTACATTTTCCAGCCATTTCCGGCTATGGGAGCCTAATATGATAATATCAGCATGCACCTCTTTTGCGCATTCTAATATTGAATCGGCAAAATCTCCCTCTTTAATCAGAGTCTGAATGGACTTATCACCCAGATGATGTCTCGATTTATCAAGAAAATTCAAAGCTGCTTCTTTAAGCGCATTCAAACTGTCCAATTGCATCATGCCCGTATCCATGAAGCCATTAAAGCCCATAATTGGAGAATATTCTGTTGAAGAATAATACACCGGATCTGATATTACATGCAGTAAAATAATTTCTGCCTTCATTGCCTTTGCCATTGAAAAACCTTCTTCTGCGACTTTTTGTGCAGTAGGATTATAATCGAGGGCTATTAATACTTTTTTCACTTTATCGGTTTTCATATTTACTTTCTTTATTCTTGATTTAAAGGTTTAAATATTAATATTATAATATTAGCAGGAACAGGAGTGAGCGGTCGGTCAAATTCAAGATAATATTCCATTTGCATGACTGCCGGTTCAAATATGTCTGAAATGAAAATAAAAGGCTGATCAAACAATCGGCCTTTTATTAAATTGACTTGAAATTCTTAAAAATCAGACTATAAAATTTTGAAGTTCTTCAACTCTTTTGCAAGCTGATCGAGATCGCGGTTGAATTCTGACTTAAAGGATGTAAATTGTGCCTGGCCTAATACTTTATAATCAGCCAATTCCTTCTTCAGGCTATTGTTCTTATCTTCCAGGAGGCTTACCTTTTTTTGGTCTGTTGCCTGTTCTTTAGAATTATTTTTCGTAACAGCAGCTCTCAAATCAGCAATGGCTTTCTCGTTGCTTTTGAATTTAATGTCAGATTCTTTAGTAAGTTTTTGATATTCTGAAATAGAATCCTTCTGAGCTACCTTCAGATCCTGTTTTGCAACTACAACATCTTTCTTCTCTTCCTTTAAATTTTCTCTGGCTTTTACTGATTGCTTATCAGGTACCTGACCGAATGTTGTTGAAATTGTTCCTGCTATAAAAGCAATCACAACTAGAGATAAAATTAATTTTTTCATTTGTTTCAATTTTAATGTGATTATTGGGATTAATAATTTATTCTCCAAAGGTCCAACTCTTTACCACGATAACGTTACACAATTCAGGTAATAGATTACATCATTCACACATTTTCGCCTGTAATCCTGTAATTACCATTTTTGTGCACTAAATCATTTTTTGTTTTTTATGATCAGAGTTTCTTATTATTGGATTGAACTGCTGATCAGAGTTGAAACTGGTTAGTAGTTAATATGACTTGCGTACCCGGATATTGAGCACCAGCATCATCTTCGGCTGTAATAAATATTTTGATCGGTTTAAATGAGGATACAGTTTTAAAAGATCCCTTAAGTTGTTTTGAGAAGGTACTTCTTGAACTGTTCAATTGTCCCATATTTTTCGTCTGGTCCCGGTCGGTAACCATCCAGACTACATAGGTTAGTTTTGCTGGCTGCAGCCTTTTGGATTCAGCTAAATCCGTCACAGATATCTGAATAACATAATTCTTATTTTTGTCACTCTTTATCTTTACAGTGCCTTGTGCAGCCGGAACAATTGATGAATTCAGGAAACTCACACTTGTTGCACATGAGCTAAATAAAAAAACCATCATTGGTATAAAAAAAGCCAGGCAGATCTTTTTTTTAAGATTATTCAGTCGAGTCGTTTTCATTTTGTTTATGTACTATTTAGTGAAAAAAATGTCATCCGTAAAGGCATCTGATTTTTCAGATACAAAGTTGACCCGATAAATTCCATAATGTATTACACAATTCCGGAATAAATTTACAAGATTCACATATTGAATGGAATGTGAAGAGAATTAAGAAGCCTAATCTATTATCTATCGATACATCACAGGCACAGGTTTCCCGATTTCAAAATCGCGGAAACCGAAATCAGTTGTGCTGAATGAGTTCATTTTAAAAATATCCTGCCCATGACCCGGGATTACCGGAAAAAATGAAATGGATATCTGGAAGGTATTAAAAACCAGGTTTTCATTTTTTATTAAAACTCCGAACCCTAACTGTGAATAAACTTTGCGGTTTTTAAATCCTGACACTGCATCGCCAAGCATACCAACGGAACAAACCAGAAAGGGTCCGAAATTGAATCCGATAAAATTCCAGGGAGCGTATGATTGAGTTTGCAGCATAAACAACAATCTGTTAGTACCTGACAGCAGAGGGCTGTTAAATCCTCTGATACCATAACGATCATTAAGTGTTAAACTATCATAAGAGAACCTGTTTATGCCAATTGTAACCTGTGGTTTTACAAATTGCCTGAATTTCCATTTCCCGATTTCAAATAATCCTGTGAAATAATTTATACCGGCAGTAATACTACCCTGTTCAGAGTGTGAGGCACGAAAGAAAGTTCCATATTCTATATTGGTACTCATATATCCCCATTCATTATAGTTTCCAAAGGAAAATCTCATCCCTAAATACGGCCGCCAGGAATTATTTCTTAACTGATAGCCTCCTGTCAGTTCAAGAACTTTTCCGACCGGAACATCTTCTATTGTGCCATATTTAAAAATATATGTATCCTGAACATATTTACGGGTTGAAATTCCTAATCCGGCTAAATAAAAATCCTGACTTGAATAAATGTGTAAAGGGTCAATAAAATCAGACGGTACTTCTTTGTACCGGATGCGCAGATAACGTAGAGTAAAGATCAAATTTGTTGCCAGTTCCTCTTCTGTTGAGCCTTTAAAAATTTGTATTGCCTTGCCTACCCAAAAATCCTGAGTTTTAAGTTTATAATTCAAAGGACCGTATAACGGATTCAAATACTTTAATGAATCCTTTTTGACCTGTGAAGCAAAGGATACACCTGCCGCCCACTTTGCATATGGTGAATAAAAAGGACGGTCAAAACCCACACTGCTTCTCATATTACCATATCCATCAACTCCAAAGTGCAACATTGAGTTGATGTAAGTGGTCATTATATTTGGGATGAAATAATTTGTATTAAAAGAGCTGATTCCGGTACTAATATTTCTTGAAAAGACATTTTGAAACTCATGGCCGGATCCTAAAAAGTTATTATCTGTTACACCAACCTTGATAAATGAAGTTGAAAATGCCCCTTCAGCCTCGATACTCCAGTTGTCCAATTCCCGGATAAAAATATCTACCGAATCGGATTTTGGTCTGGAAGAAGTAACATAGAAAAAAACATCATGTACAAATTTCTGAGTGCGGATTAGACGTTCCGACTCCTTTACATAAAATGAATTAAACGGTTCATTTTCACGGATAAGCAAGAGGTTTCGGATTGCTACAGGCTGTGTTTTAATATGCAAATTATTCCCCGCTTTAGTTAACTTATTTTGCGATGCCACAACCGTATCAGTGGCTGAGTAGCCAAATGGATCCAGGGTAACAATATTGATCTTTCTGATAATTTTACCCTGAAAAGTGCTGTATGGTTTCTGAATCAGCTTTTTATATACTTTCTTTTTAACCACTTTTTTTGAAATGATAGTGATTGGTTTGAAAATTAACCGGTACATGAACGTATTAAACCTGTTCCGCTTAGAATAGGTTTCAATATCTTTATAAACACGAGTTGAATCTTTTTTGACAGCGGTTTCCTGTGCTGATGCAAAAGCACTGATAAAAACTGAAACAATAAACAGTATGAAGAATTTTTTGGACAACATTTGGGTTTACCATTTTTAAGCTTTATCAAAAAATTATTTTTTCTTTTTCTCAATTGTCTTTAAGCCTTCTGCTTTTTTTTCTGCAGAATCAATCTTGACTTTTTCTGCTGCTCTGATTTTCCGTTTATAATAACCTCTAAGAAGGAAATTATCTTTGGCGGCATTCATATTTTCATCCAGACCCTGACTGCTCTTCTTAAGATTTACGATTGTCTGATTAATATTCTCTGCAATAGTTGAATCCTGAATAAATCTTCCGAGAGTTCCGTTTCCACTGTTGATTTTGGTCATAATCTCTGCCAGTTGAAATGAAACAATAGCTGCATTATCTGCAGTTGCCTGAAGACTTGCCATTATTGCATCCGTTTCAACAGGTTCCTTTGATGCAATTTGCTGTCCGTCTTTTGCTAATGCTGCATCAGAACCACCCTGGGTAATAATTAATATTCGATCACCGATAAGTCCGGCTGAACCGATAGTTGCTTCACAGTCTGCTTTAATAAATTGCTGAACATTTTTTTGAATCAGCATGTCAACCTGAACAGTAGAATCATTGATTATTCTGATATTATCAACTGTGCCAACATTGATTCCTGAAAAACGGATATTATTTCCAACCTGTAATCCGCTCACATTATAGAAAGTTGAAGTGAGTTTATATACAGGAACAAATAGATTTTTCTGTCTTCCTATTATAAAAACAGCAACTATAAAAATCATCAGTCCGCCTGCTATAAATAAGCCTAACCGTACTTTAAATTTAATTGTATGCGTTTCCATATATTATGGTTTTAAATGTTACATGTATTAAATAATTATTTAAAGAATGATCTGATTAACTCATCCGCTGAATTCTCAAATTCCGGTAGCTCCCCATTCTTATAAACTTCCCCATCATGCAGCATGATAATGCGGTTTGCTGTATTACGTGCACATTCTATATCGTGTGTGATAATGAGGGAAGAAGTTTTATATTTTTCCTGAACTTTGTTGATGAGCGAACTTATTTCATCTGAGGTTGCCGGATCAAGCCCGGTTGTCGGTTCATCATATAATATGATCAGAGGGTCAACAACAATTGTTCGTGCAAGGCTGATCCGTTTGCGCATTCCTCCGGATAACTGAGATGGCATTTTATTCAGGGCTTCCGATAAGCCAACATTTTCCAGTGCTTCATATACTTTTTCGTTAATTTCTTTTTGAGAGAGTCCCCTTTTTATTCTCTTTAGCGGAAATTCCAGGTTTTGTCTTACTGTCATTGAATCATAAAGTGCCCCACTCTGAAAAAGAAAACCAATTTTCTTTCTCAACTCTCCTAATTTTTCATTGTTTAATGCATTCACATCTTCTCCGAGGACATTGATTGTTCCGCTATCGGAATTATATAGACGGACTATACATTTTATCAGAACAGATTTTCCTGAGCCGGATTTCCCGAGAACCGCAAGGTTTTCGCCTTTAAATAACTGTAACGATACGTTCTTTAAGACTTCCTGTGTGTCAAATTCTTTACTTAGGTTATTTATTTCAATAACCTGCTTGCGGCTTGAGCTTTTAGCCGGAGTAACAACTTCGTTTTGGACAGGATTCATCAATTCTCTAATCTTCAAATTATTTATAATAAATCAGTAATCTGTACTGCAACCAGATCTACAATTATTACCAGGAGTGATGATAACACAACTGCCGAATTAGCAGCAATACCTACACTCTCTGTTCCACGACCGGCGGTATAACCTTTATAACATCCGACAAGTCCAATTACGGCACCGAAAAAAAACGATTTTACCACAGCCGGCAACAGATCTATAAATTCAAGATGGCTGAATGCCTGGGAGCAAAACAAAATAAATTTTACTTCTCCTTTAATATTTGCGCCCACCCAGCTTCCGAATAAACCAAGCATATCAGAATACAATACTAATACAGGTATCATCAGGGTAGCTGCCAATACTCTGGTAACGACCAGAAACTTCATTGGATTGGTGGATGATACTTCCATCGCATCAATCTGTTCCGTCACTTTCATCGAACCTAACTCTGCGCCCATACCAGAACCAATTTTACCGGCGCAAATTAATGCAGTTATAACCGGCCCCATTTCCCGGATAAGCGATACAGCTACCATTCCCGGAAGTAAGGATACTGCCCCGAAATGAACCAGTGATGGGCGCGCCTGAATTGTAAGCACTAATCCCATTATAAATCCGGTAACTGAAATAAGTGGTACTGATTTATACCCGATGATATAAGCCTGATGCAAAAACTCTTTGAATTCAAAATCGCGCGAAAAAATTTCTTTGCCTGTGCGTGAAAGAAATAAAAAAAAATCAGCGACGTCTGTTAAAAAGTTGTTTGCCTCTGCAGTTTTTGCTATAGCTTTATCACTGAGTTTAATGGATTGCTCCCTTGCAATGCTTTTTACCTTGATTACGGGATTGTTTTTTTTCATGATAATATTTAATTCATCCCAATCAATTTCATTTAATACTGATCATAACGCGACATATCCAAAATTAAAAAAGTCACCGCTTAACGAATGCCGGTAAACGATGACTTTTAAAACAAAATCTTTCATTAAAGCGCAGCAATAATCTTGTGCAATTCTTCTTTTGTTTTGCCTAACTTTTTTTGAAGTTTTCCGAACATCTCCTCTTTCTTACCTTCTTCAAACATGAGGTCATTGTCAGTTAGTACTGCAAATTTCTGTTTGAGTTTACCTTTTTGCTCATTCCAGGTTCCTTTTAGTTCAGTTGTATTTTTCATTTTATTTATATTAAATTGCAACAATAATGTTCAGCAGTTCCAGTTTTGATTTTCCAAGCTTATATCCAAGCATTTCGATCATTTCCTTTTCCTTGCCTTCCTGATAATGCAGGTCTTCATCCGTTATGACCGGAAATTTTACCTTAAGTTTTTCTTTTTTCTTGTCCCAGTATCCTATTACATTATTATTCATGGCGTTTGATTTAGGTTAGATAAAATTCTGCAGCATTGATATTACTTATTCTCTTTTATGTCTTTAACATCATTGGATTTCTTTTGTTGCTCCTTTTTACTGTTTCGCGATGATTTTGAAGTGGTAGATTGCTGTTCTTTCTTAATATTCTGAGGAGGGGTTGATTCCTGTCTCTTTACATTATTTGGTTGTGCTTCTCTTTTGATATTCTGAGGAGCAGTTGATTCCTGCTTCTTTACGTTTACCGGTTGCACATCCCTTTTAATATTCTGAGGAGGGGTTGATTCCTGCCTCTTTACATTATTTGGTTGTGCTTCTCTTCTGATATTCTGAGGAGGGGTTGATTCCTGTTTCTTTACATTATCCGGTTGTGTTTCTCTTCTGATATTCTGAGGAGGGGTTGATTCCTGTTTCTTTACATTATTTGGTTGTGTTTCTCTGTTGATATTCTTAGGAGCGTTTGTATTCTGCGTATTTATATTATTCGGTTGTGCATCTCTTCTGGTATTCTGAGGAGGATCCTTTTGTACCGGTTGTATAGTTTTTACATTTAATTCTCTTGGCTGGTTGGTTCCCGTTCGTTCGGAGGGTTGTTTCACATCTTTCAGGTTCGTTATCCTGGAGGGTGCAGATCTCGTTTCCTTACTATTGTTTTTCGCAACCTCAGGCCTGTATATACTGAAACGTCCATTACTCAGATCTTGTCCTGGCCTATTGGATTCCTGAATAGAAACAGGATTTACCCGTCTGCCGGTGACCTTTTGAATATCTTCCCTGTCCGGACCTGTCACATAGGTTGTATGCCTCCTGTTATCAACATAAGTATTATTAACCACAGAGGAATACCTTACAATACGGTTCTGATCGGTACGGCCGAGATAATAATGATTTATATCAGCTCTGTCAATATCCCTGTCTCTCACGAATATCCAGTGATCGTTCCGGCTATCATATCCCCTTCCGAAACTAACAGAAAGACTGATCCCGGGTTCCATCGGAGCCCAGCCATAATAGCCGTCAGCTCTTCTCCACGAAACCCATGCAGGACCCCATTGATTATCCGGTACCCAGAACCAACCATAATAATTATCGAAATCCCAACGACCATAATGAAAAGGTGCCCAACCCCAGCTGTAATCAGACATCCACGTCCATCCATAGTCCGTAAATATCCAATGACCTTGTGATGAATATGGTACAAAGTCAGGGCCGGCATCAGGGATCCAGACATAGCCATAATTGGGATAATCTACCCATTCTCCATAAGGGCTTAATTGATCATAGAATATCTGGAAACTAACAGAAGGCTGCTGTGCCGAAATCTTTTTGGTGAAAATTACAGAAGCAGTAATCACTAAAAGTATCATTGCAAGAGCTCTAAATATTTTTTTCATTATAATTTGCCTTTATTTCTCAGATTTTATTCTGTTGTAATTAATTGGAAAATGAAGATCCCTCATTAAAGAGGATATTCATTAAGAAATAACAAAATTATAGCTTTGGCAAGCCGTTTGTGTTACATAACTTTTGAAAAGAGTTACATAATTCACACATGATAATTATGCTGAGACTGGCACCCGGAGAGGGTTTTTTCTACTTCTGAATCTGAGCTATCAGAATCTGTCGTGCCAGAAAAATTCTGCTTTTTACAGTTCCAATCTTAAGTTTAATCTTATCTGCAATCTCCTGATACTTGTATCCATCAATGTACATTTGAAATGGCACCCTGTATTTATCATTCATTTGTTCAATACTTTGAGTAATTTCCATTGCCGAATAAACTGAATCGGGATTATCTGAATATGGAGCAGTTGTCTGATTAATGAAAAATGATGCATCAGTATGATCACAAAAAGTGTTCTGCAGAACATTATGCCTGTAATTATTAATAAAGGTGTTTCTCATAATTGTAAAAGTCCAGGCTTTTAAGTATCCCGTATCTACAAATTTATCCCGATTTAATAGTACTTTCAGGAACGTATCCTGAACAAGATCTTTTGCATCTGCACTACTTAACCTAAAACGATTTGCAAACTTCGTCAGACTTTTTTCAAGGTCTAACAGTTGATTACAAAATTCAATTGCTGTCATATTATTGATTTTAATCAGGTTTATAATTTGTCTTAAGTGTGATAAAGACGCATTTCGTCAAAAAAAGGGGTTCGTTTTTCTTCAACACACTTTACTGCATACAGATAAAGTGCTGCACTCCAGGTTTGCCAGTCCTGACCCATAGGTTTGCCGTCCTGTGCTTTTATCCACTCATTGAATCCAAAATTTAGATTTTCAGTATTTGAAATTTTAACAATATGTGTAAGCGCTACCAGTTTCTCCCCGGCAAGCGTATACTTTTTAGCTGCCACCAAAGCTGCCACATAAAACCCGCATACAAACGGCCATATACCTCCATTATGGTATTCTCCCGGCTTATTGTATATTGCGTATCTTAAATGCCAGTCAGGATCTTCTGGTTTAATATAAGGGAAGAAATTAGGCGGCAGATCAAGTGCCAGATCCCCGCTTCTTTTCATACCTGCACATTCTTCTTCTATCCATGAGATCATATCTTCAGCGCGCGTCGGTGATGCGATTCCTGAAAGAATAGCCAGGCTGTTACCGAGAAGATCAAACCGTTCGCTGCTATGGATCTTATATGACCAGAAAGCATAGTAGGGTTTATGTTTTACTACCAGACCTTCGTGAACATGATGATGAATCTTTCCTCCGGTAATGGTGAACCGGCTCATTTCGTTATGCATTCTGTCGGCTTTTTCGTTCTTTCCAAGCAGCCTGAGGTAAGAGTATACAATTGTATTAACAAAAAGTCCATATCCTGTAACCCATT
>Ga0209539_1001141_pt1 | contig 14579 bp, 12 predicted proteins | sample BarGraNGADG00312_2_FD_184499 | JGI IMG/M metagenome (GOLD analysis project Ga0209539, IMG submission 184499) | Arctic peat soil microbial communities from Barrow, Alaska - Barrow Graham LP Ref core NGADG0011-312 (SPAdes) (version 2) | ecosystem: Environmental > Terrestrial > Soil > Wetlands >... | reverse complement strand
CAGCGACACGACCTCACGCCACTCGGCTGTGAAAGCGCGAGGCTAGGGGGTGGGTGGGTGCTCGAATTCCGGGCGCGCGGTCGTGTGGACGCCCGCTGCGACCCCGGCGAGGAGGGCAGCGCCCCGCGCGCCGGTTTCCTCGACGTCCGAGCGGAGGACGTCGCCGAACGCGTCCTGCTTGAGGCGCATGAGGTTCGCGCTCCGCGACCACCCGCCGGCAGCCACGGTCCGGCGATGCGGTCCGACGACGCTCGTCATCGCGAGGTCGATGTCCTGGATCTGGTCGGTGATCGCCTGGAGCGCACCCAGCCACAGGTGGCCAGGCCCCACGCCGTCACGGATGGCGCTGACGGTCACGCAGGCCGTCTCGTCCACGCTCACGGCCACCCGTCCCGGTGCCGAGGTGGTCGCCGCGAGGTCCAGCCTCGCGACTGCCTCGCGGCCACCACCGAAGAGCGAGGCCACCCGCTCGAGCGCGAGGCCACCCTGTGTCGCCCCGAGCAGTGCCCACCGGCCCTCCAGAACGTGCCACCCAACCGTGATCCCACCCCGGGTGAGCTGCGAGACACCTGTGCGGGAGAAGCCCGCCGGCACGGTCCGCACGAGCGCCTCAGCGGTGCCGCACGAGTCGAACTGGTCTCCCGGACCGGCGGCGTCCGCGCCGAGGGCCGCCGCCTGGTGGTCATGGCCAGCCGTGGTCAGGACGGCCCCAGTGAGCCGATCCAGCCCGGCGGCGGCTGACACGCGCCCCAGGTCCGTGCCCGAGGTGACCAGCGGAGGCAGCAGCGAGCGCGGCGTACCAGACCAGTCGAGCGACTCTGACCACCAGGTCCGGGACTCCAGTTCGAGCCAGCCTGTACGAGAGGCCAACGAGACGTCGCTCGCCTCGTCACCGCCCAACCCGCGGACGATCCATTCGGCAACGTTGAGGCGCCGGACGGCCCTCGCCGCGGAGGTGCCGGTCTCGAGCTGCCACCGGTGCTTGGTCAGCGACCACTGGGATCGGAAGGGCAGCCCAGTCGCGGCGCTGAACGACTCGGCGCCGATCTCATCGCCGAGACGCGCCACCTGGTCGGCGTCCCGGGTGTCGTGCCATGCGACGACGGGAGCCATAGGCTCGCCACGCGCGTCCAGCAGAATGCCCGACTCGGCCATGCTCGTCACGCCGAGCCCCACGACGTGACCGTGCGGTGCCGCGGCAAGCGCACGGGAGACCGCAGTGCGGGCGGCGTCCAGCAGGTCGAGCGCATCCAGCTCAGTACCGGTCGCTGCGCCCGCGCTCGTGGCCGAGCCGGGCACGGTGCGCCATGGCGTCGGTGCGCGCCCGGTGGCCAGCGGCGCGCCGTCGAGGTCGTAGACCACCGCCTTGCTGCTCGTAGTCCCCACATCCAGGCCCACGAGAAGTTCCGGCCCGCTGACGCTCACGGCTCCACCCGGACCAGTGCTGCCGACGGCTCCGAGAGCAGGCGCTCTGGCGTTGTCGGCTCACCGATGGAGATCCGCTCCGCGAGCTCCTGCCGGATGGGGAACAAGGTGGTGCTTTGCACTACCGCGCTGGACGCCCACAGCACGGCCATTGCCAGCCGCTCCTGCCGCGTCCTCCCGCCACCGAAGAACCCGGCGAGCAGGGCGTCGCCCGCTCCGACTGAATTCACGAACGGGATGTCAGTCGCGTGCGCATGGAGCACTCCCTCGTCGTCGACGAGCAGGGCTCCGTCCGGTCCGAGGCTGGCAAGCACAGCACCCGCACCCATCGCCCGGGCCGCCTGAGCGGCCGCGACGACGTCCCCCAGTGTGGTGATGGGCAGTCCGGTCAGCTCTGCGAGCTCGTGCACGTTCGGCTTGATCAGGTCTGGCCGCGCCTCGAGGGCCAGGACGAGCGGATCGCCAGAGCTGTCCACGACCACCTCGGCGGCTGGTCCCTGGAGGATGTCCACCATGTCCCGGACGAAGCCGGCGGGCACACCGACGGGAAGACTCCCGCAGATAAGCACGGCAGTCGCGTCTGCGCTCGCGCTGATGATCGCGTCACGGAGCTGGGCCACGTGCTCGTCGGAGATCGCAGCGCCGGCTTCGTTGATCTTCGTGGAGTTGCCCGGGGTGATCATTGTGATGTTGATGCGCACGTCGCACCCGGTGTCCACGATGACGTGATCGACGCCCGCGCGGGTGAGTGCCTGATCCATCAACAGGCCACCGATGCCCCCGGCCGGGAAGACGGCTCGGGTCGCCAGGCCGGCTCGGTGCAGCGCCCAGGAGATGTTCACGCCCTTGCCGCTTGGCTCACGGCTGGACCGGACGGTGCGATTGACGGCTCCGAGCGCGAAGGAGTCCACCTCGATCGTCCAGTCGATCGCCGGTGCGGGAGTGATGGTCACGATCATGTGAGCACCGTGTCCACTCCGGCGTCGGCCAGTGCCGCCCGCTTCTCCTCCGCGAGTTCGACCCCGGTGATGACCAGGTCGATCTCCTCGAAATCGGCATACTTGAGGAGCGAGTCACGTCCGAACTTCGTGTGGTCGGCTAGCAGCACCACACGGTCAGAGCTAGTGATGATCAAGCGCTTGATGGCCGCCTCTTCGGGGTCGGGGGTGCAGAGCCCGCGATCGAACGAGGCGGCATTGGTGCCGACGAACGCTACGTCGAAGCGGTAGTCGTCAAAGACGCGCTGCGCGAGGGGCCCCACCTCGCTCAGGCTGTTCGGACGGATCCGCCCACCCAGGGTGTGGCAGTTGACGAACTGCCTGCGGGCGAGCGCTCCAGCCACGGTCAGCGCGTTGGTGAACACCTGGAGAGCCGGCGTGCCGGTCAGCAGCTCTGCGAACAGGTGCGTAGTTGATCCGGCGTCGATGAAGATCGCGCCGTCCTGGGGCACCTCCTCAAGCGCCCTCGTGGCAATCCGCCGTTTCTCTGCCAGGTCCTCGGTCCGGCTGCCCACATCGGGCTCGAACGTCAACAACTGCGCCTGGATCGCTCCGCCATGCACCCGCTTGAGCAGCCCCTGCTCTTCGAGGACGACCAAGTCCTTGCGGATCGTCTCGGTGGAGGTCCCGAGCTCGGCAGCGGCCGTTGCGACCTCCACACGACCGTCCGTTTGGATGGCACGTATCAACGCCTGACGGCGTTCAGCCCCCAACATGTTGCCGGCACTCGCCACCAGAGCCTCCTTGCCCGGATCATCGGTTCATTGCGATTGATTGCGAACCGAACTGCGATTCGTTGGAGATGGTTGCGTATCGTTGGGGTCTCTGTCAAGGTGGCCACATGCCCGTAGTCCCTGCCTCAGAGCTGGTCGAACGCGCTGCCGACGCCGGAACGGCCGTCGCAGCCTTCAACGCCATCACCATCGAGCACGCAGAGGGGATCGTGGCGGGTGCCGAGCGCGCCGGGCTGCCGGTGATCTTGCAGTTGAGCGAGAACGCGATCACGTACCACGGGGGGGCCAGAGCAATCGCTGCTGCCACAGTCGAGTTGGCGCGCGCATCGTCGGCGGATGTCGCGCTGCACCTCGACCACATCACCAACCTCGCGCTCCTGCGGCTTGCGCCGGACCTCGGCTACTCCTCAGTGATGTACGACGGTTCGCGCCACGACGTCGAGAAGAACCGTGAACTCACCCGCGAGGCGGCGGCCTGGGGAAAGGGCGCCGGGATCTGGGTCGAGGCCGAGCTCGGCGAGGTGGGCGGCAAAGATGGTGCGCATGCGCCGGGCGTACGCACCGACCCCGACGAGGCCGTCCAGTTCGTGGCCGACACCGGTGTAGACGCGCTCGCCGTGGCCGTCGGTTCCTCGCATGCGATGGTCGACAAGAGCGCGGCCCTCGACGTCGAACTCATCCGGCGCCTGCGCGCGGTCGTGCCGGTGCCCCTCGTCCTGCACGGTTCGAGCGGGGTGCCCGATGACGTGCTCGCCGAGGCGGCCCGAAGCGGGATGGTCAAGATCAACATCGGCACTGCGCTGAACGTCGCCTATACAGCGGCGATCCGCACATGGATGTCCGAGAACCCCGCGGGGGTTGACCCACGGAAGTACACGGCCGGCGCGCGCGAGTCGGTCGCCGCGGTGGTCGCCCACTACCTGCGCCTGGTCGCCGCACGTGCAGGCGATCCACCCTCCGCCACCACCTGAGGCACGATGAGCATCAAGGAGCCCGCAATGACGCGTTTCGACCCTGATCCGTACCTCGCAGTCCGGCAGTCCTCGGGTGCCCCCTGGCCCGGACCCCGAGGCCCACGCATCGACCTGCGGACGGGCGAGCTCGGCGCTTCGATCTATCCGCTCGACGGCTGCCGACTTACCTCCTTCACGGTGGGCGATACCGAGCTCATCCGACAGTGGCGGCCCGAGCACGGCGCGTTCGAGTACGGCAGCTTCCCCATGGCCCCCTGGGTGGGACGCGTTCGGGACGGGATCCTCACGGTTGGCGATCAAGAGCACCGCCTGCCGGTGAACCACCCACCCTTCTCTCTTCACGGAATGGCGTTCTTCGCACCGTGGACGACGCTCGAGGTCACCCGCACCACGGCAGAGTTCGCTTTCACGCTCTCCGATCCCTGGCCGTGGCCGGGCCGGGCCACCCAACGGTTCGAGCTGACCCCCGAGGCCCTCGAGATGACGCTGACCGTCGAGACCGACGGCCCGTCGTTCCCGGCCGCCGCCGGGTGGCATCCCTGGTTCGTCAAATGGGCCGGTACGCACGAGGAGCTCGCCAAGGCACAGGTGGGTGACCCGGCCGACGAACTGGTCATCGACTTCGCCGCCGACTGGCAGGCGGAGCGCGGGGTCGACGGCCTGCCTACGGAACTTCAGGTGACACCGCACCCGGCTCCGTGGGACGACTCGTTCGGCTTCGAGACGGGCATGCGGGCCACGCTCACCTGGCCGCGCCAGGTCAAGCTCCAGATGAACTCACCGGCCACGTGGATGGTCGTCTACACCCCCGAGCCCGACGCGGCATGTGTCGAGCCGCAGTCCGGGCCCCCCAACGGGGTGAACACCCACCAGCGGATGGTCACGCCCGACGACCCGCTGGTGGTCCGAACCACGTGGGCGCCGACCGCACTCTGACCTGCGAGCCGAGCCCCAGCGAACGTCTCTCACACCCCGTCCAACCGCTCAACCGAGCGTCGCAGAGGAGTCACCATGGCAACAGGACAAAGCAGTGCGTCGGTCACAATGCGTCGCGCACTCGTCGAACCCAGTGCCGGCGTCCGGCTCGAGGAGGTGCTCGTCCCGGCACCCGCGCCCGGTGATGTGCTGGTCAGGAGCAAACTCGTGGGCATCTGCGGGTCGGACACCCACGCGCTGGCGGGGCACCATCCGTTCCTCACCGGGCCGTACATCCCGGGCCACGAGGCCACCGGCGTCGTCGAGGCACTAGGGTCTGGGGTCGCCGGTTTCACTGTGGGCCAGCGGGTGCTGCTCAAGCCCAACGTCGCCTGCGGGACCTGTGCGAACTGCGTCGCCGGTCGCACCAACGCGTGCGAGTCGCTCGCCTGGATCGGCTGCGACACTTCACGCGTGCTCTCGGGCGCCATGGCGGAGTACTTCGTCGCGCCGGCCAGGAACCTGTACGTGGTCCCCGATTCGCTCGGCGACGAGGAAGCGACCCTGGTGGAGTGTCTCGCGACCCCCGTCCACGCGGCACGCATCGCTGGCGACCTCACCGGCACACGGGTGGTGGTCCTGGGAGCGGGGACGATCGGGCTGCTGTGCGTGGTGGCCGCCCTCGACGCCGGCGCCGGCGCCGTCGTGGTCACGGACATGGAACAGAGCAAGATCGACCGCGCGGTGCGCTGCGGCGCGCGGGACGGGGTCCTTGCGTCCGCGCCGGAGCTAGCACAGGACGTCCGCTCCGTACTCGGCGGTCCCGCCGACGTCGTCTTCGACTGCGTGGCCAACGAGCGCTCGCTCGCCCAGGCAGTCGGCCTGCTCCGCCGGGCGGGGACCATCCTGGTCGTCGGTGTCCCACCACAACCGGCAGCAATCAACCTTCCGTTCATCCAGGACTGGGAGCTGAGGGTCCAGGGCTGCGCGGCCTACACCGAGACGGACATGCTCAAGGCCATCGAAATCGCGGTCGGCGGTGGCATGCCTGTGGCCGAGCTCGTCTCCCGCTCGTACGGCCTCGACGACGTCGCCGAGGCCTTCGCCGCCGCGAGCTCCGACACCTCGGGCAAGGTGATGGTCAGCCCGGAGAGCTGACGAAGCTCCGCAGGCGACTGGCCCGGCCGTGTCGTCGCGGTCGGCACCGGGCCCCAACCTGGCGCCCGCCGCCGGACGCCAGGTTGGGGCCCGGTGCTCCGCCGTTCCGCCCAGGTCGGCACGGATCGAGAGGGTCGCTGCTCCGATCACAGCCGTCTCGAGCCCGAGTTGGAGCAGCCCGACGTTGGCCCGGCTGACGTCCCGGAAGCAGAACAGCCGTCAGACCGCGGTCCAAATCCGCCTGACAGAAGCGCTCAGGGTCTCAGGGCTGCCCACGTCGAGGCCTGCGTGAGTCTCGCGCTGACAGGCCCAGGGCGCGCCCCGTGGCCTGCTTCACGCCGTGGTACAACACGAACCACGAGGACATCGCGACGACTGTCAAGATCACTGTGACACCGAGCCCTACCAGGTACGGGACACCCAGGGACACGTTCGACCAGGTCGCCAGCGACACGACGAGCAGATTGAAGAGCCCGACCGACGGCACGGACACGAGTAAGTGCCACCAACTAGTGGCGTGTAACTGACGTGTCTTGTGTGTTGGTGGTCTTGGGTCGGGTGGCTTTGGCGAGGATGGTGTCGGCGTCTTTGACCCAGCGGAAGGGTTCGCAGCGCTGGTTCCAGGCCTGAATGTATGTGCCGATCGCGGCCTGGAGGTCAGCGACGGAGGTGAAGGTGCCGCGGCGGATGGCCTGGCGGGTGATGATCCCGAAGAACGTCTCGACGAGGTTCATCCACGACCCGGACGTCGGGGTGAAGTGCATCGTGATCCGCGGGTTCTTCGCCAGCCACGCGTTCACCGCGGGGTGCTTGTGGGTGGCGTAGTTGTCGGCGACCACGTGCAGCTTGACCCGGGGGTAGGCCTTGGCGACCTGTTTGAGGAACTTCAAGAACTCTTCGTGGCGGTGCCGGTCGTAGCAGGCGTCGGTGACCTGCCCGGTGGCGACCTCCAGGGCGGCGAACAGCGTGGTCGTGCCGTGGCGGACGTAGTCGTGGGTGCGGGACTCCGGCAGGCCCGGGCGCAGGGGAAGGATCGGGGCGGTGCGGTCCAGGGCTTGGATCTGGGACTTCTCGTCCACGCACAGCACGACGGCCTCCTCCGGCGGGTTCAGGTAGAGCCCGACGATGTCGCGGACCTTGGCTTCCAGCTCGGGGTCGCATGAGAACTTGAACGTCCCCGACCGGTGGGGCTGGATCCCGAAGTGCTTCCACACCCGCGCCACCGTGGCGTGCGAGACGGGTTTGCCGGCCCGGCGCAACCGTTCGGCGAGGAGCCGCGAGGACCAGTGCGTGATCCCCAGCTCGACCGGCGGCTGCGTCAACGTGATCGAGAGGATCTCATCACGAACCTCCTGGGGAATCGTGGCCGGCTTGCCCGAGCGCGGAGCGTCGGACAGGCCCGACAGCCCGCGGTCGGCGAACCGCGACCGCCACCGGATCACCGTCGGCTCACTGCACCCGACCCGCTCAGCGATCTGCACCCCCGGCACACCCTGGGCGGCCAGTAGCACGATCCGGGCCCGCTCCACCACCCGCGCGGGGGACCCCTTCGCCCGCACCGCCCGCCGCAACGCCGCCCGCTGATCATCGGTCAGAACGAGAGTGCGCACCCGATTCGCCATCACTTATTATCCCGCCAGCAACACTGACAGGACTACTGCGACACGCCAGTAGTGCCTGGGGTTTCGCCCAGGTCTACCGATCGCGTGACACGTTCGGGCTGGTCTCCCTCAATGGAATCGTCGCCGCACCCAGGCCCAACCGGGCCTGGCGGGCTCCGGTCGAACACCGCCGGTGAAGGGCGTCGGTGAGCCGTGTGCGGGAGAACCGCATGCACGGTTCGACGGGCGGGGGCTGGAAACGGAACGCATCAGCGTCACCGCGCCAGCTCCCGACCCAACCAACCTCGTCTTGGCTGTGAGGTGCCGCTTCGCAAGGAGCATCAAAGCGCCGAGGGTCGCGTTCGCTTCGACGTTGCATCCGGCGCGGACGTGCTTGCGGAGGTCGGCGAGGAGCTCGTCGATGACGTCGGCTCGCGAGCTGGATAGCCGGGAGGTGCGGTCGGCCGTGAGCGGACAGCGCAGGCGAACGCATTCGCGCAGCCCGGCCAGCCACTGGTCCAGCACCTCGGCGGTCACGTCCTTGGGCAGCTTCCTGTGCGTGGCCTGGTGGCTGGCGGGCAGGTCGATGAAGGTGAACGGAGACCCGGCTTGGGCTCGTGAGGTGCGGGCGGCCGGTGCGGCCTCGAACGCGGCGGTGCTGACTCGGTCGGCCTGCGCGGCAGTGAGCAGCAGTTCGAGCTGGGTGTGGCCGTCACGGGCAGCGTGGTCGAGCAGGCATCGCAGCAGTGCGGCGGTGTCGCTGGCGTCGGCGAGCGCGTGGTGGTGGTTGGTGATGCCTAGTCCGTAGCGGGCCAGCAGCTGCGGAAGCTTGTAGCCGCCGGCACCGACCCGGAAGTATCGGGCGAGCTTGAGGGTGTCGAGCACCGCCACGTCGGGGAACTCGCGCCCCGCCCGGCTGTACTCGAGCTTGAGCACGCCTACGTCGAACCGGGCGTTGTGGAGCACGAGGAAGACCCGCTCGGCGCTGCGCCGAGGGGCGAGGACGTCATCCAGGGCGTCCATCCGGATGCTCAGCGGCGGCTGCCCGACAACGTCGGTGTCGGTGAGGCCGTGGTAGCGGGTGTTCTCGATGGGGCTGCCCGGGTTGCACACCCACTCGACGCCTGGGTGCAGGGTCTGGCCGCGACCATCGACTTGGACGAAGCCGACGGACACCGCCCGGTCGCCGCCGTTCGACGGTCTCGTCTCGGTGTCGAGCACGACGAAGCGCACCCGGTCGGTCAGCGCGGCCAGGGCGACGTCGGGGCGAAGGATGCTCACGCGACGCCTCGCTTGCGGGCTACGTCCGCGAGCAGGTCCCTGTCCCGCAGCGACGAGTACGTCGCCGGTGCCGGCGGCTGCACGTCGGCGACATCACGGGGTGGGGCCGCCCAGCCGTCGTGCCGGAGCGCTTCGGCGCGGAGCGCCTCGACGACCGCGGGCAGGCGGTTGAACACTCCCCGGTTGCGGCACACCACGAGGTCCAGAAGGTTGTTGGTGCGCTCGATGTTCGCGAACGCATGACTGCGGCCGGTCAGCACGTTCTTGACGGTGGTGCGCAGCAGCGTCTCGAACCCGCCGGTGGACACCGGAACGCCCGGGTTCATCTGCAGCGCCGGCAGCGCCGCCTTGACCGGCCCCTCGTAGCTGGCGCGGCGTTCCTGGACCTTCTCCGGGGGTAGGCCGAGCCGCTCCAGTAGCCACTCGAAGTCGTTCCACCACGCGCCCCACTGGGTGGCGGTCATCGTGCGCATCTGTTCTCCGGACAGCCAACTCAGGTGCGAGGCGAGCTCGGGGTGCAACGCCTTGCCGGTGTCGGTGAGCACGACCGCGCCGGGTGTCTTCTTCACCAACGCCTCGCTGAGCGCCTCGTGGACGTGAAACAGCGAAGGGACCAGCACGGCGTGCTGGAAGTACTGCGCGATGCCACGACGCAGCCCGGTACCGGCGTCGGCGAGGATGAACTCCGGTTCCCGCACCCCCGGCTGGTAGCCGAGTTCATCAAAGAGGAGCCGCCACGCAGCAGCCTCGTTCGACGGGTACGCCCGCAGCATCCGCAGTCGCGTGAACCGGTCGTCCGGTGCCGGCACCGGCCTGTTGCGTGTCCGCGCCGGCCACTCCAGGGTGGCCGCGCCCAGCACGAAGTACTCACGCCGGGACCGCGGCGTGCTGCGCCCGTCGAACGCGGCCCTGCTGCTGACCGGCACGTCGTCGAGGAGGAGCACCTGCGGCCGGCCGTCGGCGCGGCGAGCCCGCTCGCTCATCCCGAAGCGGCGCTGGTGCTCGGCCCGTTCTTGCTCCAGAAGTTGCTCGTGCAGCGGCTCCCACAGGATGGGGGCGTACATCTCGACCCAGTCGGCCGCCACGTGCCAGCGGTTCCGGGCCTCCGCGCTGCGGGCGCTGGGGGTCCGCTTCGTTGGCAGCTCGTTGCCCTCGGCGTCCACCCTGCGGCGGCGGGCGGCGGGCGGCGCGGGCAGAGGTTCCAACTGCAGACCACGAGGCTTGCGCGGCTTGACCTTGCCAGCTGCCTCTGCATCGCGGACGGCCGTCTCCCAGGCAGCGAGCTTGGCTCGCCGGTCGCGTTCGGCGTCGGACAGCTTCGCGGGCCGGGTCCGTTCCCGGCCGGTCGCCTCCCATGCCCACCGGCCGACCGAGGAGTAGGTCTCGACACCGGAGGCGAGCTTGTCGAGGCCCTCCGCGACGATACGCAGGTTCCACGACTGGGCTCGGGCGACGACCTGCTCACCGCGGTGGACACCACGGAGTTCCTCGCACGCGTCGCAGTGGTGCGCGCCATCGTGCACGTGCTCGCGGGCCAGCTCGGGCGTGTAGTCGTGATGGCCCTTGGGGTAGGCCGCGTCGGGCTCGTGCGGCCAGCAGCGGTAGCGCTGCTGGCGTTGCGCCTCACCCGGCCTGCCGTACCGGCCGTTCCGGACGCGTTTGGACGCCGTGCCGTGCACCGGGCACTTCGGGGGCGGCGAGTACAGCGGCAGCGGGACGTCACCGACCTCAATGAGCACGGCGAACTTGTGCTGCGCCCCGACGGTGGGCTTGCACACATAGTCGCGTCGCAGACCCGATGCGGCCTGGCGCGTCCCGGCCCCCTTGACCTTCGACCCCTGGTGCAACGGGTTCGGGCACTCCATCGGGTCCAGCCGCCGCTTCCTGCCCCCAGCCATGCAGCGCCCCCCCAGACCCGTCCCCATAGGAGTCAACCGCTCAGGTCACCCACTGAAGGTTAGACCCATCCTATCCGGCCTGTTAGCCGTACTCACGACCGACTGACAGCGGGTGCCGACCACGCCGACGGAAGGTCGCGCGTCTGCCCACCCCCGGCGGTAGCGTCATGAGGTGCGCTGGGACGACGTGGGTGCTGTCCTGTTCGACGTGGATGGTGTCTTGACGCCCACGGCCGAGGTCCACATGCGGGCCTGGCAGCGCACCTTCGACGAGTTCTTCGTCGAGCGCGGGATCACCCCGGCGTACTCCGACGAGGACTACTTCGCTCACGTGGACGGCAAGCCCCGGTACGACGGCGTGCGCGCCACCCTGGTCTCGCGCGGGATCCACCTGCCCGAGGGTGAGGCGACCGACCCGGAGGGCACACCGACCGTGTGCGGCCTCGGCAACACCAAGAACGTGCTGGTCAACCGGCTGCTGGCGGAGGAGGGCATCGTCGCCTTCCCGGGTTCGGTGGAGCTCCTCGACCACCTGGAAGCCCGCGGCGTCGCGATGGCGGTGGTGTCGAGCTCCCGCAACGCCCCGACCGTGCTGGCCGCCGCGGGCCTGGCCGACCGGTTCGTCGTCGTCGTCGACGGCACGGTCGCAGCCGCCGAGCACCTGGCCGGCAAGCCCTCCCCCGAGACGTTCGCCCACGCCGCCCGGCTGTTGGGTGTGCCGTGCGAGCGCGCCGTCGTGGTGGAGGATGCCCTGTCCGGGGTGCAGGCGGGCCGGGCCGGTGACTTCCAGCTGGTGGTCGGTGTCGACCGGGGTGCCGGCGCGGCGGCGCTGCTCGAGGCGGGTGCGGACGTGGTGGTGCAGGATCTCGCGGAACTGGTGGAGCGATGACGAACGCTGCGGGCGACGGGAAGCCCGACCTCTTCGACCCGCTGGACCGGTTGCGCTTCCCGGTACACCCGTGGCGGCTCACGGAGTCCTTCTTCGACACCGATGACCTGGGTCTGACTGAGTCTCTCTTCGCCGTCGGCAACGGGTACATCGGCATGCGCGGCAACCTCGAGGAGGGGCGCGACTGGGACACCCACGGGACGTACATCAACGGGTTCCACGAGACCTGGCCGATCCGGCACGCCGAGTCCGCATACGGGCTCGCCGAGGTGGGCCAGACGATCGTCAACGTCCCAGACGCCAAGGTGATGCGCCTGTACGTCGACGACGAGCCGCTGCTTCTCTCGGTCGCCGACCTGATCTCCTACGAGCGCACCCTCGACCTGGCCGACGGCGTGCTGGCCCGGGAGCTCGTCTGGCGGACCCCGGGCGGCAACCGGGTGCGGGTGCGCACCCGCCGGATGGTCTCGTTCACCCAGCGTCACCTCGCGGTCATGACGTACGAGGTGACGGTTCTGGACAAGGTCGCCCCCGTCGTCATCTCCTCGCAGGTGATCAACCGCGAGGAGGGCTTCGACGAGTACCGGGCAGTCCGGGGCAACGGCGGGAACTCCGTCCGGGTCGACCCACGCCGGGCGGAGCGCCCCGCCGACCGCGTGCTGCAGCCGGTGCTGCGCTGGGGGGACGACAAGCGCGCCGTGCTCGCCTACCGCTGCGCGAACTCCGGCATGACCCTGGCCGTCGCGGCCGACCACGTGGTCGAGTCCGAGGACGAGTGCGAGATCCTCACCCAGGTCGAGGAGCACGTGGCCAAGCACGTGGTCAGGGTGCGCGCGCAGCCGGGCCGACCGGTCACGATCACCAAGACGGTCAGCTACCACACGTCCCGCGGGATACCGGCGCGCGAGCTCGTCGACCGGTGCCGGCGCACCCTGGACCGGGTCAAGGCCGAGGGGGCCGCCCACCAGTTCGCCGACCAGCGCACCTGGCTGGACGAGTACTGGACCCGGTCCGACGTCGAGGTGGCCGACCAGCCGGAGGTCCAGCAGGCGATCCGGTGGAACCTGTTCCAGGTCGCCCAGGCCGCGGCGCGCGCCGAGGGCAACGGCATCGCGGCGAAGGGCGTGACCGGCTCCGGCTACAGCGGCCACTACTTCTGGGACACCGAGATCTACGTGGTCCCGTTCTTCACGTACACCACACCGCTGATCGCCCGGAACGCGCTGCGCTTCCGGTACACGATGCTGCCCGCAGCCGAGCGCAGGGCCCGCGAGCTCACCCAGAGCGGCGCGCTGTTCCCGTGGCGGACGATCAACGGGGAGGAGGCGTCGGCCTACTACGCGGCCGGCACCGCGCAGTACCACATCGACGCGGACATCGCGCACGCGGTGAGCACCTACGTGATGGCCACCGGGGACGACGAGTTCATGAGCCGCGAGGGGATCGACATCCTGGTGCAGACCGCCCGCCTGTGGGCCGACCTCGGGTTCTGGCGCGGCCCCGGCCCGGGCGTGTTCCACATCCACGGGGTGACCGGTCCGGACGAGTACACGACCGTGGTGAACGACAACCTGTACACGAACGTGATGGCTCGGTACAACCTGCGACAGTCCGCTCAGGCGGTGCGGCACCTGTTGGAGTCGTGGCCGGACCGGTACGCGCGGATGGTCGCCCGGCTGCACCTGGCGGACGAGGAGGTCGTGGAGTGGGAGCGGGTGGCCGATGCGATGGCCATCCCGTACGACGAGAGCCTCGGGATCAACCCGCAGGACTCCCACTTCCACGAGCGTGAGGTGTGGGACCTGCCGAACACCCCGGCCGACAAGCGGCCGCTCATGCTGCACTACCACCCGCTGGTCATCTACCGCTTCCAGGTGCTCAAGCAGGCCGACGTGGTGCTCGCGACCTTCCTGCAGGGCGAGCAGTTCACGCCCGAGCAGAAGCGTGCCGACTTCGAGTACTACGACCCGATCACCACGGGTGACTCGACACTCTCCGCGGTGGTGCAGTCGATCATGGCGGCCGAGGTGGGCTACCACGAGATGGCCCTGCACTACTTCCACTCGGCGCTGTTCGTCGACCTTGCCGACCTGCACCAGAACACGGTCGACGGCGTGCACATCGCGTCCGCCGCCGGCGTGTGGGGAACGCTGGTGAACGGCTTCGGGGGCATGCGTGCCCACGACGGGGAGCTCACGTTCGACCCCCGCCTGCCGGAGTCCTGGCGTGAGCTGAAGTTCAGGATCGCCTTCCGCGGCTCGCGGTTGCGGGTCACCGTGCGGCAGTTCCGGCTGGACCTGGCGATCGAGGCCGGTCCGGAGCTGACGGTGGCGGTCCGTGGTGAGCGGGTGACGGTCGCGCGGGGCGCCCCGGTGACGGTGCGGCTGGACGGCCAGGGGCCGCGGATCCCAGGCGCGCCCGAGCCGGTGGCCCTGCGCGCCACGCTGCGCCCGGACGGCAGCCTCGTCACGGCGTCCGTGCCGCACCACTCCGGGCCGAACGGCTAGGCCGGACGGGTCGCCGGTCGATCAGCCGACGGCGTTCGCCTCCGCGGCCAGCGTCGACAGATCGGCCTCCGGGATCGGGAAGCCGCGCATCCGGGAGACCCGGTCGAACGGGTTCTCGCGCAGCCGGCGCATCCGGTAGTCGTCGTAGACCGGATCCCCGGCGAGCAGCTCCCGGATCCGCGGACCGGCCACCGGGTGG
>Ga0209539_1001140_pt1 | contig 14585 bp, 15 predicted proteins | sample BarGraNGADG00312_2_FD_184499 | JGI IMG/M metagenome (GOLD analysis project Ga0209539, IMG submission 184499) | Arctic peat soil microbial communities from Barrow, Alaska - Barrow Graham LP Ref core NGADG0011-312 (SPAdes) (version 2) | ecosystem: Environmental > Terrestrial > Soil > Wetlands >... | reverse complement strand
GGCAGGTCGTCCCAGCCGGAGTCGTCGAAGTCGGCTGCCACGAACTCGGTCGACCCGGTCGCCGACGGCGACAGGCGGAACCGCCAGGTGCCGTTCAGGTCGAGGGTCGGGGTGTCCGACCGCAGTGCGGCCCGCGCTGGTCGCGCCCCGTAGCCGGGCGAGTAGCTCTCGAGATACACGTGGGGTGCCCTTCTGGTTTGCGGTCGCGGCCCATCGGCCGTCCGGCGTGCGTCGCCGGGACGGTGCTCTCGCACCGAGTCCTATGGGCCCGCGGCGCTCCCGCCACGGAGGAACGCGTCCAAGCCCTCCACGGCGAACGCGTGGTCCTCGGCGGGGGCGAGGCCAGACACGGCGACCGTGCCGACCATGCCGGTGCCGCGCACCAGCACGGGGATCGCTCCCCCGTCCGCCGCGTACGGCGCGGGGTCCAGGCCCCACCACTGGGCGAAGCTGCCGCCGTCGTAGCGCGCCTGCAGGCCGACGGCGTAGGAGCTGCGCGCACACAGGTCGACGACGCGGCGCTTGCGCTCGAGCCAGGAGTCGTTGTCGGGCGACGTGCCCGCCATGGCCGCGTGGAACAGGAGCTGACCGTGCCGGCGGATGTCGATCGCCACGCCCAGCCCGCGGCGGCGCGCCGTCTCGACCATGAGGACCCCCAGACGCCACGCTGCGTCGTTGTCGAAGCCGACGAGCTGCAGCCGGTCGTGCTGCTCGGCCAGCTCGCGCAGCAGGGCAGCGTCGGCGTCCCGATCAGTCACCGGGGCCACCGCCCTGTCCCTGGTCGCGGACCGGCGTCTCCTGGCCGCGGGGCAGACGGACGCCGCTGAGCGCCTCCAGCGCGCGCACGACGGCATCCTGGGTCGCCGGGTCGTGGGCCGCCTCGTTGTACCTGACCGGCGACCGCTCGTGGAACAGCTCACCGGAGACCCGGGCGCCCGGATCGTCGGCGCAGGCCAGCCACACCGGGGTGTCGGCGCCTTCGGACAGGCTGAGCGGAGCGACGTCCCCGCTCATCTTGGAGCGGACCCACCCCGGGTGCACGGCGTTGACCGTGAGGCCGGGGTAGCGCCGCGCCATGAAGAGCGCGAACGCGGTCAGCACGAGCTTGGAGTCGGCGTAGGCCCTGGCCGGGTCCCACTCGCGCTCGTGCTGGAGGTCCGTCAGGTCGAGCCGCGCGTGGCGGATCGAGTCCGAGCTGACGTACACGAGTCGTCGCGGCAACGGGATCAAGGCCGAGAGCAGGTACGGCGCCACAGCGTTCACCTGAAGCGTCTGCTCGATGCCGTCGACGGTCACGGGGCGATCCGCGCCCGTCGGGGCCCATCCGGCGTTGTGCACGATGACGTCGAAGGGGCCGAGCCGGGTCGCCTGATCGGCCATCGCCCTGGTCGATTCCAGCGACGCGAGGTCGCCGACGACGACGGGTGCTCCCGGCCCGGCGTGCTCCCTGCACCGGGCGACCCGTTCGGCGTTCCGCGCGTGCCGGACGACGCTCATCCCTCGGGCGGCGAGCTGGTCGGCGATCTCGGCGCCGATGCCGTCGCTCGACCCGGTCACCAGGACCCGCGTCGGCGCGGTCACGTCAAGCATGGGTGTCCACGTCCGAGATCCGGACCCCGTCGGGGTCGACCGGTGCGCCGTCGCCGGCGTCCTCGACCGCCAAGCCGATGCCGCGGAGCCCGAGCGTGGTGGGGGAGACGCCGGGTGCCGCGGAGGTGGGGACGTCAAAGCTGAACACCTCCAGGACCGAGTCGCCGGCCTGCAGGTAGGTCATGAGGAACCCCCGGTTGTCGTCGTGGTGGCGGATGTCACCGATCACCTCGTACCCCAGGCGGCCGCACCAGAAGTCGAGCGCCGCCGTCAGGTTGGCGACCGTCAGCCCGACATGGTCGAAGCGGGGTCCGTCGCCGATCGCGAGACCGTGATCGGCCTCGGCCTGCACGAGCGCGGGGTTCTCGACGTGCTCGTAGCGCAGGTTGCCCTGGATGTACTCCAACCGGGCGCCGTCCGGGTCGAGGAAGAAGGCGATCCGCACGTCGCCGAGCACGTCACGGGGTGGTGACAAGACCTCGACCCCGGCTGCTTCGAGCCGTCGCACCTGCTCGTCGACGTCGCCGACCTTGAACCCGGCGTGGCGCATCCCGCCCTGCAGGTCGTCGTCGAGCCAGCTGCCGATGCCGCCGCCCTCGCCGATCTCGACGACCTTGAGCATCGCGGGGCCGGAGGCGAACCAGCCGACCCGCCGTCCGTCCCGGTCGGTGGTGCCGGGGTCCAGCTCCTCGAATCCGAGCAGACCCCGGTAGAACTCGCGCGACCGGTCGAGATCGCGCGAGCCGAGCTCGACATGGCGCAGGCCGAAGGCGTGCCGCTGCGTGAGGCTCTCCCCCGGGCGTTGCGCGGTCACGACGACGCCCCGGTCGAGGGCAGCCGGTTCTGCTTCGCCACCGCGCCGAGCCAGCGGGCACTCGCCTTGGGCGTCCGTTGCTGGGTCTCGAAGTCGACGCGGACCAGACCGAATCGGGGGCCATAGCCTTCCGCCCACTCGAAGTTGTCCATCAGCGTCCAGGCGAAGTACCCCCGGACGTCCGCTCCGGACCGGATCGCGCGGAGCATCTGACGCAGGTGACCGTCGAAGTACGCCACTCGTCGCTGGTCGTCGACCTGCCCGTCCGCTCCCACGACGTCCGGGAACGCCGCACCGTTCTCGGTGATGAGCAACGGGGTCTGCGGATACTCGTCGCGCAGCCGCAGAAGCAGGTCGTGGAGGCCCTCCGGGACGACCGTCCAGCCGACCTCGGTCACCTCGAGCCCCGGCGGCGTGACGACCTCTGCGTCGAGGCTCGTCGGCGAGCCCTGGCCTGCAGCGGTCGTGTGGCCGGCCGAGCGCACGACGTGCGGCCGGTAGTAGTTGACCCCGAGGAAGTCGATCGGTGCCGCAATCAGCTCCAGGTCGCCCTCGCGCACGAAAGGCGTCCCGCCGAACCACTCGACCATGTCCTGCGGGTAGCGGCCCTGCAGGACTGGTTCGAGGAACATCCGGTTGAAGTTCCCGTCGAAGCGTCGCGCGGCGGCGACGTCGGCGGGGTCCGGCGTGGCCGCCGTGACCGGTGTCAGGTCCAGCGCGATACCCACCTCGCTGCTCGACCCCAGCCGCTGCCGCAGCACCTGGGTGGCCAGGCCGTGACCGAGGAGCAGGTGGTGCGCCGCCTTGAGGCCGCGGCGCGGGTCACGGATCCCCGGCGCGTGGATGCCGTCGCTGTAGCCGGCGTGGCTCGCCACCTTGGGTTCGTTGACCGTGATCCAGTGCTCGACGAGGTCGCCCAGCGCGTCACCGACCAGCGCGGCGAAGTCGGCGAACCGGTGGGCGGTGTCTCGGTTCGGCCAGCCGCCCGCGTCCTCAAGTGCCTGGGGCAGGTCCCAGTGGTACAGCGTCACGTAGGGCGTCACTCCACGCTCCAAGCACGTCTCGACCACCCGCCGGTAGTGGTCGATGCCCTTCGCGTTCGCCTTCCCGATCCCCTCCGGCTGGATCCGCGGCCAGGACACCGAGAATCGGTAGGCGCCGAAGCCGAGGTCAGCGAGCTGCCCGATGTCCTCGGGATAGCGGTGGTAGTGGTCGCAGGCCTCGGTGGCGGTGTCGCCGCCGGCGATCGCCCCCGGCACGGTGGTGAACGTGTCCCAGACCGACACCCCTTTCCCGTCCTCGTCGACGGCACCCTCGACCTGGAACGCGGCCGTGGCCGCACCCCACACGAAGCCGTCAGGGAACTCGAGCGGGGTGGTGGCCATGACAGAACCTCTCGATCGACAGAACGGGTGATGCGGTGGAGCTAGGACAGGAACTGCTCGGCGCTGGGGACGAGGGCCTGGTCCCGGTCGGCCTTCGTCGCCAGCACGAACCCGTCGGGCACACCACCTTCGGCAGCGAGGGCGAGCCCGATCCGACGCTCGCCCTCGCCGAACCGGTAGATCACCGGGGTGTCGAGGAAGTTGATGGGGCCGCGGACCACCCGAAGAACCGTGTCCACCCCCTGCTGCAGCGGGACCTCGTAGCCGAAGATCTCCGGCACGCTCGCCAACGGGGACGCCCCGACGCACAGCCGGGTGACCCGGAGCGAGGTATGGCCGAGGGGGCGCCGTTCGGAGATCGGGTCGATACCGGCGTTCATCCCTTGAGTCCGCCGGAGAGCAGATCCAGCCGCCAGTACTTCTGCAGCAGCAGGAAGAGGGCGATCAGCGGCAGGATCGACAGCATCGAGCCCGTGATGACCAACGTGTAGAGCGCGGGCTGGCTCGCGCCCTGGTTGAGCAGTGAGAACAGACCCACCGTCATGGGGAACTTGCTGTCGTCCGACAGCATGATGAACGGCAGCAGGAAGTTGTTCCAGACCGAGACGAAGTGCAGCAGGAAGATCGTCACCAGCCCGGGGAGCATGAGCGGCATGGCGACCGACCGGAACAGCTTGAACTCGCCGGCGCCGTCGATCCGCCCCGCCTCGAGCAGCTCGTCCGGCACAGCGGCGGTGGCGTAGATGCGGGCCAGGTAGATGCTGAACGGGCTGATCATGGTCGGCAGCAGCACCGACCAGTACGAACCGACCAGGCCGATCTTCGCCAGCAGCAGGTACTGCGGGATGGCCAACGTGACCTGGGGCACGAGCACACCGGCGAGGATCACACGGAACACGAACTCTCGACCCGTGAAGCGGTACTTCGCCATCGCGTACCCCGCGGCACCGGAGATCAGGACGGTCAGCAGGGCGCCGACACCGGCATACAGAGCGGTGTTGGCCGCCCACCGCAGGAAGAGCCCGTCCTTGTAAGCGAGCAGGCCCTGCACGTTGCCCTGGATGCCGCCGGTGAAGCTCGGCCACAGCGAGAACGTGGTGAAGAGCTCACCCGGCGTCTTGGTCGACGCCATGATCACCCAGGCCACCGGGAGCAGGCAGTAGAGGGCACCGATGACGAGGACGAGTGTCGCCCCCCGGTGCGACGAGACGGCTCGGCGCCGGCTCGGGAGGGCGGAGGCGCCGGCAGCAGGTCCGTTGCGGTCCGCTGCGACGACCGGTGCGGCGCTCATCGGTCCTCCCCGAACGCGCGTCGCTGCAAGAGGGTCAGCACACCGAGCGACAGGACGAGCGTGACGAGGGCGAACATGACCGACGTGGCGGCGGCCGAGTAGATGTCGTTGAGCACGAACGCATCCGTGTAGATCTTCTGCATGGGCATCCAGGTCGAGGAGATGACGTTCGTGAGTGGCGTCAAGGTCTGGGGCTCGTTGAACACCTGCAACGTGGCGATCATCGAGAAGATGAAGGTCATCACCACGGCGGGGAAGAGCAGCGGGACCTTGATCCGCCAGGCGATCTGCAGCTCACCGCAGCCGTCCAGCCGCGCTGCGTCGTACAGCTCGGCCGGGATCGAGCGCAACGCGGTGTACATGATGATCATGTTGAATCCGGTACCGCCCCAGACGGCGATGTTGGCAACCGAGAAGAAGACGCTCGTCGAGGTGAAGAAGTCCGGAGGGGTCAGATTGACCGCTTCGAACGCTGCGCGGATCGGACTGACGCGCGGCAGGTAGAGGAAGCCCCAGAGCAGCGAAGCGATGACTCCGGGCACGGCGTAGGGCAGGAAGATGCTGATCCGGGTCGCCGTACGCAACCGGACACGCGGCAGGTCGAGCAGGAGCGCGAACATCAACGCCAGCCCGAGCATCGTCGGCACGACGAGCAGACCGTAGATCAGCATGCGACCCAGCGCGCCGTACAGGATCGGGTCGCCGAGGGCACGGCCGTAGTTCTCCAGTCCGACGAACACCTCGGTGAGCTTGCTGAGGATGCCTCCCCCGATCCGGCGGTTGGCTCGCAGGCTCAGCCAGATCGCGTAGACGATCGGGATGAGCAGGAAGGTCGTGAACATCAGGAGCGCCGGCGCCATGAAGGCCCAAGGCGCCAACCGGTGTCTCCGAGAGCGTCGCCGGAGCACCTGCGGGGCATCCCTGGCAGGCACGAGACTCGTCGCGCCGGCCGATCGCTTCGTGTTGTTCATGTCGCCCCGTCCAGTCGTCATCGCCGCAGTGAGGTGGTCGTCGGTGGTGGCCCCGCCCGTCGGTCGGGCAGGGCCACCACCGCGCGTGGCGTCAGCTGCCGCTGACCACGTCGAAGCCCTGACGCGTCAGGTCGGTGACGGTGGTGTCCTGCATCCGCGTGAGCGCATCCGCGAACGGCGAACCGTCCTGGATGGCCTTCTGGAACTCGTCGACGTACGACTGGTAGGTCACGTTGACGTTCGGTCCCCAGGTGAAGCCGCGGGCCGAGCTGGCGATCTCAGAGGCCTGGGCGAAGAAGTCAGGCTGGTTCGGCATCATCTTCGGCGGCGCCGCCAGCGCCGGACCGGTCTGACCGGCCGTGGCGGCCGGGTAGACACCCGAGATGGTCACGAGACCAGCAAGGGCTTCCGGGGACGTGTTGAGCCACGTCATGAACTTCATGGCCTGGGCTGGGTACTTGCAGCTTGCGCTCATCGCCGTGCCGGAACCGCCCCAGTAGCCGGTGACGTTGTCACCAGCGGACCACTGCGGCATGGGCACTGCGCGCCACTTGCCAGCGGTGTCGGGCGCGACACCCTCGAGCACACCAGCGCCCCAGACGGCACTCGGCCAGGCGAGGAGCGTGCCGTCGTTCATGGCAGCGTTCCACTCCGGGGTGTACATCGGCTGGCTGTCGACCAGGTCGGACTTCACCAGGTCGCCCCAGAACGTGGCCACCTTCTGCGTGGCGGGGTCGTCGATCGAGACCTTCCACGAGTTGCCCTCCGGTGTCCACCAGTTCGCACCCGCCTGCTCGGACAACCCGGCGAACCAGCCCGGGTCGCCGGCCGAGAACGTCGTCAGGTACTGGGTGGGTGACTTCTGACGCACCTCCGCGGCGAGAGCGGCGAACTCGTCCCAGGTGGTCGGGACCGTCAGCCCCAGTTGGTTGAACAGGTCCTCACGGTAGTAGAGCATCATCGGGCCGACGTCCTGCGGGATGGCGAAGACCTGGTCGCCGAAGGACGTCAGGCCCCAGGCGCCGTCGGGGAAGGCGGACCGGATGTCTGCGACATCGGCGGTGAGGTCGGCGGCCACACCGTTGGAGACGAGCACCGGGAGCGCCTGGTACTCGGTGTGCATCAGGCACGGCGCGTTGCCGGCCTTCTCGGCCGTGAGCAGGCGGGTGATGAGCTCATCGCCCTGTGCCTGGCGGTCGACGTTCACCTGCTGGGTCGGGTTCTCCTTGTTCCAGATGTCGATGACCTGCTCGATGTTGGTCGTCCAGGTCCAGAAGTCAAGGGTTGCCGGCGCGTCGGCGTCCCCGGCGGCCGTCGTCGAGGCCCCGTCCGAGGGTGTTGCTCCGTCACCCGATGACGTGCAGGCGGCGAGCGCGGACGTGGCGAGGAAGACCCCGGCCACCGTGAATGCGAGTCTGCGATGCATGAGCTCTCTCTCTTCGTTGAGGTCGAACAACCGCGACAGCGTCGGGACACCAGGCTGTGCGCGACTGTGCACGTTCACAGCCTCGTGCGGGCCGTCAGCGTTGTCAAGGAGATCCCCTTGACCGAGACCCATCTGTGATCTACCGCCCGTTCTCCTCGCCGAGTTCCGTTTCGCAGGGGAGCAGGAATGGCCTGCTTCAGCGCACCGGGGTCGAGTCCCCACCGGACGTGGTGTGTGACGGCTGACGCGTGATCTTCGATGGTTAGGCGCTGAGCGCCGGGAGCTGGTCGGTAGTCACCTCCGGGGTATCGGGCAGGGTGGTCAGGCGTGAGCGGCCGAGAACGTCCAGAGCGAGGTAGCGGCGTCCTTCTGCCCATTCGTCGTGCTGCTCGGCCAGGACCGCCCCGACCAGCCGGATGATCGAGGTGTGGTCGGGGAAGATCCCCACGACGTCGGTGCGGCGGCGGATCTCGCGGTTGAGGCGCTCGTTGGGGTTGTTGGACCAGATCTGACGCCAGACCTCCTTGGGGAACGCGGTGAACGCGAGCAGGTCGGCCCGGGCGGCCTCCAGGTGGTCGACGTCCTCGCGGACACATCTGCGCTCGATGCCCACGACCTCATCGTGCCGCTGTGGACCGAGGGTCACCTCACCACAGCGCAGGAGCAAGGCCTGGCCACAGCCGTGCGGACCGGGACAGGCCTCAGGTGCGTGCATGGGGCTACCGCCGCTTTCCTCGACTCGTTCGCCTTCCACGCTCTGGTCGGGGGCCAGTTCGTCGACCACCCAGGCGGCGAGGTGCCATACCGCATCGAGGTCGACCGGACCTACCCGGTGACCGACGCGGTGGCCGACTTCTCCGTGACGACCGAGCAGTACTAGCTCCACGTGGATCCGGCCAACCGGGTGCTCGCCACCACCCGCTTCACCGGCGACTTCGGCCCGCTCGCGGCCAACGGCCCGGTCACCATGCCGGTCGCCTGGACCCGCCACTACGGCTCCGGACGGGTCTTCTACTGCGCGCTCGGGCACCGCCCGGACGTCCTCGAGGAGCCGTCTGCGTCGCGCCTCACCGCCCGCGGCCTGCGATGGGCGGCGCACGCGCTCTGAGGGCCGCGGCCGCGAACCGCGCCCGGGCACTCGCGCCGGCGGCGCGCCACACCCACGGGGAGCCCCGTCCGCAGGGTCCGAAGAGCGCCTAGGCTCACGCGTTGTGGATGCATCGACGGGTCGCGCCAAGAACGCGCCGCAGCGCCGGCCGACGATCTTGGATGTCGCCGAGGCCGCCGGCGTGTCCCGCGGCACGGTCTCGAGGGTCCTCAACGGTGGGCACTGGGTCTCCCCTGACGCGCTCGCCGCGGTCAACGGGGCGATCCGCAGCACCGGCTACCGGGCGAACTATCACGCGCGGAGCCTGGTCACCGGCCGCTCGAACTCGGTGGCCTTCCTGCTGACCGAGCCGCAGCACCTGCTCTTCGAGAACCCGACCTTCGCGATCCTGCTGCGGGCAGCCGCCGAGGCACTGGCGAAGAGGGGCATGCCGCTCCTGCTGATGGTCGCCGGCACGGACGAGGAGCGCCACCGGATCACCGACTACATCGGTGCGGGCCACGTCGATGGAGCGCTCGTGGTCTCCTCGCACGCGGGCAGCCCCGTCATCGCGTCACTGCTTGCCAAGGGCGTCCCCATCATCGCCTGTGGCGCACCGCTGGGCTACGAGGGCACGGTGGGCTACGTCGAGGCGGACGAGGACGGCGGCACGCGGAGCATGCTGCGACACCTCGAGGAGCGCGGGCGCCGGAGAGTTGCGATCATCACCGGGCCGCTCGACACGCCCGGCGGGCTCAAGCGACTGGAGAGCTATCGCTCCGAGCTCGGCGACCGCTATGACGAGTCCTTGGTCGCCCACGGCGACTACACCCGCAACGGCGGCCGGAGGGCGATGCGCGAGCTCCTCGACCGTCGACCGGACCTGGACGCAGTGTTCGTCGCCTCCGACCTCATGGCCGCCGGCGCGTACACGGTCCTCAACGCCGCCGGGCTACGGATCCCTGACGACGTCGCGGTCGGCGGCTTCGACGACTCCGGCATCGCCGTCACGCTGGAGCCACCCCTGACCACGATCCGCCAACCCTTCGAGCGGATCGCGCACGAGATGGTCCGGCTGCTGGTCGACGTCATCGAGGGCAAGGGCCCAGCCGCCATCACCCTGCCGACCACGCTGGTGCAGCGCAGCTCCACCTGACGCGGCCGGCGGCGCACCACTCAGATCCGCTGCACCCCCATCCCGAGCACGCTGGCCATGAGGTCGATCCGGCGCCGGAGGTCCCCGGTGGCGAGGATCACGTGGTGCGAGGGGATCCCTTCGACGAACCGATGGCCGTCCTCGACGCGCAGGACGGCCCCGTTCAGGCAGTCCGAGTCCTTGTACTGGGTGAACGTCGAGAGCACCGACGGCGAGACCGTGAGGGTTCGCATGTCGCTGGCGATCTTCACGATCGTCGTCGGCCCCACCGGGAAGCGGGCGTCGATGACGTTCGCGTTCTGGTTGACGATCTGCAGCACCCGCGGACGCAGCGCCCACTCGGTCGCGAACGACTGCGGCACCACGCCGAAGTAGCCGCAGTGCGCGACCAGGATGTGGTTCTCGGGTTCCTCGTCGACCTCAGGGAAGAACGGGATGCGCTCGTGCTCGAGCGCCGCCTGCCCCATGAGGAACGGGTACAGGTTCGTCATCATGACGGGGACTCGCAGCGACTTGTGCACAAGAGTCTTGGTGATCATCGAGGTGAGGTCCGCCTCGCAACCCCACATCAGCCCCCGCTCCTCGAACAGCAGGTTCCACGCCAGGCACGGCGTGGTCGTCGAGGTCGCAGACTCGTTGAGGCAGTTGATCCCGGCGGCGATGACGTCCCCGGTCTCGACTACCTTCCGGTGCGCTTCGTGCCGCGGGTGGTCGCGAGCCTTGGAGCCGACGTGACCGACGACATCTTGGTGGCCAACCCTGCTTCGCTGCTCGCCCTGCGCCCGGGGGTGCACGCACAGCCCTGACCCGCGCGGGGAGCCGCGCCCGCGGACCCCTGACGCTGTAATCGTGCACAGTGTGATCGACGTCCGAGCCCGGATCGCACGGCGAAGCAGGGTCAGTGGTCAGCCCGTCCCGTCGCCAAGGGTCGGCCTCTCTGTCGTTCCCGAGCCATGTGTCACCCTCTGCCACCGGCCACCCAGGGCGGAAGAGGGACGAACCGGGCACCTTGACAACGTCGACCCCTTCGCTATCTTGGGCTGGGAGCGTGCACAGGAGTCAAGGGCGACTCTCGCGTTCCCAGCAGGTTGAACAAGGAGGTTCACATGCGCGGCAATCACACCATCCGTGCCCCCTTGGGGATCATCGTGGCCACGGCCCTGGCGTTCGCCGGCGCCGTCGTCGGCACAGCGGAACCCGCGGCGGCAGCAGCCGGAGCCATCGCCATCAACCCGGTCGAGAGCAACCTCGCAGGCAAGACGTGGGTCTCGGTCACGGTCAGCAGCGGATCGGCCAAGGCCTCCCGCGCTGTCGATGCGGATATCACCACCGCGTGGGTGGCCTCGCGGCAGCGAGCCGGGCAGTGGCTGACCCTCGACCTCGGCGGCTCCTACGACAACGTCCGGAAGGTCGAGGTCGTCTTCCCGGACAAGGGCGCCGTCTACCAGTACGTCATCGACGCGTCCTCGGACGGCGCCACCTGGGAGACGGTCATCGACCACTCCGACACCTCGGTGCCGGGTCGCGGCGGGGTGGACCTGTTCACCCGCCCGGGCACCGCCTACCTTCGCGTCACCATCACCAAGGCCTCGCCCGGTGCCACGATCGGTGTCAGCGAGATCTCGGCCTTCAACTACCTGCGTGACGACCTCGTCCTGGGCGCCGACCTCTCCTACGCCGATCAGGACACGACCAGGGACGGCCTGACCTACTACGTCGACGATCCCGCCCAGGCCACCGACCTGCTGAGCCTGGCCAAGAACGCCGGCATGGAGTACGTCCGACTGCGCGTCTTCAACAACCCGCGCAACGAGGGGGGCAACGGAGAAGACACCGGGTATCTCGACCCCGCGTACCAGGGCCCTGAGCGTTCCGCCATGGTCGCCCAGTGGATCAAGGCCCAGGGCATGGGGCTGGGCATCGACCTGCACTACTCGGACTCGTGGGCCGACCCGAGCAAGCAGGCCAAGCCGACCGCTTGGACGGACCTGTCGTTCGACGACCTCACCAGCGCGGTCTACGACTACACGGGCAACTACATCCAGCAGCTGATCGACCAGGGCACGACGCCCGACAAGGTCGCGGTGGGCAACGAGCTCATCAACGGCTTCCTGTGGGGCAACGAGCGACCGCAGCCATGGTTCGAGTCTGGCTGGTGCTCCACGTGCTACTTCAACAACGATCCCGCCTTCATCGCGCAGCCTGGCGGCGCCCTGCTGTGGGACTACTGGGGCTCGTCGGATCCCGTCGAGCAAGCCGCGTACGACGCGGCGTGGGACCGGTTCACCACGCTGCAGGCCGCAGGCATCAAGGCCGTTCGCGACGTCGCTGCCGCCAACGGCGCTGACATCAAGGTCGAGACCCATGTGATCATCGACAACGGCCGGGTCGACAAGACGCTTGAGTTCTGGAACCAGTTCCTCACGCGTCTGAACGCCAAGGGCCAGGACATCGACGTCATGGCGCACTCCTACTACCCGGAGTGGCACGGCACGCCGGAGCACTTCGAGGCCAACCTGCACGCGGTGGCCGCGGCGCACCCGGGCTACCAGCTCGAGATCGCCGAGACGTCGCACCCGGCCACCGACTGGGACGGGGTGCCGGTGCCGAACTCGCCGTACCCGAAGACGGCACAGGGCCAGGCCGACGCCTACCAGCGGGTCTTCCAGATCGTCAACGACCTCCCGGACAACCGCGGTGTCGGGGCACTCGTCTGGGAGCCGTTCAACTACCAGGAGATGATCGACTGGGCGGGCTCGAGCTGGCCCGTCCTGAAGGTCTTCCCGTCGATCGACGTCTACAACAAGAGTGACGCCACGCACGTGCTCCAGGACACGGTCTACACCGCGACGCAGGTCCGGCACGCGCCGCACCTGCTTGCGGCGGTCAGTGCGCTGACGACCGCCGACGGCTCGATCGAGCCCATCGCCGTCACCTGGGACGCGGTCCCGACGAGCGCCACGCGCACACCGGGCGAGGTCGTGGTGAACGGCACGACCGCGCTCGGGCCGGTGACCGCCGTCGTGGACGTGGTCAGGCACTTGGCACGGCCGGTCATCGTGTGCACCACGTTCGACCGGTCAGACCTGGCCGGACCGTGGAACACGGCAGTGACGGCCACCAAGGCGGGCATCACGGTCACCAGGCCCGCACGGGCGCAGAGCACCTGGCGCTGGAGCTTCAGCGACGGGCCACTCAACGTGACGAGCGTGACGGTGTTCTCCAACGGTGGCGCACGGTCGGCCGGCACGTCGCCGGGACTCCTGAAGGGGAGGTACGGATCCGACATCCAGTGGGCGAAGTTCTGCACCTCGGGGCCAGCAGTCTGACGCGCACCTGATGACGACGACCTCGGCTCCTGCGGCACGTCGCAGGCGCCGAGGTCGCCCCTGTGACGCCACGGGCTCACGCCCTGACCTCCCGCCTGGGCCTTGGGGCCCACGGTGTGGGTCGCACCGAGCGTGGAAGGATCGATAAGTGCTCCAGCCGTACCGGGCCGTCCTGTCGCGTCCCGGCGCGCTGCGCTTCTCCTCCGCAGGCGCCCTGGCCCGGCTGCCGATGTCCATGATCGGCCTCGGCATCGTGCTGATGGTCTCCGAGCTCGAAGGCTCCTACGGGCTGGCCGGACGAGTCACGGCGGTCGAGGTCGTCGCCCAGTCGATCTGCTCCCCACAACTGGCCCGCCTGGTGGACCGGCACGGGCAGGCGCGGGTGATGCGACCGGCGGTCGTGGTCACCGCGGTCGGGCTGTGCGCGATGATCGGCGCCGCTGTGCTGCACGCGGCGCCGTGGTCCCTCTATCTGGCCGCCGCGGTCACGGGCGCGAGCATCGGGTCGATCGGTTCGCTGGTCAGGGCGCGCTGGTCAGCGGTGCTCCGCGGCCCCCGGGAGATCCACACCGCGTACTCGCTGGAATCGGCTGTGGACGAAGGACTCTTCGTCGTCGGTCCCGTCCTGGTGACGGTGCTGGCCATCGGCGTCCATCCGAGCGCCGGACTGATGGTCTCGGCCGTGGCGGTCGTCGGCGGCGGTCTCCTGCTGCTCAGCCAGCGGGCGACAGAGCCTGCGACGAGGCCGGACGATCTCGGCCGGCGCTCCCGTCACGTGATGGGCTCCGCCGGGATGGCCGTCCTCTTCGTGGTCTTCATCTGCATCGGCGCGATCTACGGGGCGCTCAACGTCTCGACGGTGGCGTTCGCCGAGGAACACGGGCACAAAGCGGCCGCAGGCGCCGTCCTTGCCGTCACCGCCGTGGGATCGACCATCGCGGGTCTCATCTACGGGTCCCGGCAGTGGCAGAGCCCGCTGTGGCGCCGCTTCGCGATCGGAGTCGTCGCGCTCGCGCTCGGCGTGAGCCTGCTCTCCCTCATCACGAGCCTGGCAGTCCTGGCCGCAGTGATGTTCGTGATCGGCTTCGCGATCGCGCCGTCAGCGATCAACGGCAACGCCCTGGTGGAGGAGCTCGTACCCAGGCATCAGCTCACCGAGGGACTCACCTGGCTCGGCACGGGGATGGGCGTCGGGGTGTCCCTCGGCTCCTGGACCGGCGGAACCCTGATCGACAGCGCCGGCTCGCACGCTGGGTTCCTGGTCGTGATGGTGTGCGCCGGCCTCGCCGCGGTGGCGGTGCTCGCGTCCCTGCGCACGCTGCGCGCGGGCCGTGGCGTCCGTGGCGTCCGTGGCGTCCGGCGCACGAGACTAGTGCCGTGCGTCTGATGTGGTCTGACGGTTGGCCTTGTTGAGGATGTCGTCGGCTGTCTTGGTCCAGACGAAGGGGTGGGCGCGGTCGTTCCAGCCGTCGATGAACTGGCGGATCTTGGCGTTGAGGTCCTTGACGGATCGGTAGGTGCCGCGGTGGATGGCCT
>Ga0209539_1001136_pt1 | contig 14613 bp, 13 predicted proteins | sample BarGraNGADG00312_2_FD_184499 | JGI IMG/M metagenome (GOLD analysis project Ga0209539, IMG submission 184499) | Arctic peat soil microbial communities from Barrow, Alaska - Barrow Graham LP Ref core NGADG0011-312 (SPAdes) (version 2) | ecosystem: Environmental > Terrestrial > Soil > Wetlands >... | reverse complement strand
ACTAATACACTAAGAACCAAATATCTGTTCATGGGTTACTTTTTGAGAATGGAGCAGATCCGACGAATAAGATCAGATGGGTCAAATGGCTTGACAATATAACCACTAATTCCTAACTCCCCAGCCTGACGTTGCATCTGAAGATCACTGAATGCGGTTAGAACCAGCACCGGCGTTTGCATTTTAAGATCAGATCTGAGATATTTAATCAGTTCCAATCCGCTATGAAATGGAAGATGTATATCCACTAAGATCAAATCATAAACAGTTTTTTGCAAAAGGGTTAAAGCTATATTACCATCTTCTGCAGTATCTGATTTAAAACCTTCCTTTTCCAGAATGAAGGAAAGGGCCATCATTGCCAACCTGTTATCCTCACAAATTAGTATCTTCATTTTTTTCTGAATACACGCTTCGAGAATTCTATACTAACTAGGAACGTTTAACTTACCCGATAGTTTAATCATCAAAATTGATCATTTTTCACAGGTATGCCAAAGAAAACCGGAGTATTTTGATTGTCAGATGAATTTCGTTGACCAATGAGAACCAACTTATAGATTAACCTATGAGGATTTATTTACACAACTCTCTTTTTGTTTTGAATTTTTCTTGATGAGCCTGTATGTTGTTTCTTCCCGATTATTCTGCCCTGAACAGGGAGACCCTTCTTCCTTGCATGCCCTATTGATGTTATATTGTATTTATAGTACGAGAATTCCGGACACGTGATGGCAGCTTTTTTGGATGTACTGCATGATGATGCAATAACCAATAATACAAGCATGATTACGGAAATTGCACGAATTTTTTTTACCTCCATTCATTTATTGGTTTAGATCGACAAATAATATTACTCCCATTGATTTCTCTTTGTGTAACTCTGTTGTTTTATCTGTAAGTTCATGCAAACCAGACATTTCTAGAGCAATTTCATATCCGTTATTATATCATTTATTCTTTTATCGAGGATCTTCTCAGTCTCATCGAAATTATCCGCAGAGGAGAGCTTTGTATTTACACTGAAATAAAATTTGATTTTTGGTTCAGTACCGGAAGGTCTAACTGAAATTTTTGTTCCGTCAGCAAGGAAAAACTGAAGAACATCTGATTTGATCAGATTGATCTTTATTTTTGTACCTTTAAGGATATCGTGAGAAACCTGTGTTTTAAAGTCATTTACCTTTATAACCCTGCTATTGTTGATCTTTTCAGGAGGGTTATTCCTGTAGCCTGTCATCATTGTTCTGATCTCATCAGCCCCTTCTTTTCCTTTTCGGACAATATTTATAAGTTTTTCCTTATAAAAACCATATTTCATATATATATCAAGGAGAAGTTCAAAGAGAGACATTCCATTTCCTTTTGCCCATGCAGTAGCCTCTGCAGCGAGTGCACATGAGGCAACAGCATCTTTATCCCTTACATAATCGCCGGGCAAAAATCCATAACTCTCTTCTCCGCCACCTATATATTTCTTTGTTCCCTCATTTTCCCTTATAAACTCTGCAAAGAACTTGAATCCTGTTAAAACATTCACATACTCAACATTATAAGCTTCGGCTATCCTTTCAATCAGATCTGAAGTAACTATTGTTTTTATAATATACTCGTTACCCTTATATTTTTTTCTCTCTTTAAACTGAGATAGAATATACCAGACAAGTATTACTCCTGTCTGATTACCATTAAGCAGGATATATTCCCCTTTCCTGTTTTTTACTGCGAGACCAAGTCTGTCAGCATCAGGATCGGTTGCCATTACAAGTTCAGCGTTTGTTTCAACTGCTTTTTTGATAGCCAGTTTTAGTGCATCTGGTTCTTCAGGGTTTGGTGATTTTACAGTTGGGAAGTTCCCATCTGTTATATCCTGCTCGGGAACACTTATTATGTTTTTGAAGCCAAACATCTTCAAGGCAGGCGGGACCAGTGTTATTCCGGTGCCATGAATGGGAGTATAAACGATTGGAATACTGCTAAACTTTTTAATGATCGCGGGATTAAGACTCATTTTGAGTACCTCTTTCAGAAACATATCATCAGTTTCCTTACCGATGATTTTAATCTTATCCTTTTTCCCATTGAACTTAATATCATTCACCGAAGTTATTTTTCGAACCTCATTTATAATAGCGTCATCATGGGGGGCTACAACCTGACCGCCATCATTCCAGTAAGCTTTGTATCCATTATATTCAGGAGGGTTATGTGATGCAGTAATTACAACCCCGCTATGGCATTTATAATGTCTGACAGCAAATGAGAGTTCCGGTGTAGGGCGCAAAGATTCAAAGAGATAAACCTCAAATCCGTTTGCTGAAAAAATATTGGCGGTTGTTTCTGCAAAATAGCGGCTGTTGTTACGACAGTCGTGAGCTATGGCAACTTTTATTCCTGAGTTTCCACATTGTTTTATAATGTAATTTGATAAACCCTGGGTAGCCATGCCCAAAGTATAGATATTCATTCTGTTAGTACCTGCGCCCATAATTCCTCTCAGGCCGCCTGTTCCAAATTCAAGATCCTGGTAAAAGGCATCAATAAGCTTCTTTTCATCTTTCTCAAGCATTTCATGAACCTCCTTGCGGGTCTCATCGTTGAACTCTTTACTAAGCCAGCTTCCGGCTTTTGTTCTGATCTCAGCTAGTGATAACATAGTTGGAGTATTATTTTAAAAGTTTCATACATTTTATCAGGCTGGTCCTCCAGTGAGGGATGGAAAGTCCGTAATTCTCTTTTATTTTACTTTTGTCCATTACAGAATATGCAGGTCTCTGCGCAACCTGTTTGTAATCCTTTGTAAGTACCGGATATACACCGCAGGTCAATCCACCTTCTTTAATTATCTCACAGGCAAAATCGTACCAGGTGCAAACTCCTTCATTCGAATAATTATAAATTCCTGAATTCATTGCTATCCGGTTCCTGATGACACCCGAAATTATACTCATTATGGCTTCCGCAAGATCAGCTGCATAAGTTGGTGAACCGGTCTGATCATAAACCACTTTCAAAGATTCTTTTTCAGCGCCATATCTTAGAATGGTTTTGACAAAATTATTTCCGAATGATGAATATAACCATGATGTACGTATTATCATCGATCCCTGGTGCAGCAAAGCATATTTTTCCCCTTCAAGTTTTGACCGGCCATAAGCTGATAAGGGATTTGCATTAGAATACTCATTATAAGGTACATTTGATTGTCCGTCATAAACATAGTCTGTTGAAACATGGATTAACCTGCATTCGGATCCTCTGATCACTTCTGTAATATTTTTAACAGCTACTCCGTTAATAAGTAAAGCCTGATTGGGTTCACTTTCAGCTTTGTCAACAAGATTATAAGCTGCACAGTTAATTATCCAGTCAGGTTTTGACTTTTTAATGAATTCAGAAGTTTGTTCGTTGCTGGTTATATCCAGAGTATCTATATCAGTAAAAATAAAATCATAGCCATAATAGTTTTTTGAGACAACCTTTAACTCGTTTCCAAGTTGGCCCTGCGCTCCGGTAATCAGAATTATTGCCATACTAAATATCTTTCTTTCTAAAAGTCAAATTCAGCATCTTTCAAAAGTGGTTGTGCAAGATCTTTTTCGCTGATAACTGGCACAGTTGAACCCAATTTCCAGTAAATGTCAAGTGCGGGATCATTAAGATTTATTCCCCGTTCATACTGAGAGTTATAAACATTATCACATTTGTACTGAATAATAGCTATTTCGCTGAGAACAGAAAATCCATGTGCAAAACCATGCGGTATTAAAAGCTGATCTTTATTTTCTGAATCAAGTTCGATTCCAAACCATTTTCCAAAAGTCATGGAGTCCTTCCGGATATCCAGAGCCACATCTAATATCCTTCCCATTACCACTCTGATAAGTTTTGCCTGGGGGAAAGGTTTAATTTGATAATGCATTCCTCTGATTACCCCTTCTACTGATTTCGATTCATTATCCTGCATAGGCGAAAAACTGATACCTTCCTTCTTAAAAGTGATCTGATTAAAGCTTTCAAAAAAGTAGCCTCTTGTATCAGTGTATATTGTGGGTTTGATTACGATTAGACCCTTGAACCCTGTTTCTATGATTTTCATATTCTAAAAACAATTACTTTAACCCTTCAAATATATATATCTCTTCACTGGCTATCCTTAAAAGATATTTCCCGTACTGGCTGTTTTTTATAGGCTGAGCCAATTCAAAGAGCTGATTTTTATTAATGAATCCTCTTTTAAGCGCTATCTCCTCTATGCATGAAGCTTTCAATCCCTGTCTTTGTTCGAGTGTAGCAATAAAATTGGAAGCTTGCAGCAAACTTTCGTAGGTACCTGTATCCAGCCAGGCCATTCCTCTTCCCATAAGTTTTATTTCGAGTGTACCTTCTTCAAGGTATACCCTGTTAAGGTCAGTTATTTCAAGTTCACCGCGAGGTGATGGTCTGAGCAATTTTGCTTTTTTTACAACAGTATTATCATAAAAATACAGACCTGTGACTGCATAGTTCGATTTTGGCTTCAATGGCTTCTCCTCGATACTGAGAACCTTTTTATTCTTATCAAATTCTACTACTCCATAGCGTTCAGGATCAGTAACATAATATCCAAAGATACAGGCACCTTTTTCCATTTCAGCAGTTTTGAGCAGAGCATCACCAAAGCCATGTCCATAAAAAATATTATCACCCAGGATCATGCATACAGGATCTTTACCGATGAACTCTTCACCTATTATAAATGCCTGTGCAAGTCCGTCTGGTGAGGGTTGTTCCTTATAACTGAAATTCAATCCAAGCGATTTTCCATCGCCAAGAAGGTTTTTAAACCCGGGCAGGTCCCTTGGGGTAGATATTATTAATATTTCTCTTATACCTGCAAGCATCAATACCGATAACGGGTAATAAATCATTGGTTTATCATAAACCGGCAACATCTGTTTTGAGATTGCACTGGTAATAGGATAAAGTCGTGTACCTGATCCTCCGGCAAGTATAATTCCTTTCATTTTATTTGATTTTGCGTTTGCGTTAAAAGTCGAATATCATCTTCCAATTCCGAAATATGTAAATCCCAGTTTTCTGAGTTGAGCAGGGTCATAAATGTTTCTTCCATCGAAAATGACCTTTCCTTTCATTAGTTCGGCCATCCTGTTAAAATCAGGAAGATGGAATTCCGACCATTCGGTCATCAGGGCAACTGCATCAACATTCACAAGTGCTTCATACAGATCGGTTGTGAATTCAATCCGGTTTCCAAGAAGCTTTTTCATTTCATTCATTGCAGCCGGATCATAAGCTTTGACTCTGGCCCCCGCTTCAAGAAGTTTTTCAATCAGAACGATCGAAGACGCTTCTCTGATATCATCAGTTTTAGGCTTGAAAGATAACCCCCAGATTCCAATTACCCTGTTTTTCAGATTATCATTAAAGAATTTAGCCATCTTGTTGAAAATGACATTTTTCTGGTACTCATTTGCTTTTTCGACTGCTTTGATTACATTAAGTTCATATCCATTGTCGTTGGCTGTTTTGATCAGGGCTTTTACATCTTTTGGAAAACATGAGCCTCCATAACCTGTACCAGGATAGATAAACTTACTGCCTATCCTGGAATCGCTTCCGATGGCTTTCCGTACATTATTAATATCAGCACCCAGGATCTCACAAAGATTTGCTATCTCATTAATGAAACTGATTCGTGTAGCAAGCATTGCATTTGCTGCATATTTTGTAATCTCCGCTGAAGCGATATCCATGAAAAGTATCGGATGATTATTCAAAACGAAAGGCATGTACAGCCTGTTCATTATCTCCCTGGTTTTTTCATTATCAATACCGATAACAATTCTTTCGGGTTTGAGAAAGTCGTCGATTGCCGCTCCCTCTTTCAGAAATTCAGGATTGGAGGCTATATCGAATGTAATGGATTCATTGCGTTCATCGAGTTCATCCTGGATGGTTTTACGGATTTGTTCTGAGGTTCCTACCGGAACAGTACTTTTTGTTACGACGACTAAATGTTTTGTCATGAGATGACCGATTCCTTTTGCTACATTCAGTACATGCTTCAGATCCGCAGAACCATCCTCACCCGGAGGCGTACCTACCGCAATAAAAATTACCTCAGATCCGCCAATTCCTTCTTTTATATCTGTTGAAAAGGAAAGACGTTTCTTTTCAATATTGCTTCTCACAATACTCTCAAGTCCGGGTTCATAAATCGGAATGATCCCATCCTTAAGTTGTTTTATTTTATTTATATCTACATCAACACAGGTTACACTAACACCACTTTCAGCAAAACAGGCCCCTGTCACCAGACCGACGTAACCTGAGCCAACAACCATTATTCTCATAGATCCAAAGATATTTTAGGTAAAAAGTTCATCGTGTATGCAAAGATAATATAACATGTTAAATACAGAAATTATTATAAAGGCGTCAGGCGTCGGGCATCAGGTTTCTGTGACTAGATGAATATCTACAGGTTAAACATGAACAAATGGCCTGAAGCCCGAAGCCTGAAACCTGATACCGAATTTATATCATAATCTTGTGAGGTTTTAAAAAAAAACCTATCTTTGCAACCAATTTTTCATTCAAAATAATGTCTAACTTATTAATTATTAGTTCTTTTAATTTAATCTTATGACTGAAAACAAGAAAAAAACAACCAAAAAGGAGGTTGTGGAAACAAGCGAAGCCCCGGTAAATGAGGTAAGAAAAGTAAAAACAAAAGAAAAAAGCGAAAAACAGGATGTTATAACCGAAACCCTAACATCAGAAGAGGTCGAAACTGTTACTGCTGAAGACCTTCCCGAAATTGAAAATGTAACTGAAACTGCGAAAGCTGAAGATTACGGATTCGATACGGAAGAAAAGAAAGAAAAGAGACCAAAAAAAGTTCAAACAGAACCGGAAAATGAACCGGCTATAGAAATTAAAGCAAAAGCTGAACCCAGGATTGCTGCTTCAGCTGAAGATTTTGACTGGGATACATTTGAGAGCGAAGAACTCCGTAATTCACCTAAATATAAGGAGTATGAATCTCTCTACGATGAAACACTGTCTACTGTTGCAGTTGATGAAGTGGTAATCGGTACTGTGATCCAAATGACATTACGCGAAGTCGTAATAAATATCGGCTACAAATCGGAAGGAGTAGTAAGTTTAAACGAGTTCCGTTATAATCTAAATCTTAAAGTTGGAGATAAGGTTGAAGTATATGTGGAAAGCCAGGAAGATAAGAAAGGTCAGCTTCTGCTTTCTCATAAAAAAGCACGTGCAATTAATTCCTGGGACAGGGTTAATGCTTCACTCGAAAAGGACGAAATCATTACAGGTTACATCAAGTGCCGTACCAAAGGTGGCATGATCGTGGATGTATTTGGTATTGAAGCTTTCCTTCCCGGTTCACAGATTGACGTCAAACCTATTCGCGACTATGATGTTTTTGTTGGTAAAACTATGGAATTCAAGGTTGTAAAAATTAACCAGGAGTTCAAAAACGTCGTTGTTTCTCATAAAGCTCTTATTGAAGCTGAACTTGAGCAACAGAAGAAAGAGATCATAGCAAAATTGGAAAAAGGACAGGTTCTTGAAGGAACTGTTAAAAATATAACATCCTATGGCGTATTCATCGACCTTGGTGGTGTTGATGGCCTGATTCATATTACAGACCTTTCATGGGGCAGAGTTAATCACCCCGAGGAGATTGTTAAGCTTGATCAGAAACTCAATGTTGTTATTCTCGATTTCGATGATGATAAGAAGAGAATTGCACTCGGTCTAAAACAACTTACTTCACATCCATGGGATTCTGTCGATCCTAATATGAATATAGGAGATAAAGTAAAAGGGAAAGTTGTGGTCATGGCTGATTATGGTGCATTTGTTGAAATTGCACCGGGTGTTGAAGGTTTGATACATGTCTCTGAGATGTCATGGTCGCAGCATCTGCGTAGTGCACAGGAGTTCCTGAAAGTAGGTGACGAAATTGAAGCAGTAATACTGACTCTTGACAGGAATGAGAGAAAAATGTCTCTCGGTATCAAACAACTTAAAGCTGATCCATGGCAGAATATTGATGAAAAATATACTGTAGGCTCAAAACATACTGCCAAAGTAAGAAACTTTACCAACTTCGGTGTATTCGTTGAGATAGAGGAGGGAGTTGACGGACTTATTCATATTTCTGATTTGTCGTGGACAAAAAAAATCAAACATCCGGCTGAATTCACAGCAATTGAGGCTGATATTGAAGTAGTTGTACTTGAAATTGACAAAGAAAACAGACGTCTGAGTCTTGGTCATAAACAGCTTGAAGAGAATCCCTGGGATGTCTTCGAGACTCTCTTTACCATGGATTCAGTACATGAAGGTACAGTTGTTGAAGTATTCGACAAAGGCGCTGTAATAGCTCTTCCTTATGGTGTTGAAGGATTTGTTACTCCAAAACATCTCGTAAAAGAGGATGGAATGATGGCAAAAGTTGATGAAAAACTGATGTTCAAAGTCATTGAATTCAATAAATCAGCTAAGAAAATCATTGTTTCACATAGCAGAGTATTTGAAGATGAAAAGAAAGCTGCTGAGGCTCCTGTAAAGAAAGTTGAACCTGTTTCACCAAAGAAAACGGCAAGGAAACAGAAATCAGCTTCTGAAAAAACTACACTTGGTGATATTTCTCAGCTGGCAGCTTTAAAAGAAGAAATGGAAGAAAAAGAGAATAAAGCTTACAAGAAATCGAAAAATTAATTAAATTTAGGCTATCAAAATTTAATACTATGGATTTTAATATTGAGAGCCGTAATAACAGTACAGTTATTCAGATACAGTCGGAAAAGCTTGATACGCACATTGCCCCTGCACTTAAGTCGGAACTTGTGCTTGTCTCAGGAAAGGGTGAAAAGAATATCATCCTTGATCTTGAAAAATGTCAGTATTGCGATTCCTCTGGCTTGAGTGCTATACTGGTAGCTAACAGATTATGCAAAAATGCAGGTGGTACATTCGTTCTTTGCGGACTCAATGAAGCCGTTGAACGACTGATAACCATTTCTCAGCTCGACACCGTACTTACTATAACAGGAACGGTTGATGATGCTGAAAAAATGATATCCTAAAAAGATCTCCTTGCAGAATGCGATGAAACTGACTATTCTTGGTAGTAGTTCTGCATTGCCTACTTCAGGAAGATATCCCTCCGCTCATGTGCTCAATGCGCATGAGCGGTTATTTTTAATAGACTGTGGTGAAGGTACACAGATGCAACTCAGAAAAACCAGGATCAGATTCGCAAAAATTAACCATATCTTCATAAGCCATCTGCATGGTGATCATGTCTTTGGTCTGTATGGCTTATTGTCTACCTTAAGTTTAATGGGCAGGACAAACCCGATTCATCTTTATGCACCTGAAAATTATGATAATATATTGAAATCACATCTCAGCGATTTTGATATTAATCTCAGTTTTGAAATCGATTTTACACCTCTTTCCGGCAAGGATCCTGTAATAATACTTGATGATAAGTATATAACAGTGACATCTTTCCCCCTCCAGCACAGGATTATTACTTACGGATTCCTTTTTCGGGAAAAAATCTCCGACAGGAACATTATTAAAGAATCTATTGTTAAGTTTAATATTCCCCCTGTAAGAATTCCTGCAATAAAAAAGGGAGAAGATTTTATTGCTCCCGACGGTACTATAGTAAAAAATGAAGATATAACACTTCCGCCCCGGCAACCTCTTTCATACGCTTATTGCAGCGATACCAGATATTTCAAAAGATTGGCTTCATTCGTGAAGGGGGTGAGCCTCTTATATCATGAAGCTACTTTCGATAAAACCAAAGAGGACCTTGCAAAAACAACTGGTCACTCGACAACCCTTGACGCTGCAAAAACCGCGGTTGGCGCCAATGTGGGATCTCTTATAATCGGCCATTTTTCAGCGCGATATAAAGATATATCACCCCTGGTTGATGAGGCTAGAACAGTATTCTCCGCAACATATCCCGCTATAGATGGCATGACTTACGAGGTTGGGGAAATTACTGATCCTTAAAAAAGAATATCTATCTTTGTGACCATTTTTACCCCCTTCCCGCCCTTCCCCCACGGGAGGGGCCAGCATGAGCGATGGCCCACGCGGCAGTCTGTCACCTTCGCTAAAATTGCCTACAGGCAATTTTTATACGCTCGGCCCTCCCTTGGGGGAAACAGGAAAGGGGATCATATTAAGTCAGAGACATTTTAAGAAATTAACATTTATATATTATTCACATTGCAGGAAAAAATATTAATACTCGATTTTGGATCACAGTATACTCAGCTTATAGCCAGGAGAATACGTGAACTTAATGTCTTTTGCGAAATATACCCATTTAACCATTTTCCTAATCCTGATAGCAGTGTTAAAGGGGTAATCTTATCCGGCAGTCCCTATTCGGTGCGCGATATAAATGCGCCATCTCCGGACCTTTCAAAAATTAAGGGGATCATTCCGTTACTTGGTGTCTGTTACGGTGCACAATTCCTCGTTCAGAATTTTGGAGGTGAAGTTATGCCTTCAGGAATTCGCGAATATGGACGGGCCAAACTTATTTCTTTAAACATTAATGATCCTCTTTTTACCGGGATAAAAACCGGAACTCAGGTATGGATGTCACACGCTGATACTATCGAGTCAATTCCTGCTGGTTACGAGATTACCGGATCGACTGCTGATGTAAAAGCAGGAGCATATCACATAAAGGGTGAAAATACATGGGGAATTCAATTCCATCCTGAAGTTTATCATACCAATGACGGGACTCAGATACTTAAGAATTTTGTAACCGGGATCTGTGGATGTTCTCAAAACTGGACACCTGATTCATTTGTAGGTTATACAGTGTCGAACCTGAAAGAAAAGTTAGGTACTGATAAGGTGATCCTCGGTCTCTCTGGTGGAGTTGACTCTTCAGTCGCAGCATTTCTTCTTTACAAAGCCATAGGCAAAAACCTGACATGTATTTTTGTTGATAACGGATTACTCCGGAAGAATGAATTCAGTAAAGTGCTTGAATCGTATCTTGGACTCGGACTAAATGTGGTTGGAGTTGATGCATGCGACAGGTTCCTCGATCAATTGGAAGGAGTTAGTGATCCGGAGACAAAACGGAAGATAATCGGACGTGTATTTATTGAGGTTTTTGATACAGAAGCAAAAAAAGTTCAGGATGTTAAATGGCTCGCACAGGGAACTATTTATCCCGATGTAATTGAATCAGTTTCAGTTAACGGCCCGTCTGCAACTATTAAATCGCATCATAACGTCGGCGGACTTCCGGAAAAGATGCACCTGAAAGTAGTAGAGCCTCTTCGGCTTCTTTTTAAAGATGAAGTCAGAAGAGTTGGTCAGTCACTTGGGCTTCCCGATTTTATTATTAAAAGACACCCTTTCCCTGGTCCGGGATTAGCGATCAGGTTACTTGGTAAAATGACAAGAGAAAAACTTGAGATACTAAAAGAAGCAGATAATATTTTTATTGAAGGCCTCAAAAAACACGGGTTGTACGATACTGTATGGCAAGCGGGTGTAATTCTTCTGCCTGTCCAGTCGGTAGGAGTAATGGGCGATGAACGTACTTATGAAAATGCAGTGGTACTCAGGGCTGTGGGTTCAACAGACGGGATGACAGCCGATTGGTCGCATCTACCATTTGAATTTCTTGGGTTAATATCAAACGAAATAATAAATAAGGTTAAAGGAATTAACAGGGTTGTATATGATATCAGCTCTAAACCTCCTTCTACAATCGAATGGGAATAGTAAAAGACAAAAGACTAAAGACAAAAGATAAAAGTAAATATTCAGATATATAAGGAATTGGCCGCCTTTTAGGAAGGGTGGTGATCAATAAAAAGACAGAGGGAGCGAAGAGGTGAGCCCATGTCTTATTCCAGAACTTTCAGGTACATAAATTGTTTAATGCTAATATAGAAAAGAAAATCAAAAGATGAAGAAGAAAATTATAATCGGAGCGGTTCTGACGGCTTCATTTTTACTGTTTACAGTAACAGCAAGATCACAGGTATTGAATGAAGGGACTTTTAAGTTCGGCAGGACCTTAAGTATGATTGATGCTTTTTATGTCGATTCAGTTGATCTTGATATGCTTACCGAAAAAGCAATAGTTGAGGTACTGAAAAACCTTGACCCACATTCAACTTATATTTCCGCGAAAGATGTCAAAGAGATGAATGAACCTCTGAATGGCAATTTTGAAGGAATTGGTGTACAGTTTAATATTCTGCGTGACTCAATTATAATTATTGAACCAATTGGAGGAGGGCCATCTGAAAAAGTCGGGATCAGAGCCGGAGACAGAATTCTCTCAATCGACCAGGAAAAAGTAACTGGAATTCATATTTCAACAACCGGCGTCAGAACGAGATTAATGGGCCCAAAAGGTACAAAGGTAACCATTACTGTTTATAGGAAAGGAGTATCAGATATTCTCGATTTCACAATAGTTCGTGATAAAATACCAATACTTAGTCTTGATGCATCCTATATGCTTGACAAGGAAACAGGATATATTAAACTGAACAAGTTCGCCGCAACAACAGATAAGGAGTTCTCCGAAGCAGTGACCAAACTTAAAAAGAGTAACATGAAAAATCTTGTTCTCGATTTAAGAGGGAATGGTGGTGGCTACATGCTGGCTGCAACAGAATTGGCTGATAAATTCTTCACGGATCAGAAATTGCTGGTGTATCTAGTCGGAAGAAAAACACCCAGACAGGATTTTAAATCAACTGGTAATGGAAGTCTGTCCGCTTCGAGAGTTGTAGTTCTTACAGATGAAGGATCTGCATCAGCCAGTGAGATCTTTGCCGGAGCTATGCAGGATTGGGATCGTGGTATTATTATGGGCAGGCGAACCTTTGGTAAAGGATTGGTTCAGAATGGGTTTTATCTTACCGATGGTTCAATGATAAGACTCACAATAGCCCGGTATTACACTCCTACAGGCAGATCGATTCAAAGACCGTATAACGAAGGTTATGAAAAATACATGGAGAACTTCTATAAAAGATTTACCGATGGCGAGATGATGTCGGCAGACACCACACATCTGCCTGATTCTTTGAAGTATAAAACATTGGTCAATAAACGGGTCGTTTATGGTGGAGGCGGAATAATGCCTGATGTATTCGTATCAGCAGATACTTCATCCAATTCGGCCTACGTCAATAAACTTTCTGCAAAAGATGTTCTAAGATCCTTCACTCTTGAGTATTATGATAAGAACCGGACGTTGCTAAATTCCGAATATAAAACATTTGATGACTTTAAGATAAAATTTAATTTCAGCCCCGACGATATAAAAACTTTCATCGCAAAAGGAGAAGTTGCCGGAGTAAAATTTAATGAAGAGCAATTTAATAAATCGAAAGATGAACTCTTGCTGGTCCTGAAAGGATTAATTGCAAATAATATGTGGCAGCTTAACGAATATTTTCAGATCGTGAATGTGAACGATAACGTGATTGCCAAAGCGCTTAAATTAATTTCAGACAAGCAGAGCTTTAATTCTATCTTAGGAATTAAATAATCGGGTGTTAATAAATTCATAATGAGATTTGTAGCAAAGACTCTGTACGGACTTGAGAAAGTTCTTTCTGAAGAACTTATAAGTCTGGGAGCGGGACATGTTCAACCTGCAAACCGGGCAGTATTGTTCGAAGGTGACCTGAATCTTCTTTATAGGATTAACTACTGCGTCAGAACTGCTTTGTCAGTACTCATGCCCATAGCTGATTTCAGAATAAAGTCAAAAGATGATCTTTATAAGGGAGGATCAAAGATAGAATGGGATAGATTTATGGATCCGGATGATACATTTTCAATAGCACCCGTAATAAATTCGCCTCATTTTGGCCATACCGGCTATGCCGGACTTATTCTTAAGGATGCTATTGCTGATTTTTTCAGAAACAAGACAGGACGTCGTCCTTCTGTTGATACCAATGATCCCGTATTACTTATTAACCTTCATATAAGTAATGATCTTGCGACTATATCGCTCGATTCCTCTGTAGTGCCTTTGTTTAAACGCGGATACCGGCAGGAGCAGTCTCTGGCTCCGCTTAATGAAGTTCTGGCTGCAGGTATAATACTATTGTCGGGATGGAAGGTATCAGCAACTCTGACCGATCCGATGTGCGGTTCTGGTACAATACCAGTTGAGGCAGGCATGATAGCATGTAAGATTCCTCCCGGGAAATTCCGTAAATTCTTTGGATTTCAGCGATGGAAAGATTTTGATGAGGATATGTTTGAAAAGATTAAACTTGAATGTAATAATCAAATAGGACTTTCGCCTGTAAAAATATTTGGAAGCGATATCTCGGCACAGACATTAGAATACGCCAAAGCGAATGTTGAAAGAGCGGGATTGACTGATGTAATATCTCTTGAAACATCTGATTTTAAGAATCTTAAAGCTATTGATGATCATGGGTTTGTGTTTCTGAATCCGCCATATGGACAGAGAATTCAGCCCGAAGAAATCGACATGCTTTATGGCATGATCGGAACAACACTGAAACATAATTT
>Ga0209539_1001135_pt1 | contig 14633 bp, 13 predicted proteins | sample BarGraNGADG00312_2_FD_184499 | JGI IMG/M metagenome (GOLD analysis project Ga0209539, IMG submission 184499) | Arctic peat soil microbial communities from Barrow, Alaska - Barrow Graham LP Ref core NGADG0011-312 (SPAdes) (version 2) | ecosystem: Environmental > Terrestrial > Soil > Wetlands >... | reverse complement strand
ACTCTAGATCGTGATCCCCTGCTTCTTCCATCCCGAGAGGTCGAAGACCTTGTTCAGAAGAGCCTGCCCCGACTTGCCCGTCAGGGGTATGGTCTGGCAGTTGTCGTTGATGCGGTACGGCAGCAGCTCCAGCGTCGCCAGCCTGTTCCGCAGGAAGCCGCACCTCAGGACGAAGCCCTTGCGCGTCTGCTCGCCGACGTCGACCCCGTTGATGTCGACGTGGCGCTGGTCGAAGATGAAGTTCCCGAGGCTGTATGCTACGAACTTGCCCTTGTAGTACTCGATCGACTGGACCGTGTGCGGGTGCTGGCCGATGACCATGTCCGCGCCTGCGTCGCACGCTTTGTGCGCGAGCTGGACCATGGAGGGGTTGGGGTGGTACTTGTACTCCTCGCTCCAGTGGAAGCAGGGGATGACGACGTCGGCCTGCTGCTTCGCCTTGCGGATGTCGTCCTCGACCCTCTGGACGTCCTGCGGGTTGTCCGGGTTGAAAGGTGGCATCCTGATCCAGGCCACGCCCGCGGAGTCGGAAGTAGCGTCGATGCTCCCCTCGATGCTGTTGTAGGACAGGAAGGCGAACTTGACGCCCTTTGCCTCGACGACGGCGGGCTGGTGTGCTTCGTTGAAGTTGTAGCCGCCGCCGGCGTACTTGATCCCGCCCGCCTTGAGGACCTTGAGGGTGTCGGTGAACGGGCCCAGCCCGAAGTTCGTGCTGTGGTTGTTGGCGAGCGTCACGACGTTCAGCCCGAGGAGCTGCAGCCCACCGACGGTCTTGGTCGGGGCGGAAAAAGTCATGCCCTCGTACGGTGGCTTGAAGCGGTCGGTAAGCGGGCACTCGAGGTCTCCGACTGTGACGTCGCTCCCCTGCACGAGCGGTACCGCCGGCGCGAATGGATAATCAGTGCCGTGCTTGGCCATCGCCTCTGCCACGTGACGCCCGGGGATGATGTCGCCGACGGCGGTGAGCCGCAGGGAGGCGCCGCTGCCGTAGTAGTCGCGGATGTAGTCCTCCAGGGACTCGACCTCGGGGTTCTGCTCTTTGAGCACGACGCCCGTGCGCTTGTACGAGAACCAGTATTCGCGCGGCGGCGCGAGCACCTTGTGGAGGTCGCCCGCGGTCAGCTTTAAGGCGGGCGCCCCGGTCACTCGTGTGGCGTCGTAGCCGGTGGCGGGTTTGTCGCTGATTATGATGTCCGCACCGCCCGCCGTGGTGAGCTTGAGGTGGCCTTTGCCGGGGCCGCTCAGGTAGGCGTTCACCATCGGCGCCATGTCCGCCGAGGCCGAAGGTGAGACTTCGACGGTGTACGGACGGCTCGCGAAGATGTTGAAGTGGGCTGCTTCCCCGTAAACGAAGTTCGTGAACGCGAGCACGAAGGACAGCGCGGCTATCGCCAGGACCGTGATGCCGGTTGCCGCGGCGTAAGGAAACTTGCCGCCGGGCCCGCGCCTGGAAAGCTTCGCGACGTATTCGCGCGCTCGCATGGCGAGGCCTCGGGGATCGAAACCGGACTTGTGGCCGCCGGTGCCCGTCACGCGGCATTCCTCCCCTTGAGGAGGATCTTCGCTATCCCGCCGTAGCGGAAGCGCGCGCCCTCGACCGGCCACGCGAGCTCGTCTTTTACGATGTCGCTGCGACGGCGCAGGTCCTCAGCCTCGAGCTTGATGCGCGCGAGCTCGTCGTCCCTGCCATCCGATGCGGCCGCGTTCACCGCGTCCAGCCGCCGCAGGAGCGCGACGTTGTCCCGGAGGAAGCTTTCGACCTCGGCGGCCGGGCCCGAGGAGATGCGTCCGTGCTTCGCCTTGGCGCGGTTCAGCTCGAGCAGCGCATCGTAAGTCACGTCGACGATGTCCTGCCGGGTCATCCACCGGGTCTCGTAGCCGAGCATGTCGCGCCAGTGCGGCTCGGTCAGCGCGCGCCTGTGGTCCTCGAGCGAGTCGAAGAATACTTTGTATCCGTGCGCCTCAGCGTTCTCCCGCAGGATGCTCCCCGGGTCGAGGAACGGGGCCAGCGGGCCGATGAGCGGGTTGAGCCGCGGGCCGAACTCGCCCAGCAGCATGTCGCAGTATGCGACCGTCTCGCCGACAGATTGTCTCGTCTGCCCCTCGATCCCTATCATGAAGAATAGATCGAACTTCTTGCACCCGGCCTCAAGCGCCAGGGCGACGGTCTCTTCAACGGCAGCCGCAGTGTAGGGCTTGCCGGCCGTGCGGCGAAGCGCGTCGTCGTGCGTCTCCGGGGAAAGCTCGATGTCGAAGTTGGGCAGGGCGGACGCCATCTCGAAGAACTCCGCGGGCGCCGGCTCGAACAGCTCGAGCACCACGTGGTTGGACGGCGCCAGCTTGCCGAGGCGCTCGAGGACTTCGGCCGCGTACTCCTCGCCGGGCTGGCGCAGGTCGCCGATGATGAAAATCGGGGCACCGGTGAACGATGCCAGAGACTCGACGTCGCGCGCAACCTCTTCCGGGGACCGAACGGCTATGCCGCAGCGCGAGAAGCACTTGTTCATCGACCACGCCGAGCCGCCGCAGAACGTGCAGTTCCTCGAGCAGCCCTTTACAGTGAGCACCGCGCTGACCGGGTACGACCACCAGCCCTTGAAGGCGCCCACGCCCCTCGGGTCGACGTTGCGCATGGCCGAGCGGATCATGAAGCGATAGTTGTCGCCGAGGTGCGAGAGGTCCGACGGGACGAAGGACATCTCGCTCGAGAAGACCTCGCCGGGAGCGTTGCCCCTGTACGTGAGGTTGGGGATGGGGGAGAGGTCGCCGTCCTCCTGCAGTGCCTTGAGCAGCCTTCGAAGCGGCTCTTCGCCCGAGTCCCCTCTGACGACGTAGTCGACCTCGGGATAATCCATCAGTTCCTCGTGGAAGTAACTCGCGCTGTAGCCCCCCATGATGACGGGCGTGTCGGGGTGCGCCGCCTTGCACAGGCGGGCGACCTCGACCGCGCCATGAGCGTGCGGCAGCCAGTGGAGGCCGATCCCGAACGCGGCCGGGTCGAGGCGGGCGATCAGCCGCTCGACGTCAAGGCCCGGTTCGCCGAGCATCCGGGCGGCGAGGTTGACGACCCGTACCTTGAAGCCGTGTCTCTCGAGGTACTCGCCGAGGAAAGAGAAGCCGATAGGGTACATCTCGAAGAACGGCCCGGACGGGACGAGGTCCGCGATCGGGCTCGGAATCACGAGCTTCTCGCGAAAGTCATAAACGCTGGGTGGGTGCAGCAGCACCAGGTCGGTCTGTCCTCTAAGCCTCACGTCTAGAAATACTCCGGGAACTCATCCGGCCTGAATCGGCCGGTGCGCGGTAATGGCCAAAAGCATGCGCTTGATTCTACCAGAGAACAATCCGCCGTTCACTCACCCCCGCTACCGGACCGGCAGCTTTGTGAGCGCTCTCTCTATCGCTCTCGTAAACGCCTCCATGTCCCTGGGGTCCCTCGAGGTGATGAGGTTCGCGTCGATCATGACCGGCTCGTCATGGAAGTGCGCGCCCGCCTCGAGCATCTCGTCCTTGATCTTCGGGTAGCCGGTGATGTCTTTTCCCGTGAGAAGCCCGGCCTTGGCCAGCATCTGCGGGCCGTGGCAGATCGCGGCGACCGTCTTGCCGGTCTCGAAGAAATCCTTCACCAGTTGGACGGCCTCCGGGAACTCCCGCAGGTGCGCGGGTGAGCGCCCGCCCGGGATGACCATCATGTCGTACTCCGAGATGTCGACCTCGCCCACGAGCTTGTCCACGTTTATCTGCGCCCTGTGATGGAGGCCCTTGAGCTTGCCCTTCTCGACGCTCACGACGTCGACGGTCGCCCCGTTCTCCTTCAAGAACGCCAGCGGCTCGCTTGCTTCCTCGTCCTGGTACTGCCGGCCCAGCAACATAAGCACTCTTCTCGAAGACAGGTGATGCATCTGATTCAACCTTTCATAACCGGGCGCGGACGCCGGGCCCGCTCCCTCGATCCCTCATGGGCCTCGTATTCGCCGGGCCCTCTCGCCATCCTCCCCGCATGGGCGCGCCCGAAAAGGAATCAAGCTCGTTTTCAAGAAGAAACTGACCGGGTGTAGGAGCGCCAGGACGGCGGCGTGAGGGTGGAGACATGGCGGCTCAGGCAGCGATGAAAAAGAAGTTCCTGCTCAGGTATAAGAAGCCGGCCCGGGTCTTGGTGCTGGTACTGGCCCTCGCGGCTATCTCGGCGCCGGCTCTGATAGTAGGGCTCTCGCCGGGCGGCTTCTCAAACGTGTCGTTCTCGGCTCTCCGCGTACTCGGCCTCTACGCGTTCACCCTGCTGTTCATGAGCATCGTGACGGGCGCCGCGCGGACCCAGTTCTACATGATCTTCAAGCCAAAGCGGGTCTACAATTTTCACATCGCGGCGGGGGTCCTCGGCTTCGGCTTCGCTCTGGCGCACGGGGTCATCGTGCTCGTCACGAAACACTACGTGGGGCACAGCGGCATCTGGGTGATAGGGCCGGTCACGCTCGGGCTCCTGGTCCTGACCATCTACGTCGCGTTCGATAAGCGGAGGCTCGCGCACGTGTGGCGCGCGATACACATCATCAACTACGCGATATTCGTGGGCATCTTCATCAAGGCAATGACGATAGGGACAGACGTGCGCACCATCGACACGACCGCTCACGTGATGCGGGTGATCATGGTCGCCTACGTGGTAATCGCGGCGGGCGCGGTCGGGCTAAGGCTGCGCGGGATCGCGGAGAGGCGCAACCGTGCGCGCGGAAAGGAAGAACATGGAAGAATCGCGACCGACTAAGGCGGCGACAAGGGACTACAGGCCGTTCTCACGCGACCCGTGGACGCTATGGGATACGCTTTTCGCGCGAAGGTCCCACCGCAAGTACGTGCCCTCCGAGATGGAGCCGGCGACCGCGGCCGGCCTCGACGCGCTACTGGACCTGTCGTGCGAAGCGCGCGGCGTAAAGAGGGACACGGTCATCGCGGTCACCGACGCGGGCGCCGTCGATGCTTTGAAGAAGCGGGCCAACAAGGGCATCGCCGGCAAGATCAACATCTGGATGAGCAGGGCGCCGCTCACGGGCCTGCTCGTGATGAACCTGCCGTCCGGGGACGTGCACGCGCTGCGGCCGGTCGAGCTGCCCGGGGCGGCGATCGTGGTCGAGGACGCGGTCCTCTGGCTCACGGAGCGCGGACTGGGCACGTGCTGGCTCGCGGGGATCAGCGAACGCGAGATCATCGCCGAGCAGGGGCTGGCCCGGGAGAGGGCCGTTCCAGCTGTCATATCGATCGGGAAGCCCGCCCTGGAAGCGCCCAGGACCACCAGCTACGGCGGCATCTCTTACCAGATGATGTCCCGTCGCAGAAAACCATTGTCCAGGATCGCCTGCGTCGAGAAGGCGAGCGCGCCCTACACGCTGGCCAGGCTCGAGACGGAAGAGTTCTCGGCGGTCGAAGGCGGCGTAGAGCGCTTGCTCGAGTTGATGAGGGACAAAAAGGCATGCGGCGCGGGCGTGTCCGCGCCGATCGACCTTGCCGTCGAGGCGTGCCTGGAGTCGGCCCGCGTGGCGCCCAGCGGTAACAACGCGCAGCGCTGGCAGTTCATCGTCTCGCGCGACTCAGCGCGTCTCGGGCAACTGGCCGGGTTGTGCGCCGCGGACGGGGAGGGATGGAAGGCGGCATTCGTGTGCTGCGGCAGCAGCGGAAAGCTCGAGAAGATCCTTATGGACAAGCCTTTCTGGGCGCTCGACGTGCCCATCGCGATGTCCCACATCTCGCTCATGGCGGCCTCGATGGGGTACGAGCCCCGTGTGCTGATCGACGGGATAGACGAGCCCGCGATCGCCGGGTTCGTGGACCTCGCGTCCGGCACGCGCGTCCTGGGCGTGATCGCTCTTTGTTGAGGTACCCCTCACCCCGGCCCTCTCCCCCAAGGGGAGACGGAGAATCGCTGCCGCGCCCCTTTGATACAATCTTGGCGACGGACTGACATTAAGGAGAAGCATGGGACGAGTATGGGCGGTTTCATTCGGCGAGAGCGAGCGGATGGAGCTGGAGCGGATAATAATGGATGAGGACCCTGCCACGGCCCTCGATTTCGTGATGAAAGTGATCTACCCGAAGGTCAAAGAGGCCGAGAAGCCCGGCGCCTGCTTCCACGACGTGGACAAGCCGGTCGACGACGTGGGCAGGCAGGTCAGCAGGCACAAGCGCCTCGGGACTTTCGACTGATCTTTTCGGAGGAGGTTAGCTTGGTCCAGTACATCCAGCAGGAGAAATATATAGACGTCGACGGGCGCAGGATCTGTTACGTGGACGAAGGGCAGGGCCCGGTGATCGTGATGGTGCACGGGCTCGGGGGGTCGATCTGCAACTGGGCCCCGACCATCGAACATTTCAAGCGGACCCACCGGGTGATCGCGCTCGACCTGCCCGCTTTCGGCAAGTCCTCCGGAACGGACGCGGCCTGCTCCCCCGAATTCTTCGCAGGCGCCATACGCGGCCTGCTGGCGGAGCTCGGCGTCCAGCGCGCGACCTTCATGGGCAACTCCCTCGGCGGGCTGATCACCTTGCACATGACGCTCGATCACCCGGACGTGGTAGAGAGCGTGGTCCTGGTGGACTCCGCCGGCGCGCACGGTTTCCCCGAGCTCGCTAAAGTCGCGCTCGGCCGGCTGCCCGCGAACTTTGTGAAGCGCGGGATCCTGTTCCTCGTCTCCTACGTCGTGAGGTTCAGATTCGCGTACAGGATGGCCGGCATGTACCACTTGAACGAACACACCAGGCCGGTCCTCGAGGAAGCCATTGCGACTGCTTCGCGCGAAGACCTGGACGAGTACCTGGACAACTACCTCAAGGCATCGCGGACAGCGGTCAACGTGCGCTACGACGAGCGCCTGGGCGAGATAACGAAACCGGTCCTCATCGTCTGGGGGCAGAAGGACATGGGAGTCCCGCTCAAGGTCGGGCAGCGCATCAACAAGCTGATCAAGGGCTCTTTCCTGGTGGCGATACCGAAGGCGGCGCACGTGCCGCAGCTGGACCAGCCCGAGGCGTTCAACATGGCCGTCGACCGGTTCCTCGACGGCGCGCGCACCGCTTGAATTCTTGTCAGGCACGGATTCAAGGGGCACAGGAGGCGGGAGATGGTTGATGTGGCAGGGCCCGGGCGCGAGCTGCGCGTGGAGGACAGCCTGATAAAGTTGCCGGTCGTCTACGTCCCGGGGTTCTTCTCGCCTTTCACCTACGCCGTCTACTTCGAGCGGATGTTTGCGAAGCATGGGTACGACTTCTCGCAGGTCGCCTTCCCGAGGCTTGCAATCGGCGACATGGTCGAGATGGCATCCGAGCTCAAGACGCACGTCGAAGGCCTCGCTGGCGAGTTTCTGAGGGTCAACCTCGTGTGCCACAGCGCCGGCGGCCTCATAGCGCGCCACTACCTGCAGAAGATGTGCCGCAGCGCCGCTGTCTCGAGCGTGGTGTTCATGGGCACCCCGCACCAGGGGACGCGCGCCGCGTACCCTGGGTTCTTCACGCGGGCGTGCCGGCAGATGGCGCCTGGCTCGCGGTTCATGCAGGAGCTGGACGACGGGGGGCTCGGGCGCATCCTGACCAACAGGTCGCTTTCGATATACGCGAAGCACGACCTGCTGGTCATCCCCCGCGAGAGCGGGCGGCTGGCCGGCGGGCGCAACATGTACCTGGGCGGGCCGTTCGGCCACGTGATGCCGCTCGACCCGAGGGCGTTCGCGGCGGCGCTCGCTTTTATCGAGGAGATGGCGCCTGCCTGAAGGGAGCGCGTGACATGGAAAACGAGGGAAGCAACCCCGAAAAGGCCCTTTACGTCGAAAAGCACACGTTCGGCTTCTGGTACGTGCTGCTCCTGTCGGTCCTCGTGGTCCTGTATGTCGCGCTCACCATCGGGGCGATAGTGAAGCACAACTGGGGCACCGCCGCCTGGGCCGCGCCGATCGGCCTGGTCCTCATCATCCTGATGGTCAATTTCCTGAGGCTTGTCTTCGAGGTCACGGACTCTCAAGTCATCTTCGGGTTCGGCCTTGTCAAGAAGAGGTTCCCGCGCGCGTCACTCATGTCGTGCGAGCCCTACGAGATCAGGTTCGGCAACTACATGGGGTACGGGATCCGAGCCGGCCTCGACCGTACTGTCGCGTATAACACGCGAAGCGGCCCGGGGGTGAAGCTGACGTTCGATGGGGCGAAGCGCCAGTACGTCGTGTCGGTGGACGAGCCGGCCTACATCTGCAGGATCCTCGCGCCGGGGTCGCAGCCTGCCGATCCGGCGCCGTGATAAAATCATCTGTCGCTGGCAATACCGCGAATACGGAGGTCCAATGAAGAGCGTCCCGCCAGTCCACAAAGTAACCGGTTACGGAACCGGAAACGTATACATCATCGAGACCGAGGACGAGCTCGTCCTGGTGGACACCGGCGTCCCCCAGGACTACATGCTGCTGGTCGACCGCATCAAGAGCCTCGGCCGCTCTCCCGTCGAGGTCGGCCACATACTGCTCACCCACTACCACGTCGACCACGCCGGCTCGGCGGCGGCGTTCAAACGCCTCTCGCACGCGAAGGTGTACGCGCACGCCGACGATGTGCCGTACATCCAGGGGGACGACTCCATTACGAGCATCTACAAGAAGGGCGTCATCGGCAGGCTCGCGTCGCTGGTGCCGGTCGTAGGCGCGGCCCTCACCCGCGTGCCGCCGGTGCAAGTCGACGTTCCGTGCGCCGACGGCGACATCATCCCGGTGCTCGGGGGCCTGCGCGTCATCCACTGCCCGGGGCACACGCCCGGCAGCGCGGCCTATTTCTGGGAGGAGAAAGGCCTGCTCTTCACGGGCGACGCGATAATCAACACTTATCACTTCCTTACCCTGCCGACGATCGGGTTCTCGGTCGACTTCGGCCAGGCGGCCCGGTCCATCTGCGGGCTCATGGACGCGGTCGAGGACGAGGGCATCTGGATGCTCGCCTGCGGGCACGGCCCGATGGTCGACGACTATCCCAAGGAAAAACTTCTGAGGCTTCGGGGCAGGATGATGCGCCAGGGGCGTGTTTGATATTTATCATCGCGCCTTGCGCTTGCTCGCTTTATCGTCAAGAGGCGTTGGGACGATAATATAGTTGTGCATCGCGCCGGCATCGGACGCCGGCAGCCGCCTGGAAGTGACCGCCCCGGCTCCCGCCGTGGTGGGAAAGGCCTGGAAGTAGCATGAAGCACCGCACACACGACCACAATACCTGCGAACACGGCCGCGAGCCCTGCGAGGGCGAGCGTAAGAGCAGGTGGGCCAGGCTCCGTAAGTACGTCTACGGGAACATGACCCTCCTCGGGATCCTCTCGCTGGTCTGGCTCATCGTCCGGACCGGGCGCAAGCCTACCCGCATCAACTATCCGTGCCAGCGCGCGGCGCTCGCTAACGCGACCGTCCTGCTCGGCGGAGTGGCGGTCCCGATCGCGACGCGGCTCCCCAGGGTCTTCTGGCGCGAGCGCGTGGAGAGGTCCCCGTGGGTGAAGAAGCTCCTCGGCGCGGTCGAGCTCCTTGTCGCCGTCGCGCTCGTCGTCGGGATAACCTTGTCGCTGACCGGCCTCGGCGGTCCCGGAGGGCGCTCGATGACACAGATGAAGGCCGCCGCGGCCGCGCTCACACTCCCCGAGCTGCGGAGCACCGCCCCGGACGCCTCGAACCTCTACGTCGCCGAGAACATCCCGACCGCCTCGGAGCACGGCGTCGACTACCTGATACAGGTGATGGCGGGCAACGGCCTCGACTTCTTCAAGTCCGGCAATGCGGGGGCCGGGTCCGGGCCGAGCGGCCTTATCGCCAAGAACGACATAGTCCTCATCAAGGTGAACGGCGAGTGGAAGTGGAGGGGGGAGACCAACAGCGACGTGGTCAAGGGCCTGGTGAACGCCATAGTGCACCACCCCGACGGCTTCACCGGCGAGATCGTGATCGTGGAGAACGGCCAGTGGGACTCCTACATGGACAACCTCCCCGTCAACCAGAACCCCGACGCTGCAAACGCCGAGGACCACCGCCAGTCCTTCAACGATGTGGCCACGTCGTTTGCCGCGGGCGGCCACAAGGTGTCGGTCTACGACTGGACGCAGGTTCAGACGAACGACGTCAGCGAGTTCAGCGCGGGTGACGCGCGCGACGGTTACGTCTACGTCCCCGAGATAGAGGAAGGGTACCCCAAGTTCACCACCCCATACGGCACTCAGATCTCGCTTCGGTACGGGCAGTGGACGGGCGCCGCGTTCGACAACTCGCGCGTGAAGATGCTGAACGTGCCGGTTCTCAAGGACCACGGGAACATGCCCACAAACGCGGTAAAGCACTGGATGGGCGTGCAGGACCTGTGGAAGAGGACGCAGAACGCGCCGCACACGCCGATGGTAAGTGAGGGGATATTCGGCAAGGTCATGCTCAAGAGCCACTACCCCGAGCTGAACATCTCGGACTGCATCTGGGTCACGCCCGCGGGTGGGCCCAACGCGCCGTACGACAAGGCGGTGAGGCTGGACAGGCTTGTCGCGAGCCAGGACCCGATCGCACTCGACTACTATTGCGGGAAGTACGTGCTCGAGCCGGTGAGCGGCAACTACCAGCATGACCCTGTCAACTCGCCGGCGTTCCACCAGATGCTCACGACCACCCGCGACGTGCTCGCCGCCGGCGGCAAGCGGGTGACCATGGACGAGAGCAAGATGAACGTCTACAAGGTGTGGGCGCCCGACGTTCCTCCGGCTACGAAGTACCAGTACTACCTCGCCGAGGGGTGCACGGCGTACGGCTTCGAGACGTGGGTGCTGGTCGCGAACCCCAACGATACGGATGCCACGGTCTACATCACGTACCTGACCGAGAAAGGCGCGATAAACAAGGACCCGGTCGTCGTGCCGGCCCACTCGCGCCTGACCGTGAACGCGGCCTCCGACGCCTGGGCGATGAACACCGGGATCAGGGTCGGGTCGGACAAGCCTGTCTACACCGAGCGCGCCATGTACTGGAACAATCGGGTGGAGGGGCACGACTCGATAGGGACCGCGGCCGGCGCCACCGACTGGTACCTGGCGGACGGCCACACGTCCGACGGGTTCGAGACCTGGACGGAGATCCTCAACCCGGGGACCAAGGAGACCACCGCGACGCTCACTTACCTGACGCCCGCAGGCAAGGTGCCAGGCCCGACCGTCACCGTCGCGCCTTACGCGCGAGTCACCGTGAAGGCGAACGACACGGTGCCGTCGGGGGACGTGTCGACCCGGGTGACTTCGGCGGCCCCGGTCGTCGTGGAGCATTCGATCTACTGGGACAACAGGCGGGGCGGCATGGGCTCGAACGGCGTCCATCTGCCGTCGCAGGACTGGTATTTCGCCGAGGGGGCGACCCACTCCGGGTTCCAGACTTACGTCCAGCTGTTGAACCCGGGAACGGCGCCCGCGAACGTCTCATTGAACATGATGACCTCAGCGCCGAACGGCTCGGGCGCGAAGAAGACGGACGTCACGGTGCCGGCCGGGACGAGGCGCACGGTCAAGCTGAACGATCTCGTGGCAGGCGTCGACGTTGCGACGCAGGTCCACTCGGACGTGCCGGTTGTGGCCGAGCGCTCGATGCTGTGGCCCGTTGCGGGCGGCAGGGCAGGGCACGAGACGATAGGGATGACGAGCCTCTCCAGGGACATCTTCATGCCAGAGGGGTGCACGGCGTACGGCTTCGACACGTGGCTGCTGCTCCAGAACCCGGGCGCGTCCGGCTCGAGCGTGAGCGTTTACGCGATGACCTCCGGAGGAGAGAAGAAGATCCTGGACGTGGCGCTCGCCGCCGGGCAGCGCAGGACTTTCAAGCTGAACGACTACTTCCAGGGCAACCTCTCGGTGCGCCTGCACGCCTCACAGCCGGTCGCCGCCGAGCGAGCGGTCTACTGGAACAACAAGGGCGGGGGCACCTGCTCCATCGGCTACTACTGACGTCGTTCACTGTCCCCATCAAGAAGAAAGGCGGGCTGTGAAAGCCCGCCTTTCGGTGTATCTAGAGCCTTTGTGCCTACGCCGGCTCGAAGTGCATCAGGAGCATCGGGTGGCCGACCGGCTCGGTCGCGTATGCGACCTTGACCGGCATGCCGACCTTGATGGCGTCAGTAGAGTCGCCATAGTTCTGCAACTGGTGCGTGAACAGCGTGTCCGCGCCGTCCATCTTCACGATCGCCAGCACGTAAGGCACCTCGACCTTCATGAACGAAGGCACGAAGTACGATACCGAGAAGCTAGCGAGCGTCCCGGTTCCGGGAAGCTCCTTCCACTTCGTGATGGTAAGGCAGTCTGCGCACAGCGGCCTGGGGATGCCCCACACCTTGCCGCAGCCCGGGCACTCCGTCGTCATGAACTTGCCGTTCGCGAGCTCGATGAAGAACTTCGAGTATTTGCCAAGCACGTGCTTGTACGTGAAGTCCATCTTCCACTCGATGCGCATACCCTCGCGGAAGTCAGCCCACGGGTCGCCATCGGGATGTGCGAACGGCATCGGGTCCTCAGCGGTGAAAACCTCCATGAGGTTACTGATGAGTTCCAGTCCCATGATCAGTCCCTCCTCTCGAATATGTTGAGCGCGCAGAACGTGCCGGTCCCGCCGTGCGAGTCCATGCCTCCGCGCTTGGAGTTGAGCTCCACCTGGCGCCTCGGGTCGGCCTCCTGGCGCAACTGGCGCAGTATCTCGACGCCCTGTGCGACGCCGGTCGCTCCGACCGGGTGCCCGAAGCCCATCAGGCCGCCGGACGTGTTCGTCGGCAACTCTCCGCCGAGGTCGAAGACGCCCTTGTCCATGAGCTTCCCGCTCTCGCCTTCCTTGCAGAAGCCGAGGTCCTCGTAGGAGACCAGCTCCGCTCCAGAGTAAGCGTCGTGGACCTCGAAGCAGTCGAAGTCCTCGATCGGGTTCTTGACTCCCGCCATCGGGTAAGCCTGCTCGGCCGCCGTGCGCTTGCCACGGAAATGCGTGAGGCCCGGGTATGGATGTGGACGGTCCGCCATCCTCATGAAGTCGGTGCCGCATCCGGTGCCGGTGAGCTCGATGGTCGGTTTCTTGTCCCACACGGAGCTGTGTTTCTTGGCCCACTCCTCTGTCGAGAAGATGAGGCAGGCCGCACCGTCCGAAAGAAGACTGCAGTCAAGCTTCTTGTACGGGTAGGTGATCATCTTGGACTTCAGGACGTCATCCACCGTGATGTCCATCGGGTAGTGCGACTTGTTGTTGTACATCGCGTTGCGGTGGTTCTTGACGCTGACCTTCGCGAACTGCTCCTCGGTCGTTCCGTACTGGTCCATGTGCGTAACCATCATCACGGCATAGTATGCGATGTAGAAACCGGCCACCTGGACTTCCCAGTCGGTGTCTGACGCGAGCGCGATGAACTGCTGCGCCACGTCCGAGGGAACGCATCGTCCCATGTTCTCAGACCCGAACACGATCATCGAATCGCAGAGGCCGGACATTATGTACGCATATGCGTTGCGGATGGCGAGGCCTCCGGTGCCTCCGCCTCCCTCTACGCGCACGTTCGGCTTGGGACACATCCCGATGTTGTCATGGAAGATTGCCCCTGCTTTCAACTGCTTGTCGAAGTGGTCGCTGAAGTAGCTGGTGGTGCTGTGCTCGATGTCGGGGATCTTGGTGCCCGAGTCCTCGAGTGCCTCCAGTACCGCCTCGTTGATCCAGTCGCGCATGTTGCCGTCGACGCGCTCCGCGGCAAACTTGGAGATACCGCCACCAAGGACGAATACCCTGCGTTTCTTGTCGAGAATCTCCATATCCTCCCTTCCTTCCTTTTTGTCTCGCCCTGCATCTGATATAGGTCGAAATATGAGTTCCTCAGCCGCGCGGGGATGCGCGGTCTCAGGCAAACGACGTCTTAGTATATCAGACTGACCAGCGGCGCAAACCGGCCTTGCCGGGCCGGGCGGCCACAGGGCCTGATTGTGGTGAGGCACCGACTTGTCGTATTGTTTTCCGGGGAATCACAGGGCTGTGTCAGGAGGGCGGGAGCGGGCAATTGCACGAGCATTTCGACGCACAGAGAGCGTTCACACACACCGATGAACTCGCGAAGCTGAGGCGCCTTGCCGGCACCCCGGGAGAGACCGAAGCCCAGGAGTACATCAAGACGGCGGGCGCTGAGACCGGCGTCGAGATGCAGGAGGAGGAGTTCGCCTACTCGGAGCTGCCGCTCAAGTTCGCGCTGCCGGCGATGTGTGTCGCGATCGGCGCGGTGAGCGCGATGGGCTCGCTGGCCTACCTGTGGCGCACGACGCTCGTGATCGTTCCCGGCATTGCGCTTCTCGCCGTGGTCTATATCGGGTTCAAGTGGTCGAGCGTGTTCGAGCGGTTCGCCTCCAGGGGCAGCAGGCGGTCCAAGAACCTAATTGGGGAGATCGGCGGCAGGGAGCCGACCGGTACCATCCTCCTCGGGGCACACTACGATTCGAAGAGCCAGCTTATGCCGGTGGTCGTCCGGGCTTCGTGCTTCATGCTCGGATTCGCGGCGGCCATCCTGTTCGGCTTGACCCTGGTCGTCACCGGCATCCTCACCGCGGCGGGGGTGGAGTGTCTGGGCAGCCTCACCGGATTCTACGTGTCCCT
>Ga0209539_1001133_pt1 | contig 14643 bp, 15 predicted proteins | sample BarGraNGADG00312_2_FD_184499 | JGI IMG/M metagenome (GOLD analysis project Ga0209539, IMG submission 184499) | Arctic peat soil microbial communities from Barrow, Alaska - Barrow Graham LP Ref core NGADG0011-312 (SPAdes) (version 2) | ecosystem: Environmental > Terrestrial > Soil > Wetlands >... | reverse complement strand
TCCGTATCCTCGCCCGCGGCTGGGTCCGAGTGATCTGGGCCTGCTGGACAACCGACATCGCCTACGACCCAACCCGCCACCACGCAGAGCAACAACTCGCCACCAGGACTTGACCTAGAGAGCTCAAGCGATATATCGCCCGGGAGCTCTACCGCACGCTCACCGAGGCCATGACCCGCTGACTCAGCAGTCGGCCGCTTGACAAACATAGAAGCGTCGCCTCGTGGCTGATCCTCATGGACTCATCATCGGGGAAGTCGGCCTTGATCCGGTTCGCGATCTGTTCAGGGCTCCACGCTCGCACCCACCGGCGGTCCCCGCGGTGGGGCTTGTTCCTGCCGGTCCACGGCCCAGTCGCTGGACCGGTCACCGGCGCTCCGTCAGGGCGGCTGATCTGACCCGACAACCGCTCTTCCACATAGTCGCGCAGCTGCCGGTTCGCGACCAGCTTCGCCTTCTTGGGGCGCCGGGCAACCAAGTCGGCCTTCCACTGGGCGACCGAGGCCCGGTAGTCGAGCTTCCCGCCACGGGTGGCTGCGTTTCGACGCAACTCCCGTGAGATCGTCGACGGATCCCGGCCCAGATGCCGCGCGATCTGGCGGACGCCGGCACCCTGGACCCTCAACAGTGCGATCTCCTCGCGTTCATGGAATGACAGGAACCGGCCCGAGACGGGCACCAGATCGAACCGCGGCATGCCGCCACCGTGCCGGAACCACCGACCCCCGACAGCCTGTGGCACGCCCACGACCTGCGCGGCTTCCTCCGGCAGCAGCCCCTTGGCGATCTCGCCCCAGAACTCCCGCTCCACCTCGCGCCGGTGTGACAGCGCACCCGGCGACTTCATCGCCGAACGGCCCGTCAGTTCCTCCATCCAACCCGCTGCCCATCGACACCTCCACCCTCGAGGTGTTGCGACGACCAGTTGAATCCGCCAGGGCGGTCCAGGCCGTGCGTGATCGTCGCTATTAGGCATGATCACGCTGCCTCAGGGCTTTGATCGCAGCCCGGGAAAGCTCCGCCACCGCTGACCAGTCGCCCACCGCGAGCCGATCGCGCGGCACCATCCAGCTACCACCCACGGCGAACACGGACGGGTGGGCGAGGTACTCGGCGGCGTTGTCGGCGGTGACACCACCACTCGGCATGAACCGCATCCGGGGAAAGGGGCCGGCGAAGGCGTTGACGGCGGCGAGTCCGCCGATCAGCCCGGCGGGAAACAGCTTCACCGCGTCCAGCCTGTCTGCGATCGCAGCTTGAATCTCTGAGGCGGTCGCGACTCCCGGCACCACAACCACTTCGTGCTCGCGTGCCTGGGCGACGACCGTCGGCGCGTAACCGGGAGAGACAAGGAAACGTGCTCCGGCCGACACGGCGAGGTCGACGTCACGCGCGTTCATGACGGTGCCGGCGCCGACGATCAGGTCGGTTCGGCCCGCGAGCCGCTCGATGGCCCCAGACCTGCTTCGGTGCGCAGCGTCACTTCGATGCTGAGGATTCCCCCGCGGACCAGCGCGTCGGCGAGCGGACCTGCCTGCTCGGCATCATCGAAGACCACCACAGGCACGATCCGGGAGTCCGCCAGCGCTGCGATGACCGCGGCCATGCGGGAGGGCCGGGTCTGGGGATCGTCGGGCATCAGAGGTCCTGAGCGGTGGGTTGGTCGCGTCCGATGCACGCGAGGGCGATGATCAGGGGCACGGAGGGACCGAAGAGAGCTGGGCCGATCCCCAGGGGCAGGGAGACGACGGTGATGGCAACGGCAGCCAGCAGGACCACCGGGCCGTGCCAGCACCCGAAGGCGTGTCGCAGGGCCAGCCTGCGCCATTGCCCAGGGTCGGCTGCCGGATGCAGCGCAGCGACGGCGGCGAGGCACAGGTGATAAGCCACCACGACCAGGCCCAGGCCGAGCTGAACCGAGAACACGGACATGGCGAGCGCCGATCCGGCGTTGAACAGCATCGCCATGTTGACCACGAGCACGAGGCCCACGACCCCGACCAGCAGGCCGTGTGCCCACAGCTTTCGCCAGTACACGCCGAAGTCGGTGAACACACCGGTGAACACCGCTTCGTCGCCGTCGACCCGCCACCGCCGCAAGGTAGTCGCGGTAGCGGCCAGCGCCGGCACCCAGGTGATCACCCCGAGGCTGATCAGCGTGCAGGCCATGCCCGCCATCGCCGGGTACGCGATCCAGCCCAGTCCGCGCATCACGATGTGCTCCCAGCGCGCAGCGGGTCCGCGGCGCGTCGGGACGCTCGGAAACCGTGAGAACCGCCTGGTCATGGTCATCGGCCGAGCAGGCCGGTATAGGGAGATTCCCATGTCCACTCGCGCTCACCGATCCGGACCGACGTCGCTTGGACCACTGCCACCTGTTGGTCGGAGCGGATCAGCGCGCGGGCGTCGGCGATGACGTCGTCGTGGCGGATCTGGTTGTGGTCCTCGGCCAGCAGGACGAGCTCAGACCCGATCTGGACGCCGCGGCCGACGTAGCGTGCCCGGGCCGGTTCGGGATCGAGCGCTCCGGTCGGTTCCAGGACGGTCCAGAACGTTGCCTCAGCGACGGGTTCGGTCTCCCAGTACGTCGTTTGCAGATCGGTGATGATGACCAGGCTCGGAGTCGATCCAGTGGGGTTCGCCTCGACCGGGGTGACTCGTCGCCTCAGCGTGGCCGACGTCCCGGCCACTCGGGTAAGCCACAGCTGCCCTGGGCCGGACCGGATGACCGCGTCCGCGCCGTCGGCATCGGTTGAGGGCCAGTCGGAGTGCAGCAGCCAGCTCCAGCGGTGAGGATGATCGGACAGAGCGCGATCGTAGATCACGACCCGGCCCAGAGGTGTGACCACGACGGTGCGGTCCAACTGACGGACGGCAAGGGTCGGGTCGAACATCGCTGCCGTTTTGGCGGTGGCGTGGACGAACCCGGAATCGGCCAGCACGTCGACCATCAGGGGTCGCGACGTGTACGGCAGACCGTCATAGACGTGCTTGCGGTCGTCGCCGAGCCACCCGTGCCCGTCGACGGTGACCAGGTTGTGGTGGTCGGCGCGCTTGCCGTTGGCGTAGCCGTCGTCGACCGCCAGGTAGGCGCCGTGGCTGGCGAGGACGAAGGCGCCGCCGTCGGGATGGTGGTGTCCGGCGTCGAGGGTCGTCCAGCCCTTCTCAATCCGGTCCTGCTCGGACATGTCCCAGGCGGTGTTCCCACCACCCGGGGCGGACTTGAACGACAGCGCGGTGGCCGCCGGGTCCGTCCAGGAGGTCCTGGTCGTGACCTGGCCGAGATCGGGAAAGTACCTGCTCAGAGGCTCCTCGTCGAGACCGGTGGCTTCGATCTCGGGGTCGTACCACAGCAGCTCGTAGTAGGCCTCGGGCATCACGCCGGGCTTCACCCCGGAGACGTAGGCCTCTCGCCAGAAGCTGCGTTCGGCGACGTCTGAGGCTAACCACTGGGCGCGTCCGTCCCGGTAGGCCGAGGCGAGCTTGTAGTAAAGCGCGACGCTGTGCCCACTCCGTCGGTCGTGGCAGTCGCCGTGGTTGAAGTTCTCCTCGAACCCGGGCAGGCTCTGGTGGAACCGCCAGGTCATCGTGTTGGCCAGGAACGGGCAGTCGTCCCAGAGGCTGGTGCCCTCGGTGCGCTCCAGCAGGTCGAGGTAGATCGCCAGCCACGGTGTGCCGTAGCGCCAGTACACGACGCCTTCGTGAAGTGAGCCGTCCGCGGGGAGCCGGGTCAGGACCAGGTCGAAGTTCGCACGGGCCCGTTGCGTCCAGTCTTCCCGGCCGAGGGCGTATCCGACTGTGGCGAGACCCGCGTAACAGATCCAGTTGTGGTTCTGCCAGTAGCTCGATGACCACCAGCGACCCTCGGTCGCGAGTGCGTAGTCGTAGAGGCGTTCCCCCTGGAGCAGGAGCTTGGCAGCGAGTTGCGCCCGACGGTCAGGATCGAGATCGTCACCCAACCACGAGTACGCGAGTGAGAGTCCGTGCAGCAACCAGCCGGCGTCGAGGTCGTGATCGGGAAGTTTCGCCTTTCCCCAGTGCGGGTAGCTGACGCAGGTCGAGATCCACCGCCACGCTTCGTCGAGGTAGTGCGTCTGCCCCGTCAAGCGGTAGGCCAGGGCCAGATTCGCTGCGGCCGCACCCATGTAGGTGATGCTGGCCGTGGGATGCTCGGCCGGCAGGGGCTGGATGCGGTAGGTGGCGCACTGCTCGTACAGCCGTCGCCACTGCGCAGCGCGGACCGTGCCGAGCTCAGAACGCAGCCGTGCGCGCTCGACGTCGTCACCGAGGAGCAACATCAGGTCCTCATTTCGTAGTCGGAGTGGAAGCGGGCGGTGCTGACGTCGTGCGCGGTCCAGTCGACGTAACTGACCGAAGCGCGCGGGTCGTCAGCCGGGCCCGGTCCGGGAAAGGTCATGAACTCCGCCGCTGCCGTGCAGAAGTGGCTTCCGTGCAGCGTTTCCTTTCCGGACCACCGGGTGGTGATCGAGTCCTCGAGCCGGACGTCGAGGTCCACGGCCGAGCGGAGCTGGAGAGTCAGGTCGCGCGGGGCGGCGGCGGTCAGGCTCAGTTCGTCCGTGAGCCCGGTCGCCGTACGGCGGATCGTCCGGGTCGCGGTCACTCCTGGGTAGGCGTCGTCGCAGCGCACGGTGATCGAGTTGTCGTCGTGGTGAACCAGGACGCCGCCGCATTCAGCCTGCTCCAGTCCGTCGACCGCGAACGCCGGGTGGGACCTGGTGCTCGCGTAGTGGGCCCGCCAACCCCGGTGGCCGTAGGGCACCTGGCCGGGATCTGGTTGCCAGGCCGTATTGGGTCCGTACAGGTACAGCGCCAGCTTGTCACGGTGACCGTGAGACCCGCCGTGGTCGCCGAAGTCGATCACCGCGTGCATTCCGTGGCTTCGCACGATGGCGTACCCCCCGTTTGGGAACACGGTCACCCCGTCGGCGCGGTGCTCGGGCTCAAGGGCGAGCTCACCCAGCTCGGCGTCGTAGTCGGCGCTCTGGTAGGGCCCGTCGTGAAGCGCCGGGAGCAGACCTGAGTCGGTCTGCAACCGGGTCAGCACCGAGCGCATGGCGGCCAGCCGGCTGCGGAGCAGCTCGGGCGGTTGCACATCAGGCAGCGCCGCCAGAGCGGCATGGGCTGCCCGGAGGACGAACGAGTGGTAGTAGGTGCTGGCCTCCCACTGCCAGCCGTCCTCGCCCGTGGCCGCCACCAGGTGGTTGAACATGCCGAGCTCGCCGGTCAGCCAGACGGGATCGCGAGTGCAGCACGCCCCCGCGGCGTTGATCCAGGCGATGTAGTTGGAGGTGAACCGGCCCTCTTTCACCAGCACCTCTCGGCCTGCCTGGGCCGCAGCGGCGAGGCTGTCCAGCAGCCGAAAGACCGAGGCGGCGACGCTCACTTCCTTCTCGACCAGCTCCCACGTCGCTTGCGCGATGGTGACGGCCCAGATCGCCTCGGTCAGCCCCTGGTGGAACAGACGCCCCCGCAGCATCCAGGCCGGCGCCTCCCCATGCTCAGCCGGCAGTGCGTGGTAGAGGTCGGCGTACTGCTCCAGCAACGCCGCCGCCTGTCGTTGTTCCGCCGAGCTGCCGTGCCGGGCGGCGTCGAGGATGCGACGGGCGCATTCGCGGTGGGCCAGGACCGTCCAAGCGCCGCGGACGTTCGGGGTGTCAATCCGACACCCGGCGGGGCAGGGTGCGCCGTCAGTCGGGAAGTCGCCGGTCTCCAGACCCACGTGCACCAGCTCGGTCCCGTGCGCCGGACAGATGTAGTTGTGCCACCAGCCGCCCCGGTCCGTTGGCAGCACCACAGACTCGATCATCGGAAGGCTGCGCCCCCGTCGATGTCGATTGTCGTGCCCGTGACGAACCCCGCCCCATCCGAGCACAGCCAGACCACCGCCGATCCGACGTCGGCGGCGGTGCCTGCGCGCTTGAGCGCGAGACCAGACACGATGGACTGCTGCGCCTCCGGCGTTGTGAAGGTGTCGTGGAACGAGGTGTTGCCGATGAAGCCCGGCGCCAAGGCGTTGACGGTGATCGCGCTGGGGGCGAGCTCTTTGGCCAGGCCCTTGGTCAGGCCACGGACACCCGCTTTCGCCGCGGCGTAGACCACCGCTCCGTTACCCCCACCGTTGTGCGCGGCCAGTGAGCTCATCGTGATGATTCGGCCGTGCTCCGAGTCGCGCAGATGCGGGACCGCTGCCCGGACGGTGCGGAAGGTCGCGCCGAGGTTGACGTCGACGATGGCGTGGAACTGCTCATCGGTCATCGACGCCACCTCAGCGCGCCCAACCAAGTGTCCGGCGTTGCAGACCACGATGTCCAGCCCTCCCAGCGCGGCAGCGGCGTTGGCGACCAGCTCGTCCACCTGCTCGGTGCTGGTCACATCCGCACCCATCGCACTGGCCTTGCGACCGAGGGCGGTGATCTGGTCGACGACCTCGTCGGCCGCCGCCATAGACGTCCCGTAGTGGACGATGACGTCGGCACCAGCCTCGGCGAGCGCAAGGGCGACGCCCGCTCCGATCCCGTGTCCAGCCCCGGTGACCAAGGCTTTGCGTCCGGTCAGGTCGTTACTCATGGTGTGCCTCCTGTTGTTGGTGTGTGTACGGTCATTTGATTCCGGTGCTGGCCAGTCCCTGGACGAAGTAGCGCTGTGTCAGCAGGAACAGCGCGATCATCGGCAGCGTGGCCAGCGTGGTGCCCGCCATCAGGTACTCCCACAGGGTCGCGTCGGTCTGCTGGAAGGCCGCCAGGCCGACCTGGATGACCCGCAGGTCATCCCTGGTCGTGATGATCAACGGCCACAGGAAGCTGTTCCAGCTGCTCTCGAAGGTGATCAGGGCGACGGTGGCGATGGCGGGTTTGATCAACGGCGTCATGATCTTCGCGAAGATTCCGAACTCGCCCATCCCGTCCAACCGGGCAGCCTCCTCCAGCTCAACCGGGAGCGCCAGGTAGAACTGGCGGAACAAGAAGATCGCCAGCGGGGTCACCGCTCCGGGAATGATCAGACCCCAGTAGCTGTCGAGCCATCCTTGACCGCCTCGTCCGAGGTAGTCGTTGCCGCCGAAGAACGGCATGTTCTTGGCCAACAGATATTGGGGGACGATCTTGGAGTAGGTGGGGATCATCATCGCCGCCAAGATGGCGAGGAAGATGACCGTGCGTCCCCGGAACGGCAGCCGTGCCAGGGAGTATCCGGCCATCACTGCCACCACAAGGTTTATCGAGGTGTGTCCGATCGAGATCAGCAGCGAGTTGATGAAGTAGCGGCCGAACGGGGCGAACTGCAACGCTTCGGGGTAGTTGGAGAACCGAGGATCCGCGGGCAGCCAGGTGGGGGGGAATGCGGTGATCTCGGCGTGGCTCTTCAGCGAGGACACGATCATCCAGACGAACGGGACGATCATCAACAGGGCGCCGATGGTCAAGGCGACATGCAGCAGGATCCGGTTCCTGCGCACCCCCTTACGCCTGGACATCGTCGTCCGTTCGGGTGATCCGTCGGCTGATCAGGGTGAGGACGAGCAGGAACACGAGCAGGACCACACTTTGCGCGGATGCTCGGCTCATGTCGAAGTTGCCGAAGGCGCTGCGGTAGATCTCCAGGGTCATCACGGTGGTGGCGTTGGCCGGACCACCGTCGGGGGTGAGGATGTAGACCTGTTCGAAGACCTGGAACGCCTCGATCGCGGAGACGAGGAAGACGAAGAAGGTCGCGGGGCGGAGAAGAGGCAAGGTGATCGCGAAGAACCGGCGGACTCCGCTGGCTCCGTCGATGTCGGCCGCCTCGTACACGGACAGGGGGATGGCTTGCAGGGCTGCGAGATAGATCAGCATCTTCAGCCCGATCCCCTTCCAGACGCTGACGATGACCACCGCCGGCATCGCCCAGGTCGGGTCGGACAGCCAGGCGGGACCGTTGATGCCGAACAGGTCGAGGACGGAGTTGAACAAGCCGATGTTGGGCTCGAACATCCACTTCCAGACCAGGGCTATCGCCACAGTTGCTGTGATGTGGGGCAGGAAGTACGCCGCCCGGTACCAGGCCCGGGCACGCATCTTGCTGTTCAGCAGCACCGCGATCACGACCGCGATTGCCATCGCGACCGGGACGGTAAAGAACGTGTAGATCAGGGTGTGCCAGATGGAGGAGATCCAGATGGGGTCGGCAAAGATGTCGAGGAAGTTGGCCAACCCAGCCCAGGTGATGGTTCCGGCTAGCACGTCGTAGTGAGTGAAAGCCAGCACAATCGTGGCCACCGTAGGGATCCCGATCCACCAGCCGATGTGGATCATGGCCGGCAGCAACATCAGCACGCCGGCCCTTCGCCGGTCACGACCGAGCCGATAACCTGACCGTGCTGGCCCCTTCCGGGTCCGCGCTATTGGTGGCGCGGCGACCGTTCTGTGTTCCGCCGTAGTCATGCACGTGCTCCTTTGCAGTCGTGGTGCATCCGACTCAGCGCTTGCTGTCGGCCTTGGTGGCGAGCTCGTCCAGGGCCTTTTGTGCCGAGGTCTGTCCCAGGAGCACCGACTCGATCGCGGCCTTGAAGTCGCCGCGGATGTCGAGCCAGTTCGGCACCCCACCCTCGGAGTATGCGTACTCGAGGTTGGCGACCGCGAACTGCACGGCTTCGTTGCCCTTCACGTAGGCGGAGTCGGCCGAGCTGAGCGCCGCCGGGACGTTGCCGCGCTGCTCGCAGGCGGCCAGCGCCGGCTCGGGACTGGCGAGATACGTGGCCAGTGCCTTCGCGGCATTCGGCAGCTTGGTGCGGGCCGCCACTGTCGCCATCGAACCGCCCTGCAAGAGGGCTGGCCGCTCGTCGGTGATGACGAAGAAGCCCACCTTGTCCTCCGTGATCAGCTTCGGGTTGCTCGCCTCGAACTCCAGCCAGGTGTTGTTGTGGCCGAGCATCATCGCCGCCCGTCCCTGGACTATCGGGACACCGGTGGCAGCCAGGGGCTCGGAGAACCCGAAATCCTCCGATTTGTCAGTCAGGATGATGTCGGCCATGAACTGCAGGCCGGCCACTCCCTCGGCCGAGTTGAAGGCGGCTTTCCCGTCGGGGGTGAACAACTCACCGCCAGCAGCCCACATCAGCGGTTCGAAGACCTGCCGGATGTCGAGGCTCAGGATGTCCAGGCCGGCGCGGGTCAGCTTTCCTCCGCTGCGAACGGTCAGCTTCCTGGCGAACTCCCGCATCTCGGCGAAGCTGGTGGGGGGCTTCGCCGGGTCGAGCCCCGCCTTTTCGAAGAAGTCCTTGCGGTAGTAGCCAAACCTGGTGTCCAACATGATCGGCAGGCCGTAGACCTTGTCCTCGTAGATGCCGGCACTGAGCACCCGCTCGTTGTACTGGGCCGCGAGCTTTGCCTTGTCCATCTCGAGGTCCATCAGCACGTTCTTGGTCGCGAACGGCGGCACCCAGCCCGCCCCCATGATCATGATGTCGTACGGCTTGCCACCCACGATCGAGGTCGTCAACTTCTCGTTCAGCTTCGAGTACGAGGTGTAGTCCGCACGGACCGTGATCTTCGGGTGCTGCTTCGTGAAGTCCGCCATCAGCTTCTCCAGCAACTGCTTGCCGTCATTACCTTCGAAGATCGGCGTGACGACCGTCAACTCACCCGATTCGTCGCCCGCCGCCGCTTTCGGCGCCGGGCCACCACATCCGGCCAAGCCCAATACTCCAGCCGACAACCCGCCGAGCAGCAGTCCGCGGCGACCCACGTTCAACTCTGAGAGGTTAACCATTCCTGTGTTCCCTTCTGGTGCATCGATGTTCCCTTCTGGTGCATCGATGTTCCCTTCTGGTGCATCGATGCAGCGATGCAGCGATTCCGGTAATCTAGGCCAGCGGAATCTCCCTGTCAAGGTCTGCGGCACCTCGCAGCGGCCCGCGGACCCCAAGAACGCCTGTTTACGCCTATACTTCGATGTCAGACGTCGCAGACAAGACCCATTGGCTGGCGCGTCGACACGAAAGGATTGGAGCCCTCATGGGTAGTGTGACGATTTATCACGTCGCGAAAGCGGCACGCGTGTCGCCGAGCACCGTCTCCAACGTGCTCAACGGGCGCGTGGACCGGATGCTCCCGGAGACGAGACGTCGCGTCGAGCACGTGATGAAACGTCTGGACTATCGGCCCAACCGGACAGCTCGGCGCCTACGGACCGGCCGGGTGGCCTCGATCGGACTGATCGTCCCGTCTGTCGCCAACCCGTTCTGGGGCGCCTTTGCCCGTCATATCGAGGCGGCAGCGCTGGCCGTGGGCTACCACGTCCTCTTGTGCAACAGCGAACGAGACCCCGAGCGGGAACGCAGCTACGTCGACGAGCTGTGGACCGAAGGGATTCGTGGCATCGTGCTGTGCACGTCACTACCCTCCCTCGCCCACCTCAGCGACAAACTGGACGACGGGCTGAGCCTGGTCGCGTTCGACCGGACCGCGCAGGTAGGCGACCCACCCCAGGTCGTAAACGTTAGCTTGGACAATGCCGTCGGAGCCCAGCTCGCCACGCGTCACCTGCTCGCCCTAGGCCACCGTCGATTCGCCTTCGTCTCCGGTTCGCTCAAGAGCATCAACCGTCGCGACCGCCTCCGTGGGTTCTCCGAGGCGTTGCGCAGCGAGGACCTCGACCCCGAACAGGCGCAGATCTGGTCCGGTGGCAACCTCTCTCCCGACGCAGACCTCGACGCGGCGGGACTGGGTCGTGCCGCGGCCACGGATCTGCTGGCCGGCGACCCGCAGACCCGACCGACCGCGATCGTCGCGGTCAACGATATGTGCGCGCTCGGGATCTGCGCCGGCGTTCGAGACGCCGGGCTCGAGGTCGGTCGCGACGTCTCGGTGACCGGCTTCGACGACATCGTGCTCGCGAACCTGGTATATCCGGCGCTCACGACAATCCGGCAACCGCTGGAGGCGATGGCCGAAGCTGCCTTCGACCACGTGCGCCGCCGGATCGAAGGCAGCCCCCTGACCGGCGAGAGCCTGTTGATGCGGCCCGAGCTGATCGTGCGGCAGTCCACCGGCCCCGCCCCACACTGAAGGCACGCGGCGTCCACAAGTCCTCTCCGGGGTGCGCAGCGTGGCCACCGACGTGAACCGCGGGCCTCACAGGCCTTGGTCGCGCCACCAGTCGCTGCCGCTCGTCAAGGCGTCCTCCAGCGGCGGCGACTCCGGATGCCACTTGCGCTCGTACTTGAGGCTGTACCAGCCGGAGTCGCCGCCGGACTCGAGGGCTCCGACGATCTCGGTGATCGGCACGTCACCCTCGCCGAGGAACATGGGCACCTGGCCCGGCCTCTCGTCTTTGATCTGTACGTGGGCAAGATAGGGACGCAGCTGCTCCAGGGTGCGCTGCCACCGCTCCCCGGCCTTGCCCGGGTGGGCAATGTCCCAGATCGCCCGCACCCTCAAGTCGTCGACGGCGGCAAGGACCCGCGCAACCGCTTCCCCGGTGCGATAGGAGCCGTGCGTCTCCAGCCACAGCTCCACGCCATCGGGAAGTCGTTCTGCAGCAGCCGCCAGCCGGCGGATCATCGCCTCTTCGCGGTCGACGTACGTCGAGGTGCCCGATTCGGCCTCGTCGCCGGGGAACACCCGCACCGCGGTCGTCCCCAGTGAGAGCGCCAACGTCGCCTCCGCGAGCGCCGCATCGACGATCTCGTCGTCGTGCTGTCCGACCGACCCGACCTTCACGTACGAGTCGGTCGCCACGACAACCACCCCCTCAAGGTCGCGCCGGGCTCGTTCGACATCCCCGGCGCTCATTCCGACATGAACGGGTTCGTCGACAGCCGATCGAAGTTCGACGCCGCACCAACCCGTACGCCGGGCGAGGGCGGCAACCGAAGCCAGCGACTCCCCAGGCATGCCCAGGGTGCAGAAAGCAAGGCGACTGGTTGTATCGCTCATGGCAACGCCCTCGTCGACGAGGCGGCCCATATTCTGGGACGGCTCGACCCGTCACTGGCGGTGGCAGTAGCAGCGCCAGGCTCACGCAAGCGAGTCATAGTCCTCCAAGCGAATCTCGTACAGCAGCGGTTCCCCCCGGACATATCGTTCGATCTCCTCCACCACAATGCGTCCCTGCGCACGCCTGGAGTCAAGGGTGCGGGCACCGATATGAGGCGTCAAGATGACGTTCGGCAACGACCACAACAAGCTGCCCTGTGGCAGCGGCTCATGCTCGAAAACATCCAGGGCGGCTCGGATCCTGCCACTGGAGAGCTCGCGCTCCAACGCCTCGCTGTCCAACACGGCCTCCCGTGCGGTATTCAACAGCGCGCACCCGTCCCGGAGAAGGCTCAGGCGTCGCGCGTCGATCAGGCCGATCGTCTCGTCCGTGACCGGCGCGTGAACCGCGACGACGTCCGACCACGCCAACAGATCGTCCAACCCGCACTAGCTTACTCCCAGCCGTGTCGCGTCAGCTTTCGTGAGATAGGGGTCATAGACCACCACCTCTGCACCAAGTGCCCTCACCAGTTCGATATATGACCGCCCCACCCTGCTCGCGCCCACCACGCCGATCCTGGCTCCATGAACAGTGCGTCCGAGCGGCCTGAGCCACGAAGACGCCTACACCGTAGAGGAGCAGCGCAGCACTGACGGCTAGGACCCTCTGCGGCGTTGTGCGGAGCAATAGTCAAGACCTGTGGATGGGGGTGTCACGCGACTTGTTGCTGAGGTTGTGATTCGTCGGGGCGTTCGACCAGGAGGCCTTTCTCGAATCGGGCTCCGGCGCGGACGAGTGCGACGAGGTGGGGTGCGTTGACGGCGCGCCATCTGGCTTGTGCGGACTCGATCAGCTTGAACGCCATCGCGACGCCGGCCGCCCGCGAGCCTGGGCCCTTGGTGACGCGTTGGCGCAGTCGCACGGTCGCGAACGTCGACTCGATCGGGTTGGTGGTGCGTAGGTGGATCCAGTGCTCGGCGGGGTAGTCGTAGAACTCGAGCAGCACGTCCAGGTCGTCGATGATCTTGGCGGCGGCTTTGGGCCACTTGACCCCGTAGTCGGCGGCGAACGCCTTCGCCGCCGTGGGAGCAATGATCAGAACTCGATGACTGCTTCGATCCTGCCCGGGAGGTGCACCCCCTTCACGTCACCTCGCCGAGAGCCGTCCACAGGTTCTGATCATTGCTCATACCAATTGCGTTGCTAGTGCTCAAGATTGGCCCATAGTCGTCAACGTCAAACGGCTCTGTGAGTAATCAGCGGGTTACTGGTTCGAGTCCAGTCGGGAGAACCACGCACGAATGCCGGTCCGACTAAGGTGAATGGGCCTCCCAATCGAGAGTGGGTGAGGTCGGCGTGCTCCTCGTCGGCGGAACTCACCCTGGATCCACCGCTGGCAGGGAAGAGCCCAGCTAGGTCGTCTCGCGTAGCGTGAGGACGCCTGGTAAGAGAATCCTTTGGTCTATACCTTTACCTTCGGCAAGCGCACCTACTGCCATCACGAAGGCCTCCTCGATGTCCAGCCGGATCGTTGACAGGCGGGGATGAGTCTCGATGGGCAAGGCATCGTCACAGCCAAGCAGGCGAACATCTTGGGGAACGCGTATGCCCATGATTGCGAGCCCGTCAAGAACCCCGTGCGCGATGACATCGTCGAAGGCGACGACCGCGTCGACGCGCGCCTCCGCGATAGACGCGGCTACAGTACGGCCCTCCCCGTAAGTCCCCTTGTTCGCCGCAAAGTAGGTCACGTTGAGGTGCAGTTCCGTCGCGAGCTTCCGTACGGTCCCTTGCCGCTCGGTCTCTGACCAGGAATACGGCGGTCCCCCGACGTAGGCGAGCCTCCGGGCTCCTGTCTGGGCAAGAAAGCGGATGCCCTGATCGAGGGCGTCGGAAGCCGAGACGAGCACCCTGGTGAACCCTGTGACGTCACTGTTCACAAGGACGAAGCTGGTTCGCTGTGCGAGTTCGGTGAGCCTGGCAGCGGACAAACGCGTGGACGCCAAGACGAGGCCCTCCACCTGCGGAATCACTCGTTCGATCAGACGCTGCTCCCGGTCGGCGTCACTGTCGCATTCAACCACGATCGCGTTCAACGACCGTCGCTCCGCCTCGCGTTGCGTGGCACGTATGGCCTGCGCAAAGAACGGGTTCGACACGTCGCGGATCACCAGACCGATCAGTCCGGATCGGCCGGTGGTGAGAGCCTGCGCGTGGCGGTTGGGGACGTAGCCCAGCTCGGCGGCCTTCGCCAGGACACGTGAAACGGTGTCCGGCTTCAAAATGCGTGGATTGTTGAACGCCCGCGAGACCGTCGAGGGGGCGACGCCCAATATTCGGGCGACGTCCACGATGGTGGGCGGTCTAGCCATTTCCTGAGATTAGCTTGACGGCTGCGGCGATCAGTCGTTCTGCCCCTCCAGGGGCGAACGCTGCGCGCATCCCGTAGTAGCGATGCGCGTCGACGACCTCGTAGCCCCCGTATCGGTATTCATCTGCCGTTGGCAGGTAGCCGGGCACGCCGTCGGCGTAGCCCAGGACGAGGACCGGCTTGTCTGTAGCTGCCTTGACGGCTTCAGCCACGGCAAGGAACGGTTCACCCGGCAACGTGATGATGGCGACGCCTCCAAGGTCAAGCAGGCACACGAAACCGTGCCAGCCGTCAGC
>Ga0209539_1001131_pt1 | contig 14659 bp, 12 predicted proteins | sample BarGraNGADG00312_2_FD_184499 | JGI IMG/M metagenome (GOLD analysis project Ga0209539, IMG submission 184499) | Arctic peat soil microbial communities from Barrow, Alaska - Barrow Graham LP Ref core NGADG0011-312 (SPAdes) (version 2) | ecosystem: Environmental > Terrestrial > Soil > Wetlands >... | reverse complement strand
TGCCCGGCGACAACACCGAGATGGACGTGGAGCTCATCACACCGATAGCCATGGACGAGGGCCTCAGGTTCGCCATCCGTGAGGGCGGCCGCACAGTCGGGGCCGGAAGGGTCATAAAGATCTACAAATGAGAGTGACAGTCACGATGGCTTGCACCGAGTGCAAGCGAAGGAACTATACGACGACCAAGAGCAAGACGAACGACCCCGACAGGGTGGAGTTCAAGAAGTTCTGCAAGTGGTGCCGCAAGCATACGCTGCACCGCGAAACACGCTAGAAATGGTTGGCGCAGGCCTGTAGCTCAACTGGTAGAGCGCCGGTCTCCAAAACCGGAGGTTGGGGGTTCGAGTCCCTCCGGGCCTGCCACTATCTAGCCCGGAGGCGCAAGCGATAATATGCCGAGCCGTGAAGTAAGAAGAGTCCAGGAAAAGACGAAGCAGTCCGCCCAGAAGCAGCGGATGGCGGCACAGCGCAAAAAGGCGTCCGACAAGAAGAAGGGCGAGAAGAAGGGCGCGTGGAAGACCGTCACCCAGTTCCTCAAAGACGTCAAGATAGAGATGAAGAAGGTTATCTGGCCGTCGAGGGAAGAGGTGATAAACTACACCATCGTCGTCCTGATAACCGTGGCAGTGGTTTCAACGTTCATCCTGGTGATGGACTTCGGTCTCCAGCACCTGCTTACGCTGGTGACCAAGGGGCTTTTCCCCTGATACGGAGGATAGATGCTGAGGAGTAGAAAAGGTGAGAGGTGGTACGTGGTACACACCTACTCAGGATACGAGAATAAGGTGAAGACGAACCTGGAGCACAGGATCCTGTCCATGCACATGCAGGATAAGATATTCGAGGTAGTCGTCCCGGTCGAGGACGTGCTGGAGTACAAGGGGGGCAAGAAGCAGCTAAACCAGAAGAAGCTTCTTCCCGGATACCTGCTGGTGCGTATGACGCTCGACGACGACTCGTGGTACGTGGTTCGCAACACCCCGGGCGTGACGGGCTTCGTCGGGACCAGCGCGCGACCGACGCCGATATCGGACGACGAGGTGGACCGCATACTGGCCCGCCAGAAGGCGGAGAAGCCGAAGGTGTCCGCCGAGTTCGCCGAGGGCGAGGGCGTGAAGGTGATCGAGGGGCCGTTCGCCGACTTCACCGGCGTAATCAGCGACGTCAGCCTTGACCAGAGCAAGCTCAAGGTGCTGGTCTCGATATTCGGCCGGGAGACCCCGGTCGAGCTGACTTTTGAACAGGTAACGAAGCTTTAGAGGCGAGAGGAGCGACCGGTGGCCAAGAAGGTCATGACAATCATAAAGCTCCAGATACCGGCCGGGCAGGCTAACCCGGCGCCGCCGGTGGGCCCCGCACTGGGCCAGCACGGCGTGAACATCATGGAGTTCTGTAAGCAGTACAACCAGGCGACGATGAACCAGCTCGGCCAGATCGTGCCGGTCGAGATAACGGTCTACGAGGACCGCTCGTTCAGGTTCGTCCTGAAGACGCCGCCCGCGGCGAAGCTCCTGCTGGATGCAGCCGGGCTGGAGAAGGGCAGTGGCGAGCCGAACATGGTCAAGTGCGGCACCATCCCCCGCGAGAAGGTAACCGAGGTGGCCCGGATAAAGATGCCGGACCTGAACACGGACGACGACGAGGCGGCGACGAGAATACTTGAAGGCACGGCCAGGAGCATGGGGCTCGAGGTGGAGTAGCGTGAGATCCAGAAGCAAGGGGTACAAGGAAGGCGCCGAGAAGATCGAAAAAGAGAAGCTTTACTCGCCATACGAGGCGGTGAAACTGATCAAGGAAGTCTCCCACGCCTCGTTCGACGAGACGTTTGACGCCGCTTTCCGGCTCGGTGTCGACCCAAGGCACGCCGACCAGATGGTAAGGGGCACCGTAATGCTGCCGAAGGGCACCGGCAAGACGGTCAGGGTCGCGGTTTTCGCGATCGGCGACAAGGCCGCCGAGGCCGAGAAGGAAGGGGCCGATTTCATCGGCGGCGAGGACCTGGTGAAGAAGGTGCAGGGCGGCTGGACCGAGTTCGACGCGGCGGTCGCGACGCCGGACATGATGAGCATGGTCGGAAGGCTGGGCAAGATCCTCGGCCCGCGCGGCCTGATGCCCAACCCCAAGTCGGGCACCGTCACCTTCGACATCGAGAAGGCGGTCCGCGACGCCAAGGGCGGCAAGGTCGAGTACAGGGTGGACAAGCAGGCGAACGTCCACCTCACCCTGGGCAAGATGTCTTTCTCCCTGGAGGACATCCTGGACAACTACCAGGCGGCGCTCGAGGAGATCATCAGGGCGCGGCCGGCATCGGCAAAAGGCCGGTACATCAAGACGATAACGTTCTCCAGCACGATGAGTCCGCCGGTCCAGGTCGACAGCTCGGTGACCCGCGACATGATGCCGGAGGATGCGCTCGTAGAGTGACGAAGTTTTGACAGGCGGCCCCGGCACTGTTACAGTCGAGGCCGTCAAACGAATACGTAAGCCGCAGACAGCAGGCGCCGAAAGGCTTAATCACCTGCCGAGGCAATCTTAAAGGGCCTCGCGGAGGCCTTTTGTTTTTGGGGGTTGATGAAGTGCCCAACAAGGAAAAGATCGAAAAAGTAAAACAGATCAAGAAGTGGTTCGACAGCGCGGACTCGCTCATCGTCATGCACTACCTTGGCCTGAAGGTGTCGGAGGCCGCGGAGGTCCGCGCCCAGATAAAGGACTCCGGCAACGAGCTGAGGGTGCTCAAGAACACGCTCACGAAGATAGCACTGGACGGGACGGACAAGTCGACGCTCAACGACGTGATCGACGGGCCGACCGCCGTGGTCTTCGTCAACGAGGACCTGGCCGGGACCGCCCGGATCCTGAGAGAGTTCTCGAGGGGCCGCAGTGGCATCTACTTCCAGGGCGGAATGCTCGGGACGAGGTTGCTCAGCGCTGCCGACGTGGAATCCATCAGCGTCCTTCCGCCGCGCGACGTGCTGCTGGCACAGCTGGTTGGACAGGTCGTCGGCCAGCTGTCAGGCATCGTGAGCATTGTCGCCGCCGCGCCGAGGAAGATGCTCTCCCTTATGCGGGCACTCTCGGACAAGCTGGAGAAGGAGAGTCCGCCCGCGGCGCAGGCAACTGAAGAAAAGGCCGTGGAGGCGCCGGCTGACGAGGCGCCAGCCCCGGATACCGAGGCGAGCACGCCCGCCGGAGAGCCTGAGGCACAGGAAGTGAAAGTCGAAGAAGCTCCCGAGCAGGCGGAAGCGGCCGTGGAAGAAGCTCCCGCGGAGGTGGAAGCGGCCGACAAGGCGACGGCGAAACCGGAGGAGACTCCGGATACAGATACAGAAGCAACCGAGTAGGAGAGGTGATAGGTCTTGGCTGAGAAGTTGACACCGCAGGATGCAGTCGAGGGGATGAAAAGCTGGACGGTCCTCGACATATCCGAGTTCATGAAGCTGTTCGAGGAGGAGTTCGGGGTCACGGCCGCAGCGCCGGTCGCGATGGCCGCAGGCCCGGCCGCTGGAGGCGGAGCGGAAGCCGCGCAGGAGGAGGAGCAGACGCAGTTCGACGTCATACTGGTCTCCGCGGGCGAGAAGAAGATCCCGGTCATCAAGGAGGTGCGCACGATCACCAGCCTGGGCCTGAAGGAGGCCAAGGCGCTGGTCGAGGAAGCGCCCAAGCCGGTAAAGGAAGGCGTCTCCAAGGACGAGGCCGAGAAGCTGAAGAAACAGCTCGAGGACGCCGGCGCGACAGCCGATATCAAATAACGTATAAGGGGCCGACCGGTCTCGTACCACTCGCGGGGATGCCCTACACACGTACCCCGAGCGGACTATCCTGTCGGCCTCTTTTCCTTTGCTGAAACCCTGACGGACGTCGTTCGTCAAACTCTTTGGCAGGTCACGCGCGCTCGGAGACGTATATAAGGCAGTGAAATCAAGACCAATCAAGAAATTCGTTGACTCACGTGCACAATATGGGTACTATATAGGTTTGCCAGTATTGTGTAGGGTTGCCCGAGAGGTTTCGAATATCGTTCAGTATAGACCCACGCCATCCAAGTGACAGGGGGGATCTTTTTGTCTAAGGCGCTTCAGGGAAAGAGAAAGCGTGTAACATTCGCCAAAATACCGGAGGTTCTTCCGGTCCCCGACCTCATCTCGATCCAGAAAGAATCCTTCGAATGGTTCAAGGGTGAAGGCCTCGCGGAGATATTCAAGGACATCTCCCCGATAGAGGATTTCACCGGCACCATGGCCGTAGAGTTCGGCGAGCATTTCTTCGGCGATCCCAAGTTCGACGTCGAGGAGTGCAAGGAAAAAGACATGAACTTCGCGGCTCCTCTCTTCGTCGAGGTCCAGCTGATCAACAGGGACACCGGCGAGATCAAGGAGCAGTCGGTCTTCATGGGAGACTTCCCGTTCATGACCGACAAGGGCACCTTCATCTTCAACGGCACCGAGCGCGTGGTGGTCAGCCAGCTGGTCCGCTCGCCCGGCGTCTACTTCGACATCGAGCTGGACAAGGAATCGGACCAGATACTCTACACCGGCAAGGTCATCCCATCGAGGGGCGCCTGGCTGGAGCTCGAGCTCGACAAGAAGGACACGCTCGGTGTGCGCATCGACCGCAAGAGGCGCCAGCCGGTGACCGTGCTGCTGAAGGCCCTCGGCTACAGCGAGGAAGAGCTCCTTACCATGTTCGCCGACTCCGATGTCATCAAGGCGACCGCCGAGAAGGACCACACCGGCAGCATGGAAGAGGCGCTCATAGATATATACAGGAAGCTCCGCCCCGGCGAGCCGCCGACGGTCGAGAGCGCGAGGAGCCTGCTCGACAACCTGTTCTTCAACGAGAGGCGATACGACCTGGCCAAGGTCGGCCGCTACAAGCTGAACAAGAAGCTCGGCGTCAAGGTGCCGATGGAGATCACGGTCCTCACCCGCGATGACATCCTGCAGTCGGTCCGGTACATCGTCAACCTCCACGCGGGGGTCGAAGGCTTCAACGTCGACGACATCGACCACTTCGGGAACCGCAGGGTTCGCACTGTGGGCGAGCTGATACAGAACCAGATAAGGATAGGGCTCTCGAGGATGGAGCGCGTGGTCCGCGAGCGCATGACCACCCAGGACATCGACTCGATCACGCCCCAGACGCTGATAAACATCCGGCCGGTGGTGGCCGCCATCAAGGAGTTCTTCGGGTCCAGCCAGCTCTCGCAGTTCATGGACCAGACCAACCCTCTTGCCGGCCTGACCCACAAGCGGCGCCTCTCGGCGCTCGGCCCCGGTGGCCTCTCACGCGAGAGGGCCGGGTTCGAGGTCAGGGACGTCCACCCGTCACACTACGGCCGCATGTGCCCCATCGAGACCCCTGAAGGCCCGAACATCGGGCTGATCGGGAACCTCTCGACCTACGCGCGCATAAACGAGTTCGGCTTCCTGCTGAGCCCGTACCGCGAGGTGAAGAAGGGCCTCGTCACCGACAAGATCGATTACCTGACGGCGGACGAGGAGGACCAGTTCGTTATCGCCCAGGCAAACGCTCCGCTCAAGCCCAACGGGCGGTTCAAGTTTGACAAGGTCCTGTGCCGCGCCCCGCAGCTCGGCGAGGAAGTCTCGACGGTCGACTCGAAGATGGTCGACTACATGGACGTGTCCCCGAGGCAGACGGTCTCGGTGGCTACGGCGCTGATCCCGTTCCTGGAACACGACGACGCGAACCGCGCCCTGATGGGCTCGAACATGCAGAGGCAGGCCGTGCCCCTGGTGAAGCCTGAGGCGCCACTGGTCGCGACGGGCATGGAGTTCCGCGCGGCGAAGGACACCGGCGACGTCGTGTCTTCGAGGACCGCGGGCTCCGTCAGCCACGTAGACGCGGACACAATAGAGATAAAGACCAAGGCCGGCAAGAAGGACCTGTACAAGCTCCACAAGTTCGGCCGCTCGAACCAGGGCACCTGCATAAACCAGAGGCCGATAGTCCACGAGGGCGAGAACGTCGTGGTAGGTGAGGTCATAGCCGACGGCCCGTGCACGGACATGGGCGAGCTTTCTCTCGGCCGCAACCTCCTGGTGGCTTTCATGCCATGGGAAGGCTACAACTTCGAGGACGCGATCATAGTCAGCGAGAGGCTGGTGCGCGAGGACATACTGACCTCTATTCACATAGAGGAGCACGAGGTAGAGGCGCGCAGCACCAAGCTCGGCGACGAGGAGATAACGGCGGACATACCCAACGTCCAGGAGGAGATACTGAAAGACCTGGACGAGAACGGTGTCATTCGCGTCGGCGCCAAGGTGAAGGCGGGTGACGTCCTGGTGGGCAAGGTGACCCCGAAGGGCGAGACAGAGCTCACCGCCGAGGAGAAGCTGCTGCGCGCGATCTTCGGAGAGAAGGCGCGCGAGGTCAGGGACACATCGCTCAAGGTTCCGCACGGCGAGTCCGGCAAGGTCATCTCGGTGATGGAGTTCTCGCGCGAGAACGGCGACGAGCTCTCACCCGGGGTCAACCAGCTGGTCCGCGTGTACGTGGCCGAGCGGCGCAAGATCCGCGAGGGCGATAAACTGGCAGGGCGCCACGGCAACAAGGGCGTCATCTCGAAGATACTGCCGGTCGAGGACATGCCTTTCATGGAGGACGGCACCCCGATGGACGTCATCCTCAACCCGCTGGGCGTCCCGTCCCGAATGAACATCGGACAGATACTTGAGACCCACCTGGGCTGGGCAGCGGAGCACAGCTTCGAATCGCACGACGGCACCCCGGACTGGGTCACCACGCCCGTGTTCGATGGGGCCACCGAGGAAGAGATCTTCAAGTCACTGAAGAAAGCGGGGCTCGCCGCCAACGGTAAGGCGAAGCTCTTCGACGGCCGCAGCGGCGACGAGTTCGAGAACCAGGTCACCGTCGGCCAGATATACATCATGAAACTGATACACCTCGTGGACGACAAGATCCACGCCCGCTCCACCGGCCCGTACTCGCTCGTCACCCAGCAGCCGCTGGGCGGCAAGGCGCAGTTCGGCGGCCAGAGGTTCGGCGAGATGGAGGTCTGGGCCCTGGAGGCTTACGGGGCCGCCTACGCCCTGCAGGAGCTGCTCACGGTGAAGAGCGACGACGTCATCGGCAGGGTCAAGGTCTACGAGGCGATAGTAAAAGGCGAGAACATCCCCGAGCCTGGGATACCGGAGTCTTTCAAGGTGCTGATCATGGAGATGCGCTCCCTTGGGCTCGATATACAGGTGCTCTCCGAGGAGGGCAAACCTATCGAGATCCAGGAGGCTGAGGAGGACGTGTTCAGGACAGCCGAGGAGCTCGGCATCGACCTGAGGACGACCCAGCCGTACGCCGGCACCGAGGAAGACGAGAACGCAGACATCACTTTTTGAGGAGGGCTAAGTGCTCGACGTCAACGAATTCCAAAGCCTTAAGATAGGGCTGGCAACGGCCGAGCAGATACGAAGCTGGTCGAACGGAGAGGTCAAGAAGCCGGAGACCATCAACTACCGCACGCTCAAGCCGGAGAAGGAAGGGCTCTTCTGCGAGAAGATATTCGGCCCGACCCGCGACTGGGAGTGCTCCTGCGGGAAGTACAAGAAGCGCGTGCGCTTCAAGGGAATGATCTGCGAGCGCTGCGGCGTCGAGGTGACGCGCAGCAAGGTGCGCCGCGAGCGCATGGGCCACATAGAGCTCGCCGCCCCGGTCTCGCACATCTGGTTCTTCAAGGGCGTTCCGTCGCGCATGGGCTACCTGCTCGACCTCCCGTCCAAGAGCCTCGAGCGCGTGCTCTACTTCGCGTCCTACATCGTGGTCAACGTGAAGAAGGACAAGCGCGAGAAAGACCTGCAGATCCTGGCCGGCAGGCTCGGCGAAGAGACCGATGAGCTCAAGAAGGAGCTCGAGGAGCGGTACGCCGAGATCGACGCCGAGCTGAAGGAGCGCCTCGCCGAGGAGCAGGCGGTCATAGACAAGTCCGTCAAAGAGCTCGAGACCGAGCGCGACAAGCTCATCAAGGACATAAACAAAGAGACCAAGAAGAAGGCCGCCGAGTTCCCCAAGACCAAGGAAGAGCGCATCGCGGAGCTGGAGAAGCAGTACACGCAGCGCATCAACAAAGAGAACACGGGGCATGACAAGAAGGTCAAGAAAATTGGCGAGGTCATCGAGAAGGAGAAGAACGAGCAGGCCGACTCGATCCAGGTGCAGATAGATTACCTGGTGGGGCTGTTCGAGGACTTCAAGAGCCTTGCCCCCAAGCAGCTCATCGACGAGGACCAGAAGTTCCGCGACCTGCGCGACCGCTACGGCGAATACTTCACCGGCGGCATGGGCGCGGAGACGGTCCGGCAGCTTCTGCTGGAGCTCGCCCTCGAGGAAGAGGGAGAAGAGCTCCGCGAGACGATCAAGACCTCCAAGGGCCAGAAGCGCAATAAGGCGACCAAGCGGCTCAAGGTGGTGTCGGCCTTCCTGAAGACCGACAACCGGCCCGAGGCCATGATCATGGACGTCGTCCCCGTGATCCCGCCCGACCTGAGGCCGATGGTCCAGCTCGACGGCGGGCGCTTCGCGACCTCCGATCTGAACGACCTCTACCGCCGCGTCATCAACAGGAACAACCGCCTGAAGAGGCTGCTCGACCTGGGCGCGCCGGAGATCATCGTAAACAACGAGAAGCGGATGCTCCAGGAAGCTGTTGACGCGCTGTTCGACAACGGCCGCCGCGGAAGGCCGGTCACCGGCCCGGGCAACCGCCCGCTGAAGTCGCTCTCCGACATGCTCAAGGGCAAGCAGGGCCGATTCCGCCAGAACCTGCTCGGCAAGCGCGTCGACTACTCGGGCCGTTCGGTCATCGTGGTCGGCCCCGAGCTGAAGCTGCATCAGTGTGGCCTGCCCAAGCAGATGGCGCTCGAGCTGTTCAAGCCGTTCGTCATGAAGCGGCTGGTCGACCTCGGCTTCGCACACAACATCAAGGGCGCGAAGCGCATGATCGACCGCATGGTCCCGATCGTGTGGGACGTCCTCGAGAAGGTCATCCAGGAGCACCCGGTGTTCCTCAACAGGGCGCCGACCCTCCATCGCCTCGGCATCCAGGCGTTCGAGCCGCAGCTGGTCGAGGGCAAGGCCATCCGGATACACCCGCTGGTCTGCACCGCCTTCAACGCCGACTTCGACGGCGACCAGATGGCCGTACACCTCCCGCTTTCCGCGGAGGCCCAGGCCGAGGCACGCATCCTGATGCTGTCGAGCCACAACATTCTGTCACCGGCGCACGGCAAGCCGATCGTCAGCCCGACCCAGGACATGGTGCTTGGCTGCCACTTCCTGTCCGCAGTCAAGGAAAGCGCGAAGGGCGCCGGCAAGGTGTTCGCCAACCCGGACCATGCGGTACTGGCCAACGACTTCGGCCGAGTCCACCTGCAGGCACCGGTCAGGATCCGCATGGACGGCGAGATCGTCGACACCACGGTCGGTAGGATCATCCTCAACCGCGCGCTGCCCGAGGATTTCCCGTACCAGAACAGGGTCGTCGGCAAGAAGGAGATCGCCGAGCTGGTGAACATCATCGCGGACACCTATAGCTCCGACATCATCACCAGGATACTGGACCAGATCAAAGAGGTCGGCTTCCACTACGCGACCAGGGCCGGCATAACCATCGGGGTCGAGGACATCGAGGTCCCGCCCGAGAAGCCACAGATCCTGGCCAACGCCGAGAAGGAGATCAACGAGATCGAGGAGCGCTACCGCAACGGCTTCTACACCGAAGAGGAGCGCCACGACCGCGTGGTCGACGTCTGGCACGGCGCCACCGACGAGGTGGCCGTCAAGATGGAGGAGAACTTCGACGAGTTCAACCCCATCTACATGATGGCCCGCTCGGGCGCCAGGGGCGACCTGAAGCAGATAAAGCAGCTTGCGGGGATGAAGGGACTGGTGGAGAACCCGAAGGGCGAGATCATCGCCACCCCGATCACGTCCAACTTCCGCCAGGGCCTCTCGGTCCTCGAGTATTTCATCAGCACGCACGGCGCGCGCAAGGGCCTCGCCGACACCGCACTCAGAACGGCCGACAGCGGCTACCTGACCAGGCGGCTGGTCGACGTCTCCCAGGACGTCATCGTCCGCGAGGAAGACTGCGGGACCGACCGCTGGATACCCGCGAAGGTCATGAAGGACGGTGACCTGAACCCGAGCGTCATGGGCCGGACCAGCGCGCAGCGCATCAGGGCCGGCGGCGAGGTGATCGTCGAGAAGAACAGGGACATCACCCGCCCGATGGCTCAGAAGCTCGCCGCGAACGGCGTCGAAGAGGTCAAGGTCCGCTCGGTGCTGACCTGCCGCGCGAAGCACGGCGTGTGCGGCCATTGCTACGGCAAGAACCTGGCGACCGGCAAGGCCGTCCCGATAGGCGAGGCGGTGGGGATCATCGCTGCCCAGTCGATCGGCGAGCCGGGCACCCAGCTCACCATGAGGACCTTCCACTTCGGCGGGGTGTACGCCGGTGCCGGCCGCGACATCACTCACGGCCTGCCGCGAGTGGTCGAGCTGTTCGAGGCGCGCAAGCCCAAGGGCCAGGCGTACCTGGCCGAGAGCCGCGGCAAGGTCGAAGTGCAGAAGGGCGAGCGCTATCACCAGATAATCCTCCACGGCGAGAAGCTGGACGACGAAGGCAAGATGCACCCGCACGACTACGATTACTCGATCCCGGTCAGCCTCAAGCTGCTCATCAAGGACGGCGAGGAGGTATCCGCCGGCCAGCAGATAACCGAGGGCTCGGCCGACCCGAAGGACCTGCTCGAGATCCGCGACCGCGAGGCGGTCCAGCTCTATCTCGTCACCGAGGTCCAGAAGGTGTACAAGGACCAGGGTGTCGATATCCACGACAAGCACATAGAGATAATCGTCCGCCAGATGCTCAAGAGGGTCACGGTCACCGACCCCGGCGACTCCGAGTTCCTGCCCGGCCAGCTGGTCGAGTACATGGAGTTCGAGGCCGAGGTCGAGAGGGTCGTCGAGGCGGGCGGCGAGCCGCCGAGGTTCAAGGAAGTCCTGCTCGGCATCACCAAGGCGAGCCTCGCGACCGACTCGTGGCTGAGCGCCGCATCCTTCCAGGAGACCACGCGCGTCCTGACGGACGCCGCGCTGGGTGGCAAGAGCGACCACCTGCTCGGCCTGAAGGAGAACGTCATCATCGGCAAGCTGATCCCGACCGGTTCCGGCATGGCCGCGTACCGCAGGATCAAGGTCAAGCCGGTGGGCGAGGAGTGGGATTCGCTCTACACCGGAGAGGAAGAGCCGATCATGCCGCCTGCGGCCGCCGCGCTCGACGCGATGGACCTCCTCAGGGGCATAACGGGCGACCTCTCCGAAGAGGAGATCGAAGAGGAGGAAGTTGACACGACATAGCACTGATGCTATTGTCAGCTTTCGGCGCCAGTGCGCCGTTTTTCGTGTAGTCATGCCCCGCTGACACGCGGGGCTGATTTTTCCATGAAAGGGTATCGGAGGTAGTCGGTTGCCGACAATCAACCAGCTGGTCAGGAACGGACGGCACAGGAAGGTGCAGAAGACCGGGGCGCCCGCGCTCCAGGGTTCGCCCCAGAGGCGCGGTGTCTGCACGCAGGTCAAGACCACCACTCCCAAGAAGCCGAACTCCGCTCTCAGGAAGATCGCGAGGGTGAGACTGACCAACGGCATAGAGGTGACCGCTTACATCCCGGGCATAGGCCACAACCTGCAGGAGCACTCGATAGTCCTGGTCAGGGGAGGCAGGGTCAAGGACCTTCCCGGCGTCCGTTACAAGATAATCAGGAGCGCGCTCGACGCGGCCGGCGTCGAAGAGAGGTCGCAGAGCCGTTCCAAGTACGGGACCAAGAAACAGAAATAGGAGGGCCGGATGCCGCGGAGAGGGCCGGCGTCGAAAAGAAGCATACTGCCAGACCCGGTGTACAACTCGGTGATGGTTCAGCAGTTCATAAACCGCATCATGCTCGACGGTAAGAAGAGCAAGGCCGAGAAGATCGTGTATGGCGCGCTCAACAACATCGGGCAGCGGGAAGGCGTGGACCCGGTAAGCGTCCTTCAGAAGGCCATGGAGAACGTGAAGCCGATGCTCGAGGTCCGCTCCCGCAGGGTCGGCGGCGCGACATACCAGGTGCCCGTCGAGGTCAAGACGAGGCGGGGGCGCACGCTGGCCGTCCGCTGGATAGTAACTTTCTCTCGCCAGAGAAGAGAGAAGACGATGGCTCTCAGGCTCGCCGGCGAGATCATGGACGCGGCCAACAGGGCTGGCGCGTCCGTAAAGAAGAAGGAGGACCTGCACCGGATGGCCGAAGCCAACAAGGCTTTCGCCCATTACCGGTGGTAGCACTATGGCCCAGACTACGGTCGGTAAGAGAAGGGCTCCCGGAAGGAACGGCTCAGTGGAGGAGCGGGAGTTTTCGCTCGAGAAGGTCAGAAACATAGGCATAATGGCCCACATAGACGCGGGCAAGACGACCACGACCGAGCGCATGCTTTACTACACAGGCAAGACTTATAAGATGGGCGAGGTCCACGACGGCGCAGCCGTGATGGACTGGATGGCCCAGGAGCAGGAGCGCGGTATCACGATAACGTCCGCCGCGACCACCACTCAGTGGCTCGATTCGCGTATCAACATTATTGATACGCCCGGCCACGTGGACTTTACGATCGAAGTCGAAAGATCGCTCCGTGTGCTTGATGGAGCGGTTGCTATTTTTGACGCCGTGGAAGGGGTCGAGCCGCAGTCCGAGACAGTGTGGCGGCAGGCCGACCGGTACAACGTCCCGCGCATCTGCTTCATCAACAAGATGGACAGGGTCGGCGCCGACTTCACCCGCAGCGTGAAGATGATCGAAGAGAAGCTGGACGCCAGGCCCGTCGCCATCCAGATACCGATCGGGATCGAGAGCACCTTCACCGGCGTGATCGACCTGGTCGAGATGAGGTCCATCCACTGGCTCGACGAGATGGGAGAGCAGTACGAGTACGGCGAGGTGCCACGCGACCTCCTCGACAAGGCGACTGAGATGCGCCACCACATGATCGAGGAAGTGGCCGAGTTCTCGGACACGGTCCTCGAGGCCTACATCACAGGCACCGGCAAGGTCAAAGTGGAATCCCTGAAGAGGGCGATCAGGCGCGGCACGATATCGGCGAAGATAACCCCGGTCCTTTGCGGCTCGGCGTTCCGCAACCGCGGAGTGCAGCCGCTGATGGACGCGGTCGTGGATTACCTGCCCTCCCCGCTGGACGTGGCGGCCGTCGAGGGTGAGAACCCGTACACCGGTGAGACCGAGTCCAGGCCCCCCGAGGACGAGGCGCCGTTCGCGGCGCTGGCGTTCAAGGTCATGACCGACCCGTACGTCGGCAAGCTCACTTATTTCAGGGTCTACTCCGGAACGCTCCCTACAGGCTCCTTTGTCCTCAACTCGACGCAGGGCCAGAAAGAGCGCATCGGGCGGATACTCCGGATGCACGCCAACACCAGGGTCGACCTGCATGAGGCCTGCACCGGTGACATCATCGCGGCGGTCGGCATAAAGAACACCAGGACGGGCGATACCCTCTGCGACCCGGCGCACCCGCTGCTGCTGGAGCCGATGATATTCCCCGAGCCGGTCATAAGCGTCGCGATCGAGCCGAAGACCAAGATGGACCAGGACAGGCTGTCCGAGTCGCTCGGAAAGCTGAGCGAAGAGGACCCCACGTTCATCGTGAGAGTAGACGATGACAGCGGCCAGACCGTTATCAGCGGGATGGGCGAGCTGCACCTCGAGGTAGTGGTGGACAGGCTGCTCCGCGAGTTCCAGGTCGACGCGAACGTCGGCAAGCCCCAGGTCTCATACCGCGAGACGATCAAGTCGCAGGCGAAGAACGTGCGCGGCAGGTTCGTGAAGCAGACCGGCGGGCGCGGGCAGTTCGGCGACGTCGTGATCAACGTGCTGCCGACCCCCAGGGGCACAGGCTACGTGTTCGAGAACAAGATCCATGGCGGCGAGGTCCCGAGGGAGTACGTCCCGTCGGTGGACCGCGGCATGCAGGAAGCATTGAACGCCGGCGTGGTCGCCGGCTATCCCGTCGTCGACGTGAAGACGGAGCTGGTCGGCGGGTCTTATCACGCGGTCGATTCCTCGGAGCTGGCTTTCAAAGTGGCCGGCTCGATGGCTCTGAAGGAAGGCCTGCGCAAGGCCCAGTCCATCCTGCTCGAGCCAATCATGAAAATGGAGATCATCGTTCCCGGTGAGTACATAGGCGACGTAATCTCGGACATCAACGGCAGGCGAGGCCACATCGAGCATGTCGGCGAGTCGGCCGGGCGGCAGCAGCTGATAGTGAAGGTCCCGCTCGCCGAGACCTTCGGCTACGCCACCGACCTGAGGTCGATTACACAGGGCAAGGCCACGTACCACATGGACTTCTTCAAGTATGCGGAAGTCCCGGCCGGGATCGGAAAAGAGATCATCGCTAAGGCGAAGGGACATTAAAAGACTACATCGCTAGGGCGAAAGAAATCAGGGAGGCGCAATGGCCAAGCAGAAGTTCGAGAGGACCAAGCCGCACGTGAACGTCGGCACGATAGGTCACGTTGACCACGGTAAGACGATGCTCACCGCGGCCATAACCAAGGTGCTCAACGAGAGCG
>Ga0209539_1001130_pt1 | contig 14664 bp, 9 predicted proteins | sample BarGraNGADG00312_2_FD_184499 | JGI IMG/M metagenome (GOLD analysis project Ga0209539, IMG submission 184499) | Arctic peat soil microbial communities from Barrow, Alaska - Barrow Graham LP Ref core NGADG0011-312 (SPAdes) (version 2) | ecosystem: Environmental > Terrestrial > Soil > Wetlands >... | reverse complement strand
CTGGATACCGCTGCTTCCATTGGACATGGCCCCGTGCCTGTTCGGTTGAGGACATCGAGGATGACAGTATTACACGTGAATGGAATGCCGGCCGAGCGCAGGACATCCTGTGCACTAATACTCATCGCCAGGGCGAATACCGACCGGGGACGCACGAGCGTGAACAAGAGTGCAGCCGCCCGTCCCACCAGTTTGTCGCCCCAGTCCAGAGGACCGTGACTGACGACACATTCCTTTTCCACCGCTAGGAGGAGTGTACTTATCCCTCTGCCGGTCAGTCGGTATACGAGTGTCCCGCCCCCGGCCGCACAGAGGGTCGCGTCTCCCGACCTGATCGTTGTCTGTACAAGTTGTTCGCTTTCTGTCATGAGTCCCTCGTTTCGCCGCCTCGGGAGCGGTAACGTCCATTGTATCCAAAACCGCTCAGTCGTACAGCCTAATCCGTCAACCAATCCGTCACTCCCTGGCAGCTCACTGATGTGTCACTCCCGCGAAGGCGGGAGTCCAGTTTGTGTCATTTTGCGCTACAATGCTTGACATAGAGACATTGACTGCACCCAAGGAGGGTGAACATGATGGTCAAGGCATCGGCGGAAAGACAACTGGTAGCGGTCTCGGAGCAATATTGACGCAAGGATGCAACCGAGAACTCGTACTGTGACGGCCTCAAGCAACTCTGGGAGGGCATGGGTCCAGAGTTCAGCAACTCACACACGAAGCTGACCGTTCTGCCCAGCCAGACGGCGCGCTCGTTTGCGATCAAACGAACTGCGCTGGCAAGACGCTGCACGAATCCAGTTGGATACTGGCGCTATCTCCGGTAGGGTTCGATCTCCGAAACTGGAGTTCACATCTCCCTGCCTCTTGCTTGGGCAAGGGGCTTCATGCTGCTGCTTCACTACTGCGTCGTGTACACACTGCGTCCGGCGCCATAGTAGGCTTCGTAGATGTGCTGGAACACGGCGGAGGACCTCTGCTCGAACAGCTCCGGAGTATAGGCCTTTGGCAAACCCGCGTCCAGTATCTTCTCGATCGTCACCCGTACAGCGGCTCTAGATTGCTGCTTCTTTCGCCAATCAAGCACGAGTTTCGCGTCTTTGAGCGTAGTCAGCAGTTTCCGAGCAGTCGCCTTCACCTTAATGCGGTCAGCAGCGCTCATCTCAACGGCCGGCTTAGTCAAGAGGTCGAAGACTGCCAGCTCTTCTTCGCTCAGTTGTTCGCTGACGCCCCGCCGCTCTTCCTGACTCAGATCTCTATTGAAAGCGTCCAGTTGACGGAAGAATTCCTCAGCGTTGAGACTCCCGGCGTTGTACTCGTCGATCATCGCCTGGAACCGCTTCACGAAGTCCATCCGCAAGCGGTTCAGCCGTACCATGCTCATGAGTTTCTGTGCCACTACACCTTTCAACTTCTCGTTAACCGTACGCTTGCGCCCGGTCTTGAACTGCTCCGCCAACCTCTCGAAGTCGAGTTTGCTCAAGTCGACGGGCCGCTCACTTACACCCTGTGTGGCCGGCTTGACCACGTAGCCCTCGGCATCGATTGACCGGTCAAGCAGATCCTCCACGTCGCCCATGACCTCCGAAATGTCCGCTGGCGGTGTCAAAGCCCGGATCTTGTATGCAATGACTTCTATAGGGTTTGCCTCGGCCGCGAACTCCTGTGCTGATGGATCGGGCAAGACAGCCTGGAGAAGACGATGGACGCTGTTGGCAACATCAAGATAGCCGCGCTTCGTTTCCTCAGAGGTGACCAGTGCCTCGACAGCATCATCGAGCAGACGGACCCTCGGGAAGCCTTGAGCACTTTGGATGGCCGTGAGGCTCACTCCGTGTCCCTGGCACAGGTCACGGGCTTCTGTAAGTGCCTTTCGCAAGGCAGCCACCAGCACGGACTTGTCCTCTACGGGGGTATACTCCCCTTTGCCCGCGCCATAAATCGCAAGAGCAGCCTCCAGGTTGCGGAAGACTCCGACATAGTCGACGATGAGACCACTCTCTTTGTCTCCGTAGACCCGGTTTGCCCGTGCGATCGTCTGCATCAGCGTATGGTTCCGCATCGGCTTGTCGAGGTAGATGGTCGAACAGTTCGGTACATCAAAGCCGGTCATCCACATTGCGCAGACAAACACCAGCCTGAACGGATCGTCCGGATTCTTGAATTTCGTCTCGAGATCTTCGCTAACCATGCGCTTGCGATGCGGACGGATGTTCAGTCCCTTCTCCGTCATGTCGGCAATCTCGTTCTGGCCTTGGGAGACAACTACCGCCATGTCAGTCTCCTGCATCCGTGCAATGCGCTCTCCGATCTCTTGAACGGCGTCTTCGTTTGCCACGGCCCGCTGTGCCTGCAATTCCACGATTCTCGTCGCCCAGTGCTTCTTCACCTTGTCATACATGCGGATGGCCGTGGCCTTGTCAATTGAGACAACCATCCCCTTGCCCTGCCAGCCTCGCTCGGTGAAATGCTTCACGATGTCCTTCGCTACTGCCTCCAGCCGGTCATCGCGGGTAATGAGGTGGTACTCGCGGGCGAACTCTCGTTCCACCGCCTTTTCCTGAGCGTCATCGAGCTCTGCTTCCTCCAACAACTGCTCCATGTCTTCATTGAGGTTGTCGTTGACCAGCTGGAGTTCCGGAATGCGATTCTCATAGTACAGAGGCACCGTGGTAGATCCACGACCGATTGGTGGAAGTTGTACACGCTGACGTAGTCGCCAAATACCTCCCGGGTCTTCTCCTCGCCGACAATCAGCGGCGTGCCAGTGAAAGCCAGGAAAGCAGCATTGGGCAAGGCTCTCCGCATGTTCATCGCCATCGTGTCGTACTGGCTGCGATGGGCTTCGTCAACCATGACAATGACGTCAGCGCGCTCGGAGAGCACCGGGTGCGGTTCACCCTGCTTCGTGTGGAACTTGTGAATCAGGGTGAAGACATAGCGGTGGTCTTCACCGAGCAGTTGCCGCAGGTGTCTACTGCTTCGTGCTTGTGCTTCATCCTCGGTTACTGCCCCGGCGGAGGCGAAGTTCTTGTAGATCTGCCCATCCAGTTCCAGCCGGTCGGTAACAACCACGAACGTCCAGTTCCCTGGTATCTTGCGCAGCACTTTCTGAGCAAAGAAGATCATCTCCACACTCTTGCCGCTGCCCTGCGTGTGCCAGAAGACTCCTAGCTTGCCCTGACACTCGCGGACCTTGGTCAGCGCTTTCAACGCGTTGTTCACTCCCAGGTATTGGTGATTTCTAGGGATCAGCTTGATCAACCCACCCTGACCTTCCTGAAACAGGGTGAAGTTCTCTACTATATCCAGCAGCCTCGTAGGTTCGCAGACGCCACGCAGCATAGTCTCCAGCGAGACTTTTCCGGGTTCGTCCTCGCTCCCAATCTTCTTCCATTCAGCGAAGTGCTCCCAGCCAGCGGTAAGACTGCCCACGCGGCTTTCGCTACCGTTGGAGAGGATGATCAGGGCATTGGACCAGAAGAGTTGCGGGATGGTGTCCACGTAGTCGCGCAAATTGCCAGAGAAGGCTGTCTCCAAGCGACAGTGCGCGGCTTTCAGCTCGACGAACACCAACGGAAGACCATTGACGAAACCGACCAGGTCGGCTCGCCGAGCGTACATGTCGCCTGTGACCCAGAGCTGTGAGCAGAAGAGGAAATCATTGTTCCTCGGATTCTCCCAATCCACAACCCGAACAACCTGGACTATCTCTCCGTCGCCCTCAGGATCGGGCACAGTGACACGCACACCATTCTTCAGAAGGTTGTAGATCTCATGGTTGGCGGCCACCATGCTCATGCGGGACCGGTCACGAGTCAGCTGTTCGATAGCCTGGTCAATAGCTTCGGTCGGAGCCTCTGGGTTAAGCCGCTGCAAGGCTGGTCGCAGTCGAGCGGTGAGGATAACGTCGGAACGGGTTTCACGGCCCAGAGTGCTCATGGTATGATCAAACTCATGGTAGGCATTGACCGTCTCCCACCCCAGTTCTACTAGCAGGGCGAGGGCCGGCTGTTCGACCAAGGCGTCCTCGGTATAGCCGGCGGGACTCATGCTTTGGTCTCCTTCGCAGGCAGATACCGTTTGTGAGGATCATATGCGCTCTTTCCTACAGCGACGATATGGCCCGCCTTGGTCATGCGTGCAAGGCGATCGCGCATAGCCCGGGGGCTGATCCCCACCGCTTGGCTCAGATATTGCGTAGATGTGCCACCGTCGGCTTCGCTAGCTTGAATCAACTCCATAATTTTCCGATCCGTCTCGTCCCCCTGTGGTTGGGCTGCAATACGATCCAGACTGAAGGTGACTCGAAAACGGAAAGCCAATTCTTCAAGCTCGGGCTCCGGCAAATTCATCTCACGGCAAGAGGACGCCATTCGTTGAAAACCGCCGCCCCATTGTTCGATCAGATCAAGGTCCTTGAAGACCCTGCCGATCACCCGATTTCGCAGCTTTGATACACCGTCGCGAACGTCGCTGATCGTCAGCCCTCCCGCCAGCAATCCGGGGTTCTCAATCTCGATCCTGTCATCGAAGATCGCGATCCGGATCGGTGCGCCTGTCTGCGAATAATCCGCATGGACGATGGCATTCGTCAGAGCTTCACGCACGGCTTCCAGCGGAACGTTCCATACATCCTTCCTACGCAACTCGCCAAACTCCCCAGCCCGGGAGGCATGCTTCTTGACGAATTGAAAAGCATCCTCGAGGGCAAGCGGAAGATGCTTTCTGATTTCTTCACGATCAAGAATGCGGGCTTTATCCGTGCCGCCAAAACGCCCGCATTGAATCCAGGCATCCGGGAAATAGCGATCCCGCACGGAGCCAAATAGAAGAATGCCTCCAACCGTCGGCACCAAACGCCCTTGATAGCGGGTGACCAGGTTCAAGGTTTCCGCCGCACTCTCGTTCCATTCCCGCACCCCAGCAAACAACCCGGAAGCAACCCGGAAGTCCAGCGCTTCCGGGTTGATATCCGGCATCGGTTCCTCGTCGTAGGAGAGGTTCAGGGCTGAACGGCGCATTTCCGCGGTCAACGGACCGTCTGCTTGGCGGTTGGTAGACCCCACCCGCACGAACACTCCATGTTCTATGCCCTCCGATTTCAGCCAGTGCGGGCGCAAAGCGCTGGGATAGACCTCGACCACCAGCACAATACGACCCTTCCAGTTGACTAGTTCCACACTCGGGACCAGGCGCGGCTCGATCGAATCGGCAATCAGGCTGCAGAGCCGCTCTTCCTCGTCCAGTGGATGCTCCACTCCCAGTACGGCTTTGCTGCCATTCTCGATTCCGATCAGCAAAACCCCACCCGCCGTGTTGGCAAACGCTATCAACGTCTTCAGGATGTTCTTCGGTGAAGATAGATCCTGCTTGAACTCAAGCGTCTTGCCTTCTGGATGTGTCAGCGACTCTTCAATTGTCACGCTTCTGCCCCCTCGGGAACTGCGATGTCCAGTTCCGACACGTCCACTTCGCCGGAAATAAGCCGGGGCAGGAGCAGGTCGCGGGTGCGACGCAGGTTCCTGTTCCGCGACGACATCATCTTGATGGTCTCGAGCATCGGCTGAACGTTGTCCCAATAGGCGGAGAGGATTGGCTGTGACGGCTTCAGCACTGGCATTTCCCGCAACGCGTCCCAGCCAATGACGGGCATCTTGGTCCCTGTGCTGTGCTGATCTGCCCAGCGAGTCGTGTCTATCGACGAAAGCAGAATGGCAAGAAATGGCCGCAGGGTCTTCTCCGCTGCACGTAGAACCAACACCGACACGTTGGTCACACCGCGCCAGGGAACAAGAGCAACTTTGCGCAGGTAGGGTCGAATGGAGCCGAACAGAATATCGTCTTCCTCGAAGATGATTCGCGATGTAGTGAGTTCGCCCGGGTTTCCCGTTTCACCCACGGACAGAGTTCCCCGTTGCATCTTCGCCAAATCCAGGAGCGGATACTCCGAATCCCGCTGCTTGTTGAACTTGTCCTTTCTGAGTCCAACAAGCCTGTCGAGCGGCATGACCTTCCAACCCTCTGGAATCGGGCCGAGAGGAGAATCAACTAAGTGAACATCCTCGTGGCCGGGGAAGCGGAACCTGAGAAACCACTCACGGTAGAGGTTCTGCGCCATCTCCTCTAGAATTCTGGTACGTCGCACATTGTTCTCTACCAGCTCGTCGTACGCTGAGAGTATCGCTGCGATGTTCCGCTGCCGAACGAGAGGCGGAACTTCAACAGCGAATGCCCGCATATCTCCCAATAACAGGTTCTTCTGCGCCGTGCCACCCGCCGATGCGATCAGCGCGTCACGGTTAGCTAGAAGCGCGTAGTAAAGCCACCGCGGCACGACCTTTTCTGGATCTGGCTTCACTATGGCAACGCTCTTCTGGAAAGTCGTATGATTCGTATCGGGCGAATTGGTCACAAGAGCCATTCTGCCGATGGTGCCACTATTGGTGACCAGAATATCGCTGGCCTCCAGTTGGGTTCGCTTGTTCGTGTCAAGAAAATCGGCCTCAGTGATCTGTCTTGCGCCGGAGTAGTCAACCCAGCCATCTTTGACGTCTTTGCAGCTGATGAAGTAGAAGCCCGAGTTCTCTTCATCTTGGCAATCACCGTGCTTGCCATCCGTAATGTGAACACAGATTTCCCGAAGGCTGGTCACTCTTCTTCTCCCAGCAAATTCGCTATGTTCTCGGCAATGCGCTCCTCGAGCGCCCGCGCCTCGGCATTGAGGGTTTCCAGTTCCTCATTCTGCTCCTCCAGCCGTTCCTTGAAGTCGAAGTCCTCCTCTTCATGGGCTGTCACGCCCACATAGCGGCCGGGGTTGAGGCTCCACCCTTGGGCTTCGATCTCATCTATCGTTGCCACCTTGCATAGCCCTGCGACGTCGGCGTATTTGCCACCGAGGAAGTGTTCGGTCAGCAGTCCGGCGCTGTCGTGCAGGTTTTCGACGGCCTCGCCCCGGTAGAGCCGAGCGATGTTGGCAAGGAACTCGATCTGCGCCGGAGTCCAGTCGCGATGGGCGCGGTCGATCTGGCGGTAGAGGTGGCGGGCATCGATGAAGAGTACCTTGTCGGCGCGGGCGGTCTTGCGCTTCCCGCGGTCGAAGAACCAGAGGGTGCAGGGCAGGACCACGGTGTAGAAGAAGTTGGGACCGACCGCCACCATCACATCCACGGCACGGTCTTCGATGAGTTGCCTGCGGATGTCCAGTTCCGAGTTGCGGGCGTCAGCGGCGGAGTTGGCCATGACGAACCCGGCGCGGCCCGTGTTGGAGAGGGCGCTGTAGAACAGCTGGATCCAGAGATAGTTGGCATTGTCGCTGCGGGGAAGACCGAAGGGAAAGCGTGGGTCGTCCTTGAGCCGGTCCTTGTCCACGCGGTCCACGTTGAAGGGCGGATTGGCCATGACGAAATCGAACTTGCCGGTGGAGCGGTGCAGGTCTTCGTAGTATGTGTTCCCTTCCCTGATGTCACCCGCCAGGCCATGCACGGCGAGGTTCATCTTGGCCAAACGAACGGTTTCGGCCACCTTCTCCTGGCCATAGATGCTTAGTTCGGCGCCAGGGTTCTTTTTGCGTTCCTCGACGAAGCGCCCGCTCTGCACAAACATGCCGCCAGAGCCGGTAGCTGGGTCGAAGAGGAGACCATGAAATGGTTCGATAATGCTGACGATCAGCTGGACGATAGGGGTGGGAGTGAAGAACTCGCCGCCCTTCTGGCCCTCACTCATGGCGAATTGGCCAAGGAAGTATTCGTAGATCTTGCCGAAGGCGTCGCCCTCAATGTCCGTGGGGATCGAATTCATGGCCTTGAGCAATTCCTTGAGCAGAGCGTTGTCAAATCGGTTGTAGGTCTTGGGCAGTACGTCCTTGAGGTCGGGGTTCTCCGCCTCGATGGCGCGCATGGCATCGTTGATGGCTGCGCCGATGTTGGTCCCTTCCGGCAGTTGGATCAGCACCGAGAAGCGTGCCGCGTCGGGCAGATAGAGCACGCCCTTTGCCTGATAGTCCACCGGTCCAACCTTCCGCCGCCCGCCGTCTTGACCGGCCAGTTCCTGCGCCGCCGCGTGGAACTTGTGGTCGGCATAGCGAAGAAAGACCAGCCCCAACACCGGGACGGCATATTCCGATGACTTCAGCTTGGAGTTGGCCCGAAGCTCATCGGCGGCTGCCCACAAGCGGGATTCAATGTTGTTACCGTTATGATTCATCGTGCCTCCCTCGATATTCTGGAAACCGTTTTGAGTATAGCACTGCACAAGTGAAACGCGCACATCAGAGGGTTCCACGCACTGAGGACGACCAACCCCTGTCTCAGATGGACCAACATGATGTGAAGCGAAGTCGACTAATGTCACGAAGATTCCTATGAGTCTGGGGAGTTGTTCAACTCAGAGCCATGGATAGACCGACGTCTTCTTGACACGCCACTCGTTCGGGCCTATTCTGCCACAAAGGGCTAGGGAGAACCTGAAAACAGCCACACTTGAGGGTCTTCTGTTTCAGAGGAGGGTTAAATTGGGGATAACGATTCTCGATAGCATGCAGAACCGTGTCCGTGGAGCGGGCGATGATTCAGCGTACTTCATCGACTGCCTTAACTACGGCGAGCTCGTCCTGAAACTCACAGTCCTCGGAACAGTTGCGACCATAGGCCCGAACAGGGAGCGCCTCGACTACGGTGCCAAGTACAGACTTGTCAGTGCAGAGGGCATTGGTGCGTGGCGAGAAGTCCTCGACGACGCGCTTAGTGGTCCAGCCGCACAGTATGCGATCCCGGAGGCGTCTGACGAACGCCGTGAACTAATGCAATACGTGGCTCCCGGGAACTGGCAGTACGAAGCCGTTCACGACCTTCATAGTGTCTTGGAGCGTTTGGATCTTTCCGACGACCGACTTGGCGGGAAACTGGCACTGCGGCAATGGATATCCGACTTCGTCACGCTGCGGAACAAGACCCGAGGACATGGCGCTCAGCCAGCCGAGACTCTTGCTCAGTGCATCCCGACCTTGCTTTCATCTATCGATGTAATCATACAGAACTTTGCGCTGTTTAAGAGAGAATGGGCTTATCTGCATCGCAACTTGACCTTGAAATACCGGGTCATGGCCCTGTCTTCCACGAAAGGGGCGTTCGATTACCTAAAATCCTCACGCAGCGAATCATTGTCTGATGGCGTCTACGTTTGGTTCGGTCGTCCCGTCTGTCTCGACCTTCTGGAAGCCAGTCCAAACGCGGACGATTTCTTTATTCCCAACGGAAACTACCGTGGGGGCGAGTTCGAGCAGATCTCGTATCTGACAGGCGACAGCATGACGTACCAAGAGCATGAGTACGACGTTCCTCCTATCAACCTTCCACAGTCGGAGACACAGGGTGCCGGGGCGCTCGACCTTCTTGGCAAGTCATTCGCCAATTTGCCGGATGCTTCACCCAACTACGTTAGACGAGAGGCCCTCGAAGCTGATCTTACTTCAAAGTTGGTCGACACCGATCGCCACCCGATTGTCACCCTCGTTGGAGTCGGAGGCATTGGAAAGACGTCAACGGCACTCAACGTGTTGCACAACGTGACGAAGTCCGGGGCATTCGGCACGATTGTTTGGCTTAGTGCCCGAGACATCGACCTTTCCCCAGACGGGCCAAGGAGAGTGCGACCGGCAGTGTTGACACGCAATGATGTCGCCAAGAAGCTAGTTGAGTATCTGGAACCGCCTGAGAGGCTTACCAAAGGCTTCTCTGCCACCACATACATGGAGCAGGAACTCGCCTGCAGCAGCTTCGGTGCTCCCATGCTGTTGGTACTCGACAACTTCGAGACCGTCCGAGACACAAGCGAGCTGTTCGCCTGGGTAGATGCGCACGTTCGCACACCAAACAAGGTCCTCATAACTACTCGCATAAGGGACTTCAAGGCGGACTACCCAATCGAAGTCTCTGGTATGAACTGGGAGGAGTGTCGGGAGTTGATCCGGCAGACTGCCATGGATCTCTCCATTGAAGGTCTCATAGATGGAAACTATGCGCATGAGTTGTGGGAACACACCGAGGGACATCCTTACGTGATCAAGATGCTGCTCGGTGAGATCTCGAGAACTCGCAAACCGGTCTCCAATCTCGAGCAGCTGCTTTCCAGACGTCCCGATGTCTTGACTGCTCTCTTCGAGAGAACATATGGCCATCTAACGCCAGCTGCCAAGCGCGTCTTCCTGACTCTCGCCCAATGGAGGTCCCTCGTGCCTGAGGTGGCCATTGATGCTGTTGTAGGCAGACAGCCGTCGGCGACGTCGACGGAAGGCCGTCTGGACGCCGCCGCGGCCCTCGAAGAGCTCAAAGGATCCTCGTTGATTGAGTCGAAAGAATCTGATCCAGGCAAGACCGTTTTTGTCACCGTCCCGATGACCGCAAGTATCTATGGCAAGAAGAAACTTGAGACAGAGCCCATGGAGAGCGAAATCCTCGTCTATGTCAAGCGACTGCAAATGTTCGGGACCGTCCAGGAGGGCCAAACTCGACACGGTCTAGAGCCCTTGGTCAGAACCTTCTTCTCGAACCTGTCTCTGCAACTCGCGCAGCACAAGTGCCGACTCGACGACTATGCAGAATGCATGGAGATTCTCGCTCAAGCGTTTCCAAAGACGCTACTTCTTCGGACGGCCCTCATGGACGAGCTCGGGCTCGCTGATGGATCGACGAGCACGAGAGAAGACCTCGTAAGACAGTACATCCAGTCTGTCAATAGCGACGATGAGAAGCTCCAAGGATGGCAGCAGCTCACCATCCTTTACCAGAAGAATGGCGACGTGAAGGGAGAGGTTCATGCACAGGGCAAGATATGCGCACTGACGACAGTCTCGTTGGGAATCGTCAGCGAGGCCGCCACCAAGGCGAATCGGCTTCTCGCCCTCAATTCTGAAGTGTTCTCCGCAGAGGAGGCAAAACTAATCGCTGGAGACATTGCAGATAACATGAGACCCCGCATGGCAGAAGCCAATGCGACAGACTGCTCACGGCTGGCGTGGCTTCTCCTTCGCTCAGGGCGCGAGGATGAGGCACGCGAATGGACGCTCAAGGGCTGCAATATGGATCCGGACAATGAGCATTGTCAGAGTCTTGCCGATAGGTTGCACTTGTTGCGTCCACCAAAATAGCGAAGTCATTTCCCCATACCGGAAGGTGGAACAACCGCTAGCGCCAGAATCGGTAGCACAATGCTGCACAACTGGAGGAGTCGAGTGCGAGCAAGAACCAGTGGGTAAGAAAGCCTTGGCCGCTGTGTGTTGACGAATTATCCGATGAGTTGCACGCGTTCGGACGGCCCATCATCGTCTCGTGCCATCCTGCCCTCTGGCAGCCCTCACGGGAACCTGAGCACCTATGAACCGTGTTCTATAGTTTCAGCAAGCAGACAGCCCCGCCAATAACCACCTTCAAGACAAGCTTGAATAGTAGCATTATGGATGGATCGCAGGACTGCCTGTTCGCTCCTATCGCCGCCACAACAACATCAATACTGTGCTCATTGCGCCATCAGTGATTGGTTTTCAGCGACGGAGCGCTGCTTGAACTCGTCAACTTCCCCATGACGGCTATAGCCTTGTTGCGGTTGCCGTGTCTCTTTTTTAACGATACCACCAGCAACGTCAGCGCGGAGGGAGCTGCGTCAACCGCCAAAACACGACGAATGGATTCCCGCCTTCGCGGGAATGACAGATGGAGGTGCAAGGACGCATGGGTTCCCGCCTTCGCGGAGAAGCGCCCCTCGCCTTGTACAAAAGGGCTCGGGGGAACGACGGATTCAAGATGGGTTCCCGCCTTCGCCGAAAGCACCCCTCAGAAGCACCCCTCGCATGGGAAGAAAGTGCTCGGGGGGGGGAATGACGGATGGAGATGCAGCGTTCTTGCCAGCGGCGCTACCTTCTGATTGGTTGAAGGCCGATGATGTCGAAATCACTGTCCATGGGTTGATGCTGCAGTCACTTGAGTATACTGAAGGTTGTCTTGCTGCAAGTCATTTGCATGTAGAGAGGAGATTGGCCTGTGGTGAAAGTTATTCTGGATGCTCTCAAGGATACCCTCAACATGGTGCCAATCCTGTTTGGGGTCTACCTGATACTGGAATACGTTGAGGCGAGGTGGCAGCAGCGAATCGTCGATGCTGTCGAAAGGGCGGGGCACGTTGGGCCTCTTGTCGCAGCAGTGGGGGGCGCGATCCCCCAGTGTGGTTTCTCAGTCATGGCAAGCGCACTATACACGCAACGACTTCTCACGATGGGCACGATCATCGCGGTGTACCTTGCCACGTCTGACGAAGCTCTGCCCATCCTTCTCTCGAAGCCGGACAAGGCACACGTTGTTCTTCCCCTCATCGGCGTCAAGGTTCTGCTTGCCATTGCCGGAGGATATCTCGTGGACGTATTCATGCGGTCCGAGAATCGCAGGCGCACGCAGGAATGCCAGGACCGCCGGAAGGCCGAGCAGGATGCAGTGAGGATCGGCGAGGAGAGTTGTTCGTGTGATGGCACTCGAGCATCATGCACGAGCAAGGAGACCGGCAGCATTGAATGGAAGGAGATCCTGTGGTCTGCGACGAAGCGAACGGCTCAGATCATCCTGTTTGTTCTGGTGACATCACTTGTCATTGGACTGCTCATCAATCGGGTCGGGCCGGAGAACCTGTCGCGCGTATTCCTGACTCACACAGTCTTCCAGCCTGTTCTGATAGCGCTTCTCGGGCTCATTCCGAATTGTGCTGCCAGTGTGGCGGTCACGCAGCTGTACATCGCTGGCACAATCAGCTTCGGCTCCACGGTGGCAGGTCTCGGGGCTGCGGGTGGGCTAGGGCTCATCGTTCTCTTTCGCGAGAACCACGACACGAAGAATACGCTGAAGGTCGTTGCCTGGCTGCTCGGCATCAGCATTACTGCCGGCATCCTGATACAGTCTCTGTCAGGGAAGTAATACCATGGACTCGGCGGGCAGGAACGATACGGGCAGGCGTCAGCTTTCTGGCCAGCTGAAAGGGTTCCGGATGACCAGGGATCGGCGGATCATCCTTCAGGTCCTTCGTGAGTCGGGCATTCCTTTGACAGCTGAAGACGTTCTCGAGCGCGTGAATTCAACCGTGCCGGACATAGCGCTGTCCACGGTCTATCGGACCCTGGATGAACTCGTCAGTCGCGGCAGCATGCAGCGGACGCTACTCAGCAATGACGGCCACGCGTTCTTTGAGCTGGTGGGACACGCTCATCGGCACTACATGGTCTGCCTGGGGTGCCATCAGATGTTCCCGATCCGGAAGTGTCCTGTTGAGGATTCCGTCGACAGTGCTGCCGAGGACCTCGGTTTTGAGGTCACTGATCACAGCCTCGTATTATACGGTTACTGCCGTCATTGCCGTTCTGAACGACAATCTCCAGGATCGGACTAGAGAATCAGGTGAGTTGCTCGGCGACGCCCGCCAACTCGTCGCGAATGGCAATATGCTGCGGGCACTTGTCCTCGCATGCTCCGCAACGGATGCAGCTATCAGCCGATGAACCTTCGCTTTTCAGCTGACTATATCTCTTGCGCTGCGCATCCCAGCTTCCGAACATCGATCCCTCATTGACGAGCTGAAACATGCCCGGGATGTTGACACCTTGCGGACAGGGCATGCAGTAGCTGCAAGCTGTACAGGGGACACGGATGAGGGCGTTGTAGGCATCCCTGACGCTTGCGATCAGGTCCAGCTCGCCGGGAGCCAGCATGCCGGTTGCTGACACGCCGGCAGCGTCCAGATTCTGCTGAACCTGTGCCAGCGTACTCATGCCACTGAGCAGCAGCGAGACCTCGGGGTGGTTCCACACCCAGTCCAGGGCCCATTCGGCCGCCGACCGTTTTGTGGAGGCTGTGCCCCACATTGCTGAGATCTCTGCGTTTGGCACTGCCAGTTTTCCACCGCGCAGAGGCTCCATGACGACGATCCCCAGTCCCCTGGATGCTGCATAATGCAGTCCGTCAGTACCGGCCTGCGTTTCTTCGTCGAGGAAGTTGTACTGGATCTGACAAAATGTCCACTCCTGATAGGCGTCGATGATCTCCCGGAAAACTGTGTTGGTGTCATGGAAGGAGAAGCCCAGATGACCGATGCGACCCTCCCGGATGCGTTCGTGCGCCCACTCGAGGACCCCGGCATCGCGCAGTTTATGCCAACGTCCAGCGTCGAGGGCGTGCAGCAGGTAGAACTCGACATGGTCGGTCTGCATGCGCTGCAGCTGTTCTTCGAAGCGGTGAGTCATGTCCGCTTGTGACTCGATGAGCCATGAGGGCATCTTGGTCGCAAGGTGCACCTTGCCACGGTAGCCTTCCTGGAGGGCTTTACCGACGAGCGTTTCACTCTTGCCGCCGTGATACGGATATGCCGTGTCGACGTAGTTGATCCCCCCGTCGATGCCGGTACGAAGCATCGTGATGGCCTGCTGCTCGTCGATGGCGGAAGGGTCTTCGCCAATAATGGGCAGTCTCATCGTGCCAAATCCGAGTGCAGACGGCTTCCAATCAAGCCTTCCGAATGACCTGTAGTTCATCTGGCCTATCCTTTCATAGACAATTGTTCGTATTCCAATATATAACGTCGGGCGTCTCTGTCAATGTGATTCGCTCAGACGCCATCAGTGCGCGTGCCTGGCGT
>Ga0209539_1001129_pt1 | contig 14680 bp, 12 predicted proteins | sample BarGraNGADG00312_2_FD_184499 | JGI IMG/M metagenome (GOLD analysis project Ga0209539, IMG submission 184499) | Arctic peat soil microbial communities from Barrow, Alaska - Barrow Graham LP Ref core NGADG0011-312 (SPAdes) (version 2) | ecosystem: Environmental > Terrestrial > Soil > Wetlands >... | reverse complement strand
TAACGCGGTGCAAGCAATGCCAGACGGCGGCACCCTTACTATAACAACCAAGAAAGAAGGACAGAGCGCCTCCATAAGTGTGGCTGATACGGGAACGGGTATACCGCCGGAAAACATAAGTAAGCTCTTCGAGCCGCTGTTCACCACAAAATCACGAGGTGTGGGGCTCGGCTTAGCCATCGTGAAGTCCGTGATCGAAGCTCACGGCGGGACAATTACCGTTAAGAGTGAGGTCGGCCATGGTTCGAAGTTCTGCATCGTCCTACCGCTTCGCGGCTAAGGTCAGCAGATAGCGACGCCGATTGCACGAGGGCAACCCGTGGCAAGCCGCGTGTATCTAACGGGATAAGCAGGGGCCCCAGTTCGGTAATTTCGTTCTAACGACGTTGACAAAGCTCGCGAGTGGTTTTTGGGATATCTTCTTTGGATTCGAGAATCCTCGATCCTAGCCTGATTTCTTAGCTGAGTCCAAACAGTTCGAAGGTTCTTAGCGCGCGATCTTTGGACAAGACAAGATCACGCTGTACGCCTTCGAGGCAGAACTCGATCAGCTATTTAATTTCGTCGACAAGGACATACTCAGCTCTCGTTGAGGACCATCTATTAATTATCTAGATGTCAAGACCCTTACGACAAAAGACCAAATCGATGACATGGTGCACCGACCTAGAACCGCACCGGTTCATTGGATCGAAAAAAGAAGCTTCAATTCTTTGCATACTCGCACGAGCGAGCTCAGCGCGCGATGCAGCAACAAAACACAACGCATATGTACGCGTATAGAGAGATATATGCGACCTGCCTGAGCTGGTTCGGCCAAACTCTCTGATCAGGCAAATACAACGTAAGTCGCAGCGAGAATGCAAACGATAAACCTTTTGGAGACTATAACGCCCTCACTGAACATCGGTGGGATTCTTGATTATATAGCAGCAGGCAGGTGGTACCATCCAAAAGAATACCGTGCTTATTGTTGACGACGATCTGGCCATCCGCGAGAGCTCCAAAGCCATCGTAGAGAGCGCAGGCTACGCCGTCCAAACAGCAGAAACCGCGCGCGAAGCCATTCGCAAGGCAAAAAGTGACTGGTTTGACGTCGCCCTCTTAGACATAGACCTTCCAGACATGCAGGGCACCGAGCTGCTTAAGCAGCTCCAAGAGATCAAGCCGCGGATGATTAAGATCATGGTGACTGGGTCCGCGAGCTTAGAGAACGCCATTCAAAGTGTGAATTTGGACGCGAACGCCTACATTTTGAAGCCTTTCAATCCGGCCGATTTGTTACAGGTAATCGAGGAGAAGCTAAAAGAACAACGTGCCGCTGAGAGACTCGACGAGGATAAGGTGACGGACTTCATTGAAGAACGACTCCAAAAGCTAGAAACGTTGCATTCACTCGAACCAAGCGATAAGTGAATGTGAGCTCTAATAAAACCGGCCTTCTCAGCGTTAACGAACGGGTCACCATAAGGATTCCACGGAGCTAACACGATGGCAATCACCCGAGAACGTCTTGTTGCTTTGCTAACAGAGTACGGAATCGAAGACAAAACCATCCTTAACAACGCCGACATCAGCGTCGAACGTCTTATTTTCGAATTAAATCGCCACAAGATCACTGTGCCTGAACCTTTTTTCAAAGCGCTAGCGGATGCCCTACACCTCGTATTTATCCCAAAGGAGCAAATCCTAAGTAAGAGTTACCTGGCCCCCGGGTTGCCGTATACGGTAATGAAAGAGAATTTGATGTTTTTGCTAAAACTCTCACGCGAGGGGGCGGAGTTCGTCACGGCAAATCCACTCAATACCACTTTTTTTGCTAAGCTCGAAAATATTTTCAGAGTGCCTATTACGATACACGTGACATCAGCTGACGCTATTGAAGAGGCCATTGATCAAGGGTACACAGAGCTCCACGCCGACAGAGCGCTGGACGAATTACGAGAACGAGCACCCGATGAATCTGCATACCGTGTCCTGTACCCTTGGCAGCAATATGGCATCATCATCGTCTTAGTCGCCTTTCTCCTGTTGTTCGTAGGAAATTATCCAATCTCGCTTATTCTGCTTTTTGCCGTGATAAACGTCGCATATTTTGGGCTAAATCTGTTCAAGTTTTACGTGTCGTTCCTTGGATTCCAAGGCTCACGATCAGAGGTTACGATACCAACTGAAGACATTGAGAAGCTTGATGACGCTGCACTCCCCGTGTTCACCGTTTTTGTCCCCGTGTATCATGAACCAGAGATGCTCCCGCATTTAATCAGGAACCTAAATCGATTAGATTACCCTAAAGATAAACTCGATATTAAGATCTTGATGGAGGAAAAGGATGACGAAACGCTAGGTGCCGCCCGCAGATTGGGTCTATTTGGCGAGCCAGAGATGGTTATAGAATCCATGAGCTCCGACGAGTACCGAGAGTATCTCAAGCCATTTGAACCAATCATTGTTCCAGATGCTGACATTAAGACAAAACCCCGTGCCTGCAATTATGGCCTGCAAAGGGCGCGAGGCGAATTCTGTGTCATATTTGATGCTGAAGACGATCCCGATCCCGATCAATTAAAGAAAGCTGTGTTGGCCTTCTCTCACGTTGACCGTGATTGTGTGTGCCTGCAATCTCGCTTGAATTTCTATAATCCAAAGGATAACGTGCTCACGCGCTGGTTCACCCTAGAATACTCATATTGGTTTGATTTCTATCTTCACGGGATAGATCGAATCGGGGGGCCGATCCCGCTCGGAGGAACAAGCAACCACTTCAGAACTAAAGGGCTGCGCGACTTAGGCGGGTGGGATCCGTATAACGTCACAGAAGATGCCGATCTCGGCATACGGATCGCGCGAAAGAAGCTCAGAACGTCCATGTTAAACAGTTACACCTATGAAGAGGCGAACACAAAGTGGTGGAACTGGATCCGACAACGATCTCGCTGGATTAAGGGGTATATTCAGACATATCTCGTGCATATGCGCCATCCACGTGAGTTACGTGCCGACTTAGGATGGCGCAAATTTGCGCTCTTTCAACTCGTACTAGGTAATAGTATTTTTGTCGTGCTCATCAATCCTATACTATGGTTGACGACGGCTCTCGCAATCTTGATTCCGGGCATCTTTCCCACCTTATTATACTATCCACTCACGTACGTGTGTCTCTTCAACTTGATTATCGGTAATGCTTTCTTTATTATCACACAGGTAATTGCTACTGTGAAAGAACGGGAGTACTCGCTCATTCCATTTGCGCTGCTTGTCCCCATATATTGGGCTTTGATCAGCATAGCGGCTTGGAAAGGTGCTATACAACTCCTCACAAAACCATTTTTCTGGGAAAAGACGCAACACGGGATTAGCAAGTCGGGCCGGCAAGAACGTCAAACAGAAGAGGTGCGCGTTCCAGTGGATTGATTGTGTGTTGAAGTTGCAGCAGCACATGACTCGCTTAACCGTTTCTAGTAGCGATTGTTGACGTTGATAAGGAATAGAGATGTCGGATCTTTCGATGCGGCAGCTGCTCAAACGTGCGCTATACGGAATACACGCGTCATAGACGCGATCCTGCAGAACGTATCTCAACTGGTACAACTTTTAACGGTTCTTCGTCGGCCAGCTCCAGCGCCTTATTGAAGAGCTCGCGAGTCGTGACCAGTCCGTCATCCCAACTCCCAAGCTCATTGAGTTGTTCATAAGGTTGAGCGCACAGTTACAAGATGAGATTCTCACCCTTCTCATTACCTATGAAGCGGGATTAGAAGGGTAGGGGGCTTCTGGAAACCGTGCTAATTCCCTCAGTACACCAAACCACCCGATGCAAAACTCAAAAAGCGGAATGTGGCGAAAGAGCCTCAAGATTAAAGAGCCATCGTCGTGCCATTTGCTCTGAGGATGGCATCATGGTTAACGTGTTAGTGGTCTACCATTCGCGCAGCGGAAATACCAAAACGATGGCAGAAACAATAGCCGACGCAGCGAAAGAAGGCCCCTAACGCGGGGCGCTCTTTTTTATTCGAGAAACCAGTTCTTTTGGCTTTTTTTCCTCAATTGTCTGCTCCACGACGCCAGCGCCGCGCTCATTTTCGTGAGCGCCGGCATGAACGAGCTTACCGGACCAATTGAATCGCATTTAGCCCGTCTGGCCAGCGCGTCTTTGAGGACCGATAAAAAGCGAGACGAGAAATCCGGCAAACAAAAAAACCGAGATGCCGTCAACGGCGTGCTGCATGGCGACGCTGATGGTCTCGCCAACGATCTGCGTCGTGGTGTTTTCTGCCGCCTTCACGGCCGGCACGTTCGTCGTTTTGAGCGTGTGCACCCAATCAGGGAGCTGCGCCTTGACGTCCTGCGCCGTCACCTGGTTAGGGTAGGCATTTTCGACGGCAGGGCCGAGCGCGGCGTAGATACTGACCAAGAGCAGCACGCCGATGATGGCCGTGCCTAACGAGTTTCCAAAGTTGGTTGTCGTATTCAAGACGCCAGACGCATCCGCCTGTTGCGCATCCGAGCCCGATGAGAGGATGAGATTGTTGAGCGGGCCGAGTGACAGCCCGAGCCCGACGCCGATCAATATGGTGCCGGGAAAGATGTCAACGATCTGAGTGTCCAGACTAAACACGCCCCGAAGTAGAATCGACCCGGAGAGGGCGATCAGAAATCCTAGGGGAACGAGGTAGCGCGGCGCTATGCGAGCCGAAAGCCGGCCGGACCCGAGCGAAAAGACGAGCACAGCGACCGTGAGCGGGACAAACGCGACGCCCGTCATAAAGGCGCTCAAACCGGCAACGGCCTGCAAAAAGACCGGAAGGATGAAGAGCGCCCCCGCAAGGCCGAGATGCAGGATGAGGTTCGCCGTGTTCCCCGCGCTGTACGTGCGCTTCCTAAAGAGCGAAATATCGGTGAGCGGGGCTTGTCCGTGACGGATCCGCCGTCGCTGCCACACCGCAAAGACGGCAAGCAGGAGGAGACCCACGCCGACGAGGATTGGCACTATGCCCCACGCACTCGGGCTGTTGAGCAGCAACGTCCCGGTCACGATGAGGAAGAAGCCTGCCGCCGAGAGCGCGAACCCCACGACGTCGAGGTCCCGCCAGCCGATGGTCGGCGGCGATTCGGTGAGTCGTCCCGAGCGTGCGAATATGCCGACGACGATGACTGCCTCAAGCCCGAAGCCGACGCGCCAGCTCAGAAACGTCGTGAGAAAGCCGCCTAAGAGAGGGCCAACGGTTGCTGCCACCGCGCCGATGGCCGCCCACAGGCCGAAGGCGAACGCGCGCTCATCGCCCTCGTACGCACCGGAGATGAGCGCCGCGGTCGCCGGCAACATGAGTGCCGCCCCGACCCCCTCCAGCAGTGACCACCCAAAAAGCAGCATGGGGGCGTTAAGGCTCAACGCGGCAATCGTGGTGCCCACGCCGTAGATGAGCGCGCCGTAGAGAAAGGTCTTCTTCCTGCCCAAGACACTCTGAAGCTTGGCGCCGAGCAGCATGAGACACGCCATGGTGAGTGCGTACGCCGCGATGATGCCTTGGATGACCTCCACGGTGGTGTGCAGTTCGCGCACGAGCGTCGTGATGGCGACGTTCAGGAAAAAAGAGTCGATAATGATGATGAAGCTAGCGAGAGAGGCTATGGAAAGCGTAGTCCAGACGAATTTCCGTTCAACCATTGCACTGCCCGCCTCGCGACCAACAACGGGTTAAGAAGTGCGGGGCGCTCTATATATCCATTTCGTTGCTGCAGCGCTGCGGACTCCTTCGCGTTCGCTACAGACGCTCTTTGTTTTCAAGCAGGGACTTACCTCGGCGCTGCGTCGCGATAAAGAAGCTATTCAAAAGGCTTGAACGACTCAAACTATTATGACATCCTACAAAAGCGCACCCAGGGACGGTTAATTCGCCGCTCTCAAGCCTCGTCCGCTTTCCCCTCATTTTCATCAGCGGCATTTTTGTGCCGATCGCAAGCTTGCAGGGCGTCGCGAAGGTCGCGGTCTACTGCTCGCCCATCTCCTACCTCGTCACCGGGTTTGACCTCAGCTTGCTCGGCAGTACCTCCATACCCATCGGGCTCACGTGGGCGGCGCTCATCGGCTTTAGCGTTGTTTTCGTGGCGCTGGCAAGCGTGCTCCACCGGCGAAATCTCATGAAAGGCCTTTAATGGCCGATGTATCGCGACGTTAGTCCTTAACGAATACCCCGCTATATCGAGGGCCCATGTGGAACGACTTCTCTATTTGAAACGCGCGTTCGTGCAGCCTAGCGTTCTCCATGAGCTGTCTTATCTCGTGGGCGGGGGTGCCGTGCTCCTCGCGTACCGGATCTCGGATAAAGAGCCTGCCGCCCTTTTTCAGCTTTTGTGACAATATGCTCACGTTCTTCTGTCGTGCGTCTGCGTCGACGTGATGTAGCACGAAGTGCACGACAACGACGTCATAGGCGTCATCGGGGATGTCCAGTGACGCGATATCCCCTAATTTGAAGTCAACGTTGGGGTACCGCTTCAGATGCTTTTTTACCACGTCCATCCACATCGTGGAGACGTCGACACACGTCAGGTGGCCGCTCTCCGGCACGAGGCGCTCGGCTATATGTCGCGTGATCCTGCCTGAGCCTGACCCGTAGTCAAGTACCCACTCACTCCCTGTTAGGCCAAAGCTTTCGACGTAGCGTCTATAGGAGCGAGAGCCCACGTAGCCAAGCAACACGGTGGCTCGGACTTTAAGAGAACTCGGTTCTGTAAAACACATGTAAAACACCGACTTTTTGGTACCAAGGATAACCTTAAAACAACACGCGTGCCTGGGCCCTGTTATCCGAACCTGTGGATAGCGAATAATAAGACTGGTGCCACGCTATTTAACGCTTCGTGGCCCCGTCCCGTTCTGGGGCTGCCCGTGCCAATGTGGTTCCGTCAGCGTGCAAAAAAAGGAAAGCATGAGGCAAGCCTCACGCCTTTACGACGACTGTATGCGCTGTGCGATCTCCAAGCCGTTGCTTCTTGTCTGACGTCCATATAAAGATGGCGCCGAGCAGGTATGGAACAACGAACGGGATGGCATCGATGATCCTCAGAACAGTCCGCACGACCGCGTCTGTATAATCGATCTTCGTCCCGTCCTCACGCACGACTTTGATCTTAACGAGCATCTTGCCGACCGTCTGGCCGTACGACCCTTCAAGCAGCACAAAGTAGACGAACCAGATAAGGAGCGAGACCCCTCCAGCGAGCCACGAGAGCGGATTTGGCGCCGTCGCGGTATTCCAGACTCCTTCGCTGACTGTGACCGTGACGATGGGCGCATTCAGCGGGGCTGTAATGATACCTGTAATGATAACTAAGATAATGACGTCAATAAGGATTGCGACAAAGCGAATCGCAACGCCCTGATATGGCGAAGCTGCTGCGTATGGTGCTTGAAACGTCGGAGCGGGTGCGGTTGGAGCTGGTGCGGTTACAGCGGCAGTCGCAGCGGGCGCAGTCGATGGTTCCTCTTGTGACGCTTCTTGCGGAGGTGCCTGTGATGCACGTTCAGCTATTAAGTTTGCTCCGCAGCTTTCGCAGAACTTAGCGTCAGGTGCCGCGGGCGTGCCGCACTGCATACATTTGTCTTCATCCATTGATTTCACCTCCTTTCTTTTGGTATTTGGGATATAAACCGTTAGTAGTTAGTTGTTTGCCATTTTAATGTCGATTTTTTCAATGAACGTACAAAATGACGAACACTGTAGTGGAAAGAAAAAGAACTCACACGAAAAAATGCGACCACGGGGAACTTTCGTTTTTTTTTGCTCGCTAATCGCTCTGCGTATAAGGAGGGTTTGTGGAGATATACCCCTGATTAGTAGCGCCGCTGTGAGCTCATCCAGCCTTTTCAAGTGACTGAGCAAACTCCTCAGCGTCACGCAGGTCCTGGTCGCTTGGCCTTCCTTTAGCAACCCCGCCAACCAGTTTAGTTAGCCCGTACGTATCAAACCCGCGACACGAGAACTCACCAACGATGGTCCATCCCTTCTCGTTCAATTGCCGTTTCAAGGCACGGTGGAAGCCCCTAAGGTTCTGTCCTCCCCTTGTTGAGAACACAAACGCGTTTTTATGAAGAACGGGGAGCCTATCGATCAAATTGAGTATCTGTTTATAATGTTTGCCGAAGGCAATCCCTGAGCCAAACCCGACGAGATCGTACCCGTCGAGCAACTCGGCTTTTACGTCACGTGGGCTGACAACCTCCGCGTGCAGAACTGCCGCCATCGCGTCAGCGATCTTTTTCGTGTTCCCGTGGTGGTAAGATTGGCATATGATGAGCGTTTTCATCGTTTATCCTCATATTTTTAAGCTTGTTCTTGTTTAGAGACGCCTTTTTGCTTGATCTGTTTTACGTTTGAATCACGATAGAGCACGTCTGGCGGCCGCGACGCTTGGGATATCTATCGAATAAGAACACATCGCTGTCGCTCACAACCCCGCAAACGTAAGCACCCGGAATGCTATCCCGCCAACGACGAGCGCCAGCACGATGGTGAAGATCGAGATACCGACCGCCCACCGCATGTTGAACTCCCGCACTATGACGCTAAACGTCGCAAGGCACGGAACGTAGAGCGTGACGACGAGGCAAAACACGAAGATTTGAACGGGGGTCATCACCGTACTGAACACGAATGTCCCCGACGCGATGGCGAGCATTTCCAGGGCCATCTCCTTCCTCAGCACCCCGTAGATAAGGCAAATGCCCGTAAAGGCGGGAAGGCCCAGAATACCGACGGTGATGGGCGCCATTGGCGCTTCGATGAACCGACTCAGGCCGGTCAGCTCCAACCATCCGAACAAGATGCTTCCCGCTACCAGCAGAGGAACGGCAATGAACAGAAACTCCTTCATCCGTAGCCACGTCTTTTTAAGGATGGGAACGATCGCTGGCCTTCGCACGAGCGGAATTTCGAGCACGAGCCCAGGCGTCCGTCCCGGGATGGTCGATCGAAGGAGCCTTCCAGACGCGATGATGAGGACGAACGAGATAAGGTAGATCGCAATCGCGTAAGGGATTCCCGCATAGGTCGCCGCAACGCCGAGGATTATTGCGGTGCGCGCCGAGCACGGAACGAGTGTAATAAGGACGGTCGTAATGATGCGCTCCTTTTTCGTCGGAAGCGCCCGCGTCGCCATAATCGCGGGCACGCTACAACCGTAGCCAAAAAGCAGCGGGATGAGTGATCGGCCGTGCAGACCGATGAGGTGTGCTTGCCGGTCGAGCAGCACGGCGACGCGCGGCAGGTAGCCAACGTCTTCAAGAACGGCTAAGAAAATGAAGAAGACCAAGATGTACGGAATGGCGATGGCGAGTGCCGCTGCTAAGGCGAGCAGGGTGGAATGCACTGCAGACGTGATGAATGGATTGGCGACCTGCACGTCAACGACCCCGTAGAGCGGTGGGAAGACGACCTCGCCAAAGAACGTGGTGATCAGATGACTCAGATAGCCGCCGACATAGAAGATAAGCGCGAGCATGCCACCGATAAGGCCGACGAGCATGGGATATCCCGTCCGCGGACGCGTCGCAGCCTCGCCAAACTTCTCTGCAAACGTTGGCTTGTGCACTTTGCTCGTCAGCACCGCCGTCGCGATGAGAGCAGCGGTCGAGTGGCGTCCCCGGGCGATGGTAACGGCGACGTCTTCACCATGCGCCCGCTCCACCTCGTTCCTGAGCTCTTTGACGCGCGAGAGCGTGTGTGCGTCAACGCGTGATTCAAAATCCGTGTCGCCTTCAAGGAGGCGCGCCGCAAAGCCCCGTTTTGGGAGGGTCGTGTCGGGGAGCAGCGGGATAATCGCTACTAAAGCTCGTTCGACGTGGTCGTCGTAGCTCACCTGTCGACGCGACCTTTCCCGTTCAGCGTAATCATACGCGGTTTCAAGCGCCACGTGCACGCCTTCCCCCTGAGTGGCGATCGTCGGCACCACGTGTGTGCCAAGCTGTCTTTCGAGTTCAGCGACGTCGATGTCAAGGTCGAGCGTCTTTAACAGGTCGACCTGATTGAGGGCGATTATAACGGGAAGGCCGAGCTCAAGGAGCTGCAGCGTCAGATAGAGGTTTCGTTCGAGCCGCGTGGCGTCTACGATATCAATGATCGTATCAAGTGGTGTGCTGAGGAGGAACTCCTTTGTCGCCGCTTCGTCTTCAGTGACGGAAGTGACGGAGTATACACCGGGGAGATCGTAAACGATGATGTCGTGATCATGAAGGCGGGTAAGTCCCTGCTGAACCATCACGGTTGTCTGCGGGATATTGGAAATGATGACGTTAACGCCCGTCATCTGGCTAAACATCGCGCTTTTACCCGCTGAGGGGTTCCCGATGAGCGCGATCCCCTTAGGTGCGTTCTTTTTTAAAGCCGTGTCAGACATAGACGTGGTACGTTGTCAGCTCCGCTCCTTTTTCGACACGTCGCGTCTCCCTAACAGAGATGCAAGCTAGGCCGGGGTCGCCCCAGAAGGGGCGCCTCCCCGTCTTCGTCTTCTTCTTCCCCCGCCCACCTCTTCCGGGCTGACGAGGAGGGACTCCGCAACGTCCCTGCCAATGGCGATTTGCGTATCCTTCATCTCGATGACAAGAGGGCCCTTCGAGATCGTCTGCAGGACGCGCACGGTAAGCCCTGGGATAAGGCCGAGCGAGCACAGCCGACTGATCGTCTCCGGCTCATGGGACGTTAAAAACTGTATCGTGTACGACCCTTCCGTGACCTCGGAGAGCTTTGAAACCGGGATCTCGTCACCCTTATCGCTTTCGGGTATCGCGCTTCCGCCAGGACACGTTGACGGGTATCCAAGCTGGGCGGAGAGATTGTCAATGGCCTCGTCCGAAATGACGTGTTCGATCTCGCACGCCTGCGTATGCGACTCGTGTTGGCCGATCCCGCAGATATCCACCAAAAAGCGCTCAAGGAGACGATGCTTTCGCTTCACCTTCGTCGCGATCTCGCAACCGGCCTCGGTGAGCGTCGCACCGCGGTAGCGCGTGTAGTTGATGAGCCCCTTTTCGCTCAGTTTCTTGAGCATCTCGGTGACGCTTGCGTCCCGAACGCCAAGACAGGCAGCTAACTCCCCCGTGGTAGCGGCTTGCGCCTTCCCTTCCTGCTTCGTGTAAATAGCTTCAAGATACTCCTCTTCTGAAGAGCTCAGCTTGTATTTCTGTGTCATATTGCTCTAATTATATTTAGGCTAACCTAATATATATTTTTTAGGTTAACCAAAACTGACGTTCGCTGCTCCGGGTCGTCCGTTGCCCATTCCCAGCGCCACACGATTCGTCAACTATATTACGGAAACAAACCATTCGTAAAAGGTCGTTATGCGAAAGGAGACGCACCCGTGTTAAGCAAATTCAGGAGTTACGCTGACCGCCTCCTGTCAAGGCCTGCCAACTTCCTTGTCGGCCACGGCTTCACCCCCAACGTGCTGACCCTTATCGGCCTGGCGATCGGCCTTGTCGCTGGCATCGTTCTTGCCTTGGGGTTCTTCGTTGCGGGCGGCGTACTTATCCTCTTGACAGGCTTCGTTGACACGCTTGACGGGGCAGTGGCGCGCAATGGACACGCCACAACGACCTTCGGTGCGACCTTAGACTCGATATCAGATCGCTACGTCGACTGCATTGTTTTGCTTGGTCTCGGTGTGGCTGGCGTTAACTGGCTCTACGTCGGAGCGGCCTTGATGGGCTCATTACTCGTCAGCTATGTTCGGGCCAAGGCTGAGGGCATGGGGATTCCATGCACTGTTGGGATCGCTGAGCGAAGTGAGCGCCTCCTTATCCTCGCCATAGGACTTATCGTCGGTCTCGTTGAGCCCGCTGTATTGCTTGTCGCCATCCTCGCGCAGTTTACCGCACTTTGGAGAATCGGCCTCCTGCTTCGACGGGCAGCCCGTTAATGCGAGACTGCACAATCATAGCTCAGCAAGTCTCAATTCATTGCGGAAGCGGCGAGTGAAAAACGTAGTCAGTCCGCTTACCGCTTTTTCTAAGAGTGAGTGCGTCGATGCGAAAACCGTGGGATAACGCCACTGGCTGGGTCTTTACGTGTGCGCGCTCTCTACGTGCGCTTTAATAGCACGAAACGCATCGACGGCCGCATTTCGCTGTTCATCAGTGAGCGCTCTACCTGAATAGTTGACAAGTTCATAGATGGTGGTCAGTTTGAGCAGCGGCTCTTGTATTTCTGGGGCGGCGGCTTCAATGGCATGATACTTCTCCCAGTGCGTTGCGTGCGACGTTATCGTGACCTCGTGAGTGGTTGCGACATCTATTATTGCCGCATCATAGAGCACATTGACCGCCTTTTTATCACTGTCCTGCTCAAAAAACTCATGCGCCTGTTTCAGCACACCGGTTTCAGCCACGCTCTCTGGCGCCTCCGGTTCGGGAGGTTGCATCGGCACATCTTGTTGCGTCTCATCGACAAGGGGCGCAGCGCTTTCAGCGGGCAAAACAGGTTCAATCGCTTCTTGTGGCTTTTCATCGGCAAACTCGACCATCTTGCGCTGAATTGCCCCCTTTTCAGGTTTTGCGCGCCACTTACCAAGAGGAACCCATACCCCCTTTCCACGCATTCGCCGCGCGTACAAATAAAGCCCAACAAGGATCGCCACGGTAATTATGGCAATAATGAGATATAATGGCACCAAATCGACGGAAACCGTGGTCACGGCGCTCGGCGTGCTTATAAACGAGGCATTGTAAGGTTCCACGACCGTGTAGACCGTTGCACCGGTCGAAAATGCCGCTGGGAAGTAGTACACCCCGATAGGAACGTCAAAGGAATAGTCGCCGTTCGCATTCGTTTGGGCGTACGCCAGTTTGACATCACCCATGTGGAGCACAACCGACGCATCCGTCAGTGGTTTCTTCCCTTCGGTGACCTTACCAGAAGCTTGCAGATTGCTGCCGAGTGAGATGGTGACCGGGGTTACCGTCAGGTTATTCGTCACTGTTGTGTTGGCAGACGTCGACGATGCCTGAGCAGCAACGCTTAACACGCTGGAGTGTGGCGAACTATCGCACATAAACGTAAAACCAGCCGTGATCATCAACGCGAAGAAGAGCGCGACGCACAGAAGTCGGGATTTGCTAACGGAACGAGTCACGAGACACCCCCATTTCCGAATATAACGAACCCTAAAAGCACCGTTACAAAAGACAAAAGGACGGCAGTGTTATAAAAAGATGCGTTTTTGCTTTGCTAGCGGACGCCTGCACGAGATTGCGACGTAATATTAGCTTCGCCGCTTCGCATGCGGTCACTGCGGCTCATACACTGAATTTCTTGTACAACTCGTTTGCGATAAGCTGGAAGACCAAGATGAAGGCGAATCGCATCGCGACGGCCTGCTGTGTTGCTTGTCGCCATCCTCGCTCAGTTCACTGCACTCTGGCGAATCGGCCTCCTGCTTCGACGGACAGCCAGTTAACGGAAGACTACACCACCACAGCTCAAGAGTCTCAATTTCATTGCGGAAGCTGCCTTTGAAAGACGTAGTCAGTCCGCTTACAGCTTTTTGTAAGGGTGAGTGCGATGATCCGAAAATTGTGCGATAATGCCCTGGATGGGCTCTTACGCGTTCGCGCTCTCGAGAGATGCTTTAATAGCGCGAAACGCATCGACGGCCGCATTTCGCTGCTCATCAGTGAGCGCCCTACTTGAATAGTTGACAAGTTCATAGATGGTGGTCAGTTTGAGCAGCGGCTCTTGTATTTCTGGGACAGCGGCTTCAAAGGCATGATACTTCTCCCAGGGCGTTGCGTGCGACGCTATTGTGACCTCGTGAGTGGTTGCGACGTCTATTGCTATCGCATCGTACAGCATGCGGATCGCCTGTTGATCATTGCCGCGCTCAAAAAAGTCGCGCGCCTGTTTCAGCACACCGGTTTCAGTAACGCTTTCTGGCAACTCCGGTTCGGGCGGTTGCGTCGCTCCCTCAAGCTGCGTATTATCGACAAGGGGGTCGGTGCTTTCAGATTGTGAAGGGGGTTCAAGCGCTTCATTTGGCGGTTCTTCTGCCGTTGTGTCTCCATATAGCGGCGCGTGAGCAACAGCTTCCTCTTGTTCGGGCGCGCGCGCTTCCGATATTGGGGATTCGTAGGAGAGGCTCACGGTGGGATCGATCTTGGCGATGGTGAAGGATTGTGAGGCGCTGGTTTGAGCGTTATCGTTGTCGGTGACGGTGGCGGTGGCGGTGTAGGTGCCCTGGTGGGCGTACTCGTGGGTGACCACGTTGCCACTCGGGTCGCTCGTGTTGACAACGGGTGTATTGTCGCCAAAGTTCCAGTGATAGTTCGTGATCTGGGCGTCTGCGACGGCGGCGGTGGCGGTGAAGGTGACGGTGTAGCGGGGGTTGGGCTCGTTAATTACGTAGTAGAGGCTCACGGTGGGATGGATCTTGGCGATGTCGACCTTTTGCTGCGCGGAGGCAGTGGCTCCGTCGTTGTCGGTGACGGTGGTGGTAGCGGTGTAAGTGCCCTTGTGGGCGTACTCGTGGGTGACCACGTTGTCACTCATGTCAGCGGTTTGCCCGTCATCGAAGTCCCAGTGATAGTTCGTGATCTGGGCGTCTGCGACGGCGGCGGTGGCGGTGAAGGTGACGGTGTAGCGGGGGTTGGGCTCGTTAATTACGTAGGAGAGGCTCACGGTGGGAT
>Ga0209539_1001127_pt1 | contig 14690 bp, 12 predicted proteins | sample BarGraNGADG00312_2_FD_184499 | JGI IMG/M metagenome (GOLD analysis project Ga0209539, IMG submission 184499) | Arctic peat soil microbial communities from Barrow, Alaska - Barrow Graham LP Ref core NGADG0011-312 (SPAdes) (version 2) | ecosystem: Environmental > Terrestrial > Soil > Wetlands >... | reverse complement strand
GACGCGATCGGCCAGTACATCGACAAGCACAACGAAAATCCCCGGCCCTTCGTATGGACGAAGGGCGCGGATGTCATACTCGACAAGGTTAACGCGTGTAAAGAAGCGTTAGGGACGGTCCACTAGCGTCGTTCTGGAGAAGGTTTCTATCGTTCTTCTTTATCACGATAATAGTAACCCTTTTATCGTTTGGTCTTTACCCGAGTTCTTTCGCGAATAGTGCGGCGAGCCTCGCCTGTGTAGCACCTTACGACACAATCGAGACCGGCCAAGGTAACTGGGGCCTGAACACGGCTGGCTCCCGGGAGTTCCTGACAATCGGAAACCAGTATCGAGTTCGCCAGGATGGGATGGTCAAGAGAGTCCGCTTCTATGTTTACTCGACAGATGGTCTCACGGGTCTCTATATAAAAGTGTGGCGAAAGAAGCCAGAAGGGTTTTGTCTCATGGGATGCAGCGAGAATATCCGAGGTGACCTATTATCGGGTCAGATTAATACAGTTGACCTTGCTGATCCCATCGTGAATGTCCGTGAGGGAGATTACTACGGTTGTCGAATCGAAAAATCAGGGGGGGGATTCCCTTAGTTTCTGCGCGAAAACGGCAGCTGGATACGACAGCCCGGGCACCTATTATTTAGACGACAGTGAGCCCTCGACCGAGAACTTCCCGTGGGAGGAGCAAGCTCATGGCGACACGGCAGTGCCCATTGAACTTTATATGGACCCACCCGATTATGTGTTTATCGGCGATTCTATTATCAGCGGGGCACCTGCCCACTGCGGGTTCATCATGGGTTGGCCCGCTACAGACATAGAATCAACGATAGAGAAGCAGTTCGCCAATCTTTCCCATTCTACTTATCAGAACATGGGTTTGCCCGGGGACAATTTGCCGGGTATCTGGTGGCGAATGGATCAAGATGTGGTCGGGCTACACCCGCGAGTCGTAGTCGTAGAGGGAGGTTTAAATGATATCGCGCATGGCCCGGACATCACTAAGGACCAGTTCTTAGCTTACTGGGAAGGTATTCTGAACACTGCGATATCTGCTGGTATCAAGGTGATCGTCATCCCGATCCTTCCCTGGTCTGCCGGATCATACGACATGATGATGATTAGAGATAACTGGAACAAATCGCTTCTAGAGCTGGTAAGTAAGTACCCAAACGCGGATCTGGTTGACGCCAGCAGTTATGTTGGAAAATGCAGGCCCGGAGGCCCGGAGGGCAATCTATGGGACATTCAGGATGAATGTAATGCAGACGGTACGCATTTCACGGCCGAGGGCCACCGCAGGATTGCGTGTGCCATCTATGACAGGATTCAATATCCCCCGCCTAGCATCGAAAGCGTTTCGTTTGCCGGAATCTCAGCAGGCGATAATATGGCGATCGAGGGCAGATATTTCAGGCCGACACGCGTCGCGTCGCGAGTTTTCTTTGATTGAAGAGAGGCGAGTGATTATCTGTCATGGAGCGACTCCGAAGTCCGCGTTCGGGTACCAAATGATATGAATCCGGGAAAGACTCACGTGACAATTGAGACGCTTTGGGGTTCTTCTGAACCGTTCGAGTTTGGCCACTACACATATTACTTCGCCGAAGGCTGCACCCGCGAGGGATTCGCTGAGTGGTTGTGCCTGCAGAATCCAGGAACAGAGCCTGCTTCAATTCATGCCAGATACATGCTCTTCGATGGCACCCCCATAGAGAGGACCTATGTCGTACCCCCAACCTCGCGTATTTCTATCAACGTGAATGCTGAGGTGGGCAACGGGCAGGACGTGTCCGTCGTGCTCTGGAGTGATAGCGAGTTCTACGCTGAAAGACCGATGTACTTCAGCTATAAACAGGGACAAGCGGGGTTCTCTTGGACGGGTGGCCACTGCGCCACTGGCGCTCCATCCCCGCGCACCGACTGGTACTTCGCTGAAGGTACCACGAGGGAAGGCTTCGAGGAGTGGGCCTGCATCCAGAATCCGAACGACGCACCCGTCGAGGCAGTTTTCTACTACATAACCGGCGGTGCTCATATCTACCAGAAGAAGTACTACGTCCCAGCGGAGTCTCGCATATCGGTTTTTGTGAACGGAGATGTTGGGCCTAACCAAGATGTATCCATGCACGTGCACTGTGATTCGCCGATAGTTGCCGAGCGCCCTATGTATTTTAACTACCACGGTAAATGGACGGGCGGACACGTCATCATGGGCACCGATTCCCCCAAGACCGCCTGGTACTTCGCGGAGGGGAGCACCCAGCCGGGCTTCGAGGAGTGGCTCGCAGTACAGAATGCAAACAACATCGCCGCGAACATCACCGTCCGGTTCCTGAAGAGCGATGGCAACGAGGCCGGGAGGACATACACAGTCGAAGCCAACTCGCGTTGGACACTGAGCGCGAACGGCGTCCTCGGGGCGAACGTCGATTCTGCCGTGGTCGTCGAGAGCGACCAACCTATTGTGGTGGAGCGGCCCATGTATTTCTCATACAAGGAAGGAGACCCTGCCTACTCCTGGACGGGTGGCCATGACGTGTTGGGAGTTGCTTCGTCAAAGACAGAATGGTTCTTCGCAGAAGGGTGCACCTATGACTGGGCTGACGAGTACATCTGTGTGGCAAACCCGGGAGCTGAGAGGACCCAAGTCGTGTTCACTTTCATGCTGGAGAGCGGTGCTCCAGAAGAGTACACCATAGACATCGCTCCACATAAGAGGTCAACAGTAAAGGTCGCCGATATTGTGGGTCGAGGCCACGACGTCTCAATCAGGATTACCTCCGATAAGCCCGTGGTAGCAGAGCGGCCAATGTACTTCAGCTATAACGGATGGACAGGTGGGCACGATGTGGTGGGGTTTTAGCCCTAGGCAATAGCACGGCTTTCTCACGGATTGTATGATGAAGCGCCCGTCATTAAGACGGGCGCTTTTGTTGTGGGCGACCGGGAATATCCGCTAGATGCATGAATACGAAGAACAGGAGTATGGCGAAATCGCATTAGAATCTCTCAGCCCCGTCCTCAGTCGAAGTACAGCGCGTAGAACGCGAGAGAAAAACACGAGGGTATGTAGGGCATAAGCAGGCGAGTGCCGGGCTTCTGAGATGCTGGAGGGGGGTTATGCGATCCAGCACGATAATCGACCAACCGTCGTCGCTAGAATAGAGGCCGAACAAAAAGAACCTGTTACTCCTGTCGTTTTCGCAAGCGAAAAAGCAACGCGGACTTAATAGGCCGAAGTCAGCGACCGCGACTACGGATAAGTCTCAACGCGTGGTAGAATTCAGGTGTCAGAAGCGGCAATTGGAAGAGTTTGATTAAGGTCTCGACTGTATAGGCGGTGGCAGCGCAGAGCAGCAACGGGGAAGAAGACAACTCCCCCCTTTCTTATCCGGGTAAGCACAGAGGAGAGGGGTTTGCCATGAATAGGAAAACTACAAGAACTGTGGGCGTTTTGGGAATCCTCGTCTTGGTGCTGGCTTTGTCGACATCGGTGTGCACCGCAAGCGGTGTCGACGCCCAATACCCCACCATAACCTCCAGCGGCTCGGGCGGCGCCATCGTCACCTTGTACGGCACTCGCTCGGGCAACGATGAAATCTATGCAAAGATGGTCAGGACAACTCACACCATCACGGCCTCGGCTGGAGCAAATGGAACCATATCCCCGAATGGCCCGGTAACGGTCAACGACGGCGCGAACCAGGTATTCTGGATCACCCCCAATACGGGCTACCACATCGATACCCTTACGGTGGATGGAGCACCGGTGACTCTAGTCCAGGCAGTCATATTCAACAACGTAACGGCCGACCATTCGATAAATGCAAGCTTTGCGGCTGACCGCTCCACCTTCTACTTCGCGGAAGGGACATGCCGCCCCAACTTCGACCCCTACTTCTGCATCCAGAACCCGGGTAGCTCCGCGGCAGAGGTAAAGCTAACCTACATGAAGGGGAACGGCTCTACCGATACTGACCAAGTAACGGTAGCACCTAACTCCCGCTCCACCGTGGTTCCCAGGACCAAACTGGGAACGGGGAATGATGCCGCTCACGACTTCTCCACTAAGGTGGAGTGCACCAACGGGCAGAGCATAATCGCCGAGAGACCGATGTACTTCAACTACAACGGCGTATGGACAGGCGGCCACGATGTGGTGGGGGCGACGAACTCTGCCTCCACCTTCTACTTCGCAGAGGGCACGTGCCGACCCAACTTCGACCCCTACTTCTGCATCCAGAACCCGGGTAGCTCCGCGGCAGAGGTAAAGCTAACCTACATGAAGGGGAACGGCTCTACCGATACTGACCATATGACGGTTGCCGCGAACTCCCGCTCCACCGTGGTTCCCAGGACCAAACTGGGAACGGGGAATGATGCCGCTCACGACTTCTCCACTAAGGTGGAGTGCACCAACGGGCAGAGCATAATCGCCGAGAGACCGATGTACTTCAACTACAACGGCGTATGGACAGGCGGCCACGATGTGGTGGGGGCGACGAACTCTGCCTCCACCTTCTACTTCGCAGAGGGCACGTGCCGACCCAACTTCGACCCCTACTTCTGCATCCAGAACCCGGGTAGCTCCCCAGCAGAGGTTAACCTCACCTACATGAAGGGAGACGGAAGCACTGCGACTGACCATATGACGGTTGCCGCGAACTCCCGCTCCACTGTGGTTCCCAGGAACAAGCTTGGAACCAGTGACGATGCGGCCCACGACTTCTCAACCAAGGTGGAGTGCACCAATGGGCAGAGCATAATCGCTGAGCGCCCAATGTACTTCAACTACAACGGGGTCTGGACCGGCGGGCATGACGTGGTGGGATTTGTGCCGTCTCAATGATGTCGGGTTATGTGATTCAGCGCGACAATCGATCAACCGGCGTCGCGAGTATAGATGCTGCATAAAAAGGACTTTGAAAGGCCGAAGCCGTGATGGCATTCCTGGCACAAGATAAGTAAAGGGCCATATATGGGCCGGGGTTGTTTGATACCATTGATGTATCTTGTATATCGGTAAAAAAGCTCCGTTACTACGTTTCAAATAGTGCCAGTAGTGAGGTGGAATAGGTTCTGGTGGAGCCTTAGATGATTTTATTACAACCTTCTCCATGCCCTCTACCTCTCGGCACTTCCTCTCCCCTTCGTTTTCTCTTGTCGCCGCAACGAGGACAGCCTATACCCACGGTGGGACACCTGTTCAAGCAGGGCGGCGATCACCGACGCCTTGAGCGATGGCCTCTTCTCGAGCCACGCGTCGATGACCTCTTTGTTGGGATCGATGATGGAGGACCTCTCCCTCGCCTCCGGCTCGGGGATGTCCTCCATCACGCAGAGCTTCTTCGCGGTCCTCCGGTCTATGCCCAGAGCCGCTCCCATCTCTACGTAGCTCATTCCCTGAGCCCTCATCGCCTTCGCATTCACCCAGGTGTCCTTCCGATACATCCAATCCCTCCAAGATCCGCACCGTCACATCTCCTGAGGGGATTCTACTGGTTGCTTTGGTGTGTACATTTTTATTTGACCGAAACATGTATATTTTTATGTGACCATAAACAGCTACTTACATCACCTTGACGCACATAGACAGTCCCAATGTAATAGGATTCACTTTAATTATGCGTCATTAGACCACCTAGGCAACAATGAGAATCGCGAACTATTTACAGAAGTTTCGGGACTTCGTGCTCTGCTAGACGATGAGGTCGTGCCAATGCAAGTAAGGGAATATTTGCCGGGTGATGAGCAAGAGGTCTTGGCTTTATTCGCTATTGTATTTGGCCGACAGCTTGACCTTAAATTCTGGAATTGGCGTATGGTTGAGAACCCATTTGGTTCTGGAATAATTCGTCTCATGTTCGACAATGGAAAACTTGTTGGTCATTACGCTGTAATGCCAATAAGGCTCTGGGCTCGAGGTAACACTATTAAGGCAGCGCTTTCGATGACAACCATGACTCACCCAGAATACACGGGACGAGGCGTTTTTAAGGAACTCGCATCTGAAGTGTACCGTTGTTGTGAAGTTGAAGGGATAGAAGTCGTTTTTGGATTTCCCAATGAGAACTCGTATTATGGTTTTACCCATAAACTCGGCTGGCGCGGTTTTGGCGCCGTCAAAGGCTGGGTTCGTCAAGGGGGGGCCCAAAGACCTGTCCAACATGAATTCGAATGTAGAGAAGTAAGTACTTGCGATGAGATAGGATGTGATCTCTGGTCCAAGGTGCGGGAAACTGACCGTATAATGGTCCCAAGGACTGCTGAATATCTCAATTGGCGCTATTTTGGCAAACCAGGTAATGAGTACACCGTATTTGTATATAACGACAGGAAAGGGTCGGCGCGTGGCTTGATAGTTCTAAAGGCGTTCGAAGGTGAAGACAGTACCACGGGTCATATCGTTGATATCGTTGCCCCACACCAACCTGAAATCCAACGCGCATTACTAGCCAAAGCAGTAGACTTCTTTGCAGAACTGGGAATAACGAATATTTCATGCTGGATTCCAAGCAACAGCTCAATAGCATCACAACTGCAAGCAGCAGGTTATTCCGAAAAGGAATGGCAAACGTTTTTCGGTGTAAAGATGCTTGATGATGCGTATAATGAAGCCTCATTTGTATCGGACCCAAATAGTTGGTGGTTTACAATGGGAGATTCAGATGTTTTTTAGCGATGGCAGAAAGCCCATTCGTGTGGCGGTTATCTCGGCACACCCAGATGATGAGACTTTTGGCGCCGGGGGAACCCTGGCAAAACATGCAATGTTCGGAGACGATCTGTATATTTGTGTTGTCACAGAAGGTTATGCGCCCGATTGGCCTAAAGAAACGCTACAGATAATGCATGAACAGGCAAATGAAGCATTTAGAACTCTGGGTATCCAGAACATGAGCTTCTTGAAGTTTCCGACTGTCAAGCTTAACGCAGTGCCAGGCAAGGAACTGAACGACAGGATAACTGAATTCATTGAAGACGTAGACCCACAAGTGATCTATGCTCCTTCTCCAGGTGATTTGAACAGTGACCACAGCATCGTCGCAAGGTCTACCGCCGTTGCTATTCGTCCAACTACGGGGAAAAGTAGAAGCCTTGTCTATTATGAGACATTGTCGTCAACGGAATGGGGTCGGGTGTTTCTGCAGAGCAATTTTATGCCTAATCTCTATGTCAATATTGGTTTGACAATAGAACAGAAATTGAGGGCGGCAACCTGTTATGAGCTGGAGTTAAGGCAGTTTCCGCACCCCAGGTCACTAGAAGGCATAAGGGTCTTGGCGAAATACAGAGGCATGGAAGCAGGACTGGATGCATCAGAAGCCTTCTATCTCGCCCTGCATATTGCGTGATGAAATGGGGTCTACAACAGCAGGGCAAGAAGCTTTAATAAGGTTAATGGATTGTTCGATATCCGCTATTCTATTGGTCATTTCTTCAGTGCCCTTAATGCTTATTGCAGTCGCCCTGAGACTTGAATCAAAAGGGCGTGCGCTTTTCAAGCAGGAAAGGACGGGAAAGGACGGGAAAGTATTCATACTATACAAACTCAGAAGCATACGGATTCCTGATGGCCAGAATCCAATATTCTATCAAGAACATACTGTAACAAGAGTGGGCAAGTTCATCAGGAGATGGCGGTTAGACGAGATACCGCAGTTCATCAACGTCTTGAAGGGGGATATGAGCATTGTCGGCCCGCGGCCAACTTTGCCCTACCAAGCAGAACGATATGATCAAGAACAAAAGAGACGCCTGAACGTAAAGCCGGGTCTCACTGGATGGTCTCAGATCCACGGCGACTCGGCGATAAGTTGGCCTGACCGAATTGCCTTCGACCTTTGGTATGTTGACAATAGGACTCTGTGGCTTGACCTAAAGATAATGCTTCGAACACCGGGAGCGATATTGAGAATCCGCAAGATCAATGCGGAAGCAGGGCCGCCGCCAGATGAAATCTCTGAGTTTTCAGGTGGCGAGGACGATTCTTAAGATTAGTTGGAAGCTCACAAGAACTGTGCTATGACACCGAAACTCGCCGGTGCGTATACTGTGGTTCGCGTACGAGGTTTGAAAGCGGCGAGGCGGGTGACTACATCTTAGTCAAGTGCCGTAATCAGTCTTGAAGAAGGGCTTGTCGGTGTGTATATATCAACTGCCACATGAGCCTTTGTTCAAAACATTTTGCCCATTCTCTTCCTGCTCGTCCCATTTTTAAACGCAGGTGTGGGTCGTCATAGAGGGTTTTTATTGCCTCTCGCAAAGGATCAACTGATTTTGCCGGAACCAGTATTCCCGTGTGGCCGTCAAGTACAGAATCGCGCGGTCCGGGAATATCTGTGGAGATCACGGGCAACTCCATAGCCGACGCTTCTATGTTCACGATCCCGAATCCCTCACGGTAAGATGGCAGAACAAAAATGTCCATCGCCGACAAATATTCCTCCGGACGATCCTTGTAGCCCACGGAGATGATTCGCTCATGCCCGGCGAGCGTGGCGGCGTCATGCGGATCGTATTCGTTCTCGTCGGCTTCTTGTGGTCCGACGAGCAGAAGATACAGGTCGGGGTGTTGTTCAGACAAGTCGACAAAAGCTCGCACCAGCTCGTTTATTCCCTTATCCCGACACAATCGACCTACAAAACCGACGACGACTGCAGAAGGAGGTATCAGTAAGGATTCCCTGATTATGCGCCCTTCTTCCTTCAACCTTTGTGGGTCAAAACGCGACAGATCGATGCCATTGGCACTGCCATTTCCAACAACGCTCAGCTTTGAGGAGGGACACAACTTCTCCTCAACGGCAACCTGCATATTTCCATTACTGTCTGGAGAAACAGCCGTACTAAAAAAACAGACCATCTTGTCAAAATATTTCAGGAATTCTCTTTTCAGTCCATACCGCCCTGTGAAATACAAGCCCCACATCAGATAGAGCCTTACTGGCACACGACAAAGCCAGGAGGAGAGACTTCCGAGCAAAGCCGCCTTGACGCTTGAATACTGAACTATGTCGAAAGATCCTTTCCGGATACAGCTAAAAACTTTGATGAAGGCAACCAAATCCCGCCATGGAGAAATGGTTCTCGTCATGGGAATGAGCACCAGGCGGGCTTTTCTCGAGATGCGGCCGTCAAATTCTCTGTCCGGAGACGTGATGACGGTTACCTCGAACCCTCTATCAGTTAAAAAATCTATTTGTTCTCCGTAGAAAGAAATAATGGACATTGGAACTGTGGCCACAATACACAGCTTTGTGGGTTTTTTGTTTTCCACAGGATTACTTCTTTTCGATTGGAACAAGACTATCCATTATTATGATTTGCCTCGATTATTTCCATTTCCTGACCAGTTGGCGTATGCCATCTTCGATTGTAACGCGATGATCATACGCCAGTTCATCGCGAATCTTATCTATACTATAGATGCTCCGGGTCGTCATCGCGTCGATCCGGGATTCTGTCAAGGGGAAACGCTTTGTCGGATCCAATGCCCGTGTGACCCACCTTACCGGTCGCTCCGGCAACCTCAATGTTGGAGTACGACGTCCCAGTTCATCTGCGATGACCGCTACGAAAGCTTCAAGGGCGAGCCGATCCGATATGTTGAAAACGCCGCCCCTGGAAGCCTGCGAGCAACCGCACAGCATCAAGGCCTCGGCCACATTGTCCACGTGAATGTAGTTGGCGGACGCGCCAGGTTGACCGATAAAAAAGAAAAGTCCCTTCTCGATCACAGCGACCATTTGAAAGAGGGACTGATTACGCATGTCCGTACCGTAAACATTGGATGGTCGCAGAATCGAGCAGGAAAAAGCGTCTTCCCTGGAAACGCTGGTGACGATGCTATCAGATTCCGCCTTGGTTACTTCGTACATTCCTTTCGGGTTCAGTTCTGTTTCTTCTGTTACGACGCCGCTGACTTGACGGCCATAGACCCCGACGCTGCTGAGCTGTACCCAGTGGCCGATCCTCCCCGAGGCCGCTTTACAGAGATTCCTGGTCCCGGTGACATTGACGGGATACATCTTGTCCTCGTCAAGGATTTCAGCGGCGCAGTGATAGAGAATGTCGGCGCCATCGACAAATCGGTCCAGAACGTCAACCGACGTTACCAGGTCCCCCAAGTACAACGTTATTGAATCGTGGAGTGAGAGCTCGGGCCGGACCGGCGACAGTATGCGAATCTGATCGCCGTTCATTATGTGAAGGTCGACAAGCGCTCTCCCTATGAAGCCCATCCCTCCCGTTATCGCAATCAGCATCTAATCACCACCGACTATGATTCCGCCCGTATCCCTGCCGAAGAACAGCCAGAAATAGTAAAGGAAGTATTTCCTCTCGAATAAGGCAATGAGCAATCCATAACTGAGGACACCGGCCGTCAGCGACGCGATCAACATCCACAAATTACCTATGCTGGCTCCTTTCAGGATGTAGTAACAGCCGTAGGTGACGCCGCCTGCCCCCAGGGTAAGTAAGGTCGGCTTCCCAATCTCTTTGAAGTAGTTGCCATATCTGAGGTCGACGAGATACTTGAGAAGTTTCGTGACGCCCAGGAACAACAGAGCGGATACCAAGACTTCAACCCATGCTATCGCATAGAGTCCACTCTGGGCGGCAAACCAGAAGGTGATGGCGCTTACGACTGCAACTGCCACGCTGAGCTCAAACCCGATGTCAGCTCGTCCCTTTGCCAGGGCCAAAGGCGCAAACAGGCTGGCTAGTGACCTAAGCAGGCCCAGCAGGACGAAGATCTGAACAAGGGGGACGGCCGCATTCCATTTGGGGCCGAACACGGCCGGCACGAGCACGGGCGCCGCTGCACCTGCAAGTACGATAATCGGGAACGCAATAATGGAAACCATCTTGGAGAGTTCTACATAACCACGCCGCAGCGCCCCGTCGTCGGTTTGCCTTCTTGAGAATACGGGAAATGCAACGCGCGTTAGAGTTGGATTAATCTTCATCATCGGTGCGATCATCAACTGCCAGGCCAGCATGTATAAACCCAGCGGCGTCGGTCCGAGGAAGTGGCCTACCATTATATAATCGACGTTATACGAGAAGACATCCACCGCGCGCTGGCCCATCAGATTGAGACCGAAGGCTATCATTCCATCAAGCTTCCTCGGCTTGAAGACAAGTCGCGGGCGCCACTCCTGCCAGCCGATGTACGCGAAAAGAAACGCCGAGAAAGCACACTGCGCGATCTGCCCCCAGATAAGCGAGTAGACGCCCTTGTGGAGAAATGCCGCCGCTATTGCGATTGTCGCATTCACGGCTGCCCCGGCAATCTCTACATAAGCCAGCTTCTTGAATCGGAGTTCCTTCTGAAGAAGCATCTGGAACTGCTGCCCGATCGCGGTGATCGGAAAGATGAAAGCAGCCCACAGCATCAGGTTGACCAGCCTGGGTTCGTGGAAGAAAGCCGCGACGATTGGGGATACCGCGAGCGTGATGAAGAACACGGCCACACTCGCGAGAATATTCAACCAGTAAAGCGTAGATAACTGGTCAGAGGTCACGTCCTGCTTCCAGATGATCGCGTTGCTGATCCCCATATCGGCGAACGCCGAACCTATGCCGACAATCACCAGGACCATGCCCATCAAGCCGAAATCTTTAGGGGAGAGGAGGTGTGCGAGAACCGCCAGTCTCGCGTACATGAGAACGGTGGTGATGACAGCCGAGATCCCGGACCACTTTACCCCGCGGACCGCCTGCATGCGCAGAGATGGCACCTGATCATTCATGATACGGGCGAATGCCTTTCGCGTTCACCTTGATTGACCAGCCCGGAGACGAACTCACTACCGTAGCTCGCTGAATCGATATATGCCGCAGCCTTCCTTGGGATTCGATGTCCCGACGTAGAGCTGGTTATTGTACACGGCACACGAGCGAATACTGCGGTTGTGGTCGTCTGCGAAGCCGTTTACATTTTCACTGCTCCACTCATAGGGAGCATTGCCGCCGCCCGTGCGGAAAAGCTGGCATGACTCGGCCGGACCGGTATTCGTCCCCGGCCCCGTGCCGGCATGCAGGTGCGATCCGGCGGTAAACAGGGACGAGACTTCCTTGTTCCCTTCGGCGTTGCCGAAGCCCTGCTTGCCAACCAGCGTCCAGCGGCCCTTGTCCTCAAAGCGCCGGACCTGACACCCGCTGCTGTTCCGCGTACCTATATAGAGCTTTGACTTATATACCGCGCACGAGAGGGCTGTATCATTACCCCGATCTCCCAATCCGTCCTTTCCTTCGACCGTGGCGACCGCTCCCGCTCCGCCGTAGGAAAGCACCCCGCATCCGCCAGCTGCCGTAGTGCCTATGTACAATCTGGGTCCGGAACCGTCATCGAATACCGTCATCGAGGCCGCAGTGCTGTAATCGGGGTGCCCGAAACCATCACGCGTTACCGTTTCCCAGGTCGTGCCGTCCGGTGAGCGGTAGAGATCGAACCCGCCGGTCGTGCTCCGCGTTCCGACGTAGAGGTTATTCCCAAGCACCGCCATTGAAGAAACAGCAACGTTGTCTTCCCCCACACCGAACCCCAGCTTGGTGACCAATGTCCATCCAATCGTTCCTTCGTAACGCCTCACCTCGCAACCTTCAGAGTTTCGTGTCCCGGCGAAGAGCGCCGAATTGAAGACGGCCATCGCTGTAACTTCCTTGTTACGGGAGTTTCCGATTCCACTCTCACTGACGACCGACCACATGCGGCCGTCAAAGCCCCATACCTGGCAACCAAGCGCGTCGTTTCTGGTACCGATATATAGCTTCACCCCGAAGAGACTGTAAACTGCCATTGTTGTGGCGCTGGAATTCTCGGCGGACCAGGCACCAGGCTTTACAACCTCTTCCCATGTAGGCTTTCCGGAGAGTTTGAACGCGGAAAAAGCGATGAGCCTCAAGAAGGTGGCCAGGGCGAAGCCCAGCGCAATGACAAGTAGGATAGTGAAAAGCCTCTTATGTCTGCGTATGTTCATGCTCATCGTTCTGAAGATTCTCCAGCGTTTGAATTGTTAGAGTATATTACCGTAACTGCCCTCCGTTAAGCCGCCGGATAGACCGATTCTAAAATATCCCGCTATCGCACTATTCCCAAAGAAGAAGCCTTTCCCGGATGAGAATCTTCAGTTGAAGTATTACACAGGGGGCCGGCGCGGAAAGCGGGAGGTGGCTCGAGGAGCAAGAAGGCGGCCGTGAGCAATGGTATCGGGGAGAGCTTCAACGCCGCTCTCTTGAAGGCGGCCATCGCGCGGTTTCCTGACGTTTCGTACCCTTTCTCAGCCTAAAGAAAACTTGTATTTCTACTTATATCCAATAATCAAACGTGTATTAGTCACTAGCTCCCAGGACACTTTCTAACATCCTCAACAGCAAAGCAGTCACCCGTCCCTTTCGGTAGAATTGTTGTTCGCGAAAACGGCAAGACTACCTGAAAGGAGAAACGAATGACTGCAAATGAGAAGGTAGCACAGAGGAAGCTCTCGATGCTAGAACTGGCCCAGGAACTCCGTAGCGTATCGGAGGCCTGCCGGCTGATGGGCTACTCCAGAAGCCAGTTCTACGAGATCAAGAGGGCGTTCCAGACCGGAGGTCTGGATGCCCTCTTGGACAGGGCTCCTATCCCGGGGTCAACGCCTCACAAGATCCCCTCTGAACTGGAGAGCGAGATCGTAGATATCTCCACCGAGCACCCCGCCTGGGGGCAGCTGAGGATCTCCGACGAGATGGCACTGCGCGAGAAAGTCGTTTCGGCAACCACGGTGAGAAACGTCTGGATACGCAACAAACTCGAGACCCGCTACAAGAGGATGCTGGCACTCGAGGAGAAGAGCTCGGCCAAGGGCTTCAAGCTCTCTGAGGAGCAGATACGCTTGCTCGAGAAGCACAACCCCGAGTTCGCGGAAAGGCATGTGGAGACGCTCTATCCGGGCTATCTCCTGTGCCAGGACACGTTCTACGTGGGCACCCTCAAGGGCGTTGGAAGGCTCTACATGCAGGCCGTCGTCGACACCTATTCGTCGTTCGCCTTCGCCAAGCTCTACACATCGAAGATCGCCATCACCGCGGCAGACATGATGAACGACCGGGTGCTTCCTTTCTTCACCGGGGAGGGCATCGCGATCAACGCCGTGCTGACCGACAACGGCAAAGAGTTCAGGGGAAGACATGAGAACCATGCCTATGAGCTGTTCCTGGCCTTGAACGACATCGAGCACCGCTTCACCAAGGTCGGCACTCCCAGAACGAACGGTTTCGTGGAACGGTTCAACCGCACAGTGCTGGACGAGTTCTTCCGGGAGGCCTTCAGAAAGAAGTTCTACGGCTCGGTGGAAGAGTTGCAGAAGGACCTGGACGAGTGGACCGACCACTACAACCGGGAACGGCCACACAGAGGCTATCGCAACCAGGGCCGCAAGCCCTATGAGACGTTCACGATGGGGAAGAAAGAGATCGCCAGGCACACGGAAAAGAAGGAGGTGAAAAAGGCGGCCTAGAGAGGCTAGAATCTACCGGGGGGGACGGATGGCACTGTCCGGTAAGCTGGTGACTTTTACAACTTAAGAAATGAGACTTCTGACAATTCTCAAGAATGCTTTTGAGTCCAAATAGCTGTTCCGGTCGATGCTATCGAGAATTCACCGCCTGGGCAGGGCCTGCGCGAGAGCGCCCGCCTTGAGC
>Ga0209539_1001124_pt1 | contig 14701 bp, 10 predicted proteins | sample BarGraNGADG00312_2_FD_184499 | JGI IMG/M metagenome (GOLD analysis project Ga0209539, IMG submission 184499) | Arctic peat soil microbial communities from Barrow, Alaska - Barrow Graham LP Ref core NGADG0011-312 (SPAdes) (version 2) | ecosystem: Environmental > Terrestrial > Soil > Wetlands >... | reverse complement strand
CCCTTTGGCGTTGTGATTGCCGCTGCGGAGAATGCCGTTGTCAACGGGGTCACCCTTATGACCGACACGGCATTTCAGGACTTCATTATGGATGGAAAACGCATCGTCGGCATCAAGACAAACCGCGGCGATTTCATGTCTCGCTGGGTTGTCAACAGTGCAGGCATGTATTCCGATATGGTGATGCACAAGGCTGGACTGCGGCCGGAGTTTAAGATTACGCCTCGAAAGGGCGAGTATTACGTCTTCGACAAAGCCGAAATCACCATCAATAACGTGCTTTTCCCAGTGCCGTCTGCAACCAGCAAGGGTATTCTGGTTACCACAACTGTGCATGGCAATACCATCATAGGACCGAACGCCCTGGAGATAGATGACAAAGAAGACCGCTCCATCACCCGTGAAGGATTGGATGAAATCTGGCAGGGGGCTATCAACCTGATTCCCTCGCTCAGTCTGCGATATTCGATAGCCGAATTTGCCGGACTCAGGCCGGGAGGAAACGCCCCGTGCGCCAACCCCGACGTCAAGTACAACAAGGATTTCATCATCGAGATTCCCAAAGAGGTCGACGGGTTGGTCAATCTTGGCGGCATCGAGTCGCCGGGACTTAGCTCGTCTCCTGCCATTGCCGTCCGGGTCGTCGACCTGCTCAGGGGCGCCGGTGAGAAGTTGGAGGAGAAGCCGGATTGGAACCCCATACGCAAGGCTCGTCCGCGCTTCCGTGACATGTTGCCGATTGAGCAGAAGTTGCTCATAGAGAACGATCTGAGCTATGGACGCGTCATTTGTCGCTGCGAAAACGTCACCGAGGGCGAAATCGTGGCCGAAATACATGCACCCATACCCGCGCGCACCTACGACGCCATAAAACGGCGCACCTGGCTGGGTACGGGACGCTGTCAGGGTGGTTTTGATACTCCGCGTGTCGTCGAGATTCTTGCCCGCGAACTGGGTGTCTCCCCGCTCGAAATCACCAAGAAGGGTAAGGGATCAGAATTCCTTGTCCGGCCGACCAAGGATAAGGAGGTAGAATAATGTTGAAGAAAAAGTACGACGTTATTGTCATAGGTGCCGGCCCCGCCGGTCTGGCTGCAGCCATAGAAGCCAAGAAGACGGGTGCGCAGGATGTGCTCGTCATCGAGCGGGCACAGGAGTTGGGTGGGATTTTACAGCAGTGTATTCATAATGGATTTGGCCTCCAGACATTCAAGAAGGACCTGACAGGTCCTACCTATGCGCAGCGTTTTATCGATGAGCTTGCAGAGCTTCACGTTGATACGTTGCTGGATGCGATGGCACTCAATGTGACCAGCGAAAGGCATGTGTATGTGACGAGTCAGTCGTCCGGTTTTGTCGAACTGGACACGAGGGCTCTGGTGCTGGCTATGGGCTGCCGTGAACGAACACGGGCACAGATTGCTTTGCCGGGAACAAGGCCGGCGGGCGTGTATACTGCGGGAACGGCCCAGCGCTTTGTTAATATCGAAGGCTTCATGCCTGGCAAGCGCTTCGTGATTCTGGGCTCGGGCGACATCGGCATGATCATGGCACGCAGGCTTACCTTTGAAGGTGCCAAGGTAGAACGAGTGCTGGAAATCATGCCCTTCCTGACCGGCCTGACGCGCAACTATGTGCAGTGCCTTTTGGACTACGATATTCCGTTGCAGTTGCACCATACGGTCAAGCGCATTATCGGCAACGACAGGGTAGAAGCGATAGAATCGGTTCAGATCGATGAACACCGCCAGCCGATGCCGGGCACCGAGGAGACCATTCCCTGTGATACACTGTTGCTTTCGGTGGGTCTCATCCCGGAGAATGAACTTTCGCGCAAAGCGGGTGTTGCACTTGATCCCATCACCGGTGGACCATTTGTCGATGAAGAAATGCAGACCAGTGTACCGGGCATTTTTGCCGCGGGCAACGTGGTACATGTCTACGACTTGGTGGATTGGGTGACTCAAGCCGGGTTGTTATGTGGGCGGAACGCGGCGCAATACGCCATCACTGCGCGCAAACACGACGGCCGACGGGTAAGGATGAAAGCTGGAGAGAATGTTCGTTACGTCATCCCTCATATTTTGGACAAGGAAAGTCTTGCGGAATCGGCTCAACTTTTACAGATGAGAGTGACACTGCCGATCGAGGAACCCGTCTGGGTTGAAGTCATGAATGGTGAAGAACGCGTGACCAGAAAGGCGGAACTCTACGTGCGCCCGGGCGAGATGGTCAATATCGACCTTCCACAGTCTGCCTACGACGCGGTGCAACGCGCGTCCGAGCTGAGCGTGCGAGTCGTCAGGCGATAAGGAGACTGATATGACGCAGGAACAGAGGAAACTTATCTGCATTACATGTCCAAGGGGCTGCGCCTTGGTTGTGACAGTGGAGGGTGAGACTGTCATCAAGACGGAAGGGAACAGTTGCAAGCGCGGTGTCGACTATGCGACGGGAGAGCTGAAGGACCCGAGGCGCATGGTAACGACCACGGTCAGAGTAAAGGGCGGCGTACATCCTCTTGCACCGGTCTACACCGAATCGCCGATTCCCAAGCCACGTATTCTTGATCTACTGGCCGAAATCCGGAAGATTGAGCTTACGGCTCCCGTAAAGTTCGGGGACGTAGTCATTGAAAACGCACTCGGTACCGGTGTCAACGTTCTGGCAAGCAGGAATATTCCGGCAAAAAGCGAGGCATCATAGGAACTGACATGGCAAAAGATCTGCAGAAGGATAAAGGAGTCATTGTATCACCAGAAACACCGACGCCCATTGTCGAGCCGAAGCCTGGGCTGAGTCACAAGAGGCAACCACGCTACTGGGTCAGACTCGCAGTATTCCTTGTGCCGCTTATTCTCAGCGAGATCATGTTCTGGCACGTCGGAAGAAGATGGAACCTTGTGATATTTCCAGTAGTCTGGGTAGCCTACTTCTACTTCCAGATGAAGCGGGGCGGGTGGAACGTTTTCAGACCCTGAAGATGTAGCCAGTATCTCAACTGCTTTCCTTTTTCACATTGCCCCGGGCTCAATCCACCCGGGGCATCTCCTTTTCTGGGGTCATGCTCTCCTCGTCGTTCACATGAGAGCGTCCGCAGATGCAAAACCCCCGGCGTAAAGCCGGGGGTTGGCGATTTGCTCTGGAACAGATGCTAGAAACCAGTCGGAATGGTCCAGGCTGGAACTGCCTTCGGATCGGTCGGCGGAACGACGGTGCCGGCGATGATGTCCGCACGAAGGGTGTCAATCTTGGCAATCTGGTCGGCAGACAGGACCTTGGCGACGTTTCCCTGAGCCCAGCCTACGCCACCGTCGGTCAGCGACAGAGTGATGACCTCTGACTTGAAGGTGTCGTCAACAACGGATTTGATGGCCGTCCATGTAGCAAAGTCGACGTGCTTGAGGGCAGACGTCAGCGTGCCCGCAGGATACAGGTTCGGGTTCTTGCCCATGTCGACGTCGCAGCCGATGCCCCACAGACCCTTGTCAGGTCCGCCGGCTTCCTTGAGGGCTTCGAACATACCGTTGCCAGTGGCTCCAGCAGCATGGAACAGAATATCGACCTTCTGAGCGATCATTGTCTGGGCAATAAGCTTGCCGGCGGGCTGGTCACCGAAGCTACCAGCGTAGACGTCGGCCACGTTCTTGCCAGCAGTGCCATAGGCAGTCGGGTTCGTGGTCTTGATGCCGGCGAAGAAACCTGCTTCATAGCGCTGGACAGCGGGAACGGGCATACCACCAATGAAACCGATCTTGTTGTTCTTGGTTGCCATGCCGGCGATGGCGCCGACAAGGTACCCGCACTGCTCTTCCTTGAACAGGTAGTCGACAAGGTTGGGGAGGTTAGGGAGAGGTGCAAATGTTGTGGGGTCGGAAGGGACGGCGTCGATGAGCATGAACTTGACGTCCGGATGATCCTTGGCGACCTGGTATGTGGCGTCGGCGAGCATGAAGCCGACAGCAATGATCATCTTGCAGCTTTCGTCCTCGGCGAGCTTGGTGAGGTTGGGGACGTAGTCCGTCTGTTCCTTGGACTCGAGTACGACGGGGGTGATGCCAGGGATCGGAACGATGTTCTTGTCGGTAAGGTCAGGGGCATTGTCAGCCAGAGACTGTGCATAGTCTGCATCAGACATGTCAGTGTAGCCGCCGCCCTTGATGAAGGACTTCTTGGCAGCCCAGATCTCGAGACCGCGCAAGGCGGAATCGTTGAATGACTGGTCGCCACGGCCACCGACATCGGTGACAAGGCCAATCTTAATCTCGTTGACAACAGGCGTGGTCTTCTTGCAACCGGTGAAGACGGAGGCAGCAAGAGCTAGAATCAGTACAACAGACAGCAGTCTTCTCATTTGTTCTCCTCCATAACAGAATAGCCTAACAGTGAGTATTGTAGCACAAACATGTGATCCATGTTTCGACACCGGCAGTTGTACTGGTCTCGCAACACAAGACCCCCGGCGTGAAGCCGGGGGTTGGTAGTCGATTCTGAAGCAGAGTCTAGTAGCCGGTCGGAGCCTTCCAGGCTGGGACGGTTTTTGGATCTTCGGGAGGAGTGATCTTGCCGTCGATGATGTCCTGACGAAGGGTGTTGATTTTGGCAATCTGGGCGGCGGACAGGACCTTGGCGACGTTGCCCTGGGCCCAGCCCACACCACCATTACGAAGAGACAGGGTGATGACGCCAGGAGTGAAGGTGCCGTCAACGACGGACTTGACGGAAATGTAGGTGGCGAAGTCGACGTGCTTGAGAGCAGAAGTCAGCGTGCCAGCAGGGTACAGGTTCGGGTTCTTGCCCATGTCGACGTCGACACCGATGCCCCACAGCCCCTTGTCAGGTCCGCCGGCTTCCTTGAGGGCTTCGAACATACCGTTGCCAGTGGCGCCGGCAGCGTGGAACAGGATATCGCACTTCTGAGCGATCATTGTCTGGGCAATAAGCTTGCCGGCGGGCTGGTCACCGAAGCTACCAGCGTAGACGTTGGCCACGTTCTTGCCATCGGTGCCATACGCGGTCTTGTTGGTTGTCTTGATGCCGGCGAAGAAGCCTGCTTCATAACGTTGAACCGGTGGAACGGGCATACCACCGATGTAGCCGATCTTGTTGGCCTTCGTCGCATAGCCGGCGATAGCGCCGACAAGGAACCCGCACTGCTCTTCCTTGAACAGGAAGCAGACAAGGTTGGGCAGGGTGGGGAGAGGTGCAAACGTCGTGGGGTCGGACGGAACGGAATCGATCAACATGAACTTGGTCTGCGGATGTTCCTTGGCGACCTGGTACGTCGCGTCGGAAAGCATGAACCCAACAGCGACGATCAGCTTGCAGCCCTCATCCTCGGCGAGCTTGGTGAGGTTGGGGATGTAGTCCGTCTGTTCCCTGGACTCAAGGACAATCGGAAGAACATTCGTGAGTGGAGCAATGTTCCGGTCGCTGAGGTCCGGGGCGTTGTCGGCCAGGGACTGCTTGTACGCAGCATCAGTCATGGCAGAGTATCCGCCGCCCTTGACGAAGGCCTTTTTGGCAGCCCAGATCTCGAGGCCGCGCAAGGCGGAGTCGTTGAATGACTGGTCGCCACGGCCACCGACGTCGGTGACAAGGCCAATCTTGATAGTGCTCGTGACAGGAGCCTTAGAATTGACGGTGACCGTGCGGGCGGTTGCATTCCAGGCGACGTTCAATCCGGACTTCTCAGAAACGAAGCGAATCGGAATGAGCGTGCGGCCTGCCTTGGAGATGTAGGCAGTTGCATCCATGAGGAAGCTGTCACCATTGACCTTGACAGCCTTCTGACCAATGATGAACTCGAAGGACGTTGCGCCGAGGAGGACGGCTACCTTCTTGGTGGCGGCGTCATAGTTGACGTCGGCGCCAAAAGCCTCCGACACCAGACGGATCGGCACAAACGTGCGGGAGTTTGTGATCTCCGGGGCCTGATCGCCCGTCTTAGCAGCCCCATTTAACGTGTAATTGACCTTGCCGACCGTCAGAACGAGAGTGGTCGTCGTTGCAGCAGTAGCAGTGGATACACCAGCAGTGAGCCCAGCAATCATTGCCAGGACAAGGACAAGCGAAATAAATCTCTTCACGTTTCCCTCCATAATTGGATGTCGTACACCTTGGGGCACATGTCAACGCTCCACCTATGAGCCTAACCATAATGCATCTTTGGTCAAGACTGGTTTAAAGATACTGGAGGCGGCCCTCCACCTCGGAGCTCACGTTCTGATGGTTGCGCAGGTACTCCTCGACGACGTCCCGGCCGGACGTGGCAAGCAGGCGAGGCTGCTCGAGTTGTGCCAGTTCCTCGTTCGTCAGTTGCAGCCCGACGGTCGAATTCTTATAGTGGTAACCCTGAAGACAGATGGAGTACCGCGAGGAATCGTCGACGGGGATACCGTTCAGGGTCAGCGACACCAGTTCATGTTTCGCCAGGTCGTAGATCGCCTTCACGCCTTTGTTCACCTGGTAGTACTCTCCCTCGCCATTGCGGTTCTCCGGGCGCATGAAGCCGGCAAATGCGTGTTTGAGCTGTACATCGGTCACGGTGAACCGGGTGATGGAGTCGTCGTAAGGGAACAGCGCCAGGTAGTCGCCCAGGGTAACGATGGGCCCCAGCTCCGTCTTGCGGATACTGCCGCTGCCGACAAAGGCGACATCGACCCCCGTTGTTTCCTGGATCGCGTCGGCGAACAGGTTCCCCAGTTCTGTCTCGCGCGTGCGCTCTGGGTGCGTGAGCGTGCGTGTGAACTTCGAAATGATGCTGCCGTACTTTTTGTCGACGATGTCCTTGAACCCGTCGATGAACGCGGTGAGCTTTTCGTCGGGCTGGCAGTGGATGTTGTCGATTGGGACCAGTTTCCAGGTCCAGTCGACGATGCTGTTGGTGTCGTCGTCCACGGTGATGTCGAATCGTCCGACCTGGTCGGTACCGACCCCGGCCTGCGCGATCAAGATGTTCTTGACGATGGCGGGCTGCTCCAGTACCGTGTGGCTATGCCCTCCGATGATCATGTCGACACCCCAGGCCGGATCCAGCAGGCTCGCAAGCTCCTTGTCGGACTCAAAGCCGATGTGGGTCAGCAGGACCGTCAGGTCGATATCATCATTCTTGTAGGCGTTGCAGATTTTCCCGACTTCGGCGGCTGCTTCCTGCAGTGTGATAAACGACGACAATATGTTGTCGGTTTTCAGCATGTCCATGACCTTCTCCGTGATGATCCCGATGAACAGGATGTCGAAGCCGTCGACGTTCTTCACCACATACGGCTGGAACAGGCGCTTGTTGTACTGGGTGATGTAGAGGTTGGCGTTGACGATAGGGAAATTGGCAATCTTCTCCAGGAACAGGAGGTGTGGCAGTCCATAATCGAACTCGTGGTTGCCCAGCGAGGCGACGTCCGGCGACAGGTAGTTCATGATCTCCATTGTGCTGATACCCTTGTACTCGGCGTCGATGATTGACCCCTGCACCATGTCGCCCGCAATGCAGTAAATGACATTCTTCTCTTCGCTCCGGACCTCGTTGATGTATCCGGACAACAGTGACAGGCCGCCGATCAGATGGCCCTCTTCGCCGCGCATCTCTGCGAGGAAATCGCCGTGCATGTCGTTGCTATGCAGGATGGTGAACCGCTTCCTGATACCCATGTTGACCTCCTGTGGAGAATGGCGGTGACAGCCTTTCAGCACATTCTCGGGGAAAGGAGCTCTGTGTCAAGCGCGTGCCAGAGTCTGTTCGGAGTCGTCTCACGAATGGGGCACCGCTCGGCCTGACCATTGCCATGGACGCCTCGTTGCGTAGTATTGACCAAAAGGACTGGAGGAGACTGTGGCGACGATACAGGACTTTGAGCAACTCGACATCAGGACAGGGACGATCATTGCGTGCGAGCCGTTTCCTCAGGCCCGCAAGCCCGCTTACAAGCTGACCATCGACTTTGGGCCCGACCTTGGCGTCAAGCATTCCAGCGCGCAGATCACGGCGCTCTATGCGCCGGAACAGCTTGTTGGGCGGCAGGTACTGGGTGTCGTCAACTTCCCCAGCCGTCTCGTGGCGGGGTTCCCGTCGGAAGTGCTGGTTCTCGGTGTCTACACCCCCGAGGGCGTGGTGCTGGTCGGTGCCGATCGTCCGGTACTCGACGGGCTCAGGCTCGGCTGATCCGGAGGTATTGCGCCTCAGCGCGCGGCACATATCATGAGAGAGAACCTCAACCAGGAGGCAACCATGGACGAAGACAGAAAGACGTTCTATATCGGTACCGAGGTGGACCCATCGACGGGTCAGGCTGGAGCCCCCGTCCTGTATCCGAGCAGGGACCTGACGACGCACGGCGTCATCGTCGGCATGACCGGGTCCGGCAAGACGGGTCTATCCATCGACCTCATCGAAGAAGCCCTGATGGACGGCGTTCCTGTCATCGCAATCGACCCCAAAGGAGACCTCGGCAACCTCCTCCTGACATTTCCGGGCCTGAGTGCCGCGGAATTCCAGCCGTGGGTGGATCCGGCTGAAGCTGAGCGAAAAGAACTGACGGTGGAGCAGGCGGCTCTCGAAACGGCAACGACGTGGCAGAAGGGTCTGGCTTCGTCAGGGATTGCGCCGGAACGGATCGCGCAACTGAAGGCGAAGGCCGATTTTGTCATCTTCACGCCGGGGTCGACTGCGGGTATCCCGGTGTCGGTTCTGCAGAGTTTCCGCAGGCCTGCGGGGGACCTGGGCGACGAGGAGACGCAGGAGAAGGTCAAGGGTGTCACCTCCGCCCTCCTTGGTCTCGTGGGCATCGACGCTGACCCAGTTCGCAGCCGTGAGCACATCCTTATCAGCTCCATCATCAACGATACGTGGGGCAAGGGCATGGACCTGACCCTCCCGGACCTCATCGTGCAGCTGCAGAACCCGCCGTTCGAGAAGCTTGGCGTCTTCGAGGTGGACACCTTCTTTCCGCCAAGGGAACGGCTGGAGCTTGCCATGCGCATCAACGGCCTCATTGCTTCCCCCTCGTTCCAGTCCTGGTTGAACGGCGCTCCTCTGGATGTCGAGAGGTTCCTTCACACACCGGACGGCAGGCCGCGTTGCAGCATTTTTTCCATTGCACATTTGTCTGACGTGGAGCGCATGTTCTTCGTGACGCTCCTGCTCCAGGAGGTTCTTGCCTGGATGCGTCTCCAGCAGGGGACGGATTCTCTGCGTGCCCTCCTATACTTCGACGAGGTGTTCGGGTACTTCCCACCGTACCCGTTCAACCCACCATCCAAGGTGCCCTTGCTCACCCTGATGAAGCAGGCACGCGCGTTTGGCCTCGGCGTGGTGCTGGCGACCCAGAACCCCGTGGACGTCGACTACAAGGGCCTCAGCAACGCCGGTACCTGGGTCATCGGCAAACTTCAGCAGGACGGCGACCGCGAACGTGTGCTCGGCGGCCTCGAGGGAGCCCTGCAGGAAGGGGGTGGAACGCTTGACAGGACGTGGTTCAGCGGCGTCCTGGGCAGTCTCAAGCCGCGCCAGTTCCTGTTGCACAACGTCCATACCGCCAGGCATGTCGTCATGCAGTCGCGCTTCGCGATGAGCTATCTGCGTGGACCTCTCACCAAGGGTCAGATTGGACAACTGATGGCGTCACGGAAGATCGAGTTCGAGCATGTTACACTTGAGGCACTGCCGACGTCGGGACCGTCGCGATATCTGCCTGCCTTCCCTGACGGCGTCCCGGTCCAGTTCGCTCCCGTCCCGGCGGGGACCACGCTCGACCCATTCGTGTTCGGCGAAGCGGACGTGGCGTACGAGGACAAGACGACCGGAGCATTCGTGCAGGAGCATCTGCTGCTTTCCGTCCCGGTCTCGCAATGGCCCGCCGTCGACTGGACAACCGCGGAGCAGCTGCCCGAGGGCATGACGTGGTTGGACAAGGTTCCCGAGGGCGTATTGTTCGAAGAGGTTCCTGCGGACCTGCAGAAGCCGGCGTCCTGGAAGACCCTCACGGTGCGGCTCAAAGACGTACTGAAGGTACGGCCCCTGACCCTGCTGACGAGCAAGCCGTACAAGGTTGCTCAGCAGGACGGCGAAACGGAAGGCCAGTTCATGGCGCGGCTTGGCGTCCTGTCCGCGCCCGACATCACCGGAGCCGTCAACAAGGTACGGGAGAAGCTGGAGGAGAAACAGCACAAGCTGCAGGACGATCTGACCGAGGCGCAGCAGCGGCTCAACATCGCGCAGATGGAGGCGCGCAACCGCAGCTCGGCGGCGACCATGCAGACGGCGGAAGCGTTCCTGGGTCTGCTGGTGGGGCGCAAGCGCAGCTTCACGGCGGGCGCCCGGACGCGGGGAACAGCCCAGACGTTACAGGAGAAAGCCAGGGACCTCCAGCAGAAGGTGAACGACCTTCAGCAGCAGGTGGCAGTGCTGGCAGTTCAGACGCAGGCGACCGTGATGGCAGAAGAACAGGCTGCCCGGGCGAAGTACCTGGCAGTGGAAGCCAAACTGCTCCGTCCGAAGGTAAGCAACATCGTCGTCAAACGGGTTGGTGTCGTCTTCCGCTAGACGCTATAACGTTTCCACTACTGAATCTGCCCGGCCCCATGCTTGATGGGGCCGGGCAGAGGCTTTACGGGGAGACCTGTGACAACTCAGGACGGCTGGTCTGCCAGTGCGTCGGCGACCGCGGTGATGAGGTCCTCCATGTGATATGGCTTCTGTACGTAGCCGACCATGCCTGCATCAAGGGTGTCCTGCGCATGCCCATCCAGACCGTAGCCTGTGGACAGGATGGCGCGCACGTCAGGGTCGATAGCCTTGAGGGCTTTGAAGCATTCCTGGCCATCCTTGCCGGGCATGACCATGTCGATGATGACAAGGTCGGCTTCGTGGGGATGTGCGCGGTACCAGGTGACCGCCTCCGTGGTATCGGCAGCGGTGACGACGTCGTACCCTGACCGCTGCAGCATCTCGTGCGTTAGCTTGCGGACGACTTCTTCGTCGTCGACGACCAGGATGCGCCCGTGTCCCTTGCGTGGAAGATCGGCAGGGTGCGCAGTCGCGGGGACGACGTCCGTCGCTGGGACGTACACGGTAAACGTGGTCCCCTTGCCGATATCGCTCTCGACATCGATGAATCCCTGGTGTGCCTTTACGATCCCATACACCATAGCCAGTCCCATGCCGGTCCCCTTGTCTAAGGCCTTGGTCGTGAAGAAGGGCTCGAAGATGCGGCGGAGGTTCTTCTTTTCGATACCGACGCCGGTGTCAGAGACTGATAGCGCGACAAACACGCCTGGCTCGGCTCCGGGGTGTGCCATGACCTGTTCGGCATCGAGCGCCTGGCGCCATGTCCGAAACGTCAGGTTTCCGCCCTGCGGCATCGCGTCGCGCCCGTTGATGGCCAGGTTGAGGACGATCTGCTGGAGTTGTCCGGGGTCTCCCAGGACGGTTGCCTGGTCCGTATCGAAGTGTTCGGTCACACTGATGTTCTTGTTGACCGTTCGAGTGAGAAGCGACACAACCTCGAGGATTGTGCTGTTGAGGTCGACGGTGGTGTTCTGACGCTTGCCCCGCCTTGCGAAGCTCAGCAACTGTTTGGTGAGCTCGGCCGCTCGCTCGGCCGCCTGCTGGATGACGTGCAATCCCTCCTGCATGGTACTGCCCGGAGCGGCGTCCGGCTCCAGCATATTGGCATATCCCAGGATGCCCGTCAGGATGTTGTTGAAATCGTGGGCGACGCCACCGGCCAGGAGTCCGATACCCTCCAGCTTCTGGGACTGGCGCAACTGCTCCTCGAGAGCAGCCTCCTGTGTGATGTCGCGCCCAACGTAGGTATAGTTTGCAACCTCGTCGCCGGGGCCCCGGACGGGACTGACCGTCAGGTCGAGTTCCACCAGGCTGCCATCCTTGCGAACACTGGAGATTTTCTTTTTCCAGCTGTCGTAGGTGGTCAGGTGCTCTTCTGCGCGTCGTTCGAGAGGGAGTGCAACCTCGTCGCCCAGAAGTCCCCGGATGTTGCGCCCTCTGCTTTCCGCGTCCGGGAACCCGGTTGCGTGCTCGAATGCAGGGTTGATATAGGTGACGACGCCATCGGGATCGGTGATGGCGATGGCCTCGGCGGCCTGCTCGATGGCGGTGGCGAGGCGAAGCGCACTGGCCTCGGCCCGTTCGCGCCGGACATCATTGATCCCAAGGAAGACAATACCCAGGACCAGCAGTAGCATGACCACGGTGGTGAAAACGACAAGCCGACGGTTGGTGTCGAGAATGGTGACGGGGCGGTTGATCACGGTTGCGCCCACAGGAAGGCTGGACACGGGAATACCGAATGCCTGCAGTTTGCGCCAGTCGAACGCCACGAGCGTCGACAGCTGCGTCACCACTGGAATTGAGCTGGCTGGTTCACCGGCCAGGATGCGGGTGGCGAGTCCTCCCGCCTGTATACCCTCCAGCTGAGCGCTGGTGAGCACGCCGCCAACAATGCCTTGACCCAGGCAATGTTCATACATGCCGTAGATGGGAAGGCTGGTGTGCCGGGCAAGCTCCGCAGTAAATTCCGGCATGTCTATGAAGACCCCGTCGCGATCGCGAATGAACGGGGCAGCCAGGATGATGGTATTGTCAGGGAGTGCCGCCACAGCGTCCATGAGCTCTGTGACTGTCGCATCAGGGGAAAACGTAAACGTAGCACGGTCCTTGAACTCCGGGACGACGCTCTGGATGGTTTGGCGAACAGCAAGGCCTGCCTCAGTGAAGTCCGTAATGACGTAGACGTTGTTGGCGTGTACATGCAGCCTGAGCGCCAGCGTGAGTGTCCCGGCGGGGTCGATCTCCTCGGCCACGCCCGTGACATCCTTCGCTCCCCTGAGCAGAGACGTCTGATAGTCGTTGATGCCGCAGAACACAATAGGTACGCCGGCAAAAAGGCTGCTGCGGTAGTCCAGTGCAAAGTCCAGCGCTGGGTTGTCAGTGACAACCAGGACGTCGGGCTTGCCGGCACCGTAACGCGTCTGCAACAACTTCTCGACCTGATCGAGGTTCTGCTGCGAGGGGAATCTGCGCCAGTCGAGATACTCCACGGAGAGCTGGATGGACGACGAGTCACCGAGGACACTGCGGATCCCTGCGACCTCACCGTCCGTCCATGAGTAGCCCTGCTGGTAAGAGTTGAGGATGAGGACGCTGCTGGAAGGCGCTGCAGCAACTGTGGCAGGAAGCCCAAGCATTACTGCGAGGGCCGCGGTCAGGACGAGCAATATGACGAGACGGGATGCCTTCACGTGTATTCCTCCGAGCCACGATCGCCAAGGAATGGACGGCGACACACGACTATTGTGAGGCTTAGGCTCTGCTATTCAAGAGGAGCGCTGTGTGGCGAGGGAGGCGAGGACAGACGTCAGTTCAGCAAAGCTGTACGGTTTGGCCAGGACGCCGTCGAAATGATACTCGCGGTAGTGAGCCATGACGGGATCGGTGGCGTATCCGCTCGAGGCAATCAGCTGTGCCGACGTGCGGTTCTCACGAAACAGCGCCGCAGCTTCCTGCCCACCCATGCCGCCGGGGATCGTCAGGTCCATGAGGATGACACTGAACGGCCGCCCGGCCGCACTGGCCTCGGCATCCGCACGAAGTGCGCTGGCCCCATCAGGGACAGCTTCCGCCTTATATCCGAGTTTCTTCAGCATCGCGACCGCTACCTGTCGCACCGCGGGTTCGTCGTCCATGACCAGAACGCGGCCATGTCCGCTGAACCGGGGCGCTGTCTCACGCGACTGAGGAGCTGAACTGGCAGGGGCAGCCGGCAGGAAGATAGAGAAGGTGGTGCCGGCACCTGGTGTCGAGGCAACACCGATGTATCCGTCATGCTTGCGGGCGATAGCATAGGACGTCGCCAGGCCGAGACCGCTGCCGCGACGCTTCGTACTGAAGAAGGGATCGAAGATCTTGCGAAGGTCCGTTTCGGCGATCCCTACGCCGGTGTCACTGAGGTCGATGCGGACATAGTCGCCTGGAGCCAGGTCCGGGTACGCGCCGTCGTCTACGGTGATGTTGCGTGCAACGACGGAAATCGTCCCTCCGGCAGGCATCGCCTCGTCAGCGTTGATGACGATGTTGGAGAAGACCTGAGAGAGTTGCCCCTTGTCGACGCTTGCCCACCACAGGTCCGTGGGCAGGTCGAAACAAGCTGAAACGTCAGAACCGCGCAAGGCGAAGCTGACAGCTTCCCGCAGGATATGGGCAAGGTCCTGAACGGAACGAATGGGAGCCCCTCCCTTCGCGAACGTCAGCAGCTGCTGCGTAAGGCCGCGGGCCTGGAGGACCTCCCGCTCGGCTTCCTCGAGGAGTTCGCGGGAGTGATCCGGATCATCGTCGATACGTGCGAGATTGATGTTGCCGATGATACCGGTCATCATGTTGTTGAAGTCATGGGCGATGCCACCTGCAAGGACGCCCAGCGATTCCAGTTTGTCCATCCTCTGGAGTTCGTTTTCGAGACGTAGCCGTTCGGTGATATCGCGGACGATGGAGAGCATCACCGACTGGCCTCCGAGCATGAACAGGCTCGCGCTGACTTCTACGGGCATGTGATGACCGTCGCGGGCTTTCAACTCAGCAGTGAAGCTTGTCTTTCCGTGCTCCCTCAGCTGGCGCACTATGCCCTCGGACAGCTCAGGCGTTGTGTTGACGGAGACGTCGGTGACGGTCATGTGCCGCAATTCCTCG
>Ga0209539_1001123_pt1 | contig 14707 bp, 13 predicted proteins | sample BarGraNGADG00312_2_FD_184499 | JGI IMG/M metagenome (GOLD analysis project Ga0209539, IMG submission 184499) | Arctic peat soil microbial communities from Barrow, Alaska - Barrow Graham LP Ref core NGADG0011-312 (SPAdes) (version 2) | ecosystem: Environmental > Terrestrial > Soil > Wetlands >... | reverse complement strand
GCGCACGACTACCGTGTGGCCCGAAGGACTCCCCGCCGACAGATCCGTAATCAGCGACCAGAACGCGCATCTCAATCAGCAGTCGAGGCGCCCCGCAGGACCGGGCGGCCAATCCACCGGAGCCATCGAGGGCAATCAAGGCTCAGCCACACCCAGCCCCACCGGGCCACCCAACAACTTACGGATCCAGGCTGAACCTCAACTACGTCGGAGACGAGAACCTGCTGAGCCACCCGTATGCCTTCCCCGCCAACGGAGTCCTCACCGGCCTGCCACCCACGTTGGGTCATCACCGCGGACCTGGACGACCTGCGTCCGTCGGGTGAGGCATACGCCGCCGCCCTGGCCCTGGCCGGCGTCGATGTCATGTCGATCCGGGAAGTGGGTGTCACCCACGGGCACCTCAACGAGACCAGCTCACCTGGCGCCCGACTCACGGTCGAGCGGATGATCGCCTGGCTGGAGCACGCGGCCCTGGTGGGTGAGGTCCACCCGGCGACGCTCGGCGCACTCGCTGCCAGCGACGGCCCGACCGCCATCCCTGTGAGCACCCGCCCGGATGAGGTCGCCCGGTGAGGCAGCAGGGTCTCGACACGGTCGGCGCTGCGACCCCGTCGCTCACCTTCGTTGCGCGGCTCATCGTCGACTGCGCGCCCGATCTGGAGGTCGGCGAGACTCCCGTGGGTCTTCGCCGCGTCGTGCCCATCGTCGGCGGCACCGTGGCCGGTCCCCTCCTGCGCGGCACAGTCCTCGGGACTGGGGCCGACTGGAACGTCATCCGCCCAGACGGCGTGTGCGTCGTCAGTGCCCACTACCTGGTGCAGACTCACGACGGCGCGCTGATCGACGTGCTCAACGAAGGCGTCGTCCATGCGGGGCCCCCGGCGACGGGGATGACCACGCCGCGATTCGAAGCACCAGAGGGTCCGTACGCCTGGCTCAACCGCGCCGTCTTCGTCGGCACGCTGAGACCCCATGGCGAGCTGGCCGTGCGCTTGGACTTCTTCCGGGTCGAGCAATCCGCCGTGTGACGCCCGGCGCACCGAACCAATGCGGTCGCGGCTAGCTCACGCGGTGAAGTGGTGCGTCCCTCCCTCGACACGTTCCACGCGGCCGTCCGGGAGCACGACCTCCGTCGGGACGCCCTCGGGGACGGTCACGTCGAGCTCGAATCCGACCGCACTCCGCCGCCAGTGCACCTCGATCCGACCGACACGTGCCTCGTAGGCGGCCGTGACGTGGTCGATCCCCGGACCCGGGACTGGCTGGATGCGAATGGCACGGTAGCCAGGGGCGGCCGGACGGATGCCCGCGACGACCTGGTAGATCCAGTCGGCCACGGCACCCAGTGCGTAGTGGTTGAAGCTGGTCATCTCGCCGGCGTTGATCGTGCCGTCGGGGAGCATGGAGTCCCAGCGCTCCCAGATGGTGGTGGCGCCCATCGTGACGGGGTACAACCAGGAGGGGCACTCCTTCTCCAGGAGCAGCCGGTAGGCGTCCTCGATGTGCCCTGTCTCGGACAGTGCCCAGGTGACGAACGGTGTGCCGGCGAACCCCGTGGTCACCCGGTACCCGCTCGCGCGGACGATCTCGGCCAACCGGGCAGCGGCACTCGCCTGCTCGGGCTCGTCGAGCAGGCCGAAGGTGATCGCCAGGGCGTACACGGTTGCACAGTCGGAGAGGACTCGACCACCGTCGACGTAGTGCGCGTTGAACGCCGCACGAGTCCGGGCGGCGAGCGCCCCCCACCGGGCGGCGTCGTCAGCGCGGCCGAGAACCGTGGCCGCCTCCGCCGCGAACGACGCGCTGCGGAACAGGCACGCGGTGGCAACGACGCCCTTGTCGGCCTTCGCGTCCGCCGGCGCGTCCGGCGCGGCGTCGGGGTCGAGCCAGTCACCGAACTGGAAACCGGTGTCCCACAGCCCGGTCGTCGACAGCACCGCCTCGACGGACTCCAGATGCATGACCATCCCGGGGTAGTGCGCGCGGAGCCGGTCGGTGTCGCCGAATGCGTGCCACAGCGCCTGCGGGACCCACACGGCCGCATCGCCCCAGATCGCCGTCGGACTACCGCCGAAGTCTCCGTCGAGCTTGGACAGGTCACCGAGCTTCAGCGCGTCAGGGACGACGAACGGGACGATGCCACCGGGCGCGTGCTTAGTCTCCTCGGCGAGGTCGAGGAGCCACTTGTGCAGGAAGTCCGCGGTGTCGAACTGGAACGATGCGGACGCCGCGTAGGCAGCGATGTCGCCTGTCCAGCCGAGGCGCTCGTCCCGCTGTGGGCAGTCGGTGGGCACGTCGAGGAAGTTGCCCTTCTGGCCCCACACCGAGTTGTGGACCAGCTGGTCGACGAGCGGCTCCGAGCAGCTGAACTCGCTCGTGCGCCGCATCGCGGAGTGGACGACAACCGCTTCGAGGTCGTCGGCGGTCAGCGCGCCCGGCCAGCCGGTCACCTCGGCGTAGCGGAACCCGTGGAACGTGAAGGTCGGTTCGAAGGTGTCGGTGCCGCCAGAGAGCACGAACGAGTCGGTGGCGCGCGCCTCCCGCAGCGGTCGGGTCGCGAGCTCGCCGTCTTCGAGGACCTCGGCATGCCGGACCACCACCTCGGACCCTGCCTGCCCACTCACCGTCAGGCGGAGCCAGCCGACGAGGTTCTGCCCGAAGTCGATGAGGGTGCGACCCGCGGGTGACGTCCAGATCTGCTGCGGGCGCACGACCTCCTGCCGTGTGATCAGCGGACCGGCCTGGGCGACAAGGGCGGAGCGGTCGAGCGGGAGTTCGCGAACCGCCAGCGCCTGGCCACCCACGCGAAGCCGAGCGTCGATGCGCTGTCCGCCGTAGAGCGAGTTCTCCGTGGTCGCCGAGGTACGGGCAATCCAGCTCGGCGACGTCGCGACGGTCTGGGCGGTGCCGTCGTCGAAGGTCACCTCCAGTGCTGCGCAGAAGCCGATGTTCTCGCCGTAGTTGGCGTTCGCACCGGCGAAGCCGAGGTCGCCCCGGTACCAGCCGTTCCCCAGGTCGGCGTCGATCGTGAGCTCACGCGGCCCGTCCGCCACGAGGTCCGTGACGTCGAACTCCTGGTACTGGAGCCGCCACTCGTACGCGGTCCAGCCCGGGTTGAGCACCGAGGTGGTGACGGGATGGCCATTGATACTCGCCTCGTACACGCCGTGCGCCGTCGCAACGAGCCTGGCCGACCGAACGGTCGACGGCTCACGCTCGAGCGCCACGGTGGTGCCGAGCACCACCGCCGCGGCACGGCTCGCATCGGCGGAGATCATGGCCGCGCCGCCGAGGATGTCGGCAGCGCTCCTGCGGGGGGTGGCAGCTGGGTGGTGAGACAACAATGGCTCCTTCATAAGATCGGCTCGCGTGCGGCGACTCCCGTCACTCACGACCCAATGGCAACAGACCTCTTGAATCGGTTCATAGTACTCTTTTGCGAGGCCGCTTGATCCGCCCTGTCGTTCCGCCACTCTCATCCGGGGTGTACCGGCGCGTGGTCGGCTTCCCCTTCCACACTTCTTGGCATGACTCCATTCTCGTTTCCAAGGTCAGAGCCTCCGGGCAACCCGGGGCGATTCACCCTGGCGTCCTTGGAGCCCGCACGCGAGCCGTGGCGGCGTGTCGACGACCGTGAGTTCGGACCGCTCACCAGAGCAGGATCCCGGCGCAGGTGCCGGGATCCTGCTGGTTGGAGTGGTATGCCTACAGGAGGCATCCGGGCAAGGGGAGCCCTGCGCGGACGAGTTCTGCGCGTACCTCGCGCCGCGTTGCCTCGATCTCCGCCGGCGTCGATCGCCGGGTGCCGGCCCGCCATGTGGACGAGCACGGGCAGTCCGGCTCCTGGCACAGCATCACGCCCGAGGGCGGTGCCTGGATCACGAGCGCGAGCACGTGCTCGTCGTGTGAATGCCCGCACCGGCACGTCGAGCCGGCGGTCACGGGCTGGGATTCGCATGTGTTGGTCATGGTGGGGACCGTCGCCGCCTGCCCGACTGCCGCAAGGGCGATCGCGTCGCGCTTCTGACGCATGGTCTTGGATCGACAGCGGGCGCCGGTTGCCCCGGTCCTCTTCGCGGCAACGTGCGGCGCGCCGACTGCAGCGCACCGCAGGCGGCGGACTGCGTCGGTGGCTCGAGGCCTCAACGTCCGCAGGCGTGCAGCTATTGCGCGGATCGGCGAGCCGAGCACGGTGCGCGCCGTGACAACGACAGATGACGACAGGCAGCAATCGTTGACGGATCTGGCATCCGCGGTTGAGGGGGCGACTGACGCGGTGACGCGCTTGGCGGCCGTGCGGGAGTTGAGCACCCGGGTGGCCGTCATCGCGGAGGAGGCAGTGCGGTCGGCTCGCTCGTCTGGGGTGCCGTGGCGGGTGATTGGCGAGTGTCTGGGTGTCACCAAGCAAGCGGTCGCCAAGCGGTTCGCCGGCGCCGGTTCACCGCACCCCACGGCCGGGCGCGGTGAACCGGTTGGGACATCCCCGGGCGGGCGTGCCGACAATCCCGTTCGCGTAGACGAGGCGCCGGGTGCCGCCCCGGACGTTGGTCGTCGCAGCCGAGTCGGGTGGGAGGTGAGGACACCCGCGGGCCGAGTACTCCTTCGGGTTGAGCGGGGCCGATGACATTCCGGGGGCGCCGCCGCTCGCACGTTCGCGAGCCCGTACTTCTCGCAGAGGTACCGGATCAAGGCCGCCTCGATGAACAGTCTCTGATCCTCGCTCATCGGGCGCCGGGTTGTTCGGCGGGAGATCTGCACCGCCTCCTGGCAGGAGTACCTCGTCGAGAATCGCGCGTTGCTGTCGGTGACCTGCCGTGCCATGAGAGCGACGAGCGCTGCTGAACGTCCGGTGATGTCCACCGGTGGCATCAAGATGAGTTCTGCGGCCCTTGTCATGGTGTGCACGGTCCGTGGCGATCGTGCTCGCGCAATGCCCGCACCGGTCGCCTCAGCCACCGGAGCGGTGTGTCTCGCACCGGCCTCCACTGAAGTCGTCACGAGACATCTCGATCTGGTTCGGGTGTGGCGTCATCCGCGAGTCTGACGCGCGATCACCTGGTGCTGGTCTGTCAAGGGCCATTGAGTTCTGCCCAGAGGCGGTCGTGAAACCTGCCCGGTGACGGTCACGAAAAGTGCCCGGTGATGGTCATGGGATCTGCCCAGTGCTGACCATCTTCGGCCGGGGTGCTCAGCTCAACGGACTCACCCCTTGGCCTGCGAGGGCTTGGGCCTGGCGCACGGACTCGCCGCTGGTCTGGCAGACGTGGGCGTGGTGCAGGAGCCGGTCGACGGTCGCGGTGGCGAGGGTCTTGGGCATGAGCTCGTCAAAGGCAGCCGGGTGCAGGTTGGAGGAGATCGCGACGGATCGTTTCTCGTAGGCGGCGTCGACGAGCCGGTAGAGGCCCTCGGCGGCGTCCTGAGAAACCGGGAGCAGCCCGATGTCATCCACGACGACGAGGTCGGCGCGCAGGACCCGGGCGATGGCTTTGGTCACGGAGTCGTCCGCGCGGTGGCGGCGCAGCAGCGTGCCGAGGTCTTCGAGGGTGAACCAGGCCACGCGTAGTCCTTGCTCGACGGCGTGCTGGCCGAGGGCCTCGAGCAGGAACGTCTTGCCCGTCCCGGATGGTCCGCAGAGAACGAGGTTCTCGCGGCGGTGCACCCATTCCAGGGTGCGTAGCGCTTGCTGGGTCGGGGCTGGGATCGAGGACGCGCCGGGGTTCCAGGCGTCGAACGTCTTGCCGGTCGGGAACCCCGCGCCGGCCCGCCGGGTCGCCAGCGCGGAGCGTTCGCGCCCGGCGGCTTCCTCGGTGAGCAGGGCGCGGAGCACCTCGACCGGTTCCCACCGTTGGGCTTTGGCGGTGGCGATCACGTCCGGGGCGTGGCGGCGGATGTGCGGCAACCGCAGCCGGTGCAGGAGCGCTTGGACGTCCTCGGGCATCGCCGGCGCGGACGGGACCCCGGCGACCGGCACGGACGCGTCTCGCGCCCGGGTCGGGGCCGTCACGGTGCGACCTCAAACAGGTCGGGCTCGGTGAACGGACCGAACGCCGAGGAGCCCAGTGCGGCCCACCCGCTGGTGCCCTGGGTCAGGGAGTGGTCCTCGCCGGCCTGGCTGACCGGTCCGGCCGCGGTGGTGGTCGCGTGGTGGTCCAGGATCGAGGCGAGGTCCGCCTCGGCGAACCTGGCATGGACCGCCGCATGACCCAGCGCCCAGTCGACCTCCGCCCGGGAGAACAGCTTCGCGAGCTCGACGGCCTGGGCCATCTTCACGCGCATCTTCGTGGTGCCCGTCGCGGCGGCCTCGGCCAACCACACCCTCGCGCCGTCACCGAGGGACAAGAACGCGGCCTCGGACACGGTCCGGGCCAGCGGGACCCGACCGAGTGCTCCCGCAGGTGGGGGCGGGAAATGGGCGTCGATCATCTGCGGGCTGCCCGGGGTCGCGCGGGCGTGGCGGGCGACCTCGAGCGGGCCGGCGGGCCCGACGTGGACGATGACCACCTGCTCGTCGGCGCCCCGGCCGTGCACCCGCACCCACACCGTCGCCCCGAGCAGCTCGTGCGGGACGGAGTACTGCCCGGAGTCGAACGTGACCATCGGCATCTTCGCTGGGACCGTGCGCGTGACCCCGAACGCGACCGTGTGCGGGTCGGCCGGGACCGGGTGCAACCGGGCTCGTTCCTCGGCGAGCATGACGTCCGGGGCGCGCCGGGTGACCCGGTGGACCCGGGCGTTGACCTGCGCGCAGAACACCTCGCACGCCACCTCCAGGTCCGCGAACGATGCGTACTCGCCCAGCAGGTTGGTGTCCTTGGGGACCAGGTCTGCCTTGGCGACCTTCACCGACGACTCGCTGCCGCCCTTGGACGCCGGGTCCACCGGCTGGCACGTGTAGACGGTCACGCCATAGTGGCGGGCGAAGGCGACCATCGCCGGGTTGCGCACCGCCATCCCGGCGACGTGCTCGACGGTGACCGTCTTCTCGTTATCCGTCAGGACATACGTCGGCGCCCCACCGATGCGCCGCATCGTGACGTCCAGGGCGGCCATCACCGACGGCGACGTCTTGTCCCTGATCGCCAGCACCACCCGGAACCTCGACCACGCCAACCACGCCACGAACAACGTCGTGCGGGCTCCGTCGATCATCGGCCCGTCGCCGAAGTCGTACTGGATCCACATCCCGGGCTCGGTCACCCACGGGCGGTGCACCCGGACCCGCCCGACCCGGTAGTTCGCCTTCACCACCGCCACCGCCCGGCGCGTGGTGCGCTCCGAACCGGTGAAGCCCAACGCGACGAGCTTGTCGTGGGCGACGTCCGCGCGGACCCTGCCCGCGGACCGCTCGACCCACTCCTCGACCTTGGCCAAGTGAGCATCGATCAGCTGCGGGCGCGGAGCGTATCGATCAGACAGACCGCCCGCGTCGCGGGCCGCGACATAGCGGGCCACGGTGTGGTGAGAGACCCCCGCCAGCTCCCCGGCATCACGCAACGACCCGGTCAAGTCGAATGCTTCCAACATGTTCATGATCTCCTCGGCAGACTTCACGGTGTCCCTCCTGGGGGCGAACGGCGCATCAGCACCGCCAACCGCACCCCAGGAGGGGCCTCAGCCGCGGGAAGCGGCGAGGCGAACGACGTCGTGTCGGGCAGATCTCATGACCGCCAGCGGGCAACTTTCATGTCCGCCACCGGGCAGCTATTTGGCCGTCTCCGGGCAGTTTCTCGTGTCCGCTGTCAAATCCACCCAGTTCCGATCAAGGAAGTTCGTCCGCGCTCTGGCCGCCAACGGCCTGGTCGGGTCCATGGGCCGGGTCGGTGCAGCGGGCGACAACGCCGCTATGGAGTCCTACTTCGCCCTGCTGCAGAAGAACGTCTTGAACCACCAACGCTGAGCCACCCGCGAGGACCTGCGCCTGGCGATCGTGACCTGGATCGAACAGACCTACCACCGCCGGCGCCGCCAACGCGGCCTCGGCAACCTCACCCCGATCGAGTACGAGATGATCTACAACACGACCGCTCACGCGGCCTGAGAAACACTCACCAAGAGTGTCAACCAGATCGACAGCAGACCCCAACCAAGCGATGCAACTCTCTTGCGTCGTCAAGCAGTTGGCTGGTCGAGTCACCCCGGACGAACTCCAACATCAGATCGCGTGGTTGATCACACTCGGTATCGAGCGGATGTTCCGCGAGGGCGCCAAGTATTGCGAGCCACTGCTCCCGGTGTTCGTTGAGCGGGAGCCTCTTAGCGTCTTTGTCCCAGGAAAAGACATGCGCGGCACTGATTTGAGACCCAAGGAGGGCGATTTCGGCCATGGCATCGCGAGTGGCGATGCCCGGACGCGGCTGCCAGTAGGTCTGCACCGGCATTTCGTCGGTCATTCTCAGGGCTGCGATCTCGTCAAGGAGAACACTCGTCGATTCTGCGGTGTCCGTCAGCGTGTTGCGGTGAAACTCGAGGTGAAGCCCGATCCCGGCCGGGGCGGCAGCATCGGCCGCGCACGCGACCCGCTCGACGATCCTCTGGCGGTCCACGACACTGGCCACTTCTGAGCCCTCGCTCCCCGCCCAGACTCGGACTCTACTGGCTCCCAATATCTGCGCTGCCCCCAGCGTTGGTGCAAAATCGGAACCGTCACCGCGCCAATACGAGCCGTATCCCTCGACTCGTACCGACGCCGTCGCACAGGCGACGCGCGCCCGCTCGGCCGCCGCGGTCTCATCCGGAAGAACATGGCTGTCGCCTGCCCAGGTGATGGATTCGAGTCCGGCGCGCACGACGATATCGACGACCTCCTGGATGGCCTTCTGCCGAAACGTCACGGACATGAGGCCACTGTGGAACGCACTCTGACCACTCATCGTTAGGCCCGCATCTCAGCGTCGAGTCGCTCAACGGTATGAAGCATGGACGCTCCCTGGGCCAATCGCGCCATTTCGTCTGCGACCAGTTCCCCCATCCGTGCACATTCAGGGCCGTGCGCGCCCGCGAGGTGCCCGGTGAGAACGACATTGGGCAGTGAATACAGTGCGGAGTCGGCCGCGGGCGGCTCCGGCCACGTGACATCCAGTACCGCGGTGAGGTCAGGTCGCTGCGAAAGAACGTCGATAAGGTCCGGCTCGTGCACGACCGCACCCCGCGCGGTGTTGATGAGAGTCGCACCCTCCTTCATTGTCGTCAGTACCCGCTTGTCAACGAGCCCCATCGTCTCAACTAGCAGGGGGGTGTGAATACTGACGACGTCAGAAGTCGCGAAGACCTCTTCGAAGGTGGCCAGTTCGATTCCGAGCGGATCCGCCATCCCGCGGGTCGCATGCGGATCATATGCGCTCACCCTCAATTCAAAATTCGAAAGATGGCGTGCCACAAGCTGGCCGATCGCGCCGAGCGAGAGCAGACCTACCCGAGACCTATATGCGCCCGCGATGCCTTCCTTGGGCGGATAGACATGAGCCGAGCGAATCTGCCGTGAGATCCGGTGGGCCTGCTTCAACCCCAGCAGGATCTGGGCGAGAGCGAACTCGGCAACCGGTATCGCATTGGCGGCAGCAGCAGAAACAATTGGGATCCCCCGGTCCCAGAACTCCGGCGGTGTCATAGCGCGGATCGATCCCGCGGCGACGAATACGTGTGTGAGCCGAGGGGCATGGTCAAGCAGCTCCGCGTCCAGTACCGGTGCGCCCCAACCCGTGAAGAGCACTTCCACATCTCCCAAGAGGTCCGGTTCGGCTAAGAGACGCTCGGCCGTGATGGCGGGTCCGGCCCAGGTGACCATTGAGCTCAGGCGATCCATGACATGGTCGGGGTAGACGTAGTGCCTGCGGCGTTCTTCCATCACGATCAGACCTATGGGTGTGCTGGTCACGATGTGCCCTCCACGGTCGGAACCCAGATGACGTCTGGTTTATCGCTTGCCCAGTCCACCCGGTGCACACCATCGTGCCATTGAACGACCACCCGGTCGGTCGACGCGGACACCACCGGTGGGTCCGCTTCGTCTGAGGTGGTGAGCCTCGCGAGGGCGACGAATAGCCCGGGCCGCATCGTCCCCGACAGCTCGGGCACGATCGCGAAGTTACCGTATGCCGTGCCCTGCGGTGCCCGGCGCGATGCGGCGCTCGACCATCCCGCGCTGCCAATCAGCTCCGACACGAGCCCGGAACCGATCACCTTCACTCGGGTCGGACCGCATTTCGCGGACTCCCCTGCTGGATGATGTTGGTCAGCCTCGGGCGGCGAATCATTCTGCAGCAAGACATGAAGGCCCACAGGGGTCGTGGCGGCAAGCGCCCAGCCCGACACGCTCACCGCCGTGCCGTGAGGGACTCCCGTGAACCGGTGGACCCTCACCTCCCAGCTCCCGCGGACGATCACGAGGCTCTCGATTCTCGAGGAAGGCAGTACAGGCCCCTTCCCCACTGGTCCCCCGCCGGAGATCGCGGCCGGTACAGGGAACTGAGGAACGTGGTAAGACGCCGCCCAGTCAGCGCCGCCACCCAGGGGGTGGATACGCCGACGGACACTGGGCACATCTCGAATCGTCACGTGGACGTCGTTGTCTGGAACATTTCGCACCGCGGTCTTACCGGTGCGCGTGGAGTAGGCGAACCGAGCGTATTGCGGGTCGGGCTGACCCCCGTCCGCCTCCTCGGGCATCATGTGATCGCTTCCGTGGTTATGCACGCGAGCGATTCCATCGCGGCCTGTTCTCTGAATCAGCCACCCGACGGACGCGATGCTGTGAACAACATCAACATCCTCGTCATCGAGTCGCTCCTCGGTTGCCGTCCAGAGAGGGTGATCAGGCGGCAGAAGGAGGCCCACGAAGCCCTTCGAAGCCCAGTATGGCGAGGCCGGACCCGAATACGGCTGTAGGGAAGCCAGGTGCTCGCCGTGCCATCCCCGTGACAACATGCCACCGCTGACTGCCCCGTGCTCGAGAAAGTACCGAAGGGTCTGGCTCAGAAGTCTCCGTGACTGCCCGGGTCGAAGCGGCGAGCAGCCCGCGACCTCACCAAGCGCAACGGATGCCACGGCGAGGCCAGGATCTCCTGCGCGGCGGTCTTGGTAGCGCTGCTTGCGCTCGCCGTCGGGCAGCCACCGCGCAAGCTCGTCGAGCCCGCAAACAGCGATGGCCGCGGCCGAGCTGTCGCGCTCCTCACCGCTGCCGTCGGCGAACACGAGATCCCAGTACGCGACGTGGTCAGCGGGCAGGTGGTCGAGGAAGTAGTCTGCGCATCGCTCGGCGGCACGCAGGAACGTCTCATCGGAGGTGTAGCGGTAGTTCAGGGTGAAGCCGTAGATCCCCCACGCCTGTCCTCTTGCCCAGCACGAGTGGTCCGCGTGTCCCTGCTGGGTGCCGCCGCGCAGCGGCTCCCCGGTCTCCACGTCCCAGTAGAAGGTGTGGAAGGTCGTGTCATCCGGTCGGATCATGTGGTCGCGCAGCTGGGCCGTGTGGCGGTGCGCAGCCTCGCGGTAGCGCGGGTCGCCCGTCATCTCACTCGCCCAATACAGCAGCGGCATGTTCATCAGGCTGTCGATGATCGTCCGGCCGCGCTGCTCAGGGTTGCTAAGGTCGCCCCACACCTGGATGATCCCTGCCGGCTCCAGGAATCGGGTCATCAGGTGCTCGGCGGCCTCGAGCGCCGCCCGCTTCGCCTGCTCGTTGCCCGTCAGGCGCCACGGCGCGACGCAGGCGAGCGTGTATAGGAAGCCCAGATCATGGGTGTCCAGGTCGATGCCGCGCTCGACCCGCTCGGCGAAACCCTGCACGTGCAGCTCGCCGGCGAGCCGGTACGCCTCGTCGCCCGTGAGCTCGTAGGACAGCCAGAGCATCCCCGGCCAGAAGCTCGTGGTCCACCCGTGGTTGCTGCCCTCTGGACGCTCGTCCCTCGCGGGACGCGGACGGTAGACGTCGGCGAAGGTCGTATCGTCCGGGTACCCAGCACCGAAGATCGCGACGTTCTGCGCGACCGTCCTCAGCGCGGCTTCTAGAGCGGGCGTGAACCCGGGGCGCTCCGTCAGCAGGTCTAGCTCGGTCGGAATCATCGGTTCTTGCTTCTCTCTTTCGAGGCACGGTCAGTTCGAGGCACGCTCACGATGACGTGGGGCGGCGCTCACGCCGGGGCGGGATGGCCGGGTGGGCGTGCGGGGTCAAGCGCGGGGCGCAGCGCGTACCTGCTGTTCGCCCACACGACGTACAGCAGCGGAGCGGCCGCCAGGCCGAGGCCGAGCGCCGGCCTCGCGGCGACCAGCGCGACCAGGAGTCCGAGCACGAGCAGCGACACGACGGTCAGGTACCACCGCCGTACGGCCAGGTAGAGGGCGGCGCCCAGCAAGTCGCGGACCCGCGCGCCGGGCCGTTCCGCAACGGCGACCAGCGCCAGCGTCGCCGTCGCCACGACGAGCACCGCGAGGGTGGCGATGACCGGGATGGCCAAGGCCCCGAGCCGATTCGGCCACACGACCCGGGCGTCGACGCCCAGCACGATCAGCCCGGCGGTCGCCAGCGCGCCGATCGACAGGGCGCGGCGCAACGACGCACGCCACGCCGTCGCGAAGGTCCGCACCACAGCCGTCGAGCCCTCCGCCGAGAACCTGGCGAACACCGCGAACGCGGCGGCCAGTGCCGCCGCGCACGGAGGAGCCACCAGGGCGAGGAGGGGCCAGGACCTGGTCGGGTCCGTCGCGACGAGTCCGACCACGAACGGCAGGCACGCGACCACCAGTAGGAGGTTTGTCATCAGCGCGACGTAGGCCGTGTCGAAGACCTGGTTGTAGGTGTCGTGCGACACCAGCGGGGCCTTCATCCCTTCAACCCGCTGGTCGCGATGCCCTCGACGAAGTAGCGCTGGCCGAGCATGAAGATGATCGCGATGGGCAGCACGGAGAGCACCGATCCCGTCATGATGAGCGCGTACTCGGCGTTGTACTGCCCGACGAACGACTTCAATCCGAGCTGGATCGTCCACAGGTTCGGGCTGCGCAGGTAGATCAGCGGGCCGAGGTAGTCGTTCCACGTCTTGGTGAACGTGAGCAGCGCGAGGCTCGCGAGCGCCGGCACCGACAGCGGGAGCATGATCCGGCGGTAGATGCCGTACTCGCTCAGCCCGTCGATCCGGGCGGCCTCGCTCAGCGCCTCCGGCACCGTCTCGTAGAACTGCTTCATGAGGAAGACGCCGAACGCACCGAACGCCTGCAGGGCCACGATCGACCACAGCGTGTTGACCAGGTGCAGCTTCGACATGAGGATGAACTGCGGGATCATGTACGCCTGCCACGGCACGGCGATCGTGCCGATGTAGGCGAGGAAGAGCACGTCCCGGCCGGGGAACCGCACCTTGGAGAAGCCGTAGGCGGCGAAGCTGCCGGTGAGCAGCTGCAGGAACGTCACGGCGACCGACAGGATCATGGTGTTCTTCAACCACGTCGACATGTCCGACTTCTGCCAGATGTCGACGTAGTTGCTCCACACGAACGTCTTGGGGATCCACTGGATCGGGACGGTGAAGACGTCGTTGTTCGTCTTCAGCGACGACATCACCATCCAGAAGAACGGCAGCAGGACCGCCGCCGCCGCGATCACGAGACCCGCATAGCCGAAGGCTCGGGCGATGCGCTTGCGCGTCGACCGGTTCCCGCCGTGGACGGGCGCGCTCCCGATCTCCGCGATCGGCGTCGTGAGCGTCGAGGAGGCCATCAGTTCTCCCTCCTCTTGTTGATCACGAACTGGACGACGGTGACCGCGATGCAGATGAGGAAGAGCACGATGGCGACGGCGGACGCGTAGCCGAACTTGTTCTCGACGAAGCCCTTTTGGTAGATGTACTGGGAGAGCACCAGGGTCGACTGCCCAGGACCACCGTTGGTCATCACGAGGATCAGGTCGAAGACGTTGAAGCTGCCGATCGTGAGCATGACCGTGATGAAGAAGGTCGTCGGTCGCAGGCACGGGATCGTGACGTTCAGGAACCGCTGCCAGGGATTCGCGCCGTCGACGCGCGCGGCCTCGTACAGCTCCGGCGGGATCGTCTGCAGGCCCGCGAGGAAGAGCAGCATGTAGTAGCCCATCTCGCGCCAGGTGCCGACGATGATCACGGCCGGCATCGCCCAGGTGGAGGAGGTGGTCCACCCTGGCGGGTGGCTGATGCCGATCGAGGTGAGGAACTGGTTGATCGGCCCGAACTCCGGGCTGAACAGCATGTTCCACACGACCGCGATGGCGACGATCGAGGTGACGTACGGGAAGAACGCGGCCGTGCGGAAGAACGCGACGCCGCGCATCTTGCGGTTGAGCAGCAGGGCCAGCGCGAGCGACAGACCCAGGGTCAGCGGGATGTGGAAGGCGGTGTAGTAGACCGTGTTCCACAGCGCGATCCGGAAGCTGTGGTCGCTGAGCAGCCGCGTGAAGTTGTCCAGGCCGACCAGCCTGGCGGTCCCGAAGGCGTTCCAGTCGGTGGACGCGATGTAGAACAGCGCGATCACCGGGACGAGCGTGAGCACGGCGAAGCCGATGAAGTTCGGCAGGATGAAGGACCAGCCGAGCAGGGTGTTGCGCCACTTCAGACGGCTGCCCGGGCGTCGGGCCACCACCGTCGTCGTTGCCATGCGGGACTCCTGATTCGCTTCGGTGAACGGGGGGCCTGGCGCGCGATGCGCGGATCGCGCGCCAGGCTGGGGGGGGGTGATCAGCCGC
>Ga0209539_1001121_pt1 | contig 14712 bp, 10 predicted proteins | sample BarGraNGADG00312_2_FD_184499 | JGI IMG/M metagenome (GOLD analysis project Ga0209539, IMG submission 184499) | Arctic peat soil microbial communities from Barrow, Alaska - Barrow Graham LP Ref core NGADG0011-312 (SPAdes) (version 2) | ecosystem: Environmental > Terrestrial > Soil > Wetlands >... | reverse complement strand
CGTCATGGTGAAGGACACCGAGAGAGCTCTTGGAGACCTTGCGGCATTCGTCCGCAAGAGCCTCGACCTTACGGTCATAGGCATAACAGGCACCACCGGCAAGACTTGCACCAAGGATTACGTGGCCTCGATCATGTCGATCGAGAAGAACACGCTATCGACGCCTGGCAGCTATAACAACGAGGTAGGTATCCCGCTCACCATCTTCGGGGCGCGCAAGAAAGACCAGGTCCTTGTCGCGGAGATGGGAGCGCGGAGGGCCGGGGACATCAAGAGGCTGGCTGAGATCGTGATGCCGCGCGTGGGCGTGATCACCAACATCGGGCCGGGGCATCTCGAGCTGTTCAAGACGCTCGAGACAGTCGCGCGCACGAAAGGCGAGCTTGCACACTGCCTGCCGGAGGACGGGGACCTGTTGCTCAATGCCTCAGATCCCTGGACCAGGAAGATAGCGCGCGAGACCCGCGCGAGGGTGACCAGGTACGGGCGGGGCAGGGGCACTGCCTACCGGGCCGACCGCGTCTCTCTCGACTCGATGGCGCGGCCTTCGTTCGAGCTGCGCGGCCCTTCGTTCGAGCTCGAGGTTCGGCTGCCCTCAGTCGGAAGGCACCAGGTGGAGAACGCCGTGGCGGCCGCAGCCTGCGCGCACGTCATGGGAGTAAGACCCGAGAGCATCAAAGCCGGGCTCGAAAAGGCCCGGCTGTCACGCTGGCGCACCGAGTGCATCGAGTGTGGCGCGGGCTATCTTGTGATAAACGACGCGTATAACGCAAACCCGCGCTCGATGGAGGCGGCGTTGCGGACCCTGGCCGAGGCTGCCGGCAAGCGCCGCACAATCGCCGTGCTCGGTGGAATGGCGGAGCTCGGAGCGCAGAGCACTGACTTCCACGAGCAGTCCGGGATCAAAGCCGCGGAGCTGGACATCGATGTGCTGGTGACCGTCGGCCGGCGGGCGCGGCCCATAGCAACGGGCGCAATATCGGGCGGTCTGCCGAAAGGCAGCGTCTTCCGCTGCGAGGATGTCGCCGAGGCGATGGACCTCCTGGCGTGCATAATCGAACCCGACGACGTCATACTGGTAAAGGCATCGAGGGCGATGGGGCTCGAGACCATGCCCGAGAGGATCGCGGCACCGGCTTTCGCGAACAGGAAGCTGGTGGAGAATGTATAGAGTCCTCGGGGCCGCTTGCGTGGCCGGTTTCATCTGTATTATCTTCACGCCCGCTCTAATCAGGTTCCTTCGCCGGATGGAGTACGGACAGGTGGTCCGGGAGGACGGCCCGCACGCGCACTTCGTCAAGAAGGGGACGCCGACCATGGGCGGCATCCTGATCATCCTCGGAACGGTCATCGCGTACTGCATCTTCTCCAAGTTCACTCCGGAGGGCCTCATCGTGCTGGGCACGATGGTCGCGTGCGGCCTGCTCGGTTTCGCAGACGACTTCATCCAGATAAGGAAGAAGAGGTCTCTCGGCCTCAAGGGACGCTATAAGATACTCGGACAGATAGTCATCGCTCTCGGCTTCACCCTCCTGGCGACGCGGCTCGCTTCGCCGGGCCACCCCAAGCTGCCGATGAAGTTGAGTTTCCTCGGAGGCACGGGGCTGAGCCTTGGGCTGTTCTTCTTCGCGTGGGTCTTCATCATGATCATCGCGGCTTCCAATTCCGTGAACCTGACAGACGGCCTCGACGGCCTGGCCAGCGGGTCGATGATCATGGTGATGGCGGCTTACCTCCTTATCGCCTTCACGATGTTCAGGCACCCCATCTCGGTCCACCCGAAGTTCTATCCTTTCACCGGCAACCCGGCTCTCGACATCGCCATAATCTCCGGGGCGGTGCTGGGCGCCTGCGTCGGCTTTCTCTGGTGGAACGCTGCGCCGGCGAAGATCTTCATGGGTGACACAGGCTCCCTCGCGCTGGGCGGCGTGGTAGCGGCCATAGCGATAATGACCCGGACGCAGTTCCTCCTGCTGATACTGGGTGGGCTGTTCGTGCTCGAGGCCCTCTCCGTGCTGATACAGGTCGGAGTGTTCAAGATCACTCATGGCAAGCGCGTGTTCAGGATGGCGCCGATCCACCACCACTTCGAACTGGGTGGGTGGTCGGAGTTCACGGTGATGGTCAGGCTCTGGATCCTCTGCGGGTTCTTTGTCCTCGTCGGGTTCGCCATCTTCTACGTGGATTTCGTCGGCAGGGTCCCGTCGTGACCTGGCCAGCCGGCAAGAAGGTTCTCGTTGTCGGCCTCGGATCCAGCGGAGAGGCTGCGGCTGTCGTGTTGCGAGGGCTTGGTGCCACCCCGGTGGTCATCGACAGCTCCGATGCGCCCTCGCGCGCCGACGCGGCTGAAGCGCTCGAAGCTCGAGGCATCGAGGTCAGGCTCGGGGTGCTCATTCCCGAAGACGTCAAGTCATTCGGTCTCGTAGTGGCAAGCCCGGGTGTGCCCGACCGCGCAGCCGTGCTTAAAGAGGCGCGCTCGAGCGGGATCAAGGTCATCAGCGAGCTGGAGCTCGGATATGATCTTCTGACCGGTAGCACTTTCGTGGCGGTGACTGGCACCAACGGCAAGACTACGACGACCCGGCTGATAGCGGCGATGCTCGACGGTCCCGGTCGGCGGGCCGTGGAATGCGGCAACATCGGAACGCCGGTGGTGAGCCTCTACGGTCAGGTCTCCTCCGAGGATATCCTCGTCTGCGAAGTGAGCAGCTTCCAGCTTCAGAACATTGACACCTTCCGGCCCCACGTCGCCGTAGTGCTCAACCTCGCCCCGGACCATTTCGACTGGCACGAGGACATCGGGGATTACAGCCGCGCCAAGATGCGTATCGTCGAGAATATGGGCGAGGACGACTGTCTCGTTTACAACATCGACGACGCGTTCTGCCGCGAGGTCGCCGGCAAGGCCCGGGGCATGACGATCGGCTTCGGGCCGGAGCGAAGAGAAGGCAGCGGCATATGGCTGGAGGACGGCTGGGTCGTTACGGGCCGTCCATTGCCTCCCCGCCGGCTCCTTGAAGTCGGAAAGCTCAAGCTCGTGGGGGGGCATAACATAGAGAACGTGATGGCTGCCGCTGCCGCATCTCTTGCGATCTGTGACGATGCCCTGAAGGTAGCGGGCTCCGCGGAATCATTTGGAGGGCTCGAGCACAGGTGCGAACCCGCTGGCGAGATCAGTGGCGTGCTCTTCTACAACGATTCCAAGGCGACAAACCCTCATGCTGCGCAGCACGCGGTGCGCGCCTTCGAGGGAAGGTTTGTCGCCATCATGGGTGGAAGGAACAAGGGACTTGATTTTACGGAGCTCGCACATGAGCTCTGTTGTTTGATGCGTGAAGGTCGCCTCGAGGGCGTGGTCCTGGTCGGTGAGAGTGCCCCGGAGATGAGGAGCGCGATCGAGAGCTCTTGCGGGGAGTTGGCCGGCGAGCGCCTTGTCACAGTAGGCGACCTGGACGAGTCTGTCGCAGTCGCCCTCGCTATGGCTGGGCCTGGAGCATCGGTGCTGTTCTCACCCGCATGCGCTTCGTTCGACATGTTCGAGGACTACAAGCACCGGGGGAGGGCATTCAAGGCGGCTGTCCTTAAGCTGGCGGGAGGTGAGACAGGTGGCAGCGTCACCTAGTGCTGCGAGAAAGCAGCCGCCGGCGCGGCGCGATGGTCCGCGAGGGGTGACAGCGCAGCGAAAACCACCATCCTCCCGAGCGCCTGCCCGGACTTCCAGGAATGGGGCTACGAGCGGACACGCGGGCAAGCGCGCCAGCAGCCCTCGTGACAATGACAAGAGGCGCGCGAGCGCTAGAGACCGTGCGAGCAGGCCACAGCCCAGGGCGATGATCAATAAGACACCGCTCGCTTACCTGGTACTCATACCCTCCACCGCGCTGCTCCTCCTCGGGCTCGTGATGGTGTTCTCCGCGGACTCGGTCGTCGGGCCCAACATGCAGGTCGGCGGGTACCATGCGTTCCTGGACCAGTTGATGTGGGCGGGACTCGGCGTAATCGTGCTGATCTTTTTCGCCAAGTTCGATTATCACAAGGTAGGGAAATTCTCCTGGGCAGCGGTGATCCTGTCGTTCGTGCTCCTGGCCCTGGTACTCTTCATGGGGAAGTCGGCATATGGCGCGCGGCGATGGATCGTAATAGGGCCGTTGAACCTCCAGCCCACCGAGATAGCGAAATTCGCACTCATAATATTCGCTGCTTACGTTCTTTCGGTGAAAAGCGAGAGGCTCAAGCAGTTCGGGCACCTCTTCTTCCCGGTGCTCCTCTTCACCATAGCCGGTGCCGGCCTGATGCTGGTTCAGCCGGACCTCGGAAGCGCGCTCGTGCTCTGCTTCGCGGTCATGGTCGTGCTTGCGATAGCGAAGACGAAGTCCTCCCACCTGTTCGCCATCGGAGCGGCGGGTTCTGCGGGCGCTTTGTTTTTCGCTCTCTCAGCCCCGTACCGACGGGCGAGGCTTTTCTCTTTCGTAAACCCCTGGAAGACCCCGAAGGGAGCGGGCTACCAGGTGATCCAGTCTTACATCGCACTTGGCTCGGGAAACATCAAAGGCCTCGGGCTGGGCATGAGCCGGCAGAAGTTCAGCTACCTGCCGAATGCGCATACCGACTTCATATTCTCGATCATCGGGGAGGAGCTGGGCATAGCAGGGACGGTGACTGTCGTGTGCCTGGTGGCGCTCTTGGCTTACGGCGGCATGCGGATAGCGCGGAGCGCCCCTGACGAGCTCGGGAGGCTGCTCGCCGCCGGGATAACGGCACTGATCGTCATCCAGGCGCTGGTGAACATGGGCGGGGTCACCGGGCTCCTTCCGATAACCGGAGTCCCGCTGCCGCTGGTCTCGAGTGGCGGCTCAAGCCTCTGTGTATCGCTGGCGTGCGTGGGCATACTGCTCAACATTGCCGCTCATAGCCGGGCCAAGGGGTAAGCCGTGCATCTGGTCGTGACGGGTGGCGGCACCGGGGGCCACATATACCCGGCAGTCGCGGTAGCAGAGTATGCTCGCAAGAACCTCCCTGACACTACTGTATCCTACATCGGCTCGGTCTCCGGCCCGGAGGCCGCCATCGCGGGGGAGGCCGGGATCCCCTTCGACGGGGTCGAGGTCGCCGGGGTGGTAGGGAAGAGTCCGATAACGGCGCTCAAGTCCATGATCATGTCCCTTCGCGCGGCATTTCGCTGCAGGAAGCTCTTAAAGAGGCTCGGCGCCGACTGTGTCGTAGGCACCGGCGGGTATGCGATGGTTCCAGCCTGCATTGCGGCCATAACTATGCGCGTGCCTCTCGTGCTCCACGAGATGAATTTCGATCCGGGTCATGCGACGCGACTGTTGGCCAGGCGGGCCGCGGCGATCGCTGTCGCCTACGCGGGGACGGCAGAATTTCTGCCGGCGTCTTCGAGACGAAGGGTCGTTGTCACGGGCGTTCCCGTGCGTCCCGAGATCGAAGCGATCGCGTCGCCGGAGGCCCGAGAAGAGGCGAAGAATGAGGCGACAAGGGTGTTCGGCCTCGATGCGGGAAAGAAGACCCTGCTGCTTTTTGGTGGCAGCCAGGGCGCGGAGGCGCTGAACGAGTCGGCATGGGCCGAGCTTGCCGCGCTGGCTGACAGAGTGGACGTGCAGGTTGTCCACGTGACCGGCAGGAAAAACATCGAAGACGCTTCTCTGGCCGGGTTCCAGAAAGAGGTCACGGGGCGAGGTCTGATATATAGACCTTTTCCGTACATGGACAGGATGGACCTGGCATACGCTCTCGCGGACCTGGCGGTGTGCCGCGCCGGCGCGGGGACGATAGCGGAGATAATGGCAACGGGAGTGCCTGCCGTCCTGGTGCCTTACCCGCACGCGGCGGGGCACCAGGAGAGAAACGCGCGCGCGCTGGCGGAGACAGGCGCGGTGGTCGTTGTGCCGCAAGTGGGCGGCTCTGCCACAGAGGCGGTCCGCCGCGCGCTCGAGCTGCTCGACGACGACGCCTCGTTGGCGCTGATGCGGAAGGCGGCCGAGGAGTCGAAGCGGCCGGGCGGGGCCAAAGGGATAGCCAGCCTCGTGGAAGAAATGACATAGGTGATGAGCGATATATACACCGAAGAGCCCGCGGACGTCAGGCTGCAGAACCTGCCGGCAGGGTCGATAATACATTTCGTCGGAGCCGGAGGCGCCGGGATGAGTGCGATTGCGATCGTGCTCATGGAGATGGGCTACGGGATTGAAGGGTCAGACCTCAAGGAATCCTCGTACGTCAGGCGACTGCGCGATCGCGGAGCGGTCATCGGCCTTGGCCACCGCGCCGAGAACATAGGCGATTGCAGCCTGGTAGTGCGTTCGTCGGCCATACGCCGGGACAACCCGGAGATCGTGGAGGCGCGCTTGCGAGGGATTCCTGTCATTTCAAGAGCGCACATGCTTGCCGCGATCATGGAGACCCGCCGCGGGATAGCGGTTGCCGGGACACACGGGAAGACGACGACCTCGTCACTGGTCACCAGCATGCTCGCCGGCTGCGGCGCTGACCCCTCGTATCTGATAGGCGGTGAGCTCAACGAGATCGGGGGCAACGCGCACTACGGGAGTGGCGAGCTCCTCGTAGCGGAGGCTGATGAGAGCGACGGGTCGCTTCTCTTCCTCAGGCCCGAGGTCGCTGTGCTGACAAACATCGACTGGGACCACCTCGATTTCTTTGACAGCCTGGAGCATACCGCAAGGGTGTTCAGGGACTTCCTCGAGGCGCTTCCACTCGACGGCTTCGCCATAATCTGTGGTGACGACGCGATGGCGCGCGAGGTGGGTGAAGACTACATGCGCTCGGGGGGCAGAGTGTTCTTCTACGGCTCGGCCCCGGAAGCCGATTACCGTTTCGAGGTCCTCGAGTCCCTGGCTGATGGCAGCACTTACAGGGCATTCTTCGGGAAGGAAGACCTGGGTCTTGTCAGGACTCTTCTCCCGGGCATTCATAACGTCTACAACTCACTCGCGGCTTTCGCCGTGGGACATGCCCTCGAGTTTCCCGTAAAAGATGTTGCGCATGGGATAGAGAACTGCCGCGGCGTGCGCAGACGGTTCGAGCACGTGGGGGAGAAGGCCGGCATCGTGGTCATTGACGACTACGCTCATCACCCGACGGAAGTGAGGGCTGTGCTGGACATGGCCTGCGAAACATCGACGTCGCGCATTGTCGCGGTCTTCCAGCCCCACCGGTACTCGAGGACGAGAATGCTCGCGAGCGACTTCGGCAAGAGCTTCGGCGGGGCGAGTCTCGTCATTGTCACCGATGTCTACGGCGCCGGCGAGGACCCGGAACCCGGCGTGACCGGCAGGCTCGTGGCTGACAGCATACTCGAAAGCAACCCCGACAAGGAAGTCGTGTACTTCGGGTCGCGCGCCGAGCTCGCCGAGAGCGTCGCCGGGCTTATCGAGACCGGTGACATGGTGATCACTATGGGAGCAGGCGACATCACGCAGTGCGCCCGGGAGATACTGGACCTGCTGCCAGACGGCGAGGTCTAGAGATGGCAAGGCGCGCAAGTGAAACAGTCGCAAGCCTGTCGAACATACGCGGCGTCAACGTCACCGAGAACGTCCCGTTCTCTGAGCTAACAACCTGGAAGGTCGGAGGACCCGCGAGGCTGCTCGTCGACGTTGAAAGCGCCCCGGCGCTCAAGGGAACATTGCTGCGGCTAGGGGAGGCTGCTGGACGAATGATGGTCCTTGGAAACGGATCGAATGTGCTGGTGTCTGACGATGGCTTCGACGGCGCCGTGCTGCGTTTGCGCGGCGCCCTGTCCGAGTCTGCCATCAATGGGGACGTGTTGAAGGCCGGGGCGGGGGCCATGCTGGGCTCTGCCACTTCGGCTGCAGGCCGTGCATCTCTTTCGGGGCTTGAGTTTGCCCTGGGCATACCGGGAACTGTGGGGGGCGCGGTCATGACGAACGCCGGCGCCAACGAAAGCGACGTGGCATCGGTCATCGCTGAAGTTGAGGCGTTGACTCACGAGGGTGAGACCAGGTCGTTCACCGAGTTCGAAGGGGGCTACAGGAAGCCGCTCGTGCCCGAGTCGATCATCGTCACCGCGGCGACGCTCAGATTGCGCAAGGACTCGATCGATTCGATAAAGTCACGGATGTGGGACGCACGAGTGAAGCGTGAGAACAGCCAGCCGATGGGTGCCGCTACCGCGGGGTCGGTCTTCAAGAACCCACCCGGTGATTCAGCGGGCAGGCTGATCGATGAGTGCGGTCTCAAGGGCAGCAGCATCGGAGGAGCCTCCGTGTCGCGGGTCCACGCGAATTTCATTGTTAATGAGGGCGGTGCAAACGCCGGAGACATACGGAACTTGATGGACAGGATCGCGTCCGAGGTGGAGGCGCGTTTCGGCGTCTGGCTCGAGCCGGAGGTCCGGCTGGTCGGGTTCGACAAGGAGCTCTGAAAGATGAAGGTTGCAGTTTTGATGGGCGGCATGAGCGCTGAGCGCGATGTGTCGCTTCAGACCGGAAAGGCAATTGCGGGCGCCCTGCGCGAGCTGGGCCACGATGCTGTCGAGGTCGACGTGGACAGGCAACTCGGACAGCGTCTCGCCGAGGTACAGCCTGACGCGGCGTTTATGGCGCTGCACGGCAGGGGAGGGGAAGACGGCACGGTCCAGGGCCTTCTCGAGATCATGCGCATACCCTACACGGGTTGCGGGGTCCTATCGAGTGCCATGACCATGGACAAGGTCGTGACCAAAGAGATACTCGCTTATCACGGGCTCCCGGTGATCGAAGAGATAGTTCTGCGCGGTGACTACTGTACGGATGACCTCGCGCGCGCCTCGGCGACGCTCGGGTACCCGGTGATGGTCAAGCCGCCTACCGAGGGGAGCAGCATCGGTGTGGTCTGCGTGAACGCCCCGGAGGACCTCGAGCCGGCGTTGGCGGACGTCTTCGAAAGAGACGACCGCGCAATGATCGAGCGCTTTGTCAAAGGGCGGCTGTTCACGGTGGGCGTGCTCGGTGACGAGCCTGTCGTGCTGCCGATCCTGGAGATCAGGACTGCTGAAGGCTTCTACGATTATGAGGCAAAGTACCAGCCGGGAATGAGTGAGTACGAGGTGCCGGCAAAGCTCGATTCCGAAGTCACGGAGGAGGCCAGGCGCATCACCCTCGAGTCTTTCAAGTGCCTCTTCTGCCGGGGGATATCCCGCATCGACCTGATGCTCGAGGACGTTACGGGAAAGCTCTACGTCCTCGAGGTCAACACGATCCCCGGCATGACCGCCACGAGCCTGGTGCCAAAGGCCGCGGCGGCGATCGGGATGACTTTCAACGAAGTCGTCGCCGGGATACTGGCCGGAGCAAGCCTCAAGGTAGACCTCTCGGGGTGATCTCATGTTGAAGCGGCTCAGGCGCAGCCCGGACTCGAGACACTCGTTCCACATGCCCAGCGTGCGGCGCTTCCTGCGACCCGCTCTGTGGGCGGTTGCGATACTGCTGATCGTGGGCGGAGGCCTTGTCGTATCGCTTGCCCTCTTCACTGGAACCTGTCGGATCAAGCACGTAAACTTCAGCGGGAACAAGTACCTCCCGGCCGAGCACCTGCGCCAGCTCAGCGGGATTGAAGAATACACCAACCTCGTGACGCTGCCCGTTGGAAGGATTGCCAGGAACCTCCAGGGGGATCCGTGGGTCAAGGCGGTAAAGGTGCAGAGGCACCTCCTGCACACCGTCAATATCCGGATCGACGAGAGGGCGCCGGTGGCGGTGCTTGATTGTGGCAGCGTGGCTTATCTCGTCGAGGGGGACGGGTTCGCGATCGGGAAGATCAAGCCCGACGAGTTCAAGGAGCTGCCCCGCGTCCACAACGGCGGCGCGGCGCCTCCTTTAGGCGGTGCAACCGTAAGCGACAAGAAGGTGCTCCAGTGCATCAAGGCGATCGGTGGCATGCCTGGATCGGTTCGCGCGATCCTCGCCCTTGGAAACCCGTTCGATGGAAGAGGGAGTGTTTTTATCACCAGCCTTGGATTCAACATCATCTACGGACCGGCAACCAATGAGAAGAGTAAGAACGAAGTCCTCGAAGCGGTCGTCACCGACGTCAAGAACAACAAGAGAAATATCGAGTATATCGACGTCAGAATGGCTGATTCGCCGGTGATCAAATTGAAGTGACCGGGCGGCACTTGCGTGGTATCGGGGCAGGGATTATACTAAAGCCTAAACTGAGGTTAAGATATATCTGTAGTAAACAGTAATTATCTGATATGATAACTCTCACTCGATTATCGACCCGTAAGTGGTGAGGAAACGAGGAAGAAGCCGCGAAGAGCGGCTTTCGCGCCAAAAAGGCGATGTGGACGGCGCGCGTGTGAGCCAGGGGAAAGGAAGCTGTTATGCCAGAAGACCTCAAACAGTTTTTCGCAGTAATAAAGGTCGTTGGTGTAGGCGGCGGCGGTAACAACGCCATCAACCGTATGATTCGAGACGGCATGACCGGTGTCGACTTCATCGCGGTAAACACTGACGCGCAGGACCTTCTTGCCTGCGATGCCGACGTGAAGATAAGCGTCGGGGAAGAGCTCACGCATTTCCTCGGTACCGGCAACCAGCCGGACATAGGCCGCGAGTCCGCCGAGGAGCACCGTGACGAGATCAAGGAAGCCCTCAAGGGCAGTGACATGGTCTTCATCACCGCCGGTGAAGGCGGAGGCACGGGCACTGGAGCTGCCCCGGTGGTCGCCGAGATAGCCAGGGAGATCGGGGCCCTCACGATCGGTGTCGTGACCAAGCCGTTTGACTTTGAGGGAACGCACAGGCGCCGTCAGGCCGAAGAGGGCATCGAGAGCCTTCAGGAGAAAGTCGATACCCTCATTATCATCCCTAATGACAAGCTTTTCGAACTGACAGACGCCCGCATCAGCATCGAGGAGGCCTTCAGAAAGGCTGACGAGGTCCTGCGCTACGGCGTCCAGGGCATAACGGACCTGATCAATATTCCGGGCCTGATCAACCTCGACTTCGCCGACGTCAAGAAGATACTGTCCGTCCCCGGCTCCGCCCTGCTCGGTGTCGGAGAGGCTTCGGGCGAGGACAGGGCGGTGAAGGCCGCAGAGAACGCGGTGTCCAGCCCGCTGCTCGAGTCCTCGATAGACGGAGCACAAGGCGTGATCGTCAACGTGACGGGCGGCTCCGACATGAGTCTGCAGGAGGCCAGGGATGCGGCCGAGATCATACGTGGCGCGTGTGATGCCGACGCCGAGGAGATTTTCGGGGTCATCATAGACGCGGCCCTCTCGGACAAGGTCAAGATCACGGTCATCGCTTCAGGGATCGAGCCAGGCAGGCTCGGATTCGCACGGCCGGCCAGGACGACCAGGCGCCGTGTCGAGACTGAAGAAGAAGAGCGCGAGACTCCGCGCGAGCGCGAGCGCCCAAGCCGTGAGAGGGAGCGCGAACCTCGCAGCAAGACCATCTTCGAGGAAGAAGATATAACCATCCCACCATTCCTCAGGAACCGGTAAAGTCTGGATACATAGTTCAGCCTTTTGTTTAGGGTTGACTGAAGTTCAAGTCGAACCGCGCCTTCGAGGCGCGGTTCTTCTGTTGCTAAGGAAGAGGTGCCGTCTCAGGCACCTGAACCCGCGCGTTGAGGTTGAAGGCCGCTCCTCGCGCTCCAGTTGAAGTTTTGGGAATCGCCAAATGGCGCGGGATTTGGGCTGGCCTTGGGCCCCGGTACGACGCCTGCCGAGGAGGACCCGCAAACTGGAAGAATACAGGGCTGTCTGATAGTATGCGGCAATCCCGCCCGTGGGAGTTTAGAGTCCCGTGATGTTTAGGTCTGAGAGGTCCAGATGGAAGATACTGACAGCCAACCCGGGAGATTCATAGCGGTCATCAAGGTCGTTGGGGTTGGAGGCGGCGGCAACAACGCGCTTAACAGGATGATCGAAGCCGGGCTTCACAACGTAGAGTTCATCGCGCTCAATACCGATGCTCAGGCCCTCAGGGGTTGCATGGCTGACGTCAGGATCCCGATCGGCGGCGACATGACACAGGGACTCGGCGCAGGCAATGACCCGCGTATCGGCGAGGAAGCCGCCGAGGTCAGCGCAGACGAGATTAAAGAGGCGATACGGGGCGCGGACCTCGTCTTCGTGACAGCAGGCAAGGGCGGAGGAACCGGCACCGGCGCCGCACCCGTCGTCGCCCGCCTGGCCATGGAGACCGGTGCTCTGACCGTCGGTGTGGTGACGCGTCCGTTTACCTTTGAGGGCAGGAAGAGGTCGGACCAGGCGGACGTGGGCATAGAGCGGCTCAGGGACAATGTGGACACGCTGATAGTTGTACCCAACGACCGGCTGCTGGACGTCGCGGACAACATACCCGTTGTCGAAGCGTTCAGGCTGGCCGACGATGTCCTGAGGCAGGGAGTTCAGGCCATCACGGAGATAATCACCGAGACCGGCGAGATCAACGTGGACTTCGCGGACGTCCGGCACGTCCTGAAGGGATCGGGAACAGCCCTCTTCGGGATTGGCCACGCGACCGGTGACGACCGCGCGAGGCAGGCAGCCATCAACGCGATCGACAGCCCGCTCCTCGAGTCAAGCATCGACGGTGCGACGAGGGTCCTGCTCAACATTTCCGGCGGCAGCGACCTGGCTCTGTATGAGGTGAACGAGGTCGCGGAGGTCGTGGCGCAGGCCGTTGATCCCGAAGCGAACATGATATTCGGCGCGATCGTCGACCAGGCTCTTACGAACCACGTGAAGGTCACGGTCGTCGCGTCCGGCTTCAGGGACGCGGTGCGTGAAAAGACCCCATCGCGGCCCGAACGTCCAGCAGGGCGGCCCGAGCGTAAGAGCAGGCCGGGACCGCGCGACGCCGACCGCGACGTGGAGCCGGTGGACATACCAAGTTTCCTCAGGAACCGCTGAGCAAGGGGAAAGCGGGCCTGAGCGCTGTTATAATGATGTCAAAGCGGTTTGTATTTACGCGTGGCCGCGTGGCCACGCTTTAATAATTATCCGGTAAGGTGAACAAAGATTTGAAAATGACATACCCGACCAGCCTCTGGTCGAGGCTGGCGCCGGTGCTGCTGCGTGTCGAGAGACCAAGCCGCTACATCGGCGGAGAATGGAACGCACCAGCGGTCCCCGAAAGCTCGACATCCGTCGTGCTCGCATACCCTGACGTCTACGAGATCGGCACCAGCAACCTCGGGCTGGCCATCCTGAGAGAGGTCGTGGGCGAGATGGAGGGGGCGAGCGCCGAGCGCACTTACTCCCCGTGGGTCGACATGGAGGCCGAGATGAGAGCCGAGGGGATACCTCTCTTCTCGCTGGAGACCCACCGCCCTGTCAGGGACTACGACATCTTCGGTATATCCGTTCCTCACGAGCTGACCTTCACCAATGTTCTGAACCTCATAGACCTAGCGGGAATACCGCTGAAGGCCTGCGACCGTTCGGACGGTCCGCTCGTCATAGGCGGCGGATGCGGCACCGCCAATCCGGAGCCGCTCGCGGACTACTTCGACCTGTTCTTCCTTGGCGAGGGTGAGGAAGCGATCGGACAACTGGTCACAACGGTCTCCCGGGGCAAAGCCGAAGGGTGGAGCCGCGAGGAGGTGCTCACTGAAGCTTCGCGCCTTCCCGGTGCGTATCGTCCTTCGGATTACGTGCCCGAGTACGCGCTCGACGGGAGCCTGAAGGCGATAGTCCCTCTGCGCGGCGCTCCGGCGCGCATCACGAAGAACCTGGTGGACATCGATCACTGGTTGTATCCCAAGCTTCCGATAGTGCCGTTCTGCGAAGCCGTGCACGACCGCATCAACGTTGAACTCTTCCGAGGCTGCACGCGCGGCTGCAGGTTTTGTCAGGCGGGGATGACTGGTCGGCCGGTGCGCGAGAGGACCGCGGGCGAGATTGTAGCGATGGTCGAGGACCTTGCGCGCGTCACAGGGTACGACGAGGTGTCGCTCTGCTCTCTTTCGTCGACGGACTACAGCCGCATCGCCGACGTCGCCTCACGCGTGTCCGACCTCTGCAAGGCGAGGCAGATGATAATGTCGCTGCCGTCGCTTCGGATGGACGCAATGTCCGCGGAGCTTGCGGCGAGGCTTGACAGGGGGGGTCGAGGAGGGCTGACCTTCGCTCCCGAAGCCGGCACCGAAAGGCTTCGGCAGGTCATCAACAAACAGATAAGCGAGAGCGAGATGGTCGAGGCCATCACCTGCTCGGTGCGGGCGGGACGCAGGCGCATCAAGCTGTACTTCATGATCGGCCTTCCGACCGAGACGGACGAAGACGTCAGAGAGATCTCGAGCCTTGTCTTCCGCCTGAGGGACGCGGTCAAGGCCGGGGGACTCCAGCCGCCGTCGTTCAACGTGAGCGTCTCGACGTTCGTCCCTAAGCCGCACACTCCGTTCCAGTGGTGTGCCCAGGACGGCATAGAGACGATCAGGCGCAAGCAAGGGATATTGAAGTCGTCGCTTCGCGCGCGGAGCATCAAGCTCTCCTGGCACGACAGCGAGATGAGCACGATAGAGGGTTTTCTCGCCAGAGGCGACCGGCGCCTCGGTCCCATCATCGAGCGGGCCTGGGCATCCGGCGGGCGCTTCGATTCCTGGTCGGAGCACTTCGACCAGGAGCGCTGGCTCAATGCCGCTACGGCCGTTGGCATCGATCCTTCTTTCTATCTTTCCAGGGAGAGGGGAGCAGAAGAACTCTTCCCATGGGAC
>Ga0209539_1001120_pt1 | contig 14713 bp, 15 predicted proteins | sample BarGraNGADG00312_2_FD_184499 | JGI IMG/M metagenome (GOLD analysis project Ga0209539, IMG submission 184499) | Arctic peat soil microbial communities from Barrow, Alaska - Barrow Graham LP Ref core NGADG0011-312 (SPAdes) (version 2) | ecosystem: Environmental > Terrestrial > Soil > Wetlands >... | reverse complement strand
GGATGATCCTGAAGGTTCAGCCGTATCACTCCACAAATCCGTCTGACCCGGACGTCTACCACGACCACGACAGCTGTCCCGGTGGCCCGAGCTCCACGCGACGCAGATGATCACACGACAGGGCGGTCGAGCGTCGCCTGTCGACCGGGCTTGCTGACGACGAACGTGCGGCCACGGCTGTGTGCCGCGCCCGTGGCGTCGATACGACCGGACTCAAGCAGTGCGTTGATTCGGCGAGTCGTGGTGGGGTAGCTGAGCCCCAGCCGTTCACTGATTGCGCGGACGGTGACGTGGCCGGCGCGGATGGCCTCGATCACCGCCTGCAGCTCGCTCTCGATCCGTCGGCGTCTCGCCGTGCCGACACCTGCGACCGGGACGAGAGGACCGAGATCCAGTCGCCGGTCAGGGTCTTCGACGAGTTCGTATGTTGCGTATCTGCGGCCACCCAACTTGAGTGCGAGTCCCAGGTCGACGAGTCCCCGAAGGGCTGTTGTCGCGGCGTGTGGCTCGATACCCCAGGCGCGGAGCATCTCGTTCGAGACCGCTCCAGTGTTCCGCATCAATGCCAGGGCGATGTGCTGCTCATCGGTCAGCGCAGCGTTGGTGATCCTGGCGATCCACTCGACGGTCGGAGGGTCGAGCAGCGCATGTTGGGGCACGGTGACATGGACGTGCCCTGGAGCCACATCGAATCTCGGCGGGCTCATACCCGCCTTGCGCAACCGTGTCATCACGCGGGGCAGCCCGGACCCGCGGTTCTCGCTGACCGGCATGCCATCGGCGTCCGGCATGTCGGACAGGAGTCTGGCCAACGTCGCGTTGCGTGTCGAAGACACCTCTTCCACGCCGAGCTGGCTCGGTACGACACTGCCGTACAGACCGCCCGGGCTCTTGACGACCAGTCGGTCCGGGTAGAGTTCCACCTGGACCTGGGTGCCGCGGGAGCCGGGTGAGTAGTCGCGATGGAGGACGGCATTCACGACCAACTCACGGATCACCTCGACCGGGTAGTCGTATCGGTCCTCCCGTCCCATGCCACGGATCACCGCGGCCGTGCGCATGTTGCGCCTAAGGGCGGTCAGGACGGTGTCCAGCATTTGCGGGATCGTGCCGTCACAGGTGACGTTGTCGAGGAACCGGGTGCCGTCCTCCATCGCGTCCCCCAGTGAGAGGCCGGGCAGCGCGACGAAGGAGATGAAGAGCTGCGGAACGAGTTGCTGCGGGAAGACGCCGAGACAGAGGAGGCCGGCGAGCGTGGGTCGGACGACGCCGTCGTCATCCTTGGCGGCAGCGCCCGCCCTCACGAGGGCCCGGGTGTCGTCCACGTCCTGAAAGGCCCGGCCCACCCGGCTACGCAACCGGCGCAACAGCGCCGCGACGGCTTCGTGGTCGAGATCGTCGAGCGTGGCACCGGTGACGACCTGGGCATCGTCGGTGGGTTGCGCACGGTTCGACAGCATCTGCGTGACTTCGTAAGCGGTGAGCAAGCGGTCGCCGTCGCCTCCGCGGATGTAGGAACCGGAGTACGCTCCCTTGCGCCGGATGTGGCAGGGCCGCAAGAGGGGATCCACCGGGGGGATGTCGAGATACACGACTTCTGCTCCCTCGAACGGAACGATCTCGATGCCGGAGCGGATTGGAGGTTCCATCTCGTCGTTGCACAGCACGGCGAGAGCGTCGCGGATCGCCGTCGCCTTGAACCCCGGGACGGGCCGAAACGCGTCCGCTTCCGCCAGCCCGAGAATCAGCGTGCCCCCGGCACCGTTGGCGAACGCGGATATGCTTTCACCGACAGTCCGCGGAAGCCCTCCTGCCGCGGCCTTTACCTCGACCGCTGTGGTGTCTGAGCCGACGCGCCTCAAGCGCGCCACGAGCGACGGCACCCGGTCTTCTAGATCATCAGTCATGTTTTGCAGTTTTTCACATTGGAGCGTGCAAGTGCAAGACTGAGAAACTGAGTGAGCGCGTCCCATCCGCAGTCCGGCGCGTCGCCCTGTCTCACCGACCGCCCGGCCGTGGGGGTGGTTTGCATTTCCTATGGCGTGGTGGTTAGCGACGACGTCGTGGTTCCGGTGGCACCGTCGTCGAGGCTGGTGGTGGTGGCCCGGGTGGTGGCCGTGCTGGTTGTCGTGGCCGCGTTTGCGCACTGGTTGACTGGGCCGGTCGAGCGGTCCCTCGGGGACCTGCTCCGAGGCCTGGAGTCGGGAGAGGTCACCCGGATTGTGCTGGGAGTGCCGGCCGAGGAGGGCATGATCGGCGGGTTCGCCCAACGGGTGGAGTGGGAGGGGCCAGGGCGGGACGGGTACGCCACCTACGAGGTGAGCACCCTGCCGGGGGAGATGAAGGACGAGGACGCCCTCATCGTGCAGGCGGTTCCAGATTCCCCGGCTTCGGTGGTGGTGGAGCGGCGCGACGAGTACTGGTTCGGCCCCACCGGGATGCGCTGGAATCCCCTCGGGATCGTCCACCTTGTGATGCTCCTGGTCCTCATCGGCGGTCCCCAGCCGCGGTGGGCGACCAAGCGGGCGTGGTTCTGACTATCCTTCCTTCCGCTTGCGTGGGCGGCGTTCCTGCTGCTGGAGCCGGTCCCGGTGTGGCGGCGAACCCCGTCCTACCCACCTGAGCGCCGGTTCACCGGGGGTGGGTGTGGATCACCGCCGTCATCGCCCAGAGCGTTTTCGCCCAGCTGATCGAGGGCTGGTACCAGTCCGCGCCCTGGGGGATGACGAGAAGGGAATGGGAGCGTGCTGCACGTGACCACCCGAGGACTGCTCTGGACAGGGGTGTGGTGACCGCTCCTGCTATAGCAACGGGTGCTATAGTTCTCATATGAGTAGTCAGGGTGATCTACTGCGCCAAGTGATGCTCGAGACGGGCACCACCCAGTCTGAGCTGTCCAGAACCAGCGGGGTCCATCAACCGAGCATCAGCCAGTTCGTGTCGGGCAAGGTCGAGTTGAGCGACGAGCAGCTCGATCGCCTGCTGTCATGTATGGGCTATCGACTGGAAGTCGTCCGCCGGGTGGTCGTGCCCGAGCTGACGCGCTCCGAGAGACGCTCGTGGATGCTGCATCGCCGGCTCTCATCGCACCTTACCCGGGTCAGTCTGGAGGATTGGCGGCCCACGATCGAGCGCAATCTCCGTCGCATCCGTGACGGTGTCACCGGTCAGCCACACGTACGCAACGTGGAGTGGTGGACGTCGCTGGTCGAACGAGGTGATGTGCTGGGCTTTCACCGGGTCATGACGGGTTTGGACCGCGACTCGATCGAAATGCGTGAGGTGTCGCCGATGGGCGGTTTGCTCCCGCAGGACGAGCGCGCCGAAGCCCTGGCCCAGGTGCGCTGATGCGCCGCGACCAGCTCGAGGACTGCATGCCAGATCATCGGCCACTCCGATGTGATCGTGGTCGGTTCTCAGTCGATCCTCGGCACCTTCCGGGAGGAGCAGCTTCCTCCAGAAGCGACCATGTCGATCGAGGTGGACATACTTCCGATCGCGGAGAGCAATGCCGAGACCGCGCGTCTCGCCGACCTGATCGAGGGCGTGGCCGGTGAGTTCTCACCCTTCGAGGAACTCCACGGATTCAGCATCGACGGCGTCGATCTGGAGACATCGGCCTTGCCTGAAGGTTGGCGCGATCGGCTGGTCAAGGTGCAGAACCCGAACACCGCTGCCCCGGCCGGCGAGCCGCAGTTCACGGGCTGGTGTCTCGACAAAGAGGACTTGTGCGTCGCGAAGCTGTGCGCACTCCGCGAGAAGGATCGGGCATTCGTTGCTGCGCTCCTGGCCCACGGTCTCGTCGATCCTGCCGTGATCCTGGAGCGAGTCCCGACTGTGGGCCCGCGGCACCAGGCGGCCGCCGGGCGTGCTGCCGCCTGGATCTCCGCGAGGCGTGACAGCCCCGGACTTTGAGGAACCCGCCTCACGGGCCCGGTTTCCTCAAAGTTGCCCGGCGTGTTTCCTCAGTCTTCGCTGCATGTCGACAGGTCTTGTCGAGATGCAGCGGACTGCCGACAGTGCCTTGTTGTAGAGCCCTTCGCGGCACATGCCGGCGCGCCGTGCGATCTCGCTCAGGTTGCGGGAGCGTGCGATGGCGCCGAGTGCCTGGGTGATGATGGTTGGGTCGTCCCCACCCTCCTCGATCACCGCCTCGAGGTAGGCAACGACATCCTCGAAACTGTCCAGGTAGTCCGCCGGGTGCCGTGAGCGTGTCCAGCGCAGGGCGACGAGCCCTAGAACGCCTGTTGCACCTCGCGGGGACCGGGTCAGGTGTGGTAGGCGTCGCGCCGGTGACCGACGTCGAGCACTACGACTGTGCGCGTCTCCTCCACGATGCGGTACCTGACGCGGTACTCGCCACGGCGGGCGCGCCACAGCCCTTCGAAGGGCACCCGCAGGGGAGCCCCAACTCGATGGGGGTTGCGGGCGAGTGGTCCGCGGATGAACTCCCACGCGGCGAAGGCCGCGGCGGGCGGCAGCATGTCCGTCAGCGCGCGCCGTGCGCCGGGCGCGAGGACGACGGCGTACGGCTCACCGTCCACCCTTCCGCCGCTCCGCCATCAGGTCGTCCATGTCCGATGCGGTGGTGAGATTGCCTGCGGCGATGTCCTTCTCAGCCTGCCGGAGGTGGTCGATCGCCTCCGAGTCGGACAGGAGCTCGATCGTGGCCTCGAGGGACTCCAGGTCCTCCGCCGAGATCAGGACCACGTACTCGCGACCATTCCGCGTCACCCGCACACGCTCGTGCGTGCGGTCGACCTCCTCGGCGATCTCGGAGAAACGAGCCTTGACCTCGGACAGTGGGAGAGTGCTCATGGACCAATATTATGGTCTATAGGTGCCCGGCCGCCACTCGCCGTCCTCGCGCGCAGGACGACGGCCCGCCGAGATCCCGGCGATGCCTTCGTCGAGACCGGACCCGCCAACACCGGGGAGGCGCACGGGCTCACGGCCTACGTCACCGAAGATCTCGCGGCCGCCCTCGCGGCGCTCTGCAACCGCCAGCAGTTGACCCGCGGCTGGCGTCGGGGCCCCCTGACGTTGCCGCCGCGCGGAAGTGGGGTCAAACTTCAGGCGTCGTTGACACGTCCTGGGAGTGGTCCTCAGCACTGCTGCCGCTCGGCAACCCGCTCGCCGCCCTCACCGACCGGTTGTACGCGGATTCCAGGCGAGAGAGCGCATAGCCTCGTCTGCGCGGTAGGTCAGTCGTTGATTGCCTCGATGCCAAGCCGCTTCAGCTCTTCAAGGTGGTCATGCATCTCATGAAGCACCTCAGGGGAGTGTCCCTCCCAGTCCAAGACCTCGTCGACCACTCGCAGTGGCTGCCGGGTGCGGTAGGACCTCGTCGGGTTGCCCGGAAACCGCTTGTCCGTCAAGTTGGGGTCATCCTCGACGGGGCCCGTGGGTTCCACACGATAGATCCTGCCGGGTCCCTCACCCACCGCAAGTTCCGCTCCCCAGATGGCCGCATCCAGGGTTGCGGTCAGGTAGATGTAGTTCGCCTTCCTCCGCTCGCCGAAATTGGAGCCATATCCAGGTTGAAGCAAGTCCCCCGGCTTCAGTTCGGCCTTCGTGCCATGGTAGAAGGGTCCGGAGCCCTGGGCCCCGAACGGCATCGGTTCGATCTCCATACACACCCCATCGAAGGTGGGCTCGGTACTTTGGCTGACCGAGCTTCGGGTCGTCTGGGATAGGCGGAACGCGGGCGTCGGTCGGTCCCGCGTTCGCCTGCCGGTCCTCGCACACTACATGCTTGTTTGGATCTCCTTGAGGGGTGTTGCGCACGACCAACCGGTCCTGCCTCCGTCCGACGACATCGACTCACCCGTGCACGGACGGAAGCGCCCGTGATCCGACCTGGACCGGGTGTGGGCCCCGGCGTCGTCGACGTCGACGCCGGACTACCCCTACGGGGAGTCGGGCAGCAAGCAGCGGAGCCGGAACGTCGAGGGCGGCCGCTGATGATCGAGCGGATCCAGTCCGTCGCCGTCGTGGGTGCCGGCTACATGGGCGGAGTCCGAGCAGTTCGAGGAGCAGGGGTTGTTCCCGGCCGGGAGCGCCGAGCGCGTGCATCAGCACCTCCGGGCGGCCGACTCCATCGAGATCGCGGTGGCCGAGGTCGATTTCATCGAGGAAGCGGTCAGCGAGGTGCCCGCGGTCAAACACGAGGTGCTTCGCCGGATCTCGGCAGCCGCCCGACCGGACGCCATCATCGGCAGCAACACCTCGACCATCCCGGTGCACGTGATGGAGGAGGCCGTGGTTGACCCACGGCGGTTCCTGACGGTCCACTGGAGCAACCCGGCACCGTTCATCCCCGGAGTCGACCTCGTGACCGGGTGCCAGACCGACCCGGCAGTGCTGCCGGTGGTCAACGACATGCTCGAACGGGCGGGGAGATCGAGCGCGATCGTCGCCGATGTTCCCGGGTTCGTCCTGAACAGACTGCAGTACGTTTTGCTCAAGGAGGCGATGTCGATCGTGGAGGAGGGCGTGGCAACGGCTGACGACGTCGACACGATAGTGCGGTCCACCTTCGGCTTCCGCCGCGCTTTCAGGTCACAGGTGCCCGCCGTCAATTCGGAAGTGCAGGGCGTGGCTCTCCCCGGGCTGCAGCACGATGAGGTCGGTGCCCGAGTTGAAGGCGTCCGGCGGGCAGGTCATCGGCTCCACGGCGACGCCGCGGCGGCCGAGGAGTTCACCTGAGTAGATCTGCAGCCACGGTTCTTGTGCCGACAGGCGTGAGGTCAGCCCGGTGCCGGGATGGGAGAGGGACACCTGCCAGCCCTCGGGCGGGAGGTCGCTGAAGGCATGGTCGATTCGTTGCTCGCCCAGCAGCCGTGCGGTCCGGAAGTCCATGTCCGCCTGTTCAGCTGCCACCAGTTCGATGGGCAGCATGCGCTCGTCCGTGAGGAGCACCTTCCCGGCGGGGAACTGGAGGGTGCACTCGTCGACCGCCACCAGACCGCAGGTGAGGTAGGGGTGCGTCGACGAGCCGTAGGGCGCTGCCTTCGGCCCGATGTTGGTCGATTCGATCGCCACCTCCAGGCCCGCCGCGGCGGTGAGGCGATACGTCACCTCCGAGCGGATCTGGAACGGGTACCCGTACCGGGGCGCGAGCACGGTGCCGAGCCGCACCTCGTCGAGACCGGCAGCGATCACGTCCCAGTCCTGCCAGCACGCGAGGCCATGCAGCGCGGTGCCCGTCGCATGCTCGTTCACCGGGAGTTCGTGGGTGGCTCCCTCGAACTCGTAGCGGCCGTCGGCGATCCTGTTCGGCCACGGGACGAGGGTCTTGCCCTGATACGCGGTGGGGAGTTCATCTTCGTCGAAGGGCACGACCAGGTCGGTGCCGCACCACGTCAGGCGGGCCAGGCCCGCGCCGACCGAGACGATGGTGGCCGCGTAGTCGCCGGCCGCAAGGCGCAGGACTGTTCCGTTCGGGTTCGGCATGGTCAGCTGCCCTGGCCCATGCTCCACAGCGTCCAGATCGCGGTGCGCATGGAGCGGGGCTGCTTGAGCGTGGTCACGATGGCGGCCGCGACGTCCGCGGGGACGAGCCACTCCGCCGCGCGGGGGTCGTCATCGGTGCGGCCCGCGCCAACCGCGAACTCGGTCATCGTCCCCGCGGGGCAGATGAGGGTCACGCGGATGCCCTTCTCGCGCAGTTCGCGGTCGAGGGCGCCGGCCAGCCCCACCTGGGCGTGCTTGGTGCCGGCGTAGACCGCCTCCTCCGCCCCACCGCGGAAGCCCGCCACGCTGGCGACGATCACGATGTCGCCCCCGTCGCCGTCGGCGAGCAGCCCCGGGAGGGCGGCGCGCACGGTGAACACCGTGCCGGCGTAGTTCGTGTCCATCATCTCGGCCAACTGCTCGTCCGTGTGGTCCAGGATGCCGCCGTACATCCCGATCCCGGCGTTCGGGACCACCGAGTCCAGCCGGCCCCACTTCTCCACGGCGGCGTCCACGAGTCGCTGGTTGTCCGCGGGCGAGCGCACGTCCATCACCACGCCGACGGCGTTGTCCGCTCCCAGCTCGGCGACCAGTTCCTGCAGGCGCTCCTCGCGCCGGCCCCCGAGGGCGACGCGCGCGCCCTCCTCGACGAGCTGGCGGGCGAGCTCGCGTCCAATGCCAGCGGTGGCGCCGGTGATGGCGACGACGGTTCCGGACAGGTCACGGTAGGTGTACATGGGTCCTCCTGGGTTCTGGGTGATTCGTGGGGGTCGGTTGATGAATCGGACGGACGGTCAGGGGCGCGCGACGGGCAGCCACACGCGCATGGTGGAGGGTCCGCGGTTCGCCCACCGGTGGTAGGGGACGAGGGCGGTGGTCCGCGCCTCGCCCGCGCTCGCCGGTGTCGGCACCCCGGGGGCGTACGGCCACGCGGCCGTCACCCGCTCACGCAACTGGACCGGCACGGTCACGGTGCCGTCGGCGTCGCCCGGCTCGCCGTCGACGACGACCTCGGCCAGCGCGACGTCGTCGCCCAGGTCCACGGACTCGAGGCAGTACACGAGCGGCCCGCGCTCCACGGCGACCTGGCCGCGCAGCGCGTCGATCTCGGGGTGCGGCCAGGTCCAGCGGGCTCGGAGTGGGATGTCGAGCTCGACGACGTCGCCCACGGCCCACCCGCGCCGCACCGTGGCGGTGCCGGACGCGACCTCGGTGGTCTCGCCGCCGGCGCGCAGCGTCGCGCCCGGCGCCCAGCCGGGCACCCGCAACGTGAGCGCCCACGGCTCGGTCGGAGTCTCCAGCACCCGCACGCGAATGAGGCCGTCCTCGGGGTAACGCGTGTCGACCTCGAGTGCGACGGTTCCTGCCGGGACCTGCGCCCGCACCGTGGCCGCGGCGTACTGGTGGAGCTGGACGCCGTCGTCGTCCGTGGTCGCGACGTACGCGCCGAGCGAGGCGAGGGTCCGGGCCACGTTGGTGGGGCAGCACGAGACGGCGAACCACGGGGCGCGCAGGCTCGACGCCGCGCGTAGGCTCGGCTCGTCCTGTGACGGCTCCGTTCCCGGCTCGCGCTGGTGCAGGGTGTTCGTGTAGTAGAACGCGCGGCCGTCCTCGGCCGGCGAGGCGCTGACGACGTTGTAGAGCACCCGCTCGACGAGGTCCGCGTGCTCGGGGGCGCCGTCGGCCAGCAGCAGCCGCTGCGCGGCCTGGATCGCGCCGACGCCCGCGCAGGTCTCGGAGTAGGCGCGGTCCGACGGCAGTTCGAAGTCCTGCCCGAAGGACTCGCCCTCGTGGTGGGCGCCCATGCCGCCGGTGAGGTACGTCCGGGCGGCGACCGTCCGGGCCAGCTGCTTCCGTACCGACCCGAGGAGCTCGGCATCGCCCGTCTCGACCGCGACGTCGATCGCACCGGCCGCGAGGTACAGGGCGCGCACCGCGTGCCCCCGGAGCACGTCCGCTTCGCGCACCGGGACGTCGTCCTGGAAGTACTCCTGCCCGAAGTCGATCTCGCCGAGGAGGCCGTGGCCGCGGCGCTCGATGAAGAGCCGCGCCTGCTCCAGGTAGCGTGGATTGCCCGTGTGCCGGCCCAGTTCGGCGATCGCGGTCTCGACCTCCGGGTGGCCGCCCACCTTCTCCAGCCCGCCCGGCCCGAACACATCACAGATGTGGTCGGCGGCGCGGATCGCGATGGCGACGAATGCGTCCTCCCCGTGGGTCCGGGCACGGGCGACGCCGGCCTGGATCAGGTGGCCGAAGCAGTACAGCTCGTGCCCCCACTCGAAGTCCGTGTACCGCGGCTCCTGTCCGGGCCGCCCGAACATCGTGTTGAGGTAGCCGTCCGCTTCCTGCACTGGTTCGATGCGGGCCACGAGGGCGTTGAAGCGCGCCTCGAGTTCAGGGTCGCCGGTCCGGCCGATCTCCCACGCCATCGCCTCCATCAGCTTGTAGACGTCGGAGTCCGAGAACTCGCGCCCCTGCCGGTCCCGGGGCAGTCGCCCCTCCACCGCGGCATCGAAGTTGCCGATCCAGCCGACCCGCTCCATCCACTGCTCGGCGTGGTCGATGATCGCGGTGGCGTTGAGTTCCTGCATGTTGGCCCAGAAGCCGCCGGTGATCCGCACGTCCCGCAGGCCGATGGGGAAGAGCGAGCCCGACGACGGCGCGACCGGCCGGCCACTGAGGCCCCCGAACACGGCGGCGGGAATGGTGAAAGACATGGTAGAACTCGCTTTCAGGACGGTGGGAGTGTTCACTTGACGGCGCCGACGGTGAGGCCGTCGCGCAGCAGTCGGTAGGTCGAGGCGAACACGATGAGGATGGGGATCGAGGTCAGCACGGACAGCGCCATCAGGCCTGGCCAGTTGATTCCGAAGGCGGAGACCTGCATCGCGAGGAGGGCGCTCAGCGGGTACGAGCCAGGGGAGAGGAGGAAGTTCACGGCGTAGAGGAATTCGCCCCACGAGAGCAGGAACACCAGGGTGCCGACCGTGAACACGCCGTTGCGGGCGACCGGCAGGACGATTCCGATGAACGTCCGCATCATCCCGGCGCCGTCGATTGACGCGGCCTCCTCGAGTTGCGGGGGGACGGCCCGGAAGAAGGGGCGCAGGAGCAGCGCCGCGAACGGGATGAGGAGCGCGGTGTCGGCGAGGACCACGCCGAGGGTCTTGTCGAGGAGCGACCAGTTCCCGAAGATCTGGAACAGCGGGATGACCGTGGCCGTCTGCGGCATCATCTGCAGCACGATGAGCATCCCCAACCCCAACTGCGGGATCCAGCCCTGGGTGCGGGCGAGCCCGTAGGCGGCCGGGATCGCGACGAGCAACACCAACGCCGTCGCACCGACCGCGATGAACGCGGACTGGCGGAGCGCTGTGAAGAGCTCCGCATCGAGCGCCTCGACGTAGGCGGCAACGGTGGGGCGGAAGAGGAACGACTGCTGCGAGCCGAAGACGTCCTCGGACCTCTTGAAGGAGGTCAGGACGATCCACAGGATCGGAACCCCGTACATGATCGTCAGCAGTGCCTTCATGAGAATGGCCAATGGGCCGGCCTTGAAACTCATCAGTGCTTCTCCTCGCTGCTGATGCTCCGGGCATATACGGCGGCGAGAACGAGAACGCCGAGAACCGTCACGACGGACGTCGCCGAGCCGAGTCCGAAGTCGTACCGGACGAACGCCTGCAGGTACCCGAGGAACGGCAGGGTGTTCGTTGCCGTCCCCGGACCGCCGTAGGTCATCACGTAGATGAAGTCGTAGCTCCGGAAGCCGTAGACAATCGTCAGCACGAGAAGCACAAGCGTGGTGGCCCGGACTGACGGGACCATGATGAAGCGGATCTCCTGCCACCGGTTCGCGCCGTCGAGCGCGGCGGCTTCGAAGACCTCTGTCTCGATGTTCATCAGGGCGGCGCGATACACCAGGGCGTTGAAGGGGATCACCGCGAACGAGTTGACGAACGCGACAGCCATCAGGGCCCAGTACTGGTCGTAGAGGAACGGGATCGGTTCACTCAGCCCGATCCGCGTGAGGACCATGTTGACCAGGCCGTTGTCGCCGAGCAGGAACTTCCAGACCGAGCCGTTCACCACGGGCGGCAGTGCCCAGACGAAGACCATGAGTCCGAGCAGGAACCCGGACCAACTGCCTTTCGTCCGCAGCGCTATTGCTGCCGCGAGTCCGAGCAACATGCCCAGGACGGTCACAATCACCACGAAGACCACGGTGAGGCGCAACGAGTGCTGGGTGTCGCCGGACTCGAAGCCCTTGGCGAAGTTGTCCAGGCCCACCCACGCCCATGAGGGCGCGTTCAGGGTTGCCGACGTCACGGCGCTGAACGCCATCCGCAGGAGCTGGACGAGGGGGTAGATGCTGAACAGCGCGAGGAACACCGCGGCCGGCAGCAGGAACAGCATTCGGTGCTGTCGCTTCCTGCGCCGGCGGTCCGGCCGCGTCGTGGTGGACGCGACACGGCCGGTCACCGGCGCCATGGGAGTTGTCATTGCGGAGGACTCCTTCGTGAGAATCGACCCGGGGGCGCCGGTGACCGTGCGGTATTACTTGAGCAGGTTCGTCAACGACGCGACGGCCGTTGCGGCGGCATCGGCGGCCGAACGCTGTCCGCCGAGGGTTGCACTCCATGCCTGCCCAACGTTGAGCTGGACGTCGGCAACGGACTCGGGCGGCAGCACGGCCTCAGGGTAGTTGGCGCCCGAGGCGGCGATGGTGTCGGCGAACGGCTTGAGGAGCAGGTTGCCGCCGATGGCGTCGTCCTGCGCCGCGTCCAGGCGGGACGGGATGGAGCCGACGAGGGTGGCCGCGAGGACCTGACCCGCCGGGTCGAGGTATGTCCCCGCGATGTACTCCCACGCGAGGTCAGGGTTCTCGGAGAACGCCCCGATGCCCTCACCCTCGCCGCCGAGGTACACCTTGCCCTGGTCACCGACCGGCAGGGGGACGACGCCGTACTCGAACGTCGCGTCAGTCTCAGCAGTGCCCATCTGCCAGTTGCCGTTCTCGGCGAAGGCGACTCCACCCGCGGCGAACGTCTGGAAGGGAACGGTCTGGTCCCACGTGACGGCCTCCTGGGTGAGCCAGCCGTTGTCGACCCAGCCACGGACGCGGCCGAGGCCCGCGGCGAGCGCGCCCTCGTCCAGGTTCTCGTAGGTGAAGCCCTCGGCAGTCAGCCAGGGGTACGCCTGCCACTCGCCCTGCGAGTTCGGCAACCCGCAGAGGGTGATCCCCGCGTAGCCCGCGTCCTTCGCGGCGGCCATGGCGGCCTCTAGTTCGTCGATGGTGGTCGGGGGCTCGACGCCGATCTCCGCGAGGATGTCGGCGTTGTACCAGAGGCCAAGCAGGTTGACGTACCCCTGCACCGCGTAGGTGGTGCCATCGATGACGTGGAGCACGGACTCGGGCAGCTGGTCGATGTCCTCGTAGGAACCGAGGTAGTCGTCGAGCGGTGCCAGTACGCCGCCGAGCGCGATGGTGGCGGTCTCGGCGCCGTTGAAGACGACGACGTCGGGTCCGGTCTCCGCGCCGGCGGAGGAGACGAGCTTGGAGTTCATCTGGTCGTACGGGATGAAGACGTTCTCGACCGTGACGCCCTCGTGGGCGGCTTCGAACGTGGCGGCATATTCGTCCATGAGCTGGACCTGGTTGTCCGCGCTGAAGTAGTGCCACACGGTGACCGTCTGGTCGCCGGCGGCTGCACCGGTGGCGCCGTCACCGGTGGCAGTGCTGGTCGTGCCGCCGTCGCCGCCGCCGCAGGCGGCGAGTGCGAGGGCACTGACCACGGCCGCACCTGCGAGCGTGGCGTGCCTCGTCCGGCGTGGACTGGGAGCTGGAATCTTCACAACGTCTCCTTCGGTTGTCCGCGTCGTCGCGGGCGTTGTCTCCGGCTGGGGGGGAGCTGGTTCCGAAACGTATCGAAACCGGTTTCTATAGACTACAACAGCATATTCCAACTGTCAAGCAAAACCGCTATGCTGGGCTTTCGGTGGACCTGAAGCAGGGAGTTGGTGGGGATGGGCGTAATCGAGGGAGGACGGCCGCGGGCGGTCACGTTGAAGGATGTGGCGCGAATCGCGGGTGTCTCGTCATCGACGGCGTCCAAGGCACTGAACGGCCGGGCCGACGTGAATCCGGAGACCCGACGACGGGTGCAGGAGACCGCCGAGAGACTTTCGTTCCGGCCGAACACCGCCGCGCAGTTGCTCCCGACGGGGCGCAGCGGAACGCTGGGACTGATCACCAACGACCTCGACGGTCGCTTCTCGATCCCGATCCTCATGGGCGCGGAAGACGCCGCCGGCGCCGGGCGGATGTCCATCTTCCTCTGCGACGCGCGCGAGGACGCCATCCGTGAGCAGTACCACCTCCAGGCCCTCCTGGACCGGCGGGTCGACGGACTCATCGTCGTGGGTAGCAGGACCGACGTCCGGTCCTCCCTGGGTGCGGATCTCCCCGTTCCGGTCGTCTACGTGTACGCGCCGTCGGACTCGCCCGACGACCTCTCGCTGGTGCCCGACAATGTCGGCGCCGGCCGGCTCGCGGTCGAGCACCTGATGGCGATCGGCCGGCGACGCATCGCCCACATCGCGGGCGACCCCAGCTATGCCGCCGCCCGGGACCGCGTGGCCGGCGTCGACGCGGCGCTGGCCGAGCGTGGGTTGTCGCTGGCCGTGGGGCCGACCCTGTACGGCACGTGGTCCGAGGCCTGGGGCCGTTCCGCCGCCCGGGGACTCCTGCAGTCCGGAGCGGACTTCGACGGTCTCGTCTGCGCGAGCGACCAGATCGCCCGCGGTGCACTCGACGCCCTCAAGGAGGCGGGACGGCGGGTTCCGGCGGACATCGCGGTTGTCAGCTTCGACAACTGGGAAATCCTTGCGACGGGCTCCGCTCCCCAGTTGACGAGCGTGGACATGTGCTTCGAGTCCCTGGGTCGCCTGGCTGCGCGCAAACTCTTCGCGGCACTCGACGGCCAACACGAGCGCGGGCGACTCACCGAGCCGTGCCGGCTCGTGATCCGTGGCTCGACGGTCGAGGACGCGTAGAAACGCGGCGCCAACGCTCCCGTTGACTGGACTGTAGGCTGCCGTCGCGCGGTGGTGTGGGACGACGTCGTCGCCACGGTCGCGCCGTCGCGGCGGCTGTCACGGGCCATGTGTGTTTGTGGCTGGGCTCGCGGTGCGCGGGTGGCGCGGGAATCGTCACGCGCCACCCCGCGTTGCGCCCGCGCTAGCGGGACCTTCCGGG
>Ga0209539_1001117_pt1 | contig 14725 bp, 11 predicted proteins | sample BarGraNGADG00312_2_FD_184499 | JGI IMG/M metagenome (GOLD analysis project Ga0209539, IMG submission 184499) | Arctic peat soil microbial communities from Barrow, Alaska - Barrow Graham LP Ref core NGADG0011-312 (SPAdes) (version 2) | ecosystem: Environmental > Terrestrial > Soil > Wetlands >... | reverse complement strand
ATCCGCGCCAAAGCATTATGGTCTAACGAAAGCAGGTCGGTTAAGCCATTGTTTGTAGAAAGGCCGGAACTCAACTGGTTGGAAGCCAGGCACCCTTTGCTCGAGAAAAATCTTAACAGGGAAAAAAGAAAAATTGTACCCCTGAATATCAAGCTGACCAGGGATGACAGGATCCTGCTGATTTCGGGGCCCAATGCTGGAGGGAAATCTGTTTGTCTGAAAACTGTCGGATTGCTTCAATATGCCCTCCAGTGTGGCATTCCTGTTCCCATGCATCTGGATAGCGTGGTTGGAATTTTTGAGAAAATATTTATCGATATCGGCGATAATCAGTCGCTCGACAATGATCTGAGTACCTATAGCTCCCATTTGAGCGACATGAAATTCTTTGTCAGAAACTGCAATCAACAATCGCTGGTATTAATTGATGAATTTGGAACAGGAACAGAACCTATGCTTGGCGGAGCCATTGCTGAATCTATTCTCAACCGGATCAATCAACTTGGAAGCTATGGTGTGATAACCACTCATTACACTAATCTTAAGCACTTTGCCTCATCCGTTTCAGGAATTGTCAATGGGGCTATGATGTACGATTCGAACAAAATGGAGCCTCTTTTTCAGCTTCAGATTGGAAAACCAGGAAGTTCTTTTGCATTTGAGATTGCTCGAAAGATTGGTCTGCCCGAAGATATCCTGCAAGAGGCAACCGATAAAATAGGCAAAGACCACATTGATTTTGACAAACACCTTCGGGATATCGTAAGGGATAAGCGATACTGGGAAACCAAACGTCAAAATATCAGACAATCGGAGAAAAAGCTGGAAGAGGTGACTTCCAGCTATGAAGAGCAGCTTTCTGAAGTAAAAAAGCTTAGAAAAGAGATTCTTGACAAGGCTAAGAAGGAGGCGTCCGAAATTCTGGCTTCATCCAACAAGATCGTTGAACAAACAGTGCGGGAAATTAAAGAGGCATCGGCCGACAAGGAAAAAACCAGGGAAGCCAGAAAGAAACTGGAAGATTTTAAGGGAGAGGTAGCCAAAACACTGGAGGCAGAGGATGAGCAAATCGTTCGCAAGATGGAAAAAATCCGACAGCGACAAATCAATAATAAGAATAAACCCCTGACTGAAGATGCAATTAAAATTGTTTTGGATGCTCCTCCTGTTAGCAAAGAAATTGAGCCGGGAAACTGGATCAGAATAAAGGGTCAGGAGAATCCGGGGATTGTGATGGAGGTCCACGAGAACAACCTGGTCGTCGCTTTTGGTCAGTTGAGATCAGTTATTAAAAGGGACCGCGTAGAAATCGTCTCTCATACAGAAGTCAAGAAGACTCGTGAAAACTATGCTACTGCCCGCATTAACAGCGAGATCAATGATAGAAAACTGAATTTCAAACCCCGGATAGATGTGCGGGGAATGCGTGCGGAGGAGGGTCTGCAGAAAATTCAGGAATTCATTGATGAGGCAATAATGGTTGAAGCCAATGAATTACATATTCTACACGGGAAAGGAAACGGGATCCTGCGCGAATTAATCCGAGCCTATTTGAAATCTGAGCCTTTAGTCAAAAAATTCCGTGATGAACATGTGCAGTTTGGAGGATCCGGAATTACCATTGTGGAAATATAAAGAGACTGGGGCTGCTACATCATTGTCACTTCCATTTTACCAGGTCATTGCTGCGAATTCCGTTGGCCGGAAAAGGATTTTTTTCATCAAAAGGGTACAAAGCCTTTTGATCTTCAATGACGATCATATCCTCCTTTACCGTACCGTCCGGGTTCATTGCTTTAGAAAGGTCCAGTCCCAGGTATTTAGCCAGAAATGGATAAACGGCGGCTCTTTTATTGATGTCATATCCATGTTTATCGTTTGGCAGATGGACATTCTGTACCAAATCTGCCTTTCCGTAAAACTGATAAATATATTTCAGATAGGGAAGTTCAACTTCGGGATTATTCTTAGTCCAGTCGTCTCCATCCGAAACCAGAAGCATAGGCCGGGGTGCGGCACAAGCTGCAATCTCAACATTATTTGTCTGATAATCAATGTCCTTATGTATAGGCATTCCACTTTCACATACACATCCGCCAAAGAAAAATGCCGAAACCATGACTACCGGAACGGAAACTTTGACCCTTTGGTCGATGGCAGTAAGCACAAAAGTCTGGGTTCCTCCGCCTGAGGCTCCGGTACAGGCAATCTTATCCGGATCGGCGCCCATTTCCAGAATAAAATCCAGGCAACGGATGCTGTTCCATGTCTGCAATTTCAAAGCTTCCGGGTGATTATGTTTCCAGCCAAGTTCACCCATTTGTCCGTAGCCAACCATGTCGTAACCAAAAACCATGGCTCCCATGCGGGCCAATGCAGCAAAGCGCTTTTGTGCATCCGGTCTGTATCTGCCAACGTCACCCGGTTTTGACCAGTGACCGTGGGGACTAATAATTCCGGGTAATTTTCCTTTTGCATTGGTTGGAGTATAAAGACTTCCCGTTACAAAAACTCCAGGCAGGCTTTCAAATGCGACATTTTGCACCTGATAACCATCGTAAACACGTTTGGCTCCGATTCTCGCATTTAACGGACATTTTTTGGGGTATATTTCGAGACCTAATCCTTTTAGAATATGTTTTTTTATCAACTGTGCCCTTTTGTCCCACTCCTGTTTATTGGAATATAGTTTCTTTTGACTTACCAGGAAAGCTTTACCCTGATCCTCTGTCCAATAAGCCCCGACGCAGAGCATATTTGAGGTCGAAGTTTCTTTCTCTTTTAACCCTTGTGAATGTGCCGCAAGGGCAAAAAACAATACCATCGATGTAAGATAAAACTTAAGATTTTGAGGCATGGTGAATCTGTTTTATTTGTATGCCTCTAAAATAGCAAAAATATCAAAATCAAAAAACGCACATTTAGCCATGGCAGAATCCTGGTAAGGAATTAGGCAACAAATATCACTAATGAGTGCGATCATAAGACAGACAAGATCATCCAGGTTAAAAAACGGACGTTTGAATTTTTTGAAATATATGTTGCAGACTTAGCGAGAGGAGTCTATCTTTATTCCGGTAAATTCAAAAACCATTAAACGAACCGAAATATATTTAACAAATGATGTATTGGGAGAGGACATCGCAATTACCGAAGATTTCATCTTGTCAGGAGATACTGTTGGTCTATGGGACTTTCAATCCGGAGGATCTGGAATCAATGTCACGGATACTGACTCCGGAAGAATTGAATTTTGCTGGCAAACTTAAGCATCAGGACCAGAGAAATACCTGGATTTCGTGCCATGTGACGCTCAGATCAATGCTGGGAGAATTTCTGGAAATGGATCCCCAAAATATTATATTCCAAAAAAACAGATTTGGAAGATCTTATCTACAGGATTCAAATCTGTTTTTCAATATCAGTCATACAAACAGTTCTTTCCTAATGGGTTACAATAAAGGAGGAAAAATAGGCGTTGATCTTGAGAATTTGTCCGGAGATGAGGATATACCTTCCCTGATTGATTACGCGTTTTCTGGTGCAGAAACTGAATATTGCCGGAATGCTGTTGAACTATCCGTACGATTCCTTGAATTATGGACCTTGAAAGAGGCATTTCTGAAATACAGCGGCATTGGCCTGACTGATTTTCTGAAACCTATTAATGTATATGGGTCAGAACTCAACGAACTTATATACAATAAACTGAATTACAGCACATTTATTTGTCCGGGCAATGAAACAGGCAGTGTTGTTTATTCTAATAATCCATCCTTATCCTGTATTTGGTTATGTTAAATTGTCGAATTTACATTTACTCGGGAAGCAGTAACCCATAAAAAGGAATAATTGTTAAATTCACTAAACAAACTTATCGTCGGTTTAACTATTTTTATGCAGTATATTAATTTTCTTATTTGATATTTTATCAAAATATTATAATCTAATTTCTAACCCTTTAAAGAATGAAACTCGTAATCGTAGGCAGTGGCTATGTTGGTCTGGTAACAGGCACCTGTTTTGCAGAAGTTGGCATCGAGGTAACATGTGTCGATATCGACAGTAAAAAAATTGATAATCTAAATCAGGGTATCATTCCAATTTATGAACCCGGTCTGGAAGATATGGTTCTTCGAAACATGAAGAAAAACAGGCTGAGCTTTACTACCTCCATTGCAGAGGCGCTGAAAGATTGCGAGGTGCTTTTTATTGCTGTCGGCACGCCACCGGATAAAGACGGAAGTGCAGACCTTCAATATGTTTTAAGTGTCGCAAGGGATTGTGGTAAAAACATGAAGGATTATCTTCTGATTGTCACCAAGAGCACAGTACCTGTAGGAACGGCTAAAAAAGTTAAAAATGCCGTTCAGGAGGAGCTCAACTGGAGAAGTGCTGTCCTACCATTCGATGTTGCATCTAACCCTGAATTTCTAAAAGAGGGAGCTGCCATTGATGATTTTCTAAAACCCGACCGAATTGTGGTTGGTGTGGATTCACCCAGAGCCGAGGAGTTGATAAAGAGTCTATACAAGCCATTTACCCTGAACGGCCATCCCATCATTTTCACGGATATTACTTCGGCCGAGATGACCAAATATGCTGCCAATGCCATGCTTGCCACGAAAATCAGCTTCATGAATGACATTGCTAATTTGTGCGAAATTGTCGGAGCAGACATCAATATGGTTCGAAAAGGGATTGGATCTGATTCCAGAATCGGTAATAAATTCATCTATCCTGGTATAGGATACGGTGGATCATGCTTCCCGAAAGATGTGAAAGCTTTGATTCATACGGGTGAGGATTTCAATTACGAACTCCGGGTTTTAAAAGCAGTTGAAGCTGTTAACCAGGACCAAAAATCTGTTCTTTTCCAGAAAGTATACAACTATTTCAAGGGAGATCTGAAAGACAAAAACATTGCGGTGTGGGGGTTGTCATTTAAACCACAAACAGATGATATGCGAGAAGCGCCTTCCGTGGTAATTATTAATAAACTGCTTGCTGCTGGTGCAAATGTTAAGGCATATGATCCGATTGCCATGAAGGAGGCAACACACCAATTGGGAGATTCCATCACTTATGCAGAAGATCAATACGATGCCCTGATTGATGCTGACTGTTTGCTGCTCATCACGGAGTGGTCGGAATTCAAATTTCCTAACTTCAAGATTGTTAAGAAATTATTGAGTCGTCCAGTTATTTTTGATGGAAGAAACATCTATGAACTGTCTGAAATGAAACGCCAGGGCTTTGAATATTTCTGCATTGGAATTGATACTACTGTTGTGTAAAGTTTTGAGCGTCCAGCGTCATGCGTCCAGTGCCATTAGGCACTTAATTTTGTAAGATCGAAGATATGATCAGGAAAAAAATTTTAGTCACAGGAGGAGCCGGATTTGTCGGTTCTCATTTGTGTGAGCGATTGCTCAACGAGGAAAATGATGTGGTGTGCCTCGACAATTATTTCACAGGTCAAAAGCAAAATATCGTTCATCTGCTTCAGAACCCGTATTTTGAGTTGGTCAGGCATGATGTCACCAACCCGTTTTACATAGAAGCGGATGAAATCTATAACCTGGCTTGTCCGGCCTCACCCATTCATTATCAGTACAATGCTATCAAGACAATAAAGACCTCTGTCATGGGAGCGATTAATATGCTCGGACTTGCCAAGCGTATTAAAGCCAAAATACTGCAGGCCTCGACGAGCGAAGTGTATGGCGATCCGCAAGTTCACCCTCAAACGGAAAGTTACTGGGGACATGTGAATCCTATCGGGGAACGTTCGTGCTATGATGAAGGTAAACGAGCGGCTGAAACTTTGTTTGTTAATTATCACAAGCAGAACAATGTCAGGATCAAGATCATCAGAATCTTCAATACCTATGGTCCGAGGATGCACCCGAATGATGGAAGGGTGGTTTCTAATTTTATCGTTCAGGCCCTGCAAGGAAAAGATATTACCATTTATGGCGACGGACAGCAGACAAGAAGCTTTCAGTATGTCGACGATCTTGTTGAAGGGATGATCAGGATGATGGCCTCCCGGGAAAGCTTTACCGGACCGGTTAACATTGGAAACCCTAACGAATTCACTATTATGCAGTTAGCAGAACTTGTCATCCAACTTACCAACTCGAAATCCAAAATTATTCGTTTGCCGTTACCCGCTGACGATCCGATGCAAAGACAACCCAATATTGATCTTGCCAGAAAAGAACTTGATTGGGCACCAAAAATTCAATTAAAAGAAGGTCTTTTAAAAACAATTGATTATTTTGCATCAACCTTATAGTGAACCGTATGGCAACAATTGACTGGGAACAATTCAACGAAAATTTTCAATATTACGATCAGGAAATAATTCGGGAAATTATTGGGGATTTTTTTGCAGAGACTGACGAAAGATTGACTAATCTCAAAAAAATATCGACGAAAAAGACTACATCAATCTGTCATTCAACGCGCATAGTCTAAAAAGTTCAGCATAGAGTAAATTGAAAATAGAGGTAAAATATGGTGGATGGCTGCTTCTGGCGGTAGTAACAATACTGCTGTTCTGGTGGTTATTCAGGGATCCTACCAACAAGTTTACGGAAAGTTTACCAGGACTTGACAATCGGGGTACCGATTCGTTATTGCTCAATGAGAAGGTGAATATTGGCGAAAAATTTCAACTTTTCGGTAGTTCTTCCTCCAGTTCAAAATCATCCTGGACCAATTTCAGAGGGGCAAATTACGATAATATTTGTGCTGGCTCTGTCCCATTAAAGAACAGCTGGACGGGCAATCAGCCGGAGATTCGCTGGTCTGTCGAATTGGGTGAAGGACATGCCGGACCTTCGATCTTCGATGGAAAAGTCTATCTGATGGATTACGACGAAAAAAAGAGAGAAGATGCACTCAGGTGTTTCGCCTTAAATGACGGGAAAGAGCTTTGGCGCCGTTCCTATGGTGTGACGTTGAAAAGAAATCACGGAATGTCGCGGACGGTTCCGGCAGTCACCAATGAATATGTGGTAACCGTTGGTCCAAGATGTCATGTCATGTGCGTGAAGCGTGAATCCGGAGATTTACTCTGGGGACTCGATATGGTCAAACAATACAAGACCGAAGTTCCGCTTTGGTTCACAGGGCAATGCCCGATGATCGACCGTAACAGGGTCATTCTTGCTCCGGGCGGAAGTATTATCATGACTGCCATTGATTGCGCAACCGGTAAAGTAGTGTGGGAGACACCCAATACCGGTAACCTCAAGATGTCACATTCTTCTATTATGCCCTGGACGCTGAACGGCAAAAAAATGTATGTTTACAGTGCAGTTGGAGGAGTTATAGGAATCTCGGCAGAGGGTCCTGATGAGGGAAAAATCCTCTGGCAATCGACGGCATGGAATCATGCTGTCGTCGCTCCTGCACCGGTATGCTTTCCCGACGGAAAAGTATTTTTAGCTGCTGGTTATGGAGCCGGGAGTATGATGATGCAGGTAGTTCCTTCACCGGAAGGTTATACCGTCAAAGTGCTGAAAGAATTTGGTCCAAAAAACGGCATGGCCAGCGAGCAACAGACACCTGTTATTTGGAACGGACTGATGTACGGCATTCAGCCCAAAGATGCGGGGCCTTTGCGCAATCAGCTGATCTGTGTGAGTCCTGAAGATGTGACCAAAGTAATCTGGTCGTCAGGGAAAGAAGGTCGGTTTGGTTTAGGACCGTATCTGATTGCAGACAAGAAAATGTTTGTTTTGAGTGATGATGGAACATTGACCATGCTCCGACCGGATGCCAATAAATATATTCAACTGGCCCAAAAGAAACTTTTCGACGGCAGCGATGCATGGGCACCCATGGCAATAGCCGATGGATTTTTGTTACTGCGTGATTCAAAGGCCATGTATTGTGTTAACTTAAACTAAATAAAAAATGAGCAGAAAGCAGGTAAATATTATCTTGATTATTTTAGCACTTGCCATCATTTTTGTCATTGGCAAGGATTTTATCGGAAATAAGGCCGGGAAAAACATTCCTAATCCTTTTAACTACGATATGGATCAGTTCAGAAAAGTTGATTCCACCGCCATATTGTATAAGGAAACTATCACCTTTCCGGTTCTGGCTTTTACCCCCAGGGGGATTGCCGTATCCGGGAAAGTCATCTATGTTGTGACTGAAAAAGATCTGCTGAAATTCGATTATACGGGAAAACAGTTACTCGACACCGTACTGCCTGACACGGCCAATTGCATCACCACAAGTAAAGATGGAAATATCTGGATTGGATTTTTACATTCGGCGGGCGAATTTGACGGTAATGGTAAACTGCTGACACAATGGCCAAGTTTCGGAGACCGTTCGCTCATCACTTCCCTAGCGGTAAACGGAAGTAATGTATTTGTGGCAGATGCCGGAAACAGAATTGTATACCATTGCAATACCAAAGGAGAAATTCTATCAAGAATCGGTGAGAAGAGTGTTGAAAAAGGTGTTCCGGGTTATGTTATTCCCAGTCCCTACTTTGATGTGGCTCTGGATGATAATGGTTTCTTGTGGGCAGCTAACACAGGTCAACACAGCCTCGAAAACTACAACAAGGACGGATCTCTGCGTACTTCATGGGGAAAGGCTTCCACTAAAATTGATGGTTTCTACGGATGCTGTAATCCGGCACAATTTACCATTTTACCTGATAATTCATTTATAACCAGCGAGAAAGGCATTCCAAGGATAAAACTTTATGATCAACACGGAGTCCTGCAGGGAATCGTGGCCTCTCCCAAAATGTTTGAAAACGGGTGGTATGCGCCGGACGTTACAGTAGATGATGAAGAACGAGTTGTGGCACTCGATTTTGACAGATTACAGGTAAGAATTTTCGAAAGGAATAAAGATGGAAACAAATAGAAGAGCATTCTTCAGAAAAGTCGGACAATTGACCTGCCTCTCTGTTCTTATTGGCGGAACAGGAATATTGCTCACCAATAATCAAGTGCGATTGAATGGTTGCGGTGACAATCAATTTTGCGAAAGCTGCCGGAAAATAGATCATTGTAAACTGGACCCAGCCGTCCGGCAACGGAACAATAACGAAATCAAACAAAGTTCAAATCATCCAAAATAATGAAGGATCCTACTGAACCTATCCCTATCCCCAGGCGTCGCTTTTTAAGAAACGGGATGCAGCTCACACTTGCCGGAACACTGGTTGGGATTGCCGGTTTTTCGGTACTGAAATCGAAAGCGAACGGAATGGTCTGGCAGATTGATCCTTTCAAATGCGTCCAGTGCGGCCGTTGCGCCACGGAATGCGTGATGATGCCATCGGCTGTAAAATGCGTTCATGCCTATAACCTTTGCGGATATTGCGATCTTTGCGGTGGTTATCTGAAACCTGATCCAAATGCCAGAAGTACTGCCGCCGAAAACCAGCTCTGCCCTACCGCCGCTATCCAACGTAAGTATATCGAGGATCCCTTCTATGAATATGTGATCGATGAAAAATTATGCATCGGCTGTGCCAAATGTGTCGCCGGCTGCACTTCTTTTGGTAATGGATCCCTGCATTTGCAGGTCAGGCACGATCGTTGTAAAAATTGTAATCAGTGCGCAATCGCCAGACTTTGTCCGGCAGAGGCCTTCACCCGCGTCCCGGTTGACAAGCCCTATCTGATTAAAGGAGGTTGGAAAAAAGAAATTAAAAAAGGATGAAAAACAGGTTGCTGAAATATTTGTTATTTTTTGCACTGCTGATTTTCAGTGCATCCTCTCTTTTGGCTATTGAAGCACAACAACGGTTTCCAAAACCTGAATTTGCCACAGGATATACCCAGCCAAATACCACTACCCCATTAGCAAGATTTCAACTGCTCGAATATTTGGATGTTATCATTTTATTGGCGGTTCTCCTGGTCTCCACCTGGTTTATTTTATACAAACGTTCCAGGCAAGGCGTCTTCTGGATTTCCGTATTTTCCCTCCTTTATTTCGGCCTCTACCGGGAAGGCTGTATCTGCGCCATTGGTTCTATCCAGAATGTGATCCTGGCATTTGTCGATCCGACCTATGCCATCCCCGCAACAGCCCTGATATTCTTTCTGTTACCCTTGATTTTTGCCTTGTTCTTTGGGAGGATATTTTGTGCCGGAGCCTGTCCCTTGGGCGCCATACAGGATTTCGTGATCTTTCAGCCGATCGAACTTCCCAAATGGATACAGCAAATTCTTGGATTGATTCCTTTCTTGTACCTGGGACTGGCAGCACTTTTTGTCGCTACAAAATCCGATTTTCTTATCTGCCGTTACGACCCGTTTGTTGGGTTTTTCAGGTTTGATGCTCCTTTCCATATGGTTGTTCTGGGGGTTCTGTTTCTGCTCGTCGGAATATTTGTCGCCAGACCCTATTGCAGATTCTTCTGCCCTTACGGCGTGCTGCTCGGTTGGATGTCCAGATTCTCCTCCAGGCACATGACCATTACTCCTGCGGCCTGCATTCAGTGCAAACTTTGCGCTAACTCCTGCCCTTTTGGAGCCATCGATGAACCCGTTGCCGAAACAGGCAAGAGAAGAAGCAACGTCAACCGTTTCATCATCTATTTTCTCGTGTTTCCCCTTTGGGTTGGGATCGGCGGCTTTGCCGGTTCAAAGATGCAGGTGCCGCTTTCGCTGATCAACCGCACGGTTTACCTGGCAGATTTAATCATCAAGCATCCGGAAGTGAAAAATGATCCCCTCAATATTGATGTAAGAACTTTTATGAGCCTTGGTAAATCTACCGAGAAATTGATGGCCGAAGCAGTGGCTATCAGAAAGCAATTCTACATCGGCGGATGGTTATTGGGTGGTTTCATGGGTCTGGTTATTGGAAGCAGGCTCATGCGTTTGTCTGTTTTCAGGAGAAGGGACGACTGGGAACCCAATAAAACCAATTGCCTGAGCTGTGCCAGGTGTATGAGTTATTGTCCTGTTAAAGAATAAGTTGAAAAAATGAATAAGATAATCATGACAGATAGCGATAAAATCAGGCTGGCCCGTTTTGCAAGTTGGGTGACTGCTATGTTTTCCCTTGTGATGACGTTTTTACTTGTTGCCAACTTTGTTCAGACGAAGATAAACGATCCGGTCAATAACAAAACAATTCCTGCGCTTGTAAAACGACTGAGTCAAAATCCTGCAGACGAAAGTTTAAAAACCGAAATCAGGGCTTTTGACCTGATGGCCAGGAAGGCCTACTTTACGAGTCACTGGCAACTACGGACAGGTAGCTACCTGCTGATTTTAAGCGTGTTGCTGACTGTGCTTTCCGTGAGATATATACAATCCACCGTCTCAAAATTAAGCGAGATGGACCGAATCAGGGAAACCGGCGGACTCGATGACTTGCTTGCAAGAAAATGGGTTCTTTTTTCGGGTTCGGGGCTGTTACTTCTGGCACTCGCCGCCGGATATCTTTCTAATAATGTGCTGAAAGACTATCAAGTCAATGAAAATCCCATTGCTAGTCAGGATAGCTCTGCTATTGCGACAGATGGAACCACGGCTAACGGAGCAGCTGCTGCAGGAATTCCATCTGCCAGTACTCCAGAATCTAGTACAAAAGAAATAAGTAACGTCGCGAATTCCGGAGCTGTTCCAGGTGCAGGCCTTGAAAAAGAATCCAAAGATTCTCAAACGGCAACCGTTCAGGCGACTAATAATCTGAAGGGTGCTACTCAGGCAGGCACTAATCAGCCGGATGCAGCAAAAGCAGATATTTCAAAAGCAACTTCCGCTCCGACTTTCCCAACGTTAGCAGAATTAAGAGCCAACTACCCCAACTTCAGGGGTTCAGAAGGAATCGGTGTGACTTACCAAAAGAATACTCCTGTAGAATGGAATGGTGGCAGTGGTAAAAATATCCTCTGGAAAGTAAGGGTTCCAAAACCCGGATTCAGTACCCCAATCATCTGGGGAAACCAACTATTTGTTACCGGAGCAGATGCGCAAGCCCGGATGGTCTATTGTTACGACAAAAATACGGGCAAACTGCTTTGGGAAGGAGCAGCAGATAAGATTGCCGGATCACCAGCCAGTATGCCAAAAGTCACTACCGATACCGGACTGGCAGCTCCGACTATGGCAACAGACGGCAGGGCGGTATTTGCCATCTTTGCCACAGGTGATGTCATCGCTTTCGATCTGGAAGGCAAACGGCTCTGGGGACGTAATCTTGGCGTTCCGGATAATCATTACGGACATTCGTCTTCACTTATTGTTTACAAAGATAAATTGCTCGTTCAGTACGATACGAACAGGTCTGGTAAATTATTGTCCCTTAACACAATAACTGGCGAAACCATCTGGGAAACCGCCAGGAAATCAAAAATTGCCTGGTCTTCGCCCGCATTGGTCAATACTGGTAAAAGGATGGAGGTCATTCTCTCCAGCAACCCCAATGTAAGCAGTTACAATCCGGAAACCGGAAAAGAATTATGGTCCATCGATTGCCTGTCGGGGGAAGTTGGTCCTTCAGTCGGTTACTCCGACGGGATGGTTTTTGCCGCCAACGAATATGCCAAATTGGTCGGAATAAAACTGGGTGTTACACCTGCAGTTGCCTGGGAAGCCGACGAATTTCTACCGGAGGCATCGAGTCCACTGGCTTTCAAAGACTTGCTATATATTGCTACATCCTATGGCGTATTTGCCTGCTACGAAGCCAAGACCGGCAAAAAATTGTGGAGCCAGGAATATGGCGATCCTTTTTATGCCTCTCCGGTTTATGCTGATGGCAAAGTCTACATCACCGATATGTCAGGGAAAACTCACATCGTAAAGGCGACCAAAGAATATGAGCTGATCGGCACCCCCGAAGTAGGTGAAAAATCTGTCTGCTCACCCGTTTTCGTTGGAGGAAAAGCTTATATCCGCGGAATGAATCAATTGTTTTGTATAGGAACGAAATAGCCATCGCAACTTCTCCAGTCCGTTCCGAGAAAATAAAATATAAATAAATGTCAGTAGATTGATATATTTTATGTATATTATTATCTTTGCATTCACATAAATAAGATTATGGAAAAACTGGTACAAAAATTTTACGAAAAATACGCTTCAGTTCAGACAGAAATTGTGCGTGATTTTATCGATGAAATTGATTGGTCAAACAGGGTCATAGGAAATGCCAGGACTTTCGTTCAGGGAATATTTGCACTTCCAAACCAATCTCAAATTTCCAATTCTCAGCCTTGAGGAGATCCTGAGCAATTATATTCAATTATCTGTAGGACTCATTCAAAGAATAAAACCTCTTGTTTTTTTCGAAGCTTATCTGAAATATGGTTACTACCCTTTTTTCAAAGAAAGCTTGTCATCCTTTCACCAAAAACTCAACGAAATAATATTGACAGTGTTGGAAGTTGATATTCCGCAGTTTGCATCAATTCAAACTTCAAATATCATCTATCTGAAAAAATTATTGAGAATCATCAGCAGATCAGTCCCTTTCAAGCCCAATATGAACGGTCTGAGTTCCCGGACAGGAATAAGTTTAAACACAATGAAAACATATATTGGTCTGCTCAACGATGCCCAGTTGGTTCAGTTACTTTATGTGACTGAAAAAGGAATTAACAGCCTTAATAAGCCTGAAAAAATTTATCTCAACAATTCGAATCTGATGTACAGTCAGGGTGAAGAGAATGTAAATATTGGAAATATAAGGGAGACATTCTTCTTTAATCAGCTGAATGTGAAGTACAAAGTAAATGCATCAAAGGATGCTGATTTTCTTGTAGCGGATAAATACACTTTCGAAACAGGAGGGAAAAACAAACAGACCAAACAAATAAAAGATGTTCCGAATTCCTATGTGGTAAAAGATAACATTGAAATAGGATCTGACAATACTATTCCTCTTTGGATGTTTGGTTTTTTGTACTAAAATTGGCAATGATCAAATTTATAATACAATTGCTGCAAAAAAAATAGTTGATAAATATTTTAAACCTTAATACCATGGGATTTATTAGAGAACCAGAAGGAGTTGATTTTGTGATTCAAAGTAAACCCCTGACTGAGAAACAGAAGAAAGAACTTAGTGAATTTATTGCTAAAAGAAAACTTGAGATTAAAAAGATATCGGGAAAAGTCACATGGCGCTAATCGAGTAGACTGCCCCGCCAGATAAACTGAAAGGGAGAGTACCCAGAAAATATATGATGAAATAACATAAGTGGACGAAAAAATACAGATATATCAGGCAGTAGATCAGATCATTGATAAAAATGGACGTTTGCCGGGAGCGGTCATTCCGATCTTGCAGGCGATTCAGCAACATTTCAACTATCTGCCTGAAGATGCATTGAAATATGTTTGCAGGAAGACAGCGATCACCCCCGGACAAATTGTTGGGGTCGCCTCCTTCTATTCCCAGTTTAGGATGCAGCCTGTTGGTGAGCATATCATCAAGGTTTGTGTCGGAACGGCCTGCCATGTAAAAGGTGCGGAGCATGTCTACGATACGATCCGCCGACATTTCAAATTAGCCGAAAATGAGAATACGGATGCCTCCCGGAAATATACCATTGAGAAAGTGTCCTGTCTGGGTTGCTGCACCCTGGCTCCTGTGGTTCAGATTGATGAAATAACTTACGGTCATGTTGTTTCCGATACGGTCGAAAATATGATCAGTGATTTTGAACGCCACTCGGGGATGCCGAAGACCGGTTCCGGGCTCTTTCGAAACA
>Ga0209539_1001116_pt1 | contig 14729 bp, 15 predicted proteins | sample BarGraNGADG00312_2_FD_184499 | JGI IMG/M metagenome (GOLD analysis project Ga0209539, IMG submission 184499) | Arctic peat soil microbial communities from Barrow, Alaska - Barrow Graham LP Ref core NGADG0011-312 (SPAdes) (version 2) | ecosystem: Environmental > Terrestrial > Soil > Wetlands >... | reverse complement strand
AGATAATCTGAGCTAAAAGGCGAGAAACGGTTAGTATCATCTGGAGTGACGAATTGAAGTTCTGAAACGGTTTCTGCAATTGGAGTCCTGCAATTCCGGGTCCGCAAACCCGCATGGTTGCATAGGCCTTCAGAATTACGCGACATTGATCCTGGGGCACGGTGCTGACGACACGGGCAAGTTGATGACAACTTGAGGGTCGTTTTCGAGCGGAAATGGCAAGAACGTCAGTCAGACAGCGACTTCAGCGCAAATTCGGATAATCGCCCGCAAATCGGGGAATTTGGAAATGAACCCGGTTCTTGGGGAATGAACCAGGAAAACACGGGGCGAATCCACGCCAATTGGAGGTCCGAAGTTGTAGAGTCAAGAACATTGATACAAGCTCTTTCTCAACCATCTTGTCTTGCAAACGCTTCTTACATTAGAATCCTGTAATCCCACGTTCGCAAACTCGCATAGTTGCGTAGGGCATTTGAATTGCATCGACTTTGTTTGTCGCAGTCACTTGAAACAGCGAGAGAGAAAATGGTCTGTTCGCAAAAGATCATGTATGCTTTGACATCAAATATCCTGAGAATGTCTCTGCTCCAATTCTGCGGTGCTTATGTAGCATGCTCGCCCAGATAGTATTTCCCTCATCTTCTGTGATATGTTGCCTGTCATAGGCTTCAACCAGGATATCGCCGGTTGTCACGTGTTTCAAACCAAACTCTTCTATGTACGAGGAGATATCCAGCAGATTATTACTTGCGACGATACCCCCAGTAGCTTTGGCCAAGGCAATGCAAGCTGCTTCACCTTTCCCGATAACAAGATGCCCCTTGGAAGGGGCAATCGACAAAGTGAAAAATAGATCATACGCTTCAGTCCCAGCCTTTATTGTTTCGATCGCAACTTGCTTCTGCGCGAATAGAGTATCTATCGTAATGTTGAATGGTGGAAGTCCCGGAAAGGACAGTTCGTCATACACCTGTTCAGGTATCACGATTTGTCCTGGATAGAGTTCAGTTAACAGACTTTCCTTGCCGACCCACAAGAATGCTGACAAACAGTCAGTATCAAAGAAGAGCGAATCAGTCAACTGATTCGCTCCCCTCTGATGCTTCACCATAAACAAGGTCAGACCTGAAGGCTTCCAGCAATAGCTCTTCATATTTGCCGTTTGAAATCAGTCCATCCCTCAAGGTCTCATCTGCTTGCTGGATGTAATAGCCGTAGGTCGCGTGCTGTTTTTCCAGTGGTAGCGGCTTGTATAGGGAATCGTCATATCCCAAGTTGCGTGCAGAGTTGATTACGTCATATCTCATGGCTTCTGCTTCTTGACTGGTGAACTCGTTCTCTTGAACTAGTCGGAATAGGATAGCTTGCCTGCTGACTCCAAAATACTGTTCGAGCTTCACAACATTGCCAACAGTCAATCTATCATCAGCTTTTTGCTTGATCTGCTGAATCTTTCCTGTCAATGCATCAGGCGGCATCAGGAAATACGAAGCAAACTGGTCGGCTTCTCTTTCGATGTCGCTGCCAACGCCAATCTTCCGGGAACAAATTGCTGTTGACAAACTAGTATCGAAATACACATGAAACAATTCATGCGCCATGGAAAAACGCTGCCTGCCAACGGACATGGCCGAGTTGATCGCGATGACCGTACAGCTGTTCCCTTTGATACACATCCCGCTCAATCTGTCGCCCATTGGATAGAGTACCATCGTGAAGTGCTTTGAGCTCTCAATGTTGGCGATTACCAACGGGAAGATATCGACAGGAGATGCTGCATCTCCGCCAAGCTGCTTGCGTAAGCCGGTAGCCTTTTTCCACAAATCCATCTTATCCACTGCTACGACCGCCTTCATCCAGCCTTGTCATAAAGTCACTGTTCAATGCAATCCGATTGATGGCACTAATGGTCTCCAGATCCTCTTCATTGATTTCGCTTGCTCTAAGCGCAAGAGACAGCGGTTTCATGTTACAGGCACCTTCGCTGAACACTGACAAATCAACACCAAACAAAGTAACCAGTTTTTCGAGCGACCCGGCACTCAGAGCCCTTTCGCCTGACTCAAACTTCGAAATGAGACTCTGATCTACCTGCAGATAGTGGGCAATGTTGTCTTGTGTAAATCCGCTTCCTTCGCGGAGTGACTTCATTGTTGCGCCAACACTAGCTTGCGTTTTGTTCATGGCCACACCTCCCCTTGCGAAAGTAGTATATGTTGCCGTTGTCATAAAAGCAAGAGCAAAATCATTGGTCATTATGACAGTCAGAATTCGGAAGTCCGATTCCTCAACGGAAACGATGCTTCTTTATTGACAATTCGAGAAGAATCTCTGTCGCAGCATATACTATGCCAAACACCTACTTGCCCATCAGGCATCAGAAAGCCCCGTACTTCACAATCCATCAGTCCGAACGGCAAGAATGCTGAGAAGGGTTGGCCGCGAATCGGGGGATTTGGAGATGAACTCTTTGTCCGGGGAATGAACAGACAACGTAGAAGACGAAGCAGTAGAGGCCAGGGAGAGCAACGGGGGCGACAGAGCAACGGGCTTGTCTGGTCTTTCCGAGTCGCTATGCTTCTTAGTTAGGATGGCTGCTCAAGCAGCACTGTGGTCGCCAGGAACAAGTTCGTGGCATAGTTGGGGGGCACAAACGTGCTTACAGACAAACAGATACTCGGCCCGGACGTTACTGACATCACGCTTCTACTCGATATTCTCCCCGCAGGTGAGGCGAAAAGCAGCATAAGTCCGGCAATGGCAAGAATACTCTCATACTACTACGTGCCGGGGTTGCATCTGGTGCGCACGCCACGTTGCATCGGATTCAACATGCCTCCGTATCATGTGATTGTTACCCGAGGGCTACGGTCCAAGAGCAACATTGTTGTCGGGTTCTGCGCTCCGAAGCTGATGCCTAAGTACGATGATTCACGCAGTCTGATCTGCGTTGTCTTCAATAGACCGGATTTTGGGAAGTGGTTCTATGCACCACAAGGGCTCGGGGGACCGAGAACACAGATGATGGACTGGGCAAGAGATCTCTTTGGCGATACGAAATCCGTGAAGATCCTCTGGCCAAGAGTGCTTGCGGTCATGTCTGCTTCATTGATGAGCCATAGTGCAGAAGAACCCTGCCTTCTCGTGACCAACGACCAACAGCTCCTTACGCATCAGGCGGATATCCAGAAGATGTTTCTGGGACATCCTGTGCACATCGTGACAGAAGCCGAAGCTCTGAGGATACTCGATCTTTACCAGAAACAAATTCACCGTTACTGGCTTCGGCCCAATTGCAAGGTGATACACGGTAGGTACGGCTGGTACTGGAGCGCTGCGCAGGCAGACTTGCCAAATGTGTCTGACCGGTCCACCTTGTCTCGCGCGATGCATATCAGATATGCAGTTGATGCTCTGGGCAACGCATACTATGGCAACGCCGATTCTTCCGACAGTGAGGAATCTGCGTATCATTTTGACTATCTGCTCGTACTCCTCACAGCAACCTTGGACGAGACTGCACTTCAGGTTGCTGATCACCACCAGCTCAAAATGCGACGCGACCGGGTGTCAATGCGGCCCCCAAGGAAGGGACAGACTGAAGGCGATCATGTTGACTTCTATAACCAGGTATGTGCGGCCAATCCGAGACTCTCAGAACTCTGGATGCAGTCGGCAGCATTCCTGCAACTCCTCTACAGTCTCCGGGACACAGTTGCACATCTCGAAATTCTTGGACAGTTTGCCTCTGACTACGTTCCAAGATACTCCGGACAGCACATGATTGCCATAGATTTGTCAAACTGGACCACCAGACATGGAGAGACGGCACAGGAGATGTTCGAAGAAGCGGTCGACCTGCCCTCGCCTTTTGAGCCATGTACCAGTCTCGGGGTCTTGCCAATTGGACCAGCACAGACAGCACTCCGCTTGAGCTTCTTGGTGGAACCGTACCACTTCTCCGTCGAAGCATGGTCCCGTGTCGGATATCTACTGAACGAATCCGCGAAGCTGATTGGGTCTCCCATTCAAATACAGGACACGGTCGACGATCCGAAGAATTGGCCCAGGAACTGGACTCGCACCTTCAAGGACCAGGCTCTGGACGGACTCCAACTGAACGTGCCACACCACTAGTCTCTGGTCCATCTCTAGAGCAGGGAACCGATTTCCGGAAGCGTGGTTCAATCTCCAGGGTCTTGATCAAGATACCAACAGGATGTTTAGGTCCAATGCTCTAATGTCTTACTCTGCCAGATTTGCGCGAAGCAGTCCAGGGACATATACTGCAAGGAAGCTTGACAAGAAGGAGAGGACGACGAAAGGGGGAAGATTGTAGAGGAGATAATTCAAGGGTCTAATGGGAATTACTATCAGGCCTTAGATAGGTTGGAGATGGGGGAGGATAGATGCCATTCAAATCCTGGTTTGACTCTTGGTCGGCGTTGATCAGCGCGATTCTTACGGTTGTGGGATGGATATTTGTGTCGTTGTGCAACCGTACCAGTAACAGAAATGCGGCCTTGCTCGCTACCAGGAACCAAGCTCGAATAGAAATTTCTGCTGCTCTCAAGGAGTATCTGGGTTACCTGCACGACATCGAGGACCCGATGATACCGATGCTCAGCATGATCAGACCGAACGCATCTGGTCCTGGGCAAGATCTGGCTGTCAGTTCCACGCTTATAGCAACGGAACAACTTGAGAACAAACTCAAACATGACCCCAGACTTGGCGTCGGAGGACTTCAAGTTCTGAAAGGATACTTGCCCCTATTTCCTGACAAAGAGGAAGTCATTGTTGAGATTCAGGGCAATCAAGTCTCAATTGGGGAACATCTTGATCAGTACTTCGAGAGAACCAAGCAGCTGATCAAAGATGGGTTGTCACAACAGCAAACTCTGCCACGTCAGATTTCTCCTGAGGACGTCGGTGCCAGGTTCGAGCGAACAAAGGAAGAGAAGAGCGAGATCTGGAGCCAAGCATCCATAGTCGACGATTTCATAGAACACCTCAATTTCACTGTACTGAGCGATGTGACAGGGAGAAGAAAGCATTGGACGTGGACAGGCAGTCCAGAATACGTCAGCCACTGGGGAGACGTTGGAGCTCAGCTGTATGCTGACAGGCATAACAAGCCGCATGTACGCAGATGGGACAAAGAAGAATGACAAGGTGGTTTACGTGTCCCGTGGCATGACCGGACAAGACTGAACGGGATTTTGGCAGAGGGCAAAATGAGGGAGTCGAAGGGAAGGAGTATCATTGCTTTTCCATCGGGCTATGTCGCACTCGACATCGAGACGACCGGACTGGACCCGTCAGTCGACGAAATCATCGAACTGGCAGCGATCCGCGTGAGAGATGGTGTCCGAGCTGACACCTTCGCCAGTCTCGTGAAGCCCAGAAATACCATCTCCGGCTTCATCACGGAGCTAACGGGGATCACGAATGACATGGTCTCGGGAGCTCCAAGGGTTGAGAGCATACTCCCGCAGTTCTGCGAATTCATCGGCGGGGACGTGGTCGTCGGCCACAACGTGAACTTTGACATCAACTTCATCTACGACGCTCTGATGGGTCCGGAAGAGAAACCGTAAGAAGCACAGGATGGAAATACAGTATCTGAAGGGGGCAAGATGAGCAACGGTCAATCTGTATACGCAGTTGGCTCGGAATGGAGACGCTGGGACTTGCATGTGCACACCCCCGCGTCTCTTGTCAACGTGCACTATGGCGACGGCGGCGTCGATCCTTGGGAGGCGTTCATCACTAACCTGGAGGCGCTGCCAGATGATCTCAAGGTTATTGGGATCTGTGACTACTGGTTTCTGGACGGCTATCGGAAGGTACTTGACTATCGCAAGGCGGGACGGTTGAAGAATATCGAACGAATCTTTCCCACAGTAGAACTCCGACTTCGAGTGTTTGCAGGTGCACGAGACCTGAACAAGATCAACATGCACGTGATCTTCTCCGATGACATTCCTCCGGAAATAATCCAGGAGCAGTTCCTGAACCAGCTTGAGTGCAGATGCATGCCACAGACGGATTTTGACAGTGGAACGCTGTCGGGGTATGTCACCAAGAACTACATCGAAAACCTTGGAAAGACGATTATTAGTTCGACTCCGGTCGAGAAGCAAGGCAATGAACCTGAAATGGAGGTTGGGTTTGCCAATGCTTGCGTGGATGACACCCAAGTCTACCACCTACTGGAGAAGAATCCCTTTTTCAATGACGGTGTGAAGCCTCGCCGCTATCTCACGGCAATTGGCAGGAACGAACTCAACAACATGAACTGGAACGGCCAAGGAGTATTGGAAAAGAAGGCTATTGCCAACAAGCCGGATTTGATCTTCTGCGCCTCTGAGACTCCAGAGGTAGTGTCGCGGGATAGAAACAGCCTCAAGGAGAACGGACTCAATGATCGACTCTTGCACTGCAGTGACGCACACCATGGGCTGAAATCATCGGAGTCGAACAAGTTGGGACACTGCTTCACATGGATCAAAGCAGACCCGACATTCGACGGACTACGGCAGGTAGTCTTCGACTACGATGACAGGGTGTGCATCTCCAGTCAGAATCCTCTTGAGGAACATCCGCGACAGTACTTCTCAAAGATCACTCTGCCAGCTACAACTGCCCTGCGTGACAAGGAGACGGGTCAAGAGGTCGGATTTGAGAACGCAGACATTCCGCTGAATCCCTACTTGGTGACTGTGATTGGAGGGCGCGGTTCAGGAAAGTCATTGCTCCTGAGAGCATTGGGAAGCTGCTGCATCGGCTCAGAAACCGAACTAATCGCTGAACAACGATTGCTGGACGAGTGTACTCTCTCGCTGACCTTGCACAAATCGTCTACAGATGAGCAAGTAATGACAAGCGGGGAACCGGGACACGTGGACTACCTGTATGTTGGACAAGGAGACGTCAAAGCAGCTGTCGAGAGCCCCATGGCTCTTTCCAGCAGCCTGAACCAGTTACTGGGGATTCAGAATAGTGCCATTGGGGTAATCGTAGATTCCAACGTCATGCCGGTGCTGGAAAGCGTATCACTGCTGAAACAGATGAGCTGGGTAATGGACGATGCGGGGCATGAGGTCGACGCTCGAGGCTACCACGTCAAACTGAGAAGTGACGCTGAAGGACGACTGCAATCACAGGAGACATCCGATACAAAGGAGTTGGTCGCCGAACTCAGTGCAAAACGTGATCAAGTGCAGAAGACAGATCTTGCCATGAGCCGCTTGCAGAGTCTTTCGAAAAGAACAGTCGAACTCGAGCAAGAGGTCAATGAAGAGATCTTGCAGATTTCATCAATTAGCGCTCCTGGTTCTGCCATTCCGAATGTCGATCTCAAGGAAGTCAGAGCGTTCCTGACAGAATGGGAGGCTTCCTGTGAGAAGGAATCGGAGACACTTCACGCAAGAATCATTGAGGTAGAAAGCAAGTTTGCAAATTTGGGCATAACAGCTGACCCCCAGGAGGCGCTAAAGAGAATCGAACAGCATCAGACAACAATTCGGGAGTGCGATACGGCTCTGGAGAAACTGGGTACAGCGGAAACGGAGATGCAGAGACTGTGGACGTCGCTCTCGGAGTTCTCCATTTCGCTCTCGCAAGAAATCGCGTCCAAGACGGCTGAGATTGCCGGAGCATGGCAGGGAGTCAAGGAAGGGAAATCAGGATGGGACACGGAGCAAAAAGAAACGGTGACTAGATTGCTGACCGGAATTGAAGTGGCGGGAACAGTTGACTTCTCTGCGTCCGCCTTCTATTCGCTCATACTAGAGTGTCTCAACAAGGGGAAGTTCCGCAGGCTCGGCGGACAGACACAGGAGGACCGAGTTAGAGCTTCACTGCAAGTGAACGGTCTGGACGACTACATTGCCCTAATCGCGAACTCGCCCCGCATTGTGCCGTCGGAAGGGGATCAAGCGATCCCACTATCAGAGTTCGTGACTCATCGCGAGTACTTCAACGGGGGAGGAATCGACGAGTTCCTGAAGACTCTCCTCACTTCGGAGTACCGCGACAAGTATCTGAAGGTTATTCCTACGGTCCGGTACGGAGGCAAGAGCCTTGGAGCGCTTTCTGTTGGACAGAGGGGGACAGTCTACGTCGTGATCAAGCTTGCAACGTCCACGTTCGGGATTCCACTGGTCTATGACCAACCTGAAGATGACTTGGACAACAAGTTCATCTCACTGGATCTCGTGCCCCTGATAAGGAGCATCAAGAGGTACAGGCAGATTATCATGGTGACGCACAATGCAAACTTGGTCGTTAATACGGATGCTGAACAGGTGATTGTTGCAAACAATGCAGCAGTTGGTGGATCTGAGCATGTCTCGTACATGACCGGTTCGATTGAGAACACGAACAGTACCACCGAGACCATTAGTGGAGTGGTCCAGCTGGGAATACGAGAACAAGCGTGTGCCATTCTGGAAGGTGGAGAAAAGGCATTCAAGCAGCGAGAGAGGAGATACGGACTGAACACCGCGACGTAGCAGCTCATGGTAGAACCGATTGCACGGGGGATCGAGAGTATCTTCGATTTCCCGTGTTCATGAGTGGCTATCGAACTGTGACCAGACAAGGGCAGTCCTCAGGCGACTGCGTCACATGCTGGTCTAGCACTCCGAGATTTGCCCCCATCGGGCCCTTGGCGCGGCGGAGTCCGGACGAATCCCAAGAAACGCAGTCGATAGTCTCATCTTTCTGCTCATGCTCTCATGGTGATGAAGACACGAGCTGATTGGGCGGGCGAGGATCCTGAGGACTCTTCTTCGAGAAGCATAGATTGTATACTGTAGTGAGATGACTATAGTAATAGAGTATTAGTTCTACAGACCTGGGTAGTGAACATCGGGAGGATATCCCCCTGATCGTGGAAGGTACTATCTTTCCCCCAGTTCCGGTGCTGCTGTACTTAAGGACCCATGATCCCTGTCGTTCGCGGATTGCTCAACAATTCTGCTGAGTTGCGACAATTCCGTGAGCAATTGGTTCCAACTGGAATTGCCTGGGCCCACCAGTTGTTTGCCCAATTCTACGATGGCAGAGTGGGAAGGCGCTCGCCAAGACTTGCCGAGCTCACTCCTTGTGGCAGCCCAGCGTCGACGGCCTTGATGAACTGGAGAACCAATAGCAGCCAAGACTCGGGAGGGTCGAGGTCCACGTGCAGCGGATCTTTGTGCACAATGTCCCTGCGCACCTCACCAAGACGTATCAGCCTGACCACTTCGGGTCTGGCCGCCTCAGTCCCGGAGCTCAACCGCCCTTCAACGGAGCCACTACTTGGCGTCGCGAGTAGCCAGTCGATGAACAGACAACGGCAGGCATACACTGCGGTCTCCCTGAGAAAGTGCCTGATTTTCTCGGGATCGTGGTTCGGAAGCTTTCCGTCGAAGTGGACCTGGTCAAGCCACTCTAGGAGCTCTGTATCCGTCATTTCTGGCAGAACACGATGAATGACGGATACCGTATAGCTGTCAACTACTGAGTAGAGCCAGACCAAAGTAGCATTGTCAGTGAGAGCGCGGAGTCCCTTTCTGGTCCGAGACAGAAGACTCCGAGACGTGAGCGCTGAGACAAGTGCCTTCCTCGGAGTGTCATGGGGCGTCGCGAGCCTGATCTCAACCCCCATCCGGTACTCGGCTTCCCACTGCTGCCCTGCAGACTTCCACAGCAGGGTGAGTGCTTGGCGCTCCTCGTACAGCAGCGCGAGCACCTCCATCGCGTGTCTGCTGTCAAGGAATGCGTCGTCTTCGGTGAACAGGCTGGTCCTTGCTTGTGCACTCTCCTCACTCACTTCTCCCCCAGTGTCCTAGTTGTATCGTATTTAGCAACCCCCCAAGACCGCTCGCTATGGCAGACAATCTGGGAAGTCGAGACCTCCTGGACGTGTGTGCTATGTCCCTTTAGGCTTTAGGCTTTGACTCTCCCATGCTCTCGGAGATACATGACGAGACTCTCTGACACAACCTGAGTTTCCTGGTAGCAAGGTCGAGGGCCAGGATCGACCGCATCGGACACGCCCTCATCTGCCTATCCGAGATCGTATACTTGGAGGCATCAGCAGAACTATCACGAAAGGCACTACTATGCACCAACCTCCGACAGCGATGAACAATGTAGCTGCGACGATTTGCAGGACGGTGCTATCGAAGATCCGGGTCACGCCGGCGATACAAAGCCATGCAAAGCCGCTGAAGATTCCCATTTTCACAAGACCGCGCAACACTTCGAAGACAACTCCTCTTGCCGTCCGCATTAGAAACGGACGAATGAACCATATCAATCCCGCTAGGATGGCGTTTCCAAGTGTTGGCTCTATCGCCCACTCAGGAAGGCTGCTGTTGAGATCCTTGAGATCCTCTAGTATCCGTGAGGCACCAGACAGCAGGAATCCAGCCACCAAGCTAAGTACGATCCTCATGCTCCCTTCCCTTTATGGTGTGTAGCCCGCATCTCATTTCTCGAGAGTGGTACGAATCGCCTTAGCAAATACCCCGCCGACGTTCGCGTCTGTCCTTTTCTCTCCAACGTGCGCGGTGATCTGCCCCTCGACTCTGCCGTTTGTCGCCCCATATGCATCGGAATAGATCCGGACAACCTCCTCGAGCGTCATTGCTCTCTTCTCAACAGATTCGGTAATCTGCACGTCGAGCTGTCCGTTTCTCTTCCAGCGAGAGGGAGACCGGTTACAGAGGTAGAAAATACACGCGGACACGTCTCCCTGGAGGGCTTTCTGAAAGAGTGCTGCTTCGACCCCCCGATGTGAAAGAGTTTCTTAAAGGCCCATATTGCTCCATTGATGAGAAGGGTGATGATGCCAAAGGCGAAACCGGCTCCGGCGAAGATGAGGTCTAAAACAATCACGGCAACCACGATAGCAAAAACGATAAAGAAAAAAGTGCCTAGCATTTTATCCCTCCCCTGCTTCGTGCTTCTGTTTTCTGCCCACCACGAACGAACCAATAAGCAACAAAACCCCGGCAATGGCGGTCAGACTGACCACTTCCAGAGCGACACGTCCGTAGTCGACCAATGACCCATAGTAGAAGTCAAGGGAGCTCCTCAGATCCCAGACCCACCTATAGGAACATCCAGTCCTCAACGACCCTGCAGCTAGAGAGGTGCCCTCGTACGTTGGAACGTACAGACAGACACCCACAACTGCAACCAGGTAGATCACCAAGACTATCCGACCCCAAACACCCCCGTGTTTGGCCTTGACACCCTCATCCTGCGAATGCGTCCGTACATGTTCCGGACAGGGTCTTACGTTGATTGTTGTCGGAGCACCGCAATGAGGGCACGTCTCCACTTGATCGCTGATCTGCTCCCCACATTCTGGGCAACGTATGAGCATTTCTGCCTCCTGTGTCGATCGTTATGATGGGGGTCGGAGTGCAAGGTACCGGCCTCAATTAGCCACATCAATTGTCACCGACGAGCTCAAGATCCTGGGCTGTTGGCACAGGATTCGCCACGCTTACGGCGCTTGTGAATTCGGGATACATGATCGAACCTGGGGTATTCGTATGGCCACAGCCGAGCGCGTGACCAAGTTCATGCATGAGGATGAGCCTGAGATCCTGGGGGTCAGCGTAGGAATACACCGTAATGGAACGGTCGCTCGGGTCATAGATACCGACGGCATTCTCGGTCGTCGATCCCCCGGCAAGTTTGAACTGTTTTTCTGCCAGGGCTAGGGCGTTCTTGTACTCTCCGAAGCGCGCGTTGTAGTCCACCACCTTCTGGTTCAAAGATGCCGTCCTTCGGTTATACGCTTCCACGTCAGAATTGTACGCCTTTCCGCGTGCCACGAGGGACTCGTTGGTCGGGCGTGTCGCCCCGCCCATGCTTTTCCAATATGCGACATCGTTGTTGAGTGAGGCCAGTTCACCTTCAAGGCGGGCTTTCTCCCATTCGAGTGAACTCTGTTCCTGGACAATCGCCGCGTTCGTCGGTTCCAGAAAGGAGTACTGGGAATCGATGGAAGCCACAGACTTCTGGTATTGCTGACGATAGTCGAAGACGAACGAGATGGCATTCCCCCCAGTTCTCGTGTCGATGCGTATCGCCGTCTTCTTGAGTGCGACGTTCCAACGTTCCGCCGCATCCTGCAGGATAGACTCCACCTGGGTCTCGGAGATACCGAATTGTGGGTCGATAGATGCGACATGGTAGGTGAGTGGCTGTGGTCTGAGCGCAAACCAGAGGATGAGCACCGCGACGGCTGGAACGATGAGCTTGCGCATCCATGCGAGTTTGAGCCGGCGGCGACCGGGACGGGTCCTGCTGGACGGACCCGGTTCAGAGGATGCCTCCTTATGCCCGGAGAGCGACAGGGGTACGATGACATCTCCGTTTGGTGCCGCGACAAAGGCAAACGGATCAGCTTGATACTGCTCCTCCGGCGACGGCTGGGGTCGCCGGCGTTCTGCGGGCTTGCCCTCCACGTCGGACTCCATGGGTCCTACCGTTCTCTTGGGTTGAGGAGTTGCGCGTGAGTCTGGTGTGCTGTCGATGACTGAAGACGCTGGCGCCCTCTGGGCAAACGGATAGCCACAGCCCGGGCAGGCAGGCGTGCCCGGCCGGATCAACTTACCGCAGTCTGGACATTGCATCAGCGTATCTATCTGAAAGCCACAGTGAGGGCAGACATGTGCTTTGTCGCTGACTTTCTCGTTGCACTCAGGACAGGATATAAGGATAGAATACCCCCTATCTTAGGCGATCTCGAATGTGGCGTCTATTTACCTGCGCCAGATCCCAAGGATACTAGGTACAGATAGCCTGCAATGGCGACCACAATAACCAGAATTCCCAGTGCGGACAACTTGTGGTGATGAACAACAGTACCTGCCTCGAGATCCCACGGAGTAGTGTTGGCCCTGTTCAGCGTCCTCCATCCTCGAATCAGACCAAAGAGGTAAAATATCCCAATACCGAATCCCATGCCGTCATAAGCAACCACAGCACTCCTGCGGAGAGCGTTGCCGTAGCTGGGTTTGTGCCCATCGACAGTACTGACTGATATGCCGAGAAGCCACTTGCCCGGGGTTGTTCCGCAGAGACACAACCAGAGACTCTCAATTGGAATCAGGAAGACAGTGATCGCGATGCTCCCTACGATGTTGACAACGAACACGTTTGAAAGCCACGGCGAGCTGAGTCCGAAGTAGCCGGTGACGAAGGCAACTACAAAAACCAATATGAAAATGTAAACGAAGAAATCGAACATGCGTGCAAAGTAGCGAATCCATGGATGTGGCCCGTAAGCAGAATCTGTCAGCTCGTCGACAACGCCTGTGTAGGTTCCAGGGGCAGTGTCGTCGGGATCTGGACTGTATCTGTATCTGGTTCTTCCGTCTATCGAAACCATTAGTGGAAGCGTGTCTGATTCGAGGAGCGAGTCTTGTTCCATAACGTCCGTCGCGTCCGGCCCCTCCTTGCTAAATAAGACGTACTCCGTTGCAGGAGCCCAATCAGAGGATCCTTGCATCCATACACTCACATTCGGCGGGAGCCGACCGTCGAGGATTCTCCGATAAATGTCATCCGCAGACGTTGGTCCGTTGACGATGCGCTGAACTGCGTAGTACCAAAGACGTTTCGTGCCACGGGTCACCTCGTTCTTTGCCGGCGGTTGCGACTTCGCGGCTTGTGCAGAGACAACCTTAGAGGTGGACTCTGCAGACAACGCCACATAATTCGACGCCGGTCTCCATTCGTCAGCTCCCTTGGTCCAGACCTCAACGGTCCGTAACATACGACCGTCAGCAATTCTCCTGAGAATCTCATTGGTGGACACAAGAACGGAAGACGTGACTCCTGACTCCCGATACTGCCATTTTGGATAATCGGCATTATTCCCTGGGCGTCTCCCCGCGTTGGACCCCGTGGGGGCAACGGGTTTCCTTGGTTGAGCAGTTGAGGGTGAATCTGGCATGTCGTCGACGACTGGAGACGCTGGCGCCTTCTGGGCAAATGGATACCCACAGCCGGGACACACCATGGTTCCTGGTCGGACCAGCTTGCCACAGTCCGGGCACGTAATTAGCGAGTCTATCCTGAAACCGCATTGCGGACAGGTCTGTGCTTTGTCGCTGACCTTCGTATTGCACTCAGGACATGGAATCAACATACTGACCCCCCTCCGACCCTTCTATGCCCAACCAGAGTGCTTGGTTCGCTCCAAGCAGACGGCACTTTCAACCTATATTCATTATCATCGTTCCATGGAACGGAGTCAACACTCCGTTTCGACTCATGAGTAATGTGCTTCAAGGAAAGCCCCGCTCTGTTTGGTAGATTGGTGCGACCCGCGGGAACAGGGTGCGCAACTAGCACACCGTTGACGCTGCTGCTCTTCTAGTGGGGCCGTTCCAGAATCTGGCACGCGGGTAGATGCTCGCTCTTTCATGTCGGGCCAGAGACGCCAAGAGAAAGGCCGAGAAACGTCCCGAATTCTAAACTTAACGGGACGCAGATTGGTGCTATAGTATTTTTATAACTCACACAGGAGGACTTGTTGATGTTTAAGAATGCTGCGGTTTATCTGAGAGTCTCGACGGAAGAGCAATCCAAGCACTGGGGTGTCCAAGCGCAACTCTCGTCCTGCAAGAAGTATTGCCGGGAGAACAAGCTGGCAATCGCCGCCGTGTACACTGACATCATCTCGGGTGCCACCTCGAACCGCCCCG
>Ga0209539_1001114_pt1 | contig 14736 bp, 13 predicted proteins | sample BarGraNGADG00312_2_FD_184499 | JGI IMG/M metagenome (GOLD analysis project Ga0209539, IMG submission 184499) | Arctic peat soil microbial communities from Barrow, Alaska - Barrow Graham LP Ref core NGADG0011-312 (SPAdes) (version 2) | ecosystem: Environmental > Terrestrial > Soil > Wetlands >... | reverse complement strand
CGCGTCCCAGTTCAAGGACACGGTGACCCACGCGCTGGTTCCGGGGATGCTTTTCGAGGCGCTGGGGCTCAAGTACGTGGGGCCGATCGACGGGCACAGCGTCAGCGAGGTCGAGGAGACGATACGCCAGGCGCGCGAGATCGACACGCCCGTGCTCATACACGCCGTGACCATGAAGGGCAAGGGCTACGAGCCCGCTGAGTCGAGGCCAGCCGAGTTCCACGGGGTCTCTTCTTTCGATGCCAAGACCGGGCGAATGTTGAAGAAGCCCGGCGCGCGCTCTTACACGGACGCGTTCTCGGACGTGATGGTCGAGCTCGGGCGGGAGGTGCCGAGGCTCGTGGCGATAACCGCCGCCATGAAGCTCGGCACCGGGCTCGAGGCGTTCAGCAGGCGCTACCCGGCGCGGTTCTTCGACGTCGGGATCGCCGAGCAGCTCGGCGTCAACCTGGCGGCCGGCCTCGCGCTGGGAGGGCTGTCCCCGGTCGTGGCCATCTACTCGACCTTCCTGCAGAGGGCGATCGACCAGATCTCGCAGGAGGTCTGCCTCCACGAGCTGCCCGTCGTATTCGCGGTCGACCGCGCCGGCCTGGTCGGCCAGGACGGGGCGACCCACCACGGTTACTTCGACGTCTCATTCCTGAGGATGCTTCCCAACATGACGGTCATGGCCCCGGCGTCCGGGCGCGAGCTCGAGGCGATGATGCGCTTCGCGGTGGAGCTGCAGGCGCCCGCGGCGGTCCGCTTCCCGAGAGGCGGCGTCGCAGAACCGCCGGGAGTCCTGGACACGCCACTCGAGCTCGGACGGGGCGAGGTCATCAAAGAAGGATCCGACGTAGTTATCTACGCGCTCGGTGACATGGTCGCGCCAGCGCTCGAGGCGGCCGATGAGCTCGAGGGGGCAGGGATCACAGCGGCAGTCGTCAACGGGCGTTTCGCAAAGCCGATAGACGAGGAGTTCGTCGTCTCGGTGGCGGCAGGCAAGAAGCTCGCGGTGACGATAGAAGACAACGTCGCCTCCGGCGGATACGGCGTCGCCGTGGAGGAGATACTCGCGCGGGGGCTGCCGGGGTTGCCGGTCCTCGTCAACGCGCTTCCTGACAGCTATATCGAGCACGGCTCGATAGCAGAGCTTCTCGTCTCGGTCGGACTCAGCCCGGCGGTCATCGCGTCCAGCGTGCGCGATGTCCTCGAGAAAGCATGAAAACACGACTCGACCAGCACCTGGTCGACGAGGGCTTCTTCGAGACCCGCCAGCGCGCAAGGGCGGCGGTGATGGAGGGGCTGGTGTCCGTTGACGGGCGCCAGGACGTGAAGCCCGGCACACAGGTCAGAGGCACCGAGGTTTTCGAGGTGCGCGAGCCGGCGAGCAGGTTCGTGTCTCGAGGCGGCGTCAAGCTTGAAGGCGCGCTGGATGAACTCGGGATCGACGTATCCGGCGTGGATGCGGTAGATGTGGGGGCCTCGACCGGCGGTTTCACGGATTGCCTGCTGCAGAGGGGAGCGTCCAGGGTCATCGCCCTCGACGTCGGCAAGGGCCAGCTTCACTGGAAACTGCGAAACGACTCGAGGGTCAGTGTTATCGAAGGGCTGAACGCGAGAGACCTCTCCGCAGCGGACCTGCCGTTCGAGCCGGGGATCGCGACCGTCGACGTGTCGTTCATTTCGCTCCGGAAGGTGATCGAGCCGATTGCGGACGCCATGGGTGGACGGGCTCCGATCCTGGCGCTTGTCAAACCACAGTTCGAGGCAGGCATAGGGAAGGCTCCGAAGGGAGTGGTGAGAGACCCCGTGACACACCTCGAGGTGCTGAAAGGCATCTCGGGCTGGCTGGACGAATCCGGGTTCGCCCTGACCGGCGTCGTGCCCTCTGGCATCAGGGGCCCGAAGGGGAACTCTGAATTCTTCATCAGGATCGAGAGGGAGGGGCGCAGCGTGAGTGCCCGGGAGCTGGAGTCCGCCGTCAGGCGGGCGCACGATAAAGCATAGTTGAGAGCCGACCACCGTCCAGAACAAATGGAGTTTCGATGACCGAACAGCGTGAGTTCAAGCGGGTCCTGATCGTTCCGCACGTACGTAAACCGGGCATCCTGGATATAGTCCGCCGGGTCTCCGACTGGTTGAAGGACGCCGGCGTCGACTACTTCATGTTCGAAAGCGATGCCGATGCCCTCGGGCTCGACATGCCGGTGACGTCGCCGGGTGAGGCGTACGGGACCGACCTCGCGATCGTGCTCGGAGGCGACGGCACCATGCTCCACGCGGCCGACATGCTGTGGGGGCTCGGCGTGCCGCTCGTCGGCGTCAACATCGGGAAGCTGGGCTTCCTGACCGCCGCGGAGGCGCACCAGGCCGAGCAGGTGCTGGCCGACGTGTTCGCGGGCAGGTACTACGTGAGCGAGCGCATGCTGGTCGGATGCGTCCTCGAGAGCGGTGAGTCCCGCAGCGTTTACCGGGCGCTGAACGAGATAGTCGTCAGCAAGCTGATCCGCGAGCGGCTTATTCATCTTTCAACTTACGTTAACGGCGAGTTCTTCATGAGTTACTCGGGGGACGGGCTGATCTTCGCGAGCTCAACGGGATCCACGGCTTATTCGCTCTCTGCGGGCGGGCCGATAGTGACCCCGGAAGTGCGCTGCCTGCTACTGACACCGATCTGCCCCCACATGCTCTTCAGCAGGCCGATGGTGCTGGACGAGAAAGACCGCGTCATGGTCTGCGTCGAGGGCGAACCCGAGCGCCTGTCGCTCAGCATCGACGGCAGGCTCGACGTCGAAGTGCCCGAGGGAGCCAAGGTTGAGTTTATCGCGCTCGGCGAAAGCGTGAGGATACTGGAGCTCGTGGGAACGTCGTTCTACGGGACGGTGAGGCGCAAGTTCATGAGCCCTCCGGTGTGTGACGAGCCTTGAGGCGGGAGGCGAAGTGCTCTCATTTCTAAGGGTCAGCGATCTTGCCCTCGTAGAGGGCGTCGAGGTCGATTTTCGCGGGGGCCTCAACGTCCTGTCCGGCGAGACCGGCGCCGGCAAGACAGTCCTGATCGGGGCGATCGGGCTGCTGCTGGGGGACAGGGCTGACACCACCATGGTGCGCACCGGGGCCGAGGAAGCCGTCCTCGAGGCCTCATTCGACCTCTCGGCCTGCCCGGCGGCCGCATCGGAGCTGGCGGCGCTCGGTTACATCGAGGAGGGGTCGGAGGAACTCACGATCGGCCGGAGGCTCTCACGGGAAGGCAAGGGGAGGTGCACGGTCAACGGCAGGCTCTGCCCCGTGTCAGCCCTCACGGAGATCGGGAACCTCCTCGTCGAAGTCCACGGCCAGAACGCGCACCAGGCTCTCCTGAAGCAATCGTCACACATGGCTTACCTGGACAGGCACGCGGGCGCGGAGCACCAGGCGGTGCTGAGCGATTACCAGAAAGAATACAGGCTCCTGCTTTCCCTTCAGAGCGAGCGTTCCAGCGCGAGAGCCGCGGGCGGAGTGGACGTCGACCGCGAGGTCGAGCTCCTCACCCACGAGATCGCCGAGATAGAGACGGCCGACCCGCAGGACGACGAGCTCCTCGAGCTGGAGTCCCGCGCCTCGAAGCTGAGGCACGCTGCCGAGCTCTTTGAGCTGGCCTCGAGGGCCGAGGGAGCTCTGAGCGCGGGCGAGCAGGCCTCGGCCAGCGTGCGCGACCTGCTCTCCGGCGCATCGGCTGACCTTTCCAGGATGTCGGAGCGCGACCAGGCCGTTCGACCCCTGCGTGAGCGCGTTGAATCGCTCGCGCTTGAAGCGGAAGACGCCGCGGCCGAGCTCGGCCGCTACCGTGAGTCGCTCGAGACCGACCCTGAGCTCCTGCTCGAGGTTGAAGCCCGGCTGAGCCTGCTTCGCGAGCTGTGCAGGAAGTACGGCGGGAACCTGGAAACGGTGTCGGCTTATCGCGAGCGCGCGGAGGCAAGGCTTGCCGAGGTCAGCGCATTGGCCCACAGGTCGGGCGCGATCGAAAAGGAGATCGCCGCGGCGCGCGCAACACTCGAGGGCCTGGCCGGGAAGCTTTCCGCCAACAGGCGGGCGTCCGCGGAGGAGCTCGAGCGGGCGGTGACGTCGGAGATGGCGGGCCTCGAGCTGTCGGGTGCGAGCTTCCTCGTTTCTGTCGCCGACCGCGAGAAAGACGGGGGGGACGAGGGCGCGGGGCGCTTCGGACCCTCGGGACGCGACGAGGTCGAGTTCCTGTTCAGCCCCGAGCCCGGCGAGCCACCGAGGCCGCTGCGAAAGATCGCTTCCGGGGGAGAGATGTCGCGGGTGATGCTGGCGATGAAGATAGTGCTGGCCGGCGCGGACATGCTCCCCGTGCTCGTCTTCGACGAGGTCGACGCAGGGATAGGGGGAGAGACCGCGACCAACGTCGGGCAGAAGCTATACGAGCTGACCCCATACCACCAGGTGTTCTGCGTCACCCACCAGCCCCAGATCGCGAGCTTCGCCGACTGGCAGTACGGCGTGTTCAAGGACAAGGGCGACGGTCCGACCAGCACCGGCGTCAAGCTGCTGGAGGGGGAGGACAGGGTCACCGAGATGTGCAGGATGATGGGGGACTCAACGGGACGCAAGGTCACCGCCGAGCACGCGCGCGACATCCTCGAACGCGCAGGAAAGCTGAAGAAGACGATCACGGCGGGCGCCGGGCCCACCCCGGCGGAGACCGACTGACGTTCTGGCGCGCAAATCGAATATGGGATAGATTGTCTGCGGACAAGGCGGTGAATATATGAAGCCATCGACCCAAGCGCTGGCGCGCGATACGGATGCCGGCGTCACGGCGATAGCAAGGCTCGATAAGAAGACCAAGAACCTGGTAAAGAGGCTGCACCCCGGTGAGGTCGCGATAATAGACCACACCGACATCGATCGCGTCTCCGCTGAATCGCTAATCGAGAAGAAGCCGTCATTCGTGGTCAACGTTGCCTGCTCGCTCACCGGCACTTACCCGAACCTGGGCCCCCTGACGATCGTGGCTTCAGGGATCACCATCATCGACGAGGTCGGCCCCGACGTGTTCGATAAGGTCAAAGAAGAGGACGTCGTCGAGGTGATCGGCAACGAGGTGTTCAAGCGAGGCGAGCTAGTCGCGGCGGGCCGGCTTCTCACCATGGACGAGATGGAGCTGCGGATAGAGGAGAGCAAGAAGAACCTCGGGCAGCACCTGGCCGACTTCGCCACGAACACGGTCGAGCTCCTCGAGGCTGAAAAAGAGATACTCATCGAGAGCGTCGACCTGCCCCATATCGCCACGATGTTCAATGGCAAGCACGTCCTCATCGTGGTCAGAGGCCACGACTTCAAGGAAGACCTTGCAGCGCTGCGATCCTACATCCGCGAGATCAAGCCGGTTCTCGTGGGCGTCGACGGCGGGGCGGACGCCCTGATAGAGAACGGATACAAGCCGAACATGATAGTCGGGGACATGGACAGTGTCACCGACGACGCCCTGAGGGGAAAGGCGGAGCTGGTCGTCCACGGCTACGCTGACGGCCGGGCGCCCGGCAAGAAAAGGCTCGACGAGCTGGGGCTGGCGAGCACGGTGTTTCACTACCCGGGCACGAGCGAAGACATCGCGATGCTGGTCGCCTACGAAAAAGGCGCCGAGATGATAGTGCTGGTGGGCGGGCACACGAACCTCGTGGAGTTCATGGACAAGGGGCGAAAGGGCATGGCGAGCACCTTCCTCGTCAGGCTGAGGGTCGGCTCGGCCCTGGTGGACGCCAAGGGCGTGAGCGAGCTCTACCACGCACGGGTGAAAGGCTGGCACCTGGCCCTGATGGCGGTCGCAGCCCTTGTGACGATAGTGATTATAATCCTTCTGTCCGAGCCCGCCAGGCAGTTCATCTCCCTGATGGCGATGAGGTTCCAGGTCTGGCTCATGAAGCTGCAGAGCCTGTTTTAAGATGCGGGGTGCGCTCTATTGATCGACATGAGATATCACGTCATATCGCTCGTTGCCGTGTTCCTTGCCCTCGGGATCGGCATACTGCTGGGTACGACGCTTGTTGAGCGGGGGCTGGTGGCCGAACAGAAGGCCCAGATCAGCTCGCTGCGCAAGACCTTCGACGAGCTCAAGGACGCTAACGGCACCCTGCGCAACCAGCTCGACGCGTACTCGCGGTATGCCGACGAGTCCCGGCCTTACATGATCACCAACATGCTTCCGGGCAAGCCTTTCGCGATACTGACATCAAAAAAGCTTGACGAGAACGCGGTCGCCAGGATAACCGACGGGATCGTGGCAGCCGGGGGCTCGGTGCCAGCGATCATAACCATCGCAGGCAGCGACGTCTTCAACAACCAGGCGGTCGTCGCCAACCTGCAGACTCTCTTCCAGATGCCGGGCGCCTCGGCGCAGGACCTCAAGCAGAGGGTCTTCTCGGAGCTGGTGAACCAGCTGACCACGGCTTCGAACACGGGGATCCTCGCGACGCTTCAGAAGATCGGTGTCATCGGGATCCGCGGGTCGCTGACAGCCCCGGTCTCGGCGACTGTCATGCTCGGGCCGATCGAGACCGGGTCCCTCGACAAGAGCGACGTCTCCATGATCAAGGCTTTTGTCGCAACCCAGGCGCCCGTGATCGGGGTCACGGCCAGCAGCGTGGAAAACTCGGTTACCCTGCTCTACAAGAAACAGGGCATCGCGACCGTCGACCACGTCGACACTGTCCCGGGAGAGGTCGCCCTCGACATGTCCCTCGCCGGAAAGCCAGGCAACTACGGCACCGGCAGCGCCGCGAACCGGCTGCTGCCTCCACCCTAGGAAGACAGCCCATTGCTCAAAGCCGTCGCAGTCATTCCGGCGTACAACGAAGAGGGCGTCATTGAGAGCACGGTGCGGGCTGTGCGCTCGATCGAAGGGGTCGAGCGGGTTGTCGTCGTTGACGACGCCTCGAGCGACGCCACTTCCCACAAAGCGTCACAGGCCGGGGCCGTCCTGGTGGTGAACGGGCAGAACTTCGGGAAGGGCGGGTCGCTCAACAGGGTGCTCACGGCTCTGGATTTTGAAGTCCTGCTGCTCGTGGACGGAGACCTCGGAGAGCACGCAGCCGAGACATCGAAGCTGGTGGAGCCGGTGCTGGCCGGCGAGGCGGACCTGGCGATCGCGGCGTTTCCTCCCCCTCGCACAAAGGGCGGGTTCGGCCTGACACAGGGGCTTGCGAGGAGGGGCATCAAACTTTTGACGGGGCTGGAGATGAGGTCTCCGATCTCGGGGCAGCGCGCGATGACCAGGTCCGTTTTTGACGCCGTTGCGCCCTTCCGAAAGGGCTTCGGCGTCGAGGTCGCCATGACCGTGGACGCGCATCGCGCGGGCTTCAGGATCGTCGAGGTCCAGACCTCGATGAGCCATCACGAGACGGGAAGAGACTGGGCCGGCTTCGTTCACCGGGGACGACAGTTCGCCGACATATTCAAGGCGCTCGCGGCGCGCGCGGTACGCGGCGGAGGATAGGGTTGATGGTAGCAAGGGCAGTGATAGGCGAGGTGGTCCATTGGGGCCTGGTCCCGCTCTGGGTCTTCCTGGGGTCGCTCGTCTCCGGCCTGCTCATGCTTCTTCTGCTTCGCGGCACGCTGGCGAGCGAGAGGCTCCAGCGGACCAACTACAGAGGAGTAAGGCTCCCAACGGGGGCCGGTGTGGTATTCGCGCCCGCCTTCCTTCTGGTCTGGGTCCCGACGGTGGTCATAGCCTGGTCCGGCGTTGACCCCATTCACGGCTCCTCCAACTCGCTCATCAGCCTGTCGGTCGGGATGGACATGATGCTGGTGACGGTCCTGGGCTTTTGCCTGCTCGGGCTCCTGGACGATGTCGCCGGGGACTCGGCGGCGAAGGGGTTCAAGGGCCACTTCTCCGAGGCGCTCCACGGGCGCTTTACGACCGGGCTCGTCAAAGCCTTTCTCGGTTTCGTGGTCGCCCTGGTGGCGCTTGTCTACCCGGTCATCCACCCGGGGGCGAGCCATCCGGCAACGGCTTACGGCGCATGGGTGCTCGACGCGGCTCTCGTGGCCCTCACGGCCAACTTCTTCAACCTCCTGGACCTGAGGCCTGGCCGCGCCCTCAAGGTCTTCATCCCCGCCTTCGCGCTTTGCGCCGGCCTTACCCTGGGTTTCTGGACGGCCCGAGGCACCCCAGGCGCGGATTCCGCCTTTATCTGGGTCACGCCCGCACTGGTGGTCCTGGCGGTCGCGCTGGTCCTCTTTCCGGGGGACCTGCGCGAGAAGTTCATGCTCGGGGATGCCGGCTCGAACGTCCTGGGAGCTGTCATCGGGCTGGGACTGGTCTTCGGCCTGCCGTTCTGGTGGAGGCTTGGGGTGCTGATTCTGATGCTGATATTGAACATTCTGTCCGAAAAATACTCTTTTTCGCGCGCAATCGCTTCAAACCGCGCCCTGAACTGGATAGACTCTCTTGGGAGAAAGGGACAGGAAGCGGCAGGGGCAAATAATAAATAAAGTCGGCAGGCGTTGGAGGTAATTTGCATGGCCGTTAAGCATATCTTTGTGACAGGCGGCGTGGTTTCATCCCTCGGAAAGGGCATAACAGCGGCCTCGCTGGGACTTCTACTCAAGGCCCGCGGCCTGCGGGTGGCGATGCAGAAGATCGACCCCTACATCAACGTGGACCCCGGGACGATGAACCCGTTCCAGCACGGGGAGGTTTTCGTGACCGACGACGGCACGGAGACCGACCTGGACCTCGGCCACTACGAGCGGTTCGTTGACATTAACATGAAGCGAGAGAGCAACGTCACGACCGGTGTCATCTACGGCACCATCATCGGCCGCGAGCGCAAGGGCGAGTTCCTCGGCGCGACCGTACAGGTCATCCCGCACATCACAGATGAGATCAAGCGACGCATCCTCCTGCTGGTCGAGGACGGCGACGTTGACGTGGCCATACACGAGATCGGCGGGACCGTCGGCGACATCGAGAGCCTCCCGTTCCTGGAGGCGGTCAGGCAGCTCAAGAAGGACCTCGGCCACGAGAACGTGTGCTATGTCCACGTGACGCTGGTCCCTTATCTCGAGACGTCGCAGGAGCTCAAGACCAAGCCGACCCAGCACAGCGTCAAAGAGCTCAAGAGCATAGGCATCCAGCCGGACGCGATCGTCTGCCGGTCCGACCGGCAGATCACGAGCGAGGTCAAGGACAAGATCGCCCTGTTCTGCGATACCGACCGGGAGGCCGTGGTCTCCGCGGTGAACGCCCCGACGATCTACCAGGTCCCGCTGATGCTCAACGCCGAGGGCCTCGACGAGTACATCGTGAAGCACCTGGGACTGCCGGGCCACCCGCCCGACCTCTCGGAGTGGAAAGGACTGGTGGACAGGATCAAGGACCTCAAGGACGAGGTCTCCGTGGCTATCGTCGGCAAGTACGTCGACCTGCACGACGCGTACATCAGCATCGTCGAGAGCCTGAACGCGGCCGGGATCAAGCACGGCGTAAAGGTCAAGCCCGTCTGGGTAGCGTCTGACACGCTCAAAGAAGGCCGGTGCGCGGAGGTCCTGAAGAACGTGCACGGGGTCCTGGTGCCCGGCGGCTTCGGAATCCGCGGCATCGAGGGAAAGATCATGGCCATCCAGCACGCCCGCGAGAACGGAGTGCCTTTCCTCGGGCTGTGCCTCGGCCTGCAGTGCGCGGTGATCGAGTTCTCCCGCAACGCGGCCGGCATGGAGCAGGCGAACTCCTCGGAGTTCGACCCCAACACGCCGTACCCGGTCATAGACCTGATGGCACACCAGAAGGACATCGACGGGCTCGGCGGGACGATGCGCCTTGGGCTGTATCCCTGCAAGGTTCAGCCGGGGACGCGCGCCGCCCAGGCCTACGGCGAGGAAGTCATCTACGAGCGCCACCGCCACCGCTACGAGGTCAACAACGCCTTGCGGCACAAGATGGAGGAGGCCGGGCTCGTGTTCTCGGGGCTCTCGCCTGACGACAGGCTGGTCGAGATCATCGAGATACCCGAGCACCCGTGGTTCGTAGCGTCGCAGTTCCACCCGGAGTTCAAGACCCGCCCGCTCAAGCCGCACCCGCTCTTCCGGGATTTCGTCGGGGCGGCGGCGAAGAGGCAGCGGCTCGCCGACTCTCACCTCAAGGTAGTCGAAGGCGAAGAGGCTCAGGCGGCGAAATGAGCCCAACGGACGGGCCGGACGCCGACCGACTCTTCCAGATATTCCACGACCTCGCGAAGATCTCCAGTGAGTCCGGCCACGAGGGCCGGGTGCGGGACTACATCAAGGAATTCTGCATCGGGCTGGGCTTTGCCGTGCATGAGGACGCCGCCGCCGCGTCCACCGGTGGCGAGTGCGGCAACATGGTCGTCAGGGTCCCCGCAGGGGCCTTCCTTCCGCTCTCGCCTGTAATACTCTGCGCGCACATTGACACTGTCAGGCCCGCAGAGGGAGTAATACCGTTCGACGCGGGCGACAGGTTCATAAGCATCAGCGAGACCGTTCTCGGGGCCGACTGCAAGGCCGGCGTCGCGGCGATACTGGCTTCCGTGGAGTCCCTGGCCAGGAACGGCGGCACGTACAGGGCGCTCGAGCTGATATTCACCGTGCAGGAGGAGCGAAGCCTGGTCGGTGCCAGGCACCTCGACATGTCGCTGGTGGACGGCGAGTGGGGGCTGGTCCTTGACGGAAGCGGGCCGGTGGGCGGCATCGTCGTCGAAGCCCCCAGCCAGGACAGGTTCAAGTTCGTGGTCGACGGCCGGGCGGCGCACGCCGGCGTGGAGCCGGAGAAAGGCGTAAACGCCATCGCGTGCGCGGCAAATGCAATATCAGGGCTGCGCCTCGGGCGGCTGGACGGCGGAACGACCTCGAACATCGGCATCATCTCGGGCGGCGTCGCGATCAACATCGTGCCGGAGCGGGCGGAAGTCCACGGCGAGCTCCGAAGCCTCTCGCCCGCAAAGCTGGACGAGGAGCGGCAGATCGTCATCGAGAGCTTCGAGCGCGCGGCCGAGGAGGCCGGGTGCGGACTTCAGACAGAAGTGGAGCGGTGCTTCGAACACTTCAAGCTGAGGCCTGACTCCCTGCCCGTGCGGTGCCTCGCCGCGGCCTTGAAGGCCTGTGATTACGAGCCTTCGCTGGGTGCGAGCGGGGGCGGCAGCGACGCCAACATCTTCAACGCTGCCGGACTACCGATCGCAGTGATGAACATCGGCCTGGAGAAGGCGCACACCAAGGACGAGTTCATCATGAAGGACGAGATGATGGGCGTGGCCAGGGTCGTCACGCAGTTCGCCTACCTTGCGGCCGGCGAGCGGGAGGGGCCGTCGTGAGCACGTACGAGAGCGCGACCGTCACCTCCGTGAAAAATGTGGGCGACAGGATTTCCGAGGCAGGCCTGGAGATGGACAGCGGCGCTACGGCGCGGGCTGTGGTTCTCGAGCAACTGGTCGGCACCGTCGAGGCCGGGGACCTGGTCGTGGTCAACACCACCGCGGTTGAGCTCTCCCTGGGTTCGGGCGGCTACCACTACGTCGTATGGAACCTGTCCCGCCGGGCACTGGACACGGGCGCGGACGGGCACATCATGAAGCTACGCTACACGCCGTTGCAGGTGAACGTCGAAGCGGCGGAGGAGAGCCTGCCGTACGTCCAGGGCGAGGACCTTTCGCACTCGCTCGCGGGAGTGCCCGTGGTCGCCGGCGAGGTTCACAGCCAGCTGCTTGCCGCAGCGGTCGCGTACAGGCATGCAAGCCCCACGGGGCGCCTCGTATATGTCATGACTGACGGAGGAGCGTTGCCGGCCTCGTTCAGCAGGACCGTGGCCTTCCTGGTCAAGGAGGGCTACCTCGCCTCGGTAATCACCAGCGGCCACGCGTTCGGCGGGGACCTGGAGGCGGTCAACCTGCACGGGGCGCTGCTCGCGGCGAAGCGGCTTCAGAGCGCCGACGCGGTCGTGGCCCTGATGGGCCCGGGGATCGTCGGCACCGGCAGCGCGCTCGGCTTCACCGGCATGGAGCAGGGCGACATCATCAACGCCGCGGCCTCGCTCGGCGGGGTCCCCGTGGCGATCCCCAGGATCACTTTCGGTGACGCCCGGGAGAGGCACAACGGCCTGAGCCACCACACGGTTTCCGCCCTGAAATACGGCGCCCGCACGCGGTCGTTGATCGCGCTTCCTTCCATCGACGGTGAGAAGGGGGACCGGGTCTGGGGGCAGCTGGCTGCCTCGGGACTGGACGAGCTTCACGAGGTCCGCGAGATCGACGCGGCGATAACGCTGCGACTCATCGAGGAGTGCGGGTTCCCGACGACGGTGATGGGGCGCGGCATCAAAGAGGAGCCGGAGTTTTTCATGGCTGCGGGTGCGGCCGGCCTGGTCGCAGCCGCTCACGGTGGTGATTAGATATGGATTACGACGTAGGCGAACACGAGATACTCTCCAGCAGGCAGGTCTTCGACGGGCACGTCGTCAAGGTCTTCATCGACGAGGTCCGGCTGCCGGACGGCAGGACCGCGACCTGGGAGAGGGTCGCGCACCCGGGAGCCGTGGGCATGGTCCCTCTCACGGACAGCGGCGAGATCATGATGGTCAGACAGTACAGGCATGCGGTGCGTGGAGTGCTCCTCGAGATACCGGCCGGCAAGCTCGACCCCGGCGAGGAGCCGTTCGACTGCGCGACCCGCGAGCTCGCCGAAGAGGTGGGCATGAAAGCGGGGCGCATGACCGAGCTCGCGCAGTTCTACAACTCACCGGGCTACTCTGACGAGAGGTTCTTCCTCTTCATCGCACAGGACCTCGAGCCGACGAGCGGCGAGTCCGAGGAGGACGAGTTCCTGCAGCTGGTGAGCGTCCCGATCGAGGGCGCGCTCGACATGATCGCGAGCGGCGAGATACGGGATGCCAAGTCCATAATCGGCATCACGCTCGCAAGGTCGCTCCTGGCCGGCGAGACAGGCCCGTTCCGGGGAGGCGCGGCCATTTGATCCCGAAGGCGGCCGAGCTTTCCGATGAAGGGCCGAGCCCCGTCGTCTCCCGGGCGAAGGAGTTCCTCGACTACATGGCCGTCGAGAAGGGCTCGTCTGTTAACACGCTCACGGCTTACCGGCGGGTGCTTCGACTGTATGCGGAGTTCATGCTGACCCGGGGCATCGGCGAGCCCGCCGACGTCAAGCGCGACGACGTGGCCGCCTTCATCGGCTACCTCGCCTCACCTGACGGCCGAGGCATGTCCGCCACCTCGCTCGCACAGGCGGCAAGCGCCGTGAGGATGTTCCATCGTTTTCTGGTGGTGGAGGGATACGCGCCGTCGGATCCCACGACGTCCATCGCTTCACCGAAGACCCCGCACCGGCTGCCGAGGGCGCTGAGCGGCGAGCAGGTGGAAGCCTTGCTCTCCGCGCCGCAAGGCGCGGGCGCGCTGGCGATACGGGACAGGTTCATTCTCGAGATGCTCTATGCCACCGGGATGAGGATATCCGAGCTGACCGGGCTCGACCTTGGAGACCTCGACTCGCTCGAGCGCGTAGTCACGGTTCACGGCAAGGGCGACAAATGGAGGATGGTCCCCTACGGTGGGGCGGCGGCGGACGCGGCATCCCTTTACGTGAGGCACGCGCGCCCCGAGCTCGCGGCCAGGTCGCGAACGCAAGCCCTTGTGCTGAATGCGCGCGGGGGCCGGCTGACGCGGCAGGGCTGCTGGAAGATCATCAAAGGGCATGCGCGCGCGGCAGGGATCGAGGATGCCGTGACACCACACGGACTCCGCCACACGTTCGCGACCCACATGCTCGAAGGGGGAGCGAACCTGCTGGTCGTTCAGGAGCTGCTGGGGCATGCCAGCATAGCGACCACGCAGATATACACGGAGGTCACGCGAGACCACCTGAAGTCCGTATACGCACGCTCGCACCCGCGGGCCTGACAGCGTAACGCGCGGATGAGAAAGCACATGTCAGCAGCGAGTGCGCGCTTGTATGCTGAAACGTGCACCAATAGAATGAGCGACAATGTCCGATCCCTTCCAGGGAGCACTTTTTGAACTGGCGAGACGCCGCTTACCTGATCATAGGCCTCTTCATCGGGGTTATATTGCACGAGTACATGCACGGCCGCGCCGCCGATTTCTTCGGCGACAAGACCGCGCGGAACGCCGGGCGCCTGACCCTGAACCCGGTACCGCACATAGACCCGTTCGGCACTATCCTCCTGCCGCTCGCTCTTCTTCTGCTCTCGGGTGGGACGTGGATGTTCGGCTACGCGAAGCCGGTACCTGTGAACCCGTATTTCATGAGAAAGCCGCGGGACATGGTGTGGGTCTCGATCGCCGGGCCGGCGACGAACTTCGCCATTGCCGCCGTGGTCACCGCGATCGGGGCTGTCTGCAACGCGTTCGGCGTGCACTCGATCCAACTCTTCATGCTGCTTTTCACGGTGGCGGAGATCAACATCATCCTGGGAGTCTTCAACCTGATCCCGGTACCACCGCTCGACGGGTCCCACGTCGTAGCGCATTTTCTCAAGGGGCAGGCAAGGACATCCTATGAACGATTCGGCCGTTATGGCTTTATCCTTATCTTTGGACTTCTCGTGTTGGTCGGAGGGCCGTTCTTCCGCCTGCTCAACCCGTTGTTCAGGCTCGTGGCATCGGCGATGGGGTTGACGCTGGCCTGAAGCGCCGGCCCATGGATTGGAGGTTGACAGTTGAAGGACAGGGTTGTGAGCGGATACAGGCCGACAGGCAGGCTGCACCTGGGGCA
>Ga0209539_1001112_pt1 | contig 14764 bp, 9 predicted proteins | sample BarGraNGADG00312_2_FD_184499 | JGI IMG/M metagenome (GOLD analysis project Ga0209539, IMG submission 184499) | Arctic peat soil microbial communities from Barrow, Alaska - Barrow Graham LP Ref core NGADG0011-312 (SPAdes) (version 2) | ecosystem: Environmental > Terrestrial > Soil > Wetlands >... | reverse complement strand
CCCGTACTCGGCGGTGAAGTCGCGCGGCGTGCCGACGCGGCGCACGACGACGTAGTCGTCCTCGCCACCGGCCGGCACGCCGTCGATCACCACGTTCGGGATCCGCCAGATGACCTCGTCCAGCTCGGCGGCCGCGGCGTCGGCATCGGCCTGGGCGGCCTTCACGCCGTCGGCCAGTGCCTTGGCCCGGGCCAGGAGCTCGGCCTTGGCCTCCCCGGTGGCCTGGGCGACCTGCCGCCCGAGGTCCTTCTGCTCGGCACGTAGCTGCTCGAACCGGGTCAGGGCCGAGCGCCGCCGCTCGTCGAGGGACGCAGCCGCATCCACCAGGGACTCGTCGTCCCCGCGCAGACGCTGGCTGGCACGGACGCGGTCAGGGTTCTGGCGGAGGGTGCGGAGGTCGATCACCCCCTGAGGGTACCGAGCCCCAATGGGGGTGTGCCGGGGTCAAGGGGCCCGTACGGTGTCGCCATGACCGTCGGGGCATGGGTGGCATGGGCGGCTGCCATCGGCGTCCTGCTCGGCGCCGTCGCCATGGTGATCGCGGTGCAGAACCGGCGGGCGCTGCGTGGGCACGGCATCAGCCTCAAGCCCTCGGCGGCTGCCGCAGGCAGCGTCGGCACGGCTGCCACCGGCAGCACCGACGCCGCGCACACGCTCGTTGCCTTCGTGGCCAACCCGACCAAGGCCGGGGTGCCGGCCCTGCGCGACGCCGTCGTGCGGGCCTGTGCGGCCCGCTACCTGCCCGAGCCCCTGTGGTACGAGACCACGGCGGAGGACCCAGGTGTCGGACAGACGCGCGAGGCGGTCGAGCGCGGCGTCGCGCTGGTTGTCGCGATCGGCGGGGACGGCACGGTGGGCGCGGTCGCGGAGGGCCTCGCCGGCACCGACGTGCCGATGGGCCTGCTCCCACAGGGCACCGGCAACCTGCTGGCGCGCAACCTGGACCTGCCGCTCGGCGACGTCGACAACCTGCTCCGGATCGCCCTCACCGGGACCGACCGGCGGATCGACGTCGGGTGGCTGCGGGTGGTCCGCGACGGGTCCCAGGCGTCCGACGACATCGACCGGGCCGATCCCGGGGCCGCCGCTGACGAGGAGACACCGCCCGACGCCGGGGACGCCGCCCGGGACCACATCTTCCTGGTGATCTCCGGGCTCGGCTTCGACGCAGCGATGGTTGCCGACACCGACGAGCAGCTCAAGGCCAAGGTCGGCTGGGTCGCCTACTTCGTCGCCGGGATCAAGCACCTGCACGCCCACCGGCTGCGCCTGCAGCTCTCCATGGACGAGTCGCCCTGGTACAACGTGCGGCTGCGCAGCCTGATGATCGGCAACTGCGGACGGCTGCCGGGCGGGATCACGCTGCTGCCGGACGCCGTCCTGGACGACGGCTGGCTGGATGTCGGCGCGATCGACACCCGGGTCGGGCTGCTCGGCTGGGGCCAGCTGTTCGGCGAGGTCGCCCTGCAACGCTTCGGGGTGCGCAGCCGGCTGCCCAACAAGGCGGGCAAGATCGACCACGCACAGGCGCGGGTCGTCCGGGTGCGCACTCGCGAGCCGCAGCAGATCCAGGTGGACGGGGACATCATCGGCCGGGCCTTCGAGGTGGCCGTACGGGTGGCGCCGCTGGCCCTGACCGTGCGGGTCGACGACGGCGCCTGAGCCTCAGGTCGCCTGGCCCTCGCGCAGCGCCTTGACCCACGCCCGCGCGGAGTGGAAGTCGGCGTCGTACGTCCCGACCCGCAGGTCACCGTGCGGGTCGTCCACCCGCGGGTAGGAGCCGAGGAACCGCACGTGCGGGCACACCCGGTGCAGACCCATCAGCGCCTCGGCCACCCGTTCCTCGCCGATGTGGCCCTCCACGTCCATCGAGAACGAGTACCGGCCGAGGGAGTCCCCGAGCGGACGGGACTCGATCCGGGACAGGTTCACCCCGCGGGTGGAGAACTGCTCGAGCATCTCCAGCAGCGCGCCGGCCTGGTTGCTGGGCAGGTGCACCACGAGAGTCGTCTTGTCCGCGCCGGTGCGCTCCGGCAGAGTGCCCGGCCGTCCGACGACGACGAACCGGGTCACCGCACGGTCGCTGTCCGTGACGTCGGTGGCGAGCACCTCCAGCGGGTAGTGCTCGAGGGCGGCCGGCGGGATCAGCGCGGCGTCGAAGGCCAGCTTCTCCCGCGTGCCGGCCAGCAGGGCGGCCGGTGCGGTGTTGGACGTGGCCGGGACGTGCACGACGCCGGGCAGGTTGGTCCGCAGCCAGCGTCGGCACTGCGCCCACGCGTGCGGGTGCGCGGAGATCCGCCCGACGTCGGCCAGCGTCGTCCCGGCGCGGGCCGCCAGCACGAAGGACACCGGCACGAGCATCTCGCCGAGGAGCACGAGGGGCTCACCGGTGGCGAGGGTGTCCAGCACGGCGGTGACGCCGCCCTCGACCGAGTTCTCGATGGCCACGACGGCGCGGTCGGCCTCGCCGCGCCGGACCGCCTCGATCGCCGAGACCACGTCGACCTGCGGCAGGTACTCGGCCTCCTCCGGACTGACCACCTGGCGCAGGGCTGCCTCGGTGAAGGTGCCCGCCGGCCCCAGGTAGGCGTACCGCAGCCGCTGCTGCCCGGTCATGGCGTGCTCCTCTCGTTGCTGTCGGTCGGCCCCTCGCAGGGTAGTGCCGGCTCGCCGGCCGGCGTGGGTGCAGTGTCCGGCGTCGGCGCAGCGTCCGGCGTGGGCGCAGCGTCCGGGATGCTGCGCACCGCGAGCATCCCGACCAGCGGAACGGCGGCGAAGAGCATCACCGTGGCGATCCGCACCCCGTAGTCGTTGACCACGGCCCCGCCGACGGCCGCGATCAGCAGGCCGAGCAGGACGGCGCGCACGAGCGGCCACTGCTGCTCCACATCGGCGAACCAGTCGGCTCGCAGGCGCGAACGCCGCCAGAGCAGCAGGGCCGTTGCGAGCACGACGGCGAGAGTGAGCCACGCCGTCGGGCCGCTGGTCACGGTCATCGCCGCGTAGCCGGCCTTGCGGGCGACCGTCTCCCAGGCCGTCCCGTCCAGCACCGACTGCACGAAGCGGCCAAGGTGCGACCGGTCAGCGGCTGGACGCATCCAGTCGAGCACCCCGATCGCACTGACCGCGACCAGCCCCGCGACACCGATCAGCGCCAGGCGCTGCCAGCTCACCCGCACCCCAGCAACGGCCAGCACGACGACGGCGCAGGCGGGCACCAGGACAAGGCCGCCGCCGACGTCGGCGCCGAGCGTCGGCCACAGGTCGACGACCAGGGTGACCAGGCCGACCGCCGCCGCGGCCGCGACGGCGAGGCGACGGTGGCCCCGCCGCAGCAGCCAGGTGGCGACCGCCGCCGCGGTGACCACCATGGCGACGACGTAGACCGAGTACGTGGGGTTGCCGAAGCCGTAGAACCGCCCGCCGAGGGTCGGCGCCGGTCCCAGCGGGCTGCCCCGGTGCAGCGGCGTGCCGAGCAGCGCATCGAGGGTGAGGATGCCCGCGGTGATCGCGCTGACCACAGCCGGGGCCACCCAGGCAGGCCGCCACGGGGCGAGGGCACCGATGCCGGCAACCACCAGCGTCGAGATGACCATCGAGGCCCACATCCCCGCCACCGGTGCGCCGAGCCGCCACCAGGACCAGGCCGCCATCAGGAACACGCCGGCGGGCATGGCGGCGATCACCAGGAGCACCGCGTCGATCACCCGCAGCGCCCGCCGCTGGAGCGCTCCGCCGGTACGTCGACGGAGCAGCACGACGGCCCCGAACAGTGCAAGGGCAAGGAGCATGGGCAGGGTGGTGATCGAGCCGGCGACACCGCGCAGCGCATGATCCCGGACGGTCAGGTCGGCCAGCTGGTCGACGGTCCCGGCGACGTCGGACGGGCGGGCGCCGGCCGCCGTCACGGGCGACCCGCTGAACCCGGAGGGGTTCTGCGCGCCGACCGCCGACAGGATGGTGGTCGGTACGTCGAGCAACCGGATGACGCCCTCCCACTTGGTGGAGGACGCCGACAGGAAGCTCGCGGTGGGGCTGTTGGCCACGCCGACGACGCCGACCCCGAGCCAGGGCCGGGACGTCGACGGGTCGCCGACGTCGACAACCAGGACCACGGCATCGGCCGGCACCACCTGGAGCAGCTGCCCGACCGTTGCGTCAACGGCGCTGAGCTCGGCGGCGCGCGCCGCGGCGTCGCGTACGGAGGTGTCCTCCGGAACTCCGGGGGCCAGCGGGTCCAGCGGTTCGGGCACGGCGTCCGGCGCCGGCGGATCGACCGGCTGCACCGGCTCCGGGACCACCCACGGGCTGGGCTGCTCCGGGGCGGCGCCGGCATCGACCACCGTGACGGGGCAGCTGAAGGCGGACTCGGGGTCCGCCAGGGCATCGGCCAGGTCGCGGTACCGGGCGACGTCGCCCGAACCGTCCGCGAGGGCAAGTGCGGCTCCTGGCCCGACCGCTGTCGCGCACACCCCGGTCTCGCCGAGGGCATCGGCAAGCGTGCCGAGACTCGGCCGGAACGCCGACGACGCCTGCAGCTCGACCAGCACATCCCACCCGCCGATCGTCACGCCGTCGGCGGGGGCCCCGTCGGCGCCCTGGCCGGTCGTCAAGGGCGCGCACACCCAGGAGCCGTAGAACCACTTACCGGTGACCGGCGCGCGCCCCGCGGACAGGGCCAGCCACCCGGCCGACTCGCACCGCCGGTTGGCCCCGCTCAGGCCGGGCGTGACACCGCCGGCGGCAGCCCCGTCCCGGAGCAGGCGCCAGAGCGTCGGCGTCCCGGCGAACGAGACGTCCTGCCAGCGCACACCGCTGGTGCCGATCACGACCACGTGGTCCGACGCGGCAACAACCGGCGTCCCTGATCGTGCGGCCACGTCGCCGGCGGCGACCAGTGTCGAGGGGGCGGCGACCGAGCCGAGCAGCAGGGCGGCCAGCAGCCCGCCACCGACGGCCAGGATCGTGGCCGGCATCCGGCGCACCGGGGCATCGGGCCCGGCCGGCGGCCCGGCCGGCGTCCCGGCCGGCGTTTCGACCGGCGGGGGCGGCGGGGCGATCCAGCCACCGGCCCACGACACGGCGACCAGCGCCCCGGCCATGGCCAGCACTGCTGTGCCGACCAGGATGCCCGAGTCGTTCAGCAGGGTGCCGAGCGCCGCAGCAAGGACGACGCTGCGAATGACCGGCCGCAACAATGGCCACCGCAGGTACGCCTGGTCCACCGCCGCCGGCCGGAAGCGCTGTGGCCCGAGGAGAGCCACCCCCGCGGCGATGCAGAGCGCGGTGGCAAGGACACCCGCCGGGCTGGTGACAGTGCTCCAGGCGGCAGCCGCCTTTGTCGCGACGATCGGGAAGGCCTCGCCGTCGACCACGCGCTGCACGAACAGACCAAGGTGCGAGCCGGCGCCCGGCCGCAGCCAGTCGACCACCGCCACCACCGCCACGGTCGCGACGGTGGCCAGTGCCGTGACCAGCACGCGGCGTGGGGTGGTCGCAGCGCTGCTCACCGCGATCAGCAGCAGGGCGAAGGCCGGCACGACGGCGAACACCCCGCCGAGGTCCGCGCCGAAGGCCGGCCAGCCGTCGATCACCACCGTCACCAGCCCGATCACCAGCACGGTGGCCCAGGCCGCGGTGCGCCGGCCGCGCGCGAGCGATACGGAGGCGAGGGCACCGGACAGGACGAGCCCTGCCGTGATGTAGACGGCGAACGTGAGGTTGCCGAAGCCGAAGTAGCGGGCCCCGAGCGTCGGCGTCACGCCGAGGATGGAGCCGTGCTGGAGCGTGGTGCCGGTCAGCCCGTCGACGGTCAGGATCAGCCAGGTGAGCCCGGCAACGGCTCCCCCCAGTCGCCAGGGACCACGCGGCAGGGCGTGCGAGAGCGCCCAAGCGGCCAGCGCGACGGCGGTGGCACCCACCGCCGTCCACAGGATCGCCGCGACGGTCGGGATCGCGGACCCCCACCAGCGGGAGAGCGCGGCGAGATAGGCGCCGGCCGGGGCGCTCGCCACCAGCAGCATCGTGGCCGTGACCGTCCGCCCGGTCACGCGGTCAGGACGGCCGGCGCCCCGACCCGCGCGGGCACGACGCCGGGCGGCCACCGCACCGATCGCGGCCAGCAGGCCGAGCCCGAGCACACCGAGCAGCACCGGCACCAGGTGGGGGACGGTCGTGGTCAGCTCGGTGAGGTACCGGCGGTTCTCGACCGTGCGCTCGGGGCTCATCCGGCGCTCCGCCGCGACCACCAGGGGAGCGCCGTCCAGGTCGTCGATCGGGGCGCCGACGGTCGCAAGAGCGGTGGCCGTCAGGTCGGCGAGGGTGACGATGCCGGGCCGACGGGTGGACTCCGACGTCGACCAACCGATGGGTCCCCCGCCGCGGTGCCAGTCCACGACCACCTGCAGCCCGCGATCGTCGACCGGTGTGTCGTAGACGCCTGCCACGACCACGCGCCAGCCCTCCGGGACGGCCTCGACGATCCGCCGCAGCAGCGCATCCAGGTCGTGCAGGGCCGCCTGCCGCTCGGCCGGCTCGACCGAGGGCTCGCCCGCATCCACAACGGTCACGGGGCACGCGACGAGCAGGGCGGTGTCGATCCGGTCGGCCGAGGGGACGTACCGGGCGACGTGTCCGTCGCGGTCCGCGAGCGCGACGGCGGCGCCGGGCCCGACGGCCGTTGTGCAGCTGCCGGCCGCAGCCGTTCGACTGCCAAGAGCACCCGCGGTGCCACCACCCTGATCGACCGGCAGCGCGGTGAGCGCGGCCCAACCGGCGAGGTCGACCGGCACCGGGTCCGCCGACTGGGCCGGCACCGTGTCAGCGACCGGGACCGGTGTGCAGTCCGCCGGGACGACCGGGCCGTCCCCTGCGTCCGAGCCGGGGGTGCTCTCCACGACCGACGCGACGGCGCGCCGGCCGGCGGAGAGGGTGAGCCAGGCATCCACCGGGCAGGTCTGCGGCTTCCCCGTGCGGACGGAGATCGACGCCACCGAGCCTTCGGAGACCATCCGCCACAGGGTCGGCATGGTGGCGCGCTCGACGTCCGTCCAGTGCAGTCCGCCCGTCCCGACGATCACCAGGCCGGGGCTTGCGGGGTCCGTCGGCTCAGGGGTCATCGCGTTGTCGTCGGGCGCGGCGGGGGACAGCGAGCGGACGGGTGACGCCGCGACCGACGGACGGGCAGCCGACGGGGTGGCGACGGCGGTCAGCGGCGCAGCGACGACAGCCGAGCCGGCAAGGCCGAGGACCACCACGGCGCGCGCCGCCGAGCGGAGGCGCGTCGACCAGCAGGGCACGCGGTCAGACTACGGGTCTCACCTGGGGCGGCGGGCGCCGTCGACGCCGGTCGGTCGCCGGTCAGTCCTCGCCGACGCTTCGGCGCACCTTGTGCACGGCACGGCGCACACGACGGGCATTGACCGCCAGGAGCACGTCCCGGTACTGCGCCGCCCGGTGCATCTGGCCGCGGAAGTCGCTGCCGGACGGCCGGTGCCGCAGGTCGCACGGCACCTCGAGGATCCGGAAACCCTTGGTGAGCAGGTCGATCGTCATGCCGGTCTCCACACCCCAGCCGTGCGCCAGCGGGGTGGCTGCCTCGAACGCGTCCCGGGTCAGGCACCGCATCCCGGAGAGCGGCTGGGTCGGCGTCCAGCCGGTCATCGACTGGATCGAACGCCGGGCCAGCCCGACGACGATCCCGCGACCACCGGCTCCGGGCTGCGGCGGCAGCAGGGCGACCGTCGCGTCCGCCTGGCCGGCGAGCACCGGCGGCACGAGCGGCGCGGCGTTGACCGCGGACTCGCCCAGGTCCCCGTCGATGAACAGCAGCAGCCGCGTCGGCCCGTCCTCGACGTCACGCATGGCGACGACCGCGGCACCGGTCTCCATCGCCGAGGCCTTGCCACGGTTGTGCGAGTGCCGCACGACGACGGCGCCCGCCTCGCGGGCGACGTGCTGGGTGGCGTCCTCGCTGCCGTCGTCGACCACCAGGACCAGATCGACGTTCGGGATCGCGCGGGCGGCACGGACGGTGGCGGCGATCCGGCGGGACTCGTCCTTCGCCGGGATCACGACGGCGACCCGCTGGTGGGTCGTCGCGGTCGGAGTCGTCGCGGTCAGAGCCGCGCGGCGTCGGGCCGAGCGGCCCGAGCCTGGCCGCCGGCGGGTGCTGGTGGCGGCCGCTGGTGCCGGGTCCGCATCGGCATCGGCGGCTACGGCATCGGGTGCGGCGGCTACGGCATCGGCATCGGCCCGACGTTGGCTGGCCACTCGCTTGGCGCCGACCGGTCTGCGCGAGGCACGTGGCGGTGTGGCCGCGGGATCGGGCTCCGAAGCGGCGTCGACCGGCGGATCGGCGACCGGCAGCGTCGGCGCGGACTCCGTCGACGCAGACTCCGGCGCGTCGTCCGGGGTGCGAGAGCGGCGTGCCGTTGCCACGTTCACACCCTAGTGCGTGGTCGAGGGTGCTTCATCCAATGGCCACGGTCACGTCAACAGAGGGTCATCGCCGGGCGGTCAGCGCAGCGTGAGCTGACGCGCCACCAAGCCGGCCCGGGCTCGCCGCGCGTTCGCGTCCAGCGGCCCATCGACGGCGAGTGCCTCGTCCAGCCGGCCTCGGAGCGCGAGCGCCTCGGCCTCCAGCGTCTCGAGGGGCGCACCGAGCTCCAGGTCCCACACCGGGACGACCAGGCCGCAGGAGCGGAACGCACCGAGGAACCGGCCCAGCGACCCGGCCTCGCCCAGGCCGGACTCGCGCCGCGCGTGCAGCCGCGCGAGGGCGTCCATGAACGCCTCCTCGTCGTGCGGCATCGCCCAGCGCAGGAACTCCCGGCCGCTCATCCGGGTCCAGTAGGCAGCGTCCACCGAGGTGAGCCGCCGGGTCGGGACGGCGCCGAGCTCGGCCCTGGAGGCCTCGACCTCAGGTGGCAGCTCGGTGCCCTCCGGGGTCCAGTACTCGAACGAGTCGTGCACCGTCACCTCGAACGGGACGGACAGGTCGAGCACGTCCTGCAGACGCGGGCCGGGCTCCGGGGCCGGGGCGGACCAGATGGGTGTGCCGGGCTCCAGGTCGAGCACCCTCAGCAGCAGGTCGGCCAGGTCGCGCGAGGCGTCCCCGGAGCCCGCGTGCTGCTGGAGCGCGAGCATCACGACGCCGTCGGACCGGTGCAGCGCCGGCCACGCCTGCGGGAGCACCGTGACCAAACGGATGTCCCGCGACCCGTGCTCCGCCGTCGTGCGCGCCGTTGCGGTCGCAGCTGGCACCACCTCGCGCATCGCCACCCAGTCGGGCTCCCCGGGGAGCCCCTCGAACGGACGGAGGACGAACTCTGCTCTTGCCATGGTCAGCGAGACTACCGGGCAGGGCAGGTGCCACTCGGTGCCGGCACCCCAGGTGCGCCGGCGGGCCCCGGTGGGAGGATCAGACCATGCATCCACGCGCCGGCACTGTCGCCCTTCCCGAGGACCTGATCGACGTCGACGCCCTGGTCTCGGCCTACTACGACCGCACACCCGACCCGGACGACCCCGCTCAGCAGGTGGTGTTCGGCACGTCCGGCCATCGCGGCTCGAGCCTCGACGGTGCATTCAACGAGGCGCACATCGTCGCGATCACCGCGGCGATCATCGAGTACCGGCGCAGCCGGGGCACCGACGGGCCGCTCTTCATCGGCCGGGACACCCACGCGCTGTCGCTCCCCGCGTGGCAGACCGCGCTCGAGGTGCTCGCAGCTGCTGGCGTTGACGTGCACATCGACGCCCGCGACGGGTACACGCCGACGCCGGCGGTGTCGCACGCGATCCTGCTGCACAACGGCGCGGCGACGTCGGAGGGCGTCCACCTCGACGGGGCCTCGTCCGCGCGCACCGGGCTGGCCGACGGCATCGTCGTGACGCCGTCGCACAACCCGCCCCGCGACGGCGGCTTCAAGTACAACCCGCCGCACGGCGGGCCGGCCGACTCCGAGGTGACGGGCTGGATCGCGACCCGGGCGAACGAGCTGCTGCGGTCCGGCGTCGGGAACATCCGCCGGCTGGGGCGCGAAGCCGCGCTCACCGCCCCCACCACGCGACGGCACGACTTCATGTCCGCCTACGTCGACGACCTCGCGACCGTGCTGGACCTCGACCTGATCCGGGCCAACGGCGTGCGGATCGGCGCCGACCCCCTTGGCGGGGCATCGGTGGACTACTGGGGCGCCATCGGGGAGCGCTACGACCTGGACCTGACAGTGGTGAACCCGACGGTCGATCCGCGCTGGGCGTTCATGACGCTGGACTGGGACGGCAAGATCCGGATGGACTGCTCGTCGCCGTCGGCGATGGCATCCCTGGTGAAGGCGATGGCCGGGGACTCCCCGTTCGACATCGCGACCGGCAACGACGCCGACTCCGACCGGCACGGCATCGTCACGCCCGACGCCGGGCTGATGAACCCCAACCACTACCTCGCGGTGGCGATCGACTACCTGTACGGCGGGGCGCGCGACGGCTGGTCCGCGCAGGCAGCGGTGGGCAAGACCCTCGTGTCGTCCGCGCTCATCGACCGGGTGGCCGCGCACCACGGGCGGCGCCTGCTCGAGGTGCCGGTCGGGTTCAAGTGGTTCGTGCCCGGCCTGCTGGACGGCTCGGTGGGCTTCGGCGGCGAGGAGTCCGCCGGCGCGTCGTTCCTGCGTCAGGACGGCACCGTGTGGACCACCGACAAGGACGGCATCCTGCTCGCCCTGCTCGCGTCCGAGATCATCGCGCGTACCGGGCACTCGCCGTCGGAGCTGCACGCCGGGCTGGTCGAGCGGTTCGGCCGGTCCTGGTACGCCCGGATCGACGCCCCGGCCACCCGCGAGCAGAAGGCCGCGCTGGCCAAGCTCCGCCCGGACCAGGTTGCGGCGTCGACCCTCGCCGGCGAGGAGATCACCGGTCGGCTCACGACGGCGCCCGGCAACGGTGCGTCCATCGGCGGGCTGAAGGTCACGACGGAGAACGCATGGTTCGCGGCGCGGCCGTCCGGCACCGAGGACGTCTACAAGGTGTACGCGGAGTCGTTCGTGTCGGCCGAGCACCTCGCCGAGGTCCAGCAGGCCGCGAAGGACCTGGTGACCGCCTCGCTCGCCTGAGCCTCCCGCACGGGGACTTATCCGGTGTCCGGATGTCGGACGGCGCTGCGACAATGGTCTGATGCTCCAGCCGTACCGCGACGTCCTCGCACGGCCGGGAGCGTTGGCCTTCTCCTCCGCCGGCGTCCTGGCGCGCCTCCCCATGTCCATGGTGGGGATCGCCGTCGTGCTCGCGGTGTCCGAGATCTACGGCTCGTACGGCCTGGCCGGGCAGATCACCGCCGTGTACGTGATCGTGCACTCGATCTGCGCCCCGTTGCTGGCCCGGCTGGTCGATCGGCACGGGCAGGCCCGCGTGATGCGGCCGGCGATCGGGGTCGCGGCTGTCGGCCTGGTCGGGCTGATCGTCGCGCTCCTGGTCGAAGCGAGCCCCTGGCTGCTGTTCGCGGCCGCCATCGTGACCGGGTCGAGCATCGGTTCGGTGGGCGCGCTGGTCCGCGCACGCTGGACGCACGTGCTGCGCGACCCGCAGGCCATCCACACCGCGTACTCGCTCGAGGCGGCACTTGACGAGTTCGTGTTCGTCGTCGGGCCCATCGTCGCGACGGTGCTCGCGACCAACGTCGCACCCACCGCGGGCCTGTGGATACCTACGATCGCCCTGCTCACCGGCGGCATGCTGCTGTTCGCGCAGCACGCAACGGAGCCGCCGGTGGTCCGGCGGGACCCGGAGGTACCCCGCGGCAGCATCCTTGCCGCCGGCGGCATGGTGGTGCTCTCGGTCGTCTTCGCCGGGATCGGCTCGATCTTCGGCGCCACCGACGTCGCGACCGTCGCGTTCGCGGAGGAGCAGGGCGCCAAGTCCTCCGCGGGCTTGGTCCTGGCCGTGTTCGCGCTCGGGTCCATGCTCTCCGGCCTGGCCTACGGCTTGCGGCACTGGCTGAGCCCGCTGTGGCGACGGTTCGCCATCGGCGTCGTCGGCCTCGGGGTTGGCGCGTCGCTGTTCCTCCTCGTCACAAGCCTGCCGATGCTCGCCGCCGTGATGTTCGTGACCGGGTTCTCCATCGCGCCGACGCTCGTCAACGGCAACAACCTCGTGCAGGCGCTGGTGCCGCACGAGCAGCTCACCGAGGGGCTCACGTGGGTGGGCACCGCACTGGGCGTCGGCGTCTCGATCGGGGCATCGGTGGCCGGCGGGGCGATCGACCGGGTGGGCTCCCACGGCGGGTTTCTCGTGGTGATCGGCTCGGCCGGGCTGGCCGTGGTCGCGGCCCTGATTGCGCTGCCGACGCTGCGTGGGGAGGCCGACCGGGCCTCCGAGCGGATGGACGACGCCGTGGCGGCATCGGTCGGATGAGCACCCAACGGCCGCTGACCCTTGCCGAGCTGACCGGCCTCCTGGAGCCGATCGGCCGGCCGGTGGCGGAGCGGACCCTCGAGGGCGGCCTGTTCGCCTCCGTCCAGGCGGTGGACCTGGACGACGGCCGGTGCGTCGTGACCAAGACCGGCCAGCCGGACGGCAGCGACGGGCTGCTGACGCACGAGCGCAACCTGCTCCGCGGCGAGATCGAGCTGCTGCGGCTGGCCGCTGCACTGCCCGGCGTCCCGGCACCGTGCGTGCTGCTCACCGACCTCACCCGGACCCACGTCGAGGTGGACGTGATGGTGGCCGAGATGCTCCCCGGCGACTCCTGGCACGACTCCCACCCGGTGATGACGCCGGACGCCGAGCGGGCCGCCGCGGAGGCGGTGGGCGCCGTGCTCGCCGAGCTGCACACCGTGACCGGCGACCGGTTCGGCTACCCGGCCGCGGCGTCCGGCGTCGGCGGCGCCACCTGGCCGGAGGCCTTCGGGGCGATGATGACGGCCCTCCTGGCCGACGCCGAGCGGTGGGGCGTCGAGGTGGACGCGGCCCTGGTGCGGGCCGCCGTCGCGAGCAGCACGGACCAGCTCGCCGAGGTGACGACGCCACACCTGATCCACATGGACCTGTGGCCGGGGAACGTCCTGCTCGACCCTGGGACAGGGCTCATCCGGGGCGTGGTGGACTTCGAGCGGGGCCTGTTCGCCGACCCGCTGATGGACCTGGTGGGGCACGAGCCGTTCCTCACCGGCCCGCTGTCTCCCGGGCCGATCGCCGGGTACACGGCAGCCGGCGGGTCGCTGCCGATCGACCCGACCGCGGGCACCGTCACGGGCCTGACCGCCGCGGCTCACCGGCGCCTGACCCTCTACCGGCTCTACCTCACCCTGATCATGACCATCGAGGTGGTGCCCCGGAAGTACACCTGGCACGACCTCGAGGAGTACGTCGGCCGGGTGGTGCGCGACCGCGCGGTGCTGCTCGAGCAGCTCGGGACCTAGCCGGCCCGACGACGCGGGCACCGACGCGGGCACCGACGCCTGGCGTGGCACTCAGCCGAGCGTTGCCCCGAACACCGCGCCCAGCCCGTAGGTGACGGCCGCCGCCCCGAGGCCGATCGCGAGCTGCCGGACCGCCCGGCGGACCGGCGGACCACCACTCATCAGCCCGACGACCGCGCCGACGCCGAGCAGTGCCACCCCGACCGAGACCAGGGCGATCAGCAGCGCCGTCGTGCCGGTCGAACCGAGCAGGTACGGGAGCACCGGGATCATCGCCCCCGAGGCGAAGAAGCAGAAGCTGGATCTCGAGGCGCCCCATGCCGTACCGACCGCCTCGTGCGGATCCTCCTCCACGGTGTCGGCGTGGAACCGGCGCGAGGCCGGTCCGAGCAGCTCGATGTCGGTGAGCACCTCGTCGGCGCGCTGCTTCGCCTCGTCCGCCGACAGGCCGCGCGCCCGGTACACGAGCACCAGCTCGTTGGTGTCGACGTCCAGGTGAGGCAGCGCGGAGGCCACCGCAGGGCTGGGGGTGGACGCAGCCAGCAGCTCCCGCTGCGAACGCACGGAGATGAACTCCCCCGCGCCCATCGAGAGGGCGCCCGCGAGCAGGCCGGCCAGCCCGGTGAGCAGGATGACCGATGACGACGTGCCCGCGGCCGCCACACCGATCACCAGCGCCAGGTTGGACACCAACCCGTCGTTCGCGCCGAAGACGGCGGCCCGGAAGCTGCCCGCGAGCCGGTTGCGCCCGCGGGCGGCCAGCGCCCGGACCACCTCGGCGTGGATCCGCTCGTCGGCGGCCATGGTTGCGGTGGCGTCCGCGTCGGCCTCGTAGACCGCCCGGGTCTCGGCCCGCTGGGCCAGCGCCAGCACGAAGACCGATCCGAAGGACCGGGCGAGCAGCGCGAGCACGCGGAACCTCGGGCCGGGGCCGGGCAGCCGGCCCACCCGGTCACCGAGCAGGTCCGCCCAGTGCGCGGCGTGCCGGCCCTCGGCCTCCGCGAGCGCGAGCAGGATCTCCCGCTCCTCGCCGCTCTTGCGACGGGCGAGGTCCCGGTAGACGGCGGCCTCGGCGTACTCGTCCGCGAGGTGCCGGCGCCACCGGCGCAGGTCGACGGACGTTGGCGGGCTCACGGCATCAGGGTGTCATGCGGCGGGGGTGCGGCCGAGCACCGACGCCGGGCACCGGCCAGGCCAGGTCAGGTCAGGCGCCGATCCTGTTCCGCACCGCCCTCGTCGCCGCCATGATGTTCGCCAGCGCGGGCTCGACCTCCTGCGGACGCCGCGTCTTCAGCCCGCAGTCGGGGTTGACCCAGAGCTGTTGCGCCGGGATCGACTCCAGGGCC
>Ga0209539_1001110_pt1 | contig 14787 bp, 13 predicted proteins | sample BarGraNGADG00312_2_FD_184499 | JGI IMG/M metagenome (GOLD analysis project Ga0209539, IMG submission 184499) | Arctic peat soil microbial communities from Barrow, Alaska - Barrow Graham LP Ref core NGADG0011-312 (SPAdes) (version 2) | ecosystem: Environmental > Terrestrial > Soil > Wetlands >... | reverse complement strand
ATTAATTGTAGTTGTTTTAGGATATTCTCCAAGATCTAAAGGAGGAATAGATTTCGACAGGCTGCTGAAAGATATCTTAAATACTCTAAATTGAATCACTGGGTAAAAGACAAAAGACAAAAGTAAAAAGATAAAAGTGTTAACCTATATAGGACTCGGCTTTGCCTCGTCGCTATATCTGATTTTATGTCAATCCCGACATTTTATGTCGGGAACGGAAATTCTCTCATAAAGCCTATAATTAATATTATGTAAAATAGAATATATTTATTCAAATAACTTACAACAAATTGAAAACGAACTTCTAACCTACTGAGTCTGTCATCGAATCTAATGACAAACATACTGTAGAAATAAAAAAGGGATGCGAACTGCATCCCTCTATTATAATTGAGCTAAACTTTTTTTATTTATTCTTAGAGGCGTCAACCTTTGCTTTGATAGCATCGTATTTTGGACCATAAGAAGGATCTTTTGCCTTGAGTCTGTAGTATAACTCCTGCAGGCTTCCCATAGTATAAACATCGTCAGGTTTAATTTCATTGGCCTTTTCCATATATGGAAGGGCTTTGGCATATACAACATTTGCTTCGTCAACAGCCTCACCATATTTCTTTACGTCCATGATCTCATTGGCTTTTTTAAACATTTCGGCAGCTTTGTTTATATAGGCAGCACCAAGACCATACTGGGTATCATATAAGTCACCTTTGATCTCAATTGATTTTGTAAGTTCAACTATAGCCTCATCATATTTTAATTCATTTAAATAGATGATTCCGGCTGCAAAGAATAAGCTATAATTATTTGAATCAGCCTCCTTGGCTAACTTAATATATTTCATAGCCTCATCGTTCTTATTACTCTTTATATAGAGATCGATTAACTGCAAAGTAACGTTTTTGTCATTAGGAAATTTACCGCTTAATCCTGTCAAAACCGCTTCTGCCTTAGCCGTATCTCCTGAAGCCATATATGCTTCAGACATTTGAAAATAAGGAGTAATTCCCTGGTACTTCATTTCAGCACATTTCTCGAAGTATTTAATTGCTTCAGGATATTTAGCTGAATTCACTGCAGCCAGCCCTGCATTATAATACATTCCGGTATCAACTACTCCTACATACATGTCACTTTCAGTGATTTTAATCTGTGTTTCAAACGATTTCAGGGCACCTGCATAATCTTTAGCATCAAATCTTGTACCTCCCTGAGTATATAGATTAACTGCCAGAGAGTTATAGACCATACCAGTGATCATTTTCTTCTTTACCGATCCTTTTGGATCAAGTTCAAGTGCTTTTTGATATGCTGTGTACGCTTCTTCAAGCGGATCTGCATAATAAGCATTGAACTTAGGATCCTTAGACTCAAATGTTGCCTGACAAAGTTTACCTTTTGCAAAATATGTATTAAACCAGTTTATTGTACTCTCATTTGTCAGAGCCTGGTCTATGGCATCTTTTGCTTTATCAAGAATACCCTGGTCAATATAACTGAGTGCACTGGTAACCTTACCCTTCTGGGCCATTACCCCTAATGAAATGCTAACGACTGCTAAGAGCACAAAAAACTTTTTCATGATTATAATTTTAATTTATTTGTCTTTAAAAATTTCCCAAATTTATAATTTTACTTATTAAACATCAAATTCTTTGCCATTTTCCTCAGTAATAATGTCATTTTCTTCAGAATTGATTTTCTCCTCCTCTGCTTCATCCTCATTTACAAGCACACACGCCACAGATGCAATAATATCACTTTCCCTGAGGTTGATCAATCTTACACCCTGAGTGGCTCTCCCCATGACTCTTAACGCCGATACCGGACTTCTGAGAATATTTCCAAACTGGGTGATTATCATAAGATCATGATTGTCAGTCACATCTTTCAATGCTATTAATGTACCGGTTTTTTCAGTGACATTAATTGTCTTCACTCCTTTTCCACCTCTGTTGGTAATTCTGTATCCATCAATATCAGATCTTTTGCCATATCCTTTTTCAGAGACTACGAGAATATCTTTTTCTTTGTTCTCAACGGTTATCATACCTATTACAATATCATTTTTTTCGCTGGCGAGCCTGATGCCTCTTACTCCGGAGGCAGTCCGGCCCATCGGTCTAACTGAGGCTTCAGGGAAGCGAATTGCGCGACCTGATTTTACAGCCAGCATAATGTGATGTTGCCCGTTAGTCATTTTGGCTTCAAGAAGTTCATCACCCTCCCTTACAGTGATAGCATTAACTCCATTAACACGGGGACGGGAATAAGCTTCCAGTGATGTTTTCTTTATTATGCCTTTTGTAGTACAAAGAACGATGAAATTATTATTAATGTACTCTTCATCGTTCAGATTCTTAACATTAATAAATGCCCTGACATTATCATTAGGTTCGATATTTATAAGATTCTGCATTGCCCTTCCTTTTGAAGTTCTGGAACCTTCCGGAATAGCGTAAACCTTCAACCAGTAACATTTTCCGTTTCTTGTAAAAAACAGCATGGTATTATGCATCGTGGCAATATAGAGATGTTCGATGAAATCCTCGTCCCTGGTAGCTCCTCCCTTTGCGCCTGTTCCACCCCGGTTTTGTCTCCGGAATTCTGTCAGAGGAGTCCTTTTAATATAACCCATATGAGAAATAGTAATTACCATCTCATCATCGGCATAAAAATCTTCAGGGTTAAACTCTTCAGCATTTGGAATTATTAAGGTACGTCTTTTATCCCCATATTTTTCCTTGATCTCAAGAAGTTCATCTTTAATTATTTTCATCTGAAGATCAACATTTGCCAGGATACTTTTCAGGTATTCGATCAATGCCATTATCTCGGTATATTCCGCTCTTAATTTCTCCTGTTCCAATCCGGTGAGCTGACGCAGACGCATTTCCACAATGGCCTTCGACTGTAATTCTGAAAGACCGAAGCGCTCCATAAGCTTTTCTCTGGCCATGTCAGGAGTCTGTGAAGCCCTGATTATTGCAATTACTTCATCAATATGATCACTTGCAATGATCAAACCGGCCAGTATATGTGCCCGTTTTTCAGCCTGGTCAAGATCAAATTTTGTCCTTCTTATGATTACTTCGTGACGATGTTTTACGAAATAATGTATTAAATCCTTGGTGTTTAGTGTTTTAGGCCGTCCTTTCACCAGCGCTATATTATTGACGCTGAAAGATGTCTGAAGTGAAGAAAATTTATAAAGATTATTCAGGACAACATTTGCACTTGAGTCTTTTTTTAGAATAATCACAATTCGCATTCCGTTGCGGTCCGATTCATCATTAATATATGATATTCCCTCAAGTTTCTTCTCATTGATGAGATCCGCAATTTTACGGATCATCTCGGCCTTATTGACCATATATGGAATCTCATTGACGATAATGCATTCCCTGCCTGAATGTGTTAATTCAATTTCTGTTTTTGCCCTTACAACAATCCTGCCTCTGCCTGTCTCCAAAGCATCTTTAATGCCCTGTTCACCATATATTATTCCTCCGGTCGGAAAATCCGGACCCTTTACAAACTGCATCAGCTCTTCAGGGGTAATATCATTATTATCAATATAGGCTATGGTTGCATCAATAATTTCAGAGAGGTTATGCGGGGGCATATTGGTTGCCATTCCAACAGCTATACCTGAAGCTCCATTCACCAGAAGATTGGGAATCCTGGTTGGCAGAACGGAAGGTTCAGTTAGAGAATCATCAAAGTTGGGTTGAAAATCAACAGTATCCTTTTCAATATCAGCCAAAGTTTCTTCAGCAATTTTCTTAAGCCTTGCCTCAGTATATCGCATTGCCGCCGGACTATCACCGTCAACCGAGCCAAAGTTGCCCTGTCCGTCTACCAGAGGATATCTTAATGACCATTCCTGAGCCATCCTTACCATGGCTTCATATACCGAAGAATCACCATGAGGATGAAATTTTCCCAACACCTCTCCCACTATTCTTGCTGATTTTTTATAAGATTTATTAGAAAGCACTCCAAGCTCAGACATTCCAAATAGTACCCTTCGATGTACCGGTTTAAGACCATCCCTGACATCAGGCAACGCTCTCGACACAATAACCGACATCGAATAGTCAATGTATGCAGACTTCATCTCCTCCTCAATATTGACCTTTATGATTCTCTCTCTCTCCGCCATTACAGATTATTAATTAATTATTTACAAATAAACCTCCTTGCGGTGGTTTAGATTTACGAAAGTAATCAAAATTTGGTTACTTTCGAGCTATTCTGCCTGTGAATTTTTAACATTCATTGTTCATAAATGGGCACGAATATTGTCATATAGATATTATGCATAATTTAACTTTGAATTATTAGTTATGCGTACTTTTGTCAATCAATATCTGACATAATGTCGGTTTACTTTTATTAAATTTGTAATTGATAAAATAAAATATGGATTCACAATTTTCACAAAGGGTTAAGGATATCCTTGGTTATTCCAAAGAAGAGGCTATAAGACTGGGAAACAGCCATATAAGTCCTGAACATCTTTTCCTTGGAATACTCCGGGATGGTGAGAGCACAGCTATAGAAATCCTTATGAATCAAGGAATTGATCTTATGGTTCTTAAAGGATCGCTTGAGAAAAGTATAAAGGTTGAAAGCCCTGTTCCGGTGGCTGACCATGATGTTATTCCCCTTTTACGGAGCACGGAAAGAATACTAAAACTTGTTTATCTTGAAGCAAAGGCTCTAAAAAGCAGTACAATAGATACAGAACATCTTCTTCTGGCAATTCTCAAGGACGAAAACGCTTTGGTTACAAGGTTTCTTTCAGAATTAGATGTTGATTATCAATCGGTCCGCAAAATGGTCGAGACTGAATCACCAACTTCAAAAGCTGATTATCCCAGAGACGAAGATGATGAAGGTCAGAGTTTTAGCAATCAGGGAAAAGGACAATCGCCCTCTTCCGGTTCCACAAAATCATCCTCTGATACTCCCGTATTGGATAATTTTGGAATTGATCTTACCAAAGCCGCAGAAGAAGGACGTCTTGACCCGGTGGTTGGAAGAGAGAGGGAGATTGAACGGCTGGCCCAGATCCTGTCAAGGAGGAAAAAAAATAATCCTGTCCTGATCGGTGAACCAGGAGTGGGTAAATCAGCTATTGCGGAGGGGCTTGCCCTGAGAATAATTAAAAAGAATGTCTCAAGAGTACTATTTAATAAAAGAGTGGTTGCTCTCGACCTTGCTTCAATTGTCGCCGGTACTAAATATCGAGGACAATTTGAAGAACGAATGAAAGCAATACTTAATGAACTCTCAAAAAATGATAATATAATTCTTTTTATCGACGAGATTCACACAATTGTTGGCGCCGGTGGTGCAACAGGTTCACTCGATGCCGCTAATATGCTGAAACCTGCTCTCGCCAGGGGAGAGATTCAATGCATAGGTGCAACCACTCTCGATGAATACCGTCAGCATATTGAGAAAGACGGTGCACTTGAGAGAAGATTTCAGAAGGTGATTGTCGAACCAACATCAATTGAAGAAACAATTCACATCCTTCATAATATAAAGGAGAGATACGAAGAGCACCATAATGTTATTTATACCGATGATGCTATCGATGCCTGCGTGAAACTTACAAACCGTTATATTTCAGACAGGCACCTACCCGACAAGGCTATTGATGCCCTTGATGAATCAGGCTCCAGAGTTCATATTTCAAATATTGTTGTTCCTGAGAAGATACTTTTGCTGGAACAACAGCTTGAAGAGACCAAAAAGGAAAAAATGTCGGCAGTAAAGAATCAGAATTTCGAGAAAGCTGCCAGTTTCCGCGATCGTGAGAAAGACTTGCTTGATCTTATTGAACAGGAGAAGAAGAAGTGGGAAAAAGAACTTGCAGTGAACCGCGAAATAGTTAATGCAGATAAGGTTGCCGAGGTTGTTGCAATGATGACAGGTGTTCCTGTTCAGAGGATTGCCCAAACCGAAGGAACAAGGTTGCTGAATATGGCCGATGAACTGAAAGGAAGCATAATCGGTCAGGATGAGGCTATTCAAAAAGTTGTTAAGTCAATTCAGAGAAACAGGGCTGGCCTCAAAGATCCAAACAAGCCAATTGGAACATTCATATTCCTCGGTCCTACAGGCGTTGGAAAAACTCAGCTGGCAAAAGTTCTTGCCAAATTTCTATTCGACACAACAGATAATCTGGTCAGGATCGATATGAGCGAATACATGGAAAAATTCTCCGTTTCAAGGCTCGTAGGAGCCCCTCCGGGATATGTCGGCTATGAAGAGGGCGGTCAGCTTACCGAAAAAGTCCGCAGGAAGCCATATTCAGTGGTCCTCATGGATGAAATAGAAAAAGCTCATCCTGATGTTTTCCATATAATGCTTCAGGTACTCGACGAAGGTCAATTAACTGACAGCCTCGGAAGACGGGTTGATTTCAGAAATACTATAGTAATTCTGACATCTAATATTGGAACAAGGCAGATAAATGAATTCGGGCATGGTATGGGATTTGATACAACAGCCAAAAAAGCTTCGAGGGATGAACAAACCAAAAGCATTCTGCAAAAAGCCCTGCAGAAAACATTTGCACCTGAATTTCTGAACAGGATTGATGATGTGATAATATTCAATTCTCTTGGGAAAGAACAGATCAACAAAATTATTGATCTCGAATTGAGAGGTCTGTATGACAGAGTCAAATCACTTGGTTATCAACTAAAAATAGCTTCTGCTGCGCGCGATTTTATCGCTGAAAAAGGATTTGATGCAAATTATGGAGCAAGACCGCTTAAACGTGCAATTCAGAAATATCTTGAGGATCCGATGGCTGAAGTCCTTATTAAAGCCAACCTTAAGGAAGGCGATAGCATCTTTGTAGGATTTAATAGTGTCAAATCGGAAATAAAGATTAAAATTCAGAAGAAGAAGATAGTGCTTCCGGAAATAACGGATTCTCAAAATTAGTTTTGGCCCCACTGCGCCCCTTCAGGGTGCAAAGGGCGAATCCACCGGCTCCCCATACAAATCAAATTCACCCGATTTTGTGATTTGTATATTATAAAAATTTCCAGGACTGAGATTAAACTCCTCTGCAATCAAAACCTCCTGATCTACCTCAGGACTGTCGAATTCTGTCCTCCCGACGAAAAACTCACCTTCTTTTCTGTCGATAATAACTTTGAAAACCTTACCAACAAGAGACTCATTCAATTCAGCAGAAATATTCTGCTGAATCTCCATCAGCTCTGCAACTCTCGATTCCTTAACTTCATCGGGAATTTCATCTTTATATTCCATGTAGGAGAAGGTATCCTCTTCATGTGAGTATGCAAAGACACCCAGCCTGTCAAATCTGAATTCAGAAATGAAATCTTTCAGTTCAAGAAAGTCCTGTTCAGTTTCTCCGGGATGCCCTGCAATAAGTGTGGTTCTGATAACTGCGACCGGAATCTCATTCCGCAGTTTATTAAGGATAGCTACTGTTTCTTCTCTATTATGCGATCTTTTCATTATATCCAGCATATTATCAGTAATATGTTGAATAGGTATATCAATATACCGGCATATCCTGGAGTTTTCATTGATGACACGAATCAACTCCACCGGAAAATTTGCAGGGTACAGATAATGGAGCCTGATCCATTCCAGCGATTCAATTTTAAGCAGCTCAGTGACTAATTCAGGCAGCGCCTGTTTCCTGTAAATATCAAGACCATAATAACTCAGATCCTGAGCTATCAGAATTAATTCTTTGACACCATTAAAAGCGAGCTGTGACGCTTCCTTAATTAGCTCCTCCAATGGTCTTGAAATATATTTCCCGCGTATGAATGGAATTGCGCAGAAAGCACAAACCCGATTACAGCCTTCAGAAATTTTGAGATATGCATAGTGCCCGGGCCCGGTTATCGTCCTTTCTGTTAAAAGATCATCCCTGAATTTCACTCCAAGTTCTGCAAGAACATCGTTAATGTTATTTACTCCGAAGTATTTTTTTACTTCAGGTATTTCGTGTTTTAGTGCATCAGCATATCGTTCTGAAAGACATCCCATTACATATAAATTGTCAATATCTCCGGACTTTTGCGCTTTTACAAACCGGAGGATTGTATCTACACTCTCTTCTTTTGCATCATTAATAAAACCGCAGGTATTAATAATAACAGTCCTGGCCGCGGAATCATCAGAATTGTAAAAAACTTCATATCCTCCAGCGTTCAGTTGTTTCAGAAGTTTTTCCGAATCGACAACATTCTTCGAGCAACCTAAAGTAACGATATTTATTTTCCTGGATTTCATTAAGTCTTGTTATTTCTTCCATTGTTTTTGCCCCCCTTCCCCCTAAAGGGGGGTTAAAACTCTGCTAATGAGAGAAACTGATCAATATGTCAGAATTAGTCCCCCTTTAGGGGGATCCCGCGCAGCGGGAGGGGGCTACATTCTTTATTTCGAACTGAACAGCGAATCAACAAAGTCAAACCTGTTGAATATGAGGAGGTCTTCAAGCTTCTCGCCAATACCAATATATTTCACCGGTATTTTAAACTGGTCTGAAATGCCTATTACTACTCCGCCTTTTGCGGTACCATCGAGTTTTGTTATTGCCATTGCTGTAACATCCGTTGCTGATGTGAACTGTTTGGCCTGTTCAAATGCGTTTTGCCCGGTCGAACCGTCAAGTACCAGGAGAACTTCATGCGGAGCATCCGGTATGACCTTTTCCATCACGCGCTTTATTTTAGACAATTCCGTCATAAGGTTTATTTTATTGTGGAGCCGGCCTGCCGTATCAATGATGACAACATCTGATTCTCCGGCCACTGCTGATCTGAGAGTATCAAATGCAACTGAGGCCGGGTCTGATCCCATTTGCTGCTTTACAAGTGGCACTCCCACCCTGTCGGCCCATATTTGCAGTTGATCAATTGCAGCTGCTCTGAAGGTATCAGCTGCCCCGATGAGTACTTTTTTACCTGCAGCTTTAAACTGATAGGCAAGTTTTGCGATAGTGGTTGTTTTACCGGCACCATTTACACCGACAACCATAATCACATACGGAACGCTTTTCACTGTTAACGAGAAGTCAGATTCCGAGTCATTTTGATTTTTTTCGAGAAGAGCAACAATCTCTTCTTTCAGGATTACATTTAGTTCACTGGTATTTAAATACTTATCCTTGGCAACCCTTGCTTCAATGCGTTCGATTATACGCAGCGTAGTGTCAACACCGACATCAGATGAGACAAGAACTTCTTCAAGGTTATCAAGGACTTCCTCATCAACTTGTGATTTACCGGCAACGGCTCTGGACAGCTTATGAAAAACACTCTCCTTTGTTTTTTCAAGGCCTTTATTAAGGTTCTCCTTTTTATCTTTTCCAAGAAATCCCAGCAAAGCCATCTGATAATGATTATTTTAAATTGTAAATATAAAAAAAGCTTCCTCCCGCTAAGAAGAAAGCCATGAATATCTTAAAAGCATTAAATACTGTTACTTCTTTGTGAAGAAGTCTTTAATGTGATCATTATGAACGATCTCTTCTTTAAACAGATAAGCTCCGGATTTATCCGACCTGGTCATCTTAATACATTTTGTAAATGCCTTCCCTGCTCCTGTCTTAAGTGCTGCAACAACTTTCTTTGCCATGGTTTAATCTGATTTACTTGATTTCTCTGTGAAGTGTATGTTTTTTAAGAACAGGATTGTATTTCATCCTTTCAAGACGGTCAGGAGTATTCTTCCTGTTTTTTGTTGTAATATATCTTGAAGTTCCCGGTTTTCCGCTCTCTTTATGTTCAGTACATTCCAGGATTACCTGTTGTCTGTTCCCTTTAGCCTTTTTTGCCATTTTCTATCCTGTGTTAATAATTCAAAATGTATCCTTTTTCTTTTGCTTCTTTCAGGACGCTTGTGAGTCCTTTTTTACTGATAAGACGTATGCCTGAAGCTGAAATTTTAAGTGAAATCCACCTTTCTTCTTCCGGGAGGTAGTATTTTTTAACAAAAAGATTAGGATAGAATTTTCTCTTAGTCCTTCTCTTAGAGTGCGAAACGTTGTTTCCGACCATCGCCTTTTTCCCTGTAACCTGACAAATTCTTGACATTGATGTTTGTTTTACTTCTTAACTAACGTTTGTACTTTTAAAACGAAGCGCAAAATACGTGATTTTTATCTTATTATACAAATATTTGATCCACTTTTTTTAATCACTATACCGAAATGCGGGTTAATAGTTGATTATCTGTTTTCTAAGAAGGTTTAATGCTGCCAGGGAAAACCTTGTTATGTTAGTAATTCTGTCATTTCCAAAAACACGTTTTTCAGAAACAATACCTTTTTCTGAGGCGACTGCTATCCAGATAGTTCCTACGGGCTTCAGGTTAGTTCCCCCATCAGGTCCTGCTATACCTGACGTAGCCACAGCATAATCGGTTTTAAATAAACTTCTGGCACCAATAGCCATTTCTTTTATTGCTTGTTCGCTGACTGCGCCATACCTGTCTATTATAAATTCCTGTACCCCAAGTAATTGCGTTTTTACAGAATTAGCATAGGCAACAACAGAGCCTTTATAATATGCTGAGCTACCGGGAACACTTGTTAACATGTGTGCAATTTCACCGCCTGTGCAACTTTCTGCTGTAGAAACAGTTTTATTATTCAATTTTAAATACTTTCCGATTACCATTTCCAGCGACTCTTCATTTTCTCCGTAAATCAATTCAGGAATAATCTCATACAGCTTTTTAACCTGTTCAGAAATCAGATATGTAAGAGAATTATTATCTGATCCTGTTCCTGTAAGTCTCAGTTTTATTACTCCTGATGCCGGCAGGTAGGCAAGTTTGATATTTTCAGGAAGTCCGGCTTCAAAGGTTGTAAGTATCTCTGCAAGCTTTGCTTCGAATGATCCATAAGTCATTATATTTCTATGAATTATGATCTGTGATGTAAAGCGTTTGTTTAATTCAGGCAATACATATTCATTCATTAGATATTTCATTTCATGCGGGACACCCGGCATTGAAATATAAATGGTCCTCTCTTTTTCAAACCACATACCGGGAGCAGTGCCGGTTGCATTTTTCAGAACCCTGCATGATTCAGGAATTTCAGCCTGGCGCCTGTTATTATCATTCATTGGGAAATTGCGATGACTCATCATCTCTTCTATCATCCTGAGTACTTCCTGATTAATAATAAGCCGAGTACTGAAGAATTCGCAAAGAGTCTGCTTTGTTATGTCGTCGCTTGTAGGACCAAGACCTCCGGTAATCAAGACAACATCAGTTTTACCGGCAGCTTCATTTAATGCATAAATAATATCTTCCCTCCTGTCGTGTACAGATGTTATACGATAGACATCAAAGCCGGACTTGCTTAATTCCGCACCCATCCATGCAGAATTAGTGTCAATTGTCTGTCCTATCAGAAGTTCATCTCCTATTGTTATTATTGCAGCTTTCATAGTTCCCATAAAAAATACAAAGCTATTGATTTTCTTTAATTCACCCCAGGACTTTTATTCACCTTTGTGTTACTTTGTGAAGTACTTCGTGTTCCTTTGTGGTTAATGGATTTTATTTTACCACTAAGGCACACAAAGGTTATCACTAAGGATCACAAAGGATGTTAATGAGTATTCAACAAAATTTAAAGGAAATGAACAGGAATGATCAGATATTAATGACAGAATCGTTTGTAAAGCAAAATTTGAAAGATTATGATAGCGGCCATGACTGGTGGCATATAGAAAGAGTAAGAAAACTGGCACTATTTATAAATGAAATGGAGGTACTTGCAGATCCTTTCATTGTAGAGATTACAGCACTGCTCCATGATTCGGCTGATTCGAAATTTGCAGCCGAAAATACTGAAAAAGGTTATTTATTGATCAGTGATTTCGTGGAGAAGTCCGGAATGTCAGAAATCAGTGATCAGGTATTAAACGTAATAAAGAATGTTTCCTTCAGCAGTAAAAATAAATCGGGCAATCTGGATGATCCGTTACTTTGGGTTATACAGGATGCAGACAGGCTGGATGCTATCGGAGCAATAGGTATTGCAAGAGCATTCAACTATGGAGGTTTCAGGAATAACAAGATTTATAATCCTGATATAATAAGTTCAGATGAATCTGTAAAAGAATATCCTAAATCCGGGACTTCATCAACTATAAGCCATTTCTATGAAAAACTTCTTCTTCTTAAATACCGGATGAATACTCTGACAGCAAAAAGACTGGCTGACGAGCGACATGATTTTTTGGAAGTTTTTCTGAAGCAATTCTATAAAGAATGGGATCTTAGCACAGGTATAAGGAATTCCCGGTAACAAAATAAAAAGGAAACTCAGCTGAATTCCCTCCTTCAGGTAAACTTGAGTTGATATGTGTAAATAATAATGAGGTTGTCTCAAAAGGGCAGCTGATGGGAAGTGCTATTAAAGCTAAATAATAAATTTGCTGAAATGAATCTATTCATTATTTTTGTCAGGCTTTTAAAAATCTGCGGGAGTAGCTCAGGGGTAGAGCATCAGCTTCCCAAGCTGAGGGTCGAGGGTTCGAATCCCTTTTCCCGCTCATATTATAAGGAAGCCAATGACTTCCTTTTATATTAGTGATTACTATTAGCCAGATATATTTATCAGATTTTTTCAGAAAAAGGAAATGCAAAAAGGAAATGTAAAATTATTCTCAGCTCTACTGTTTTGTATAGGATTAACAGGATGTCATACAAATTCATTGAAAGATATTGATGGCAATTCATATAAAACTGTAACAATCGGATCACAGGTTTGGATGGCGGAGAATTTAAAAACCACTAAATACAATGATGGTACATCAATACCGATGATTCCGGAAAATAATGCATGGACAGGATTAACATCCCCTGCTTTCTCATGGTATAATAATGATTCAACTGAGAATAAAAAGACATATGGTGCTTTATACAATTGGTACACAGTTAATACAAATAAATTGTGCCCGACAGGCTGGCATGTACCTGCAGATGCAGAATGGATGACACTGACAACTTATCGGAAGGATTTGGAAATGCAAGCGGTAAACTAAAGGAAACAGGTACAACTCATTGGAAAAGTCCTAATACAGGAGCGACCAATCAAAGTCGTTTTACCGCTCTCCCTGGTGGTTATCGAAGCCTCGACGGTGCATTCAACTTCATCGGGATCTCTGGCTACTAGTCTTTACCAGTTTGAATTTCTATTTTCTGAAAAAGTTTTTTTAACCCTTTATAAATAAAAATTGCAGGAGTTGTCGTAATCAGAGATAAAACAATAATAAAAAAAATCAAGTCTTTGGTGAACAATTTAGCCACAATTTTGGGAAATAGGAGTTGTGTTTTGATAAAAAATTCAATTAGAATTAGTAGAAATAACACTAGTATCAATATGGTCAATGTAATTATTAAGATCTGAAACTTTTTAACGAACGTAGACTGATTTCTGCAAGTTGAAAGAAAGTCCTCTACTAATCTGATTGTCCCATTTACCCAGGTTCTGTCTTGCCCTTCAACTGATACATAACTTGGAGATGAGTCTGACTGTATGATTCTTATTTTAAATTGACTATCAAACACATACTCAGCAAAATATAAATTAATTTCAGTAATATTTATGTTACGGAAAATCGCATCTTCATCTAAAATTTGATCTAATGATCCAGTGTAAGTTGAATTGTCAGAAGAAGTAAACTCCAGTCTTGAGTGACTTTGATCAATATCCCTCTCTTCAATATTTGATTCTTTCCATTCTTTCTGAATTAATTCTTCCCGTTTGATTTTTTTTGATTTATCAAGTATCTCATTTGAGAGTTTATTAAAAAGCTTAAATAGTGATATTATATCATCTTTATAAAATATTTTATTATCAATCGAAATTTCTCTTTTCTCTTCTAATTCATTCATCAATTATAAAGTTTAATTTAATTTTTTGTTAGATACTACTTCTCGATGCAGTCTTACTCAAAGATAACAAAAATATAAATCCCACAGTTATGCCGGAATTTGGTATTTCTATAACATTTATTTCGGAATATATACATAGATCACTACGTTCATTTACAGAGGCTTTCTTGTCCTTTGTATGTCAGGCACTGAATAACATTGGAGAGATATTAAAGGTCGGATTTGTACTGTTCTAGAGTATCGGGTTTCCCGACATTAGTATCAAAAACCGTTCCGTCAAGGAATTTCCCGGTATATTTCACATAAGCTGCATGATGTGCGACCGGAGCAGGTCCCATCCTGGGTTTTGTTGTCTGATATTGTGGGTAAAGAACTTGTACCCCAACATACGCCACAAATTATTATTGAGTTCGAACCCTCATCAATAATGGTTCCTCCAACTTTGGCAGAATTTCACGTGATGCTGGTTATTTCATTTGTGGTTAAAATGGGAACTTTGTCCTCCTGGCAACCAAAATTCAAAATGAGAAGTAACATGATTACCCATGAATCAAATAGATATTTCTTTTTCATGTTTAAATAATACGAACATACTACTTATAAAAATAGGAAAAATAAATCAATTGGTGTAATTAACTTTTCACACCTTACATTCTATCATCTATTTACAGCTCTAACCATATGCTTTTCTGAAATATTATTTCTCTGGTAATTGATCGGCTGCACCTTCTTAGACATACGCGCTAATTATCCAACAATATCATGACTAATTGTGAATAGGCATTACTGTTTGTTGAAGACCGTTGAATTAATTGTGTTTTTTGCAAGTTCTGAATATTTCTTAGCTTGTTCAGT
>Ga0209539_1001108_pt1 | contig 14810 bp, 10 predicted proteins | sample BarGraNGADG00312_2_FD_184499 | JGI IMG/M metagenome (GOLD analysis project Ga0209539, IMG submission 184499) | Arctic peat soil microbial communities from Barrow, Alaska - Barrow Graham LP Ref core NGADG0011-312 (SPAdes) (version 2) | ecosystem: Environmental > Terrestrial > Soil > Wetlands >... | reverse complement strand
CCAGGAGTGAGAACCCTCGCCGAAGTACTCGGATTCCGGGCCGATGATGTATTCAGCGTACACGTACGGCTCGGACTGGTAGAGGTCTCCGTCCTCGTGCTCGCGGATGAGCGGCAGGACCGACCGGTACGACTGGAGAGCCGTGTCCCCGTCCCCCACAAGCGCCCACGCCATCGTCGCCCACGCGGTCGCGTGCAGGAATATCGCGGCGTTCTCCTTGGTGCCGATGGCGAATCTCGTGATGATCCCGATGGAGGGGTCGGGCTCTTGCCAGCCCGGAAGGAAGAGAGCGCAGCCTTTTTCGGTCAGCAGCTTTTCGCGCGCGGATGCCATCCCTTTCGCGGTGCGCTCCGGATCGAGCCCCGCGATCGCCGCCCAGCTCTGCGAGTTGACGAATATCTCGGCGACGGGATTGCCTTTACCCCCGAGAATCTCTCCCTCGTCGTTTGTGCCCCTTGTGTACCACTCGCCGCCCCAGGTGTACTCCTCCAATGCCTCCCTGAGAGATTCCCCGACGGAGGCGACGCTCTTGACCCCGGGCATGCCATCGACCAGGGAGGCCAGCTCGAGGTACTCGTTACACAGGTAGAGCAGTTGCTCGCTTGCCATCACCGATTCGCCTCTGCCCTGCCTGCCGGCGTAATTGATCGCGTCGTTCCAGTCGCCCTTCTCTATGTGGATCAGGTTCCTCGAGCTGCGGCGCTGCCAGACGTTCTCAATGATGCGATAGATGAGCTCGGCGAGCGTCATCTCGACACCGTCGTTCGTGGTCACGATCTCTTCGACCTGGTCGAGGTTTCCGCTCTCCTTCAGATAGAAGAAGATCGAAATGGGCAGCCACATCGCCACGTCTATGTTGCCGGCTATCCCCGAGGGAAGCGCGATGTCCCGGATGTAACCCTGGTCCACGCTTCCGTCCGAGCGTACGAGGCTGATGTGTTGTACGATCCGCTCCCAGGCGTCGTCGAGGAACCTGGGCAGCGCGCCCAGGATACACTGGGCCGTGTCGCGGTAACCCCAGGTCTCATTTCCGCTGCAGATGAAGTACGATCCGTCCGAGCGGTACCACCAGAAGCAGATCCTCGACTGGTACTTGTTCCATATGTTGACGAACTGGTTGATCTTGTGATCAGACGTGAAGACCGTATCGCCGTACGCAATGTCGAGCCAGTACTGATTGCACTCCTCAAATCGTCGCTCGCACACCTCCGGGCGGATGTGGTACTCGATCATGTCAAAATCCTCTTCGCGCTGAATAACGCCCATGGAGATGATAATGCGCTCTTCCTCGCCCGGGTCGAGCTCTACCGTGTACTTGTGCGCGAAGACCGCCGGACGGCCGTCGTTCTCCCTGTTGCTCAGCTTTCCCTCGACAACCGCGCGCGGGCGGGCTGTCCCTTCGCCCGGGCCGATGAACTCCTCCCGCAGGGTCTCAAACGACTCGGGCTTGCGCGTGCTCGCGAAGAACACCTTGATGGGCCACGCCCTGTTGGGCGCGTATGCCTCGCGGTTCCAGTACGTCTTTTCCCCCACGAGCAGTTCGCCCTGTTGATAGACCCTGTTGAAGAGGATGTTGGAATAGTACGAGATTATATTGGGCATGTGCTGCCCCAGCAACAGCTCGACGAACGGATAGACCTCGAACGTCTTTCGCCGCTGTGAGTCGTTGGTGAAGTGCAGGATCCAGTATTCGATGTCGGCGTCTAGTGGCACGAGAAACGAGAGCCAGGCCGTCAGCCCGTTGTGTTGTGCTTCAAGCCGCTGGTACCCGAGGCCGACCCGGCAGAGCCATGAAGAGAGGTCCGTTCTTGTCGGGAGCCAGTTCGGCGTCCAGATCTCGTCGCCTTCCTTGATGTAGACAAACCTGCCCGGGCCGTTGTCGAGGGCGGGAGCCCAGAGGTTTATCCCGTAAGCCGGTGGCTGTTTCCAGAACGAGTATCCACCACCGGTATGGGTTATGAAAGAACAGTAGGTACCGTTCGTCAGATAGTTTATGTAGGGGTACTTAAGCCTTGGGTTCGTGATTATGTACTCGAGGCCGTCCTCGCTAAAGTAGCCACTCTTCCTGGGACCCTTGTGTTCTGGCACGCGCGCCCTCCGCTTGATCCGGCGGCCAGTTCCCGGCCCGCCTGTATTCGGCTAACCGCTACATATTCTTTATCGAACCGGCGCGTTTTACCTCCCGGTACGAGCCTTTTGCCGGGAGTTCTCTCACTTCCCAGCCGTCACATCGCTACCTGCGCCGGCCGGTTCCAGGTGAAGCGCGGTTTGGATTCGTAACAATGCTATGAGCCAGTGGATGGTCGCCTCGGCGCTTCGATTGGGATTGACCTCACCGAGTAGGAGGCCGTCGGAGCAACTGAACGATGCGAAATCGTACAGGGGCTGATCGAGCGCGTTGCGCCCCAGGAACCACTCGAACGCCGCCCTCGCCATCTCGAGCCACTGCTCGTCGCGCTCTATCAGGTACGCATCGACGCACGCCGAGGTAATGGACTCAGCCTCGATCGGGAGCTGCACGAACTTCGCTCTCTCACCACCCCTGCGGTGCCAGCCCTGGTCTCCGACGAGGTCGAAGATGCCGTCGCGGTAGCTCTCACGGACCAGGAACCCGAGGCTCTCGAGGCCCGCCGAACGGTACTGCTCCAGTCCTGTCTCCCGGTACGCGAGAAGAAGCGCTCGAGGCAAGGTGCCGTTCGCATAGGACAGGGTCTCCTCGAACCATTCCCAACCGGGCGAGGAGCGTTTCTCGTATGCCGCGTTAAGCTTACTCGCTTCACGCTCGAGGACGCCAGCGACGATGCTGGCGCCGGGAAGCCGGGTCAGATAGTGATAGCAGCCGCATATCGTATATGCGGTCGCCCGGAGCGAGGTCAGCTCCAGGTTCTGTAAGGCGTCGTCGAACATCGCCTTTGCGAATGATGCCAGTCCCTCGTCCGACTCGAGCGCGACGGTCACGCCCAGGCCTTCCAGCGCTTTGCCCTGGCACTCCTCCGAGCCCGTGTCATCGGCGAACGACTTGTCGTAGCCAAGCGCGTTATGGAAGTGGCCGTCGGGGCGCTGCATGAAGCTGAGAAGACCTATGTTTGTCCTGGCCAGATCCAGGCTCAGGGGATCGTCGGTCAGCACGTGGGCAAGGACCGCGGCTTCCAGGGCCAGCGCGTTGTCCTCCGTCGTGTAACCACTGCCCCGGTCGGGGATATCGAAATGAGATCTGTGGATCACGCCGGTGGAGTCTGTCAGGCGCACCAGATAGTCGAGCTTCGGTCTCGGCAGGTCCCGAAGCATGACGGGCTGCCGGTGCATCTCCCTCACGGGCGCGACCTTCCTTCCGGCGAGCACCCTCTTGAAGAGGTCGACGTATTGCCTGGAGACTTCCTCCCATATCATCTTGCGGCCGAACTCGTATGCGATTTCGCGCATCCCTCTCATCTTTTCCGGGTTCGAGAGCAAGTCGATCGTCTCCCGTGACATGGCCTCCGGATCTCTGATGGGGACCAGAACACCGCGTCCGTGGTCGAGCAGTTCCCGGGCGTAGAAATACGGGGTGGAGACCACCGGCTTCCCAAGACCGATCGCGTATGCGAGAGTGCCCGATACGATCTGGTTCATGTCGAGGTAAGGCGTCACGTAAATGTCGCAACTCGCCAGGAACGAGGTCAACTCCTCGAGGGTGACGAACCGGTCGTAGAATATAACGTTGTCCTCGACTCCCAGTTCGCGGGCGGTCCGCTTCAGGAAGAACCGGTACTTTTCTCCTTCGCGCCGCTTGAGTGGAGGGTGCGTCGCTCCAAGGACCACGTACACCGCCTCCGGGAAGCGCTCAACGACAGCCGGCATGGCCTGGATCATGTATTCGATGCCCTTGCGAGAATGCAGTAGCCCGAAGGTGAGTATCACTGTCTTGCCCTGCAGACCCCATCGGCCCTTGTAGTCGTCAGGGTCCTCGAACGGCATGTCCGGCACCCCATGGTGGATCAGGGACATCTTGTCGCGGGGCACCCCATACACGTCTTCGAGTATCTCGACGGACTTCTCGCTCATGACGATGACCGCGTCCGAGAGCTCGGCGACCTCGACCATGGCGCGCCTGCGCTCGGGAGTCGGGTCGGGGAGGACCGTGTGAGCTGTTGTCACCACCGGCTTCTTCAGATCTCGCATCAGGTCGGTGAGGTAAATACCCATCGGACCCCCGAATATCCCGAATTCATGCTGGACGCATACGAGATCCACTCCCGAGAGATTTACGTAATCCGCGGCGCGTGGGTAATCACGGGGGTTGTTGGCCTGCACCTCGAAGCGGACCATTGGCGGGTAATCGTACCCTTCCGGCCGGTCGTTCATCGCCACGACAAAAACGTCCGAACGCGGGCCGAGCGTACGCGAAAGCCACGTCGCGACATCAGTCGTGAAAGTGGCCAGCCCGCACTGTCTCGGCACGTAATTGCCGATGACGGCAACGTTCATCTCTTCCCTGGTGTATCGAGGTCGACCTGCATAATCCATGGCTACCATCCCATCCTGTCTCAGGGGTGCAGGGTCTTATACTTCTATGTGCTTCCTTTGAAGCCTTCGCGATGCCAGGGGTCAACCCGGGTTTTTCAATGATTTCGTGTGCTAGACTAATGCGGCGCCATCTGGGGCGCCCCGGGCAAAGGACTTGAGATGACGACGATAAGGCTCGAGAGGCCGATTCGGATAGAGAACGGAGACGGTCCGCCGCGCTACCCCGTCAAGGAGGCCCTCGCCCGCGTCCGGGACCGCATCTACAGGGGTGACAGGTGCGAGTGCGCATGCTGTGGCCGATCGTTCAAGCTGTTCCTCTACAGCAACTACATGGCCGCGCTCTGCCCGTACTGCCTTTCGGTGGAACGTTACAGGCTGCTGTGCAAGTACCTCAGGGAAAAGACCGATTTCGGCTCGTATCCGATGCGGGTACTCGACATTGCCCCGATGTGGTGCTTTCAGGAATTCTGCCGCTCCTTCGAGAACGTCGAATACGTGTCAATAGATATCGAGTCGCGCCTCGCCATGCGCCACATGGATATTCGCGACCTCGAGTTCAAGGACGACCACTTCGACCGCATTATCTGCTACCACGTTCTCGAGCACATCGATGACGATCGCAAGGCTATGGACGAGCTCTACAGGGTTCTCAAACCCGGCGGGCAAGCGATCATCCAGGTGCCCATCTTCACCGAGACCACCATCGAGCGAGACGAGCTGTCGGAAGCCGAGGCGGAAGACCTGTTGAAGTACGATTGCCACCTGAGGTCCTACGGCAGGGATTTCGACGGGATCCTTGCCGTTTCAGGCTTCGACGTCGAGGTCGACGATTTCGCCAGGAAGTTCAGCGTCGAGGAGCTGAAACGATTCGGCCTCGACTGCACCGAGGATCTCTACGTCTGCGCCAAATAACCTCCGAAACAAACCGGCGCGTGTTGCCGGCTAGACATATAGACCCGGAATAATTGATGCTATAATCTAGTCGAAACCGGTTCCAAAAGCGTGAATGGAACGTTTTACCTCTGGACGTTGTCTTAATCGACGCAGGTCCTGGTAGAGCAACTACCTCAGTAGAGGTGACTCGATGAAACCGCAAGACATAACTACCGCGATCAAGAAGCGCTGGTGGATCATCGTCGCGCTGACCCTCGTGGCCGCGCTTACGGCGACCCTCATGGCGCACTTCAAGCAGCCGGTCTACAAGGTCGAGGTCAAGATGGCCGCTGTGGCGCCGACGAACCCGTCCACGGGCGGCGTGGACGCCACGGTCCAGCTCTCTTACCAGATGCAGATGGCCAGCATAGCAGACGCCGCCGAGAGCATCGATATCGCCAACGGGGTCAAGAAGCGCATCAAGATCGATGTCCCGGCGGAAGATCTCGTGGCAAAGGTCTCGGGGCCTGAATCAATTACTGCTTAGACGCCAAATGATATCAGAGCGTTGCATTTACTCACAGGCCCGGCGCCACGAACGGGTTCATGGCGCTACCAGCACTTGCTCCTTATCCTTTCCTACTATAACGTGTAAAAGTGGAGGTGGTAACTGTGCAGGACTCAGATATGGCCAATATCGACGGGGTCAAGATCAAAGAGCTGGTGAAGCATTGCGACGAGCGGGGGTACTTCCTGGAGGTGCTTCGGGACGACGACGAGTTGCTCGAACGCTTCGGCCAGAGCAGCTACACAATAGCGTATCCCGGAGTCATCAAGGCGTTCCACTGGCACGAAAAGCAGTACGACCTCTGGTTCTTCGGCCGCGGCGAAGCGAGGGTGGTCCTCTACGATCTCAGGCCCGAATCGCCCACCTACAAGAAGTTCCAGCAGGTTTTCGCCGGTGAGAGGGAGCCGGTCCTTATCGTGATCCCACCGAGAGTCGCTCACGGCTACCAGGTCCTGGGAAGCGCCCCGGCCGGACTCTTCTACCATACGACCTTGTCCTACGACAGGGACAATCCGGACGAAGGTCGCATACCTTACGACGACCCGGAGCTCGGGTTCCCCTGGTAGGGCTTGTCCGCGGGACCGGCCTGCGCCTGGACCGCCGGTTTTCCGGCGCGTCTTCGCAGCAGTAACGCCCCGATGGACGCGACGAAAATCGCGGCGCTCAGAAGCTGGAAGAACAAACCCGCGTCCGGCTTGCTGTGAAAGCGGAAGAACTCCATGAAGAAGCGTATCGCAGCATAGCCCGCGAGGGAACACAGCAGCAGGTCCCAGCCATCCATAAACTTTCTGATGAGGACAAGCAGCACTACGAACAACGCTACGTCGAGGATGGCCTCGTAGAGCTGCGTAGGGTGAACCGGCGTGGTCGTACCGGGGAAAGTGACCGCCCAGGGCAGCCCGCTTGGCTTGCCGCCGCAGCAGCCATTGAGAAAGCATCCTATCCGGGCTATTCCCAGGCCCAGGGGTAGGGCCAGTGCAACCGCTCCGACCACGGTTGCGGTCGGGAGCTTCAAGCGCTTTATCGTCAGCATTGCCGCCGGAAACGCGAGGATGAGTCCGCCATAGTAGACGAGACCTACCGTGTTGGCGTCGAACATTCGCGCGACGTGTCCCGAGAACTCCGAAAAATGGCCGACCACGTAAAAGACCCGGGCGCCCACCAGGCCGGAAACGGCGATCACGGCGACAAGAAGGTACAGGTGTGATAGCTCGAGTTCGTTCCTGGCGAACTCGCGACCCGCGACGAACGTGCCGACGAGCAATGCGGCAAGAAGCATGACCCCGTACGAATATACCGGGAAGCTTCCCAAACGAAAGAGGACCGGGTGCATATCTCTCCACTCAGCGCCTGCCGAACCTCCTCCTCCTGAACGGAGAGAGGCCGGCTACCGTGAGGAGCCCGAGCACCAGTCCGCCCGCCAGCATGGCGGGGGCCGCACCGGTGCCGCACTGCGCGCTTACCGTAAATGCCCCCGGAAGCCGGCCTTCCTGGCCGTTCGGGTTCCTGACCACCAAATCGTACGTCCCGATGGAACCGCGCGGGAGGTTGAACGAACAGGTGATCTTATTGCTCGATACCACGGTAACACTCGCGCCGGGAATCGTCGAGCCGGTCCTGGCCACGCTGACCGCCGCGCCTGCCGCGAAGTCCGTTCCGGCGAGATTAGTGACATTTACGGTCGTTCCCTCGATCCCCGTGCCGGGACTGACAGATGATACGCTGGGACCCTTGCTCGCGATAGCAATGAATGAAGAGCCGTTTGATGTGCCTCCGACCGTATTGACCGCTACCTGGACCTGGCCTGAGACCTGGGCGGGAACCCGGCACTTTACCTGGTCTGACGACCACGTGGTGTACTCCGTCGCGGCGACGGAGCCGAAGTTGACGGTCGAAGTGCCTAACGCCGCGCCGAACCCCGCTCCCGATACCGTGACTTCCGTGCCGGCAGGCCCCGATGCCGGTGAGATGGCAGCCTCGCGTGGCTGTGTCATTGGGGCGAACTTTATCATCACGGGTCGCTTTCCTATGGGGAGACCCGCGACGGCTATCTTGAGGTCGGGTCCCCTGCTTACCCCGGTCGCCTGCGTCTCCTGCCCCGTAACCGGATCTATCTGCACCGGCTCCATGTACGATGCGCTGTCAGGTGTCAAGCCAAGGGAGTCCGCGGCGTCGTCCGACTTCCAAGCCGTAACGAGAAAGCTCCCGTCGTCCATGTTGAAACAGTGGGTTTCCAGGGTACCCGGCGCGGCGCATGAGAATGCCACCGCTCCCTGTACCGACGACGTCACGTGACTGAAAACGTCCTGGAACGTCCTGTATGCGGACCAGGACTCTTTGCGGCTGAAGTCGTTCGCGAGCAACCCGTAGTTTGACTCGGGATCGGCTGCGTTGTTCTGCTCGCTCCAGAGGTTGTACCAGAAGACCTTGTCGACCGGCAGGTCCGCGTAATTGATGAACGTACGCAAGAGATACGAAGCCTGGGTCGACTGGTCCACGCCCGGAAATCCGGTGCTCGTCGTCCAGCCCAGCTCCGTAAGCCAGACCTGGAGGTGCCTGGTGGTGTACTGAGGAATGAGCCAGTTGAGCCAGTTGAGGATATAGCGACAATTGGACTCTTGCGGAGGCACGCCTCCCGTAAGCGTTACCGGGTAGGGGTGATAGGCTATCGCGTCGACGTAATTGGCGATGCCTGCTTTCAGGCACGTTTCGATGTAGTTCGGGTCGAGACCGGCGACGCCACCCATGACGACGGTTGCCGCGGGGTCCGCCGCGCGTATGGCGGGCGCGGTCTGGGCGACGAGCTGGACGTATGCGTTCGCGTCCGGTCCGGTCATCCAGAAGGAGTGGATGTTCTCCTCGTTCCATATTTCCCAGGCAGCGACCTTCCCCTTGTATCTCGCGCATGTCGTGGATACGTACATCCGCCAGGCCTCCATGTCGGTTGGGGGAACGCCGAAGAACGGGATGCCCCCGTTGGCCCACGGTGGGGTACCGCCGAGTATCCCCAGGATCTTGACGCCGTGCTGCCCGGCCTTCTGAACGGCCAGGTCGGTCAGGGAGAAGTTCCATACATCGCGCGTCGATTCCACGTCCGGCCAGGCGAAGTCCATTCTCACCCACCCCGCACCAGCGGCGGAGGTCTCAGAGAGAAGGCGGTCCATGGTCGCCTCGTCATGGAACTTGAGATGCGGGTCACATACGCCGTATCGGTTCGACAGTGGAGTGACAACCTGAGCGTTTACCGTGCGCCCGGCGCCGCTGCCCGGCGGCACGATGCCGAGCATCGAAGCGACGACGAGACACGCGACAATCGCAATCAGGGCTTTTGCCGCGCTTCTCTTTGCCGGGTGCTTTCGAGACGCCTGGGGGAGTCGTGGCGTGCGGGTTCGTGCTGCTGTTTTCATCTTGACCTTCTGACGGTGGCCCACGGGCCTCCCCAGTGCTCCAGGGGGGAGGCCCGCGAGTCCAACCTTATGCGCCCCGACCGCGCCATGAAACGCGGTCCTCATGATCCCCTTTGCTGGTTACGGGTGAGTTCGATCCTCTCCGCGAACACGCGGCTTTCGCTCCCACCCGCGTTGTCACGGCAAGCGGCGGGACTGTCGTCGCCGCTTCCTTGCTCATGATTCAGCCCCTTTCTCCACGCTCGAGTGTTTCCTCACAAGGTATGCATCGGGATGGGAGCCGTTTCACACCATCGGTTAAGGGCACCATTACGAGTGGCGCGTCAGGGTGATGTCTGGTGCGGCAAAGGGTTGGTTTGAGGTAGCGCGCGGTCGACTGTCAATCACCCGTCAGTTGCACCGGCCGAGCGCCGTCTTGCTTTTGCGGCTGAGGCCACTCCTGATAGAATAGGCAACCGAGTTTAGTGAATATCAAGGGAGGTCCCAAATGCCAGACGCTGTTATCGTTGACATGTTGCGCATTCCGTTTTCGAGGTCTCGACCCGCGCAACCTGAACGCGACGCTTACAACAAGCAGAGGATGGACGAAGCACTCGCTATGGTCATCAAGGAGCTGATCAAGCGGAACAAGGTAGATCCCACGGAGATAGGCGACCTCGTCACCGGCTGCGCGCTCGAGATGCGCGAGCAGTACCTCATGGGAGGACGCACCGTGGCAATGCTCGCCGAGCTACCGGTGAACGTGCCCGCGCAGGGTACCGAGAGGGTCTGCTGCTCCGGGATGAGCGCCCTGCACCAGTGCGCGATGGAGATCATGCTGGGCTACTCGGAGATCTGTATCGCGAGCGGCATGGAGCACATGACGCACGTCCCCCTGGACGCACGTTTCAACACTGACCTGATGATGGTAAGCCCGAGGTTCTTCTCGGACCCCGCGCTCGAGAAATACGACCTTCAGGTCTCGATGTCGATGGGAAACACGGCCGAGAAGCTGTGGGGGATGACCGACTTCACCCGCGAGCAGATGGACGAATGGTCGTTCGGAAGCCACAAGAAGGCGGCGGCGGCCATTGAGGCCGGTTACTTCAAGGGCGAGATACTCCCGCTCGAGGTGGAGCAGGAGGACGGCTCGATCCTCAAGATCGAGAACGACCTCTCCGTGCGTGCGGACACCACCCTGGAAGGCCTCCTGGGGCTCAAGCCTGCTTTCAACCCCGAGGGTCAGATAACCGCCGGCAACTCGTCTCCTCTGAACGCCGGGGTGTCTTCCGTGCTACTTATGAGCGCCGACAAGGCGGCCGGCCTCGGCCTCAAGCCGCTTGCCAAGATCATCTCGATGGGCTGGGCCGGCGTCGACCCGAGCATCATGGGTGCGGGCCCCGTGCCAGCGAGCCAGAAGGCGCTCGATAAGATAGGCCTTAAGCCCGAGGAAATAGACTTCTGGGAGATAAACGAGGCGTTCTCCATTGTTCCTATGTACGCGATCCAGGAGCTGGGGCTGGACCCCGACAAGATCAACATCAAGGGCGGAGCGGTCGCTATCGGCCACCCTCTATCGGCATCAGGCCCCCGCCTCACCGGCACCGTCGCCCGAATCCTCCAGGAGAAAGGCGGCAAGTACGGTGCAGCCACCATGTGCGGCGGTGGCGGCCAGGGCACCACTGTCATCGTCGAAAAAATATAACCGCCACTCCAATACATACACAAAGAGCCGGGGCCTTCAAAGCCCCGGCTCTTTCCTTTGCTTCAAGAACAAAGGGGTTCAAGGTTGGGCGTAGTCGCCTTCAAAATCGTAGGGGACGTCGCCCATGGCGTCGACGTAGCGGTCTATAGCGCGCTTGTACTTCAGGAGGTTCGCGAGGTTGCCTTTGACTTTGAGCTTGCGGAGCGTTATCGCCTTAGTGGCGCCCAGGTCGCCTTTCAGCACATCGACGTACACCCCGTACTTGCCGCTCATCACGTAATTGGCGTCGTCGCGTATTCCAGTCCATGTCTGTTCGCAGCCCGGCAGTACGATGCCTACTTCTTTTCGGTCGGGGATTCCCTTGTCGGGCTCAGGTTCCACTATGAACTGGAAGATGGCATCGAACCCTTTGGCCGCTTCCTGGTAATCCTGGTCGTTCTTGAGTTTTTCAGCCAGCGCTTCGATCCATTCCTCACTGAAGATCAGCATCGCGGTCTCCTTTCCTCACAGGTCTCTGCCGAGCCACTCGTGATAGAACGTCTCGAGGTCCGGCTCGAAGTCGAAGACGATAGGGTATCCATGGGGAACAGCCTCTACCTCCAACTGCGTCTTGCACCCCGGGCAGTAATACTCCCTGAGGATGATCCACTTGGGGTTGGAGTGCATCATGGGCGGGTAGACTTCCTGCAACAGATCCTCGGTGTCGCGCACGTGTATCAGGGCTTCGAGCTTCCAGTTGCTGTGGTAGTCGCCAAACTCGTGGCCGCAGTCGCATTTGACAACCCTCGAGCCGTCAGGCTTCTGCACGATATACAGATGAGCCGCGAGCGGCAGCAGGACGCGGTCGTCCCAGTCTACCCGGTCCTGGAGTATTTCGATGTACTTGTCGAACCTGTCGGGATCCTTGAACGAGCTCATGATGTTCTTGATTTCCGGCCAGGAGAGCTTGCCGTCTATAAGCTTCTCCAAAGTCGCCTTGTCGTACTCCGGCATGGCCCCTCCTTTCCTCAAGCCTCAACGTCGAGCTCGAACTTGAACTTGTCCGGCAGGTCCCAGAACTCCTTGAACCATTTCCCCCATCGCTTCGATAGCTCGAACGACTCGTTGTACATCACCTTGAGCACCCGGTCGATCCTTCCTTCGAGCACCTTCTCGCGCTCGTTCTCGAGGTACTCCTTCACCGGCACGGCCCTTTGGCCACGCTCCGCTTTTATCTCCTGGCGCCTCTCCTCCGTGGCACCGGCGTCTATCCTCCAGAGACCGTCGCCGTCGCGCCTTATGGCCGCTCCGTAGACCTTCTGAGCGTAGCGCGGCAGGATGTAGTTGCCGTTGATATCGTCGGCTATGAGGTCGACCTCGCGCTCCAGCGGGTCGCCCAGGCCGCCGCCTCCCCTGTACCACGAGTAGTAGATGTCGCCGTGGTTCATCCTGTACGGGTAGTTGAGCGTGCGCGTGTCGAACAGGTGGTCGCCCCTGATGTATCTCGTTATCTCCGAGTCCGCGGGGTCGTCCTCCCTTGTCGGATATGGCTCGTGTTTCCTGAACCGCTCGAGCAGGTCGGAGTTCAATACGTTGTGCCTGTAGCCCGAAGCCGACGGGTAACCCCCGAAGATGCCCGCGCTCGGGAACGAGTTGCCGTCGCCCGCATTCTGCATAACGAGGTCGGGGGTCTTCCATATGGCGTATAGTGACTGGAAGCCGCTGCCGCCGCGGTACCTGCCCATGCCCGCGGAGTTCGGCTTCACTCCCCGGCCCAGGTAGAGGAACGGTATGATGAGCTCCCACACCTCCATGTCCCCCATGTCTCCCTCGGGGTTCCACATCGCCGCCCCGTAATCGAGCCCGTCACAGACACCACGCGCCCCTCCGCCGACGCAAGAGAGCTCGAAACTGAGGATGCCTGTGTCGTTTCCGTACTGGTCCTTGCCGCCGCCCTGGAGGACGTTCATGGTCATCGCGTAGCTCGAGAGCACCTCCTCGACGAACCCACGCGCGTAGACTCCCCGGGATATGCAGCGGATCAGCCCGGTAAAGGCGGGGATGAGAAAGCCCCATGCCGCGCCCGTGGCGGCCTCCTTCACTATCGGGTTGCATATGCTGTAATCCGGGAACTCGCTGGAGGTCGCGAAGTAAGCTCCGTCGTTGACCTTGTCGTTCGGGATGACGGTCTGCGTCAGCAGTACCCATATCGCTCCCTGCATCGCGGAAGGCGGGCAGTTGAACGAGTGGTACCCCCACCCGTTCGCGCCATCGAAAGAGATGTGGAACTCCCCGTTGGGGCCGACCGTCAGCTCGAGCGGCGCGTGCGTGATGCTGTTGATGGCCGCGTAGTCAGGCAGGCCTTTCTCTCCCTCCATCGGCATGTCCTCGAACGAAGGGGCGAAGTACCTGCCCGGGATCATGAGCTCCTTAATGCGTTCGATGAAAGTGCGCCTTCCCTCCTCGATGACCTCCCTGACGAACGTCTTGTACGTGTCGAGCCCGTCCTCGCGAATCGTGCGCTCGACGGCAGCGCGTATCATGTGGCACCCGGCGATGCGGCAGCGCTCGTCGAGCTTCCAGAACATAGGTGTGCGGACCCCCGCCTCGCATCGTATCTGGTGGTCACGGTAGACGATATCCCGCTCGCCGATCTTGTTGGCGGTAAGGTCCAGGCCGTCCTCGTAACTCGATATCGGGCCGACCGGCACGTTTCCCGGGGTGGAGGCGCCTATGTCCGTGACGTGCGTGACCCCTCCGGCCCACCCCACGAGCTCGTCCTCCCAGAATATCGGGACGAACGTCTGCACGTCCGCGTTATGGACGTCGCCTATCTTTGGAATGTTATTGGAGAAGAGGTTTCCAGGCTCGATGCGCGGGTTTAGCTCGTAGTCGTTCCTGACCATGAACTTTATGCAGTCACTCATGGTGTGGACGTGGACGATGATGCCGGTGGAAAGCGCGACCGAGTCTCCCTCCGGCGTGTAAAGCGCGAAGCACAGCTCCCCTATCTCCTGGACAATAGGGGAGGCGGAGACGTTCATGGCCGTCTCTCTTGCGTTCACCAGGCCGCCTCTCAGCTTCGCGAATATCTTCTCGTACCGGATCGGGTCTTCGGTCCTCAGCTTGAACTCTTTGACACCCCCGTAGTGCCCGGTCTCATCGAAGAGCTTCTCCGACGTCTCGAGCATCTGGCGCAAGGTCATCCCGTCCCATCCTATGGGCACGTATTTCTCTTCGAGCTGCCCCTTCTGTTTTGGAATAAAATCGGCCATCGCTTTAAACCTCCTCTCGCCAATCGAGGTGGAATATCCGGTGTTCGTCCAGGTACGCGGAGGAGCCGGGCGGCACCACGAACGTCGTGGACGGGCTCTCGATTATGGCGAGGCCTTCCAGCCGGTTGCCGGCCTTTAGCCGCTCCATCTCGTATATGTCCGCCTCAATCCCTTCATCTCTCCAGTACACGTCCCGTTTCCCCTTGGTCGCGTCGCCCGGTGGGCTTTCGTCGGCAAGCGGCTCCTGTGGCAGGGCCGGCTTCTCTACGTCGATGGTCCCGGAGAGGACTATCTGGGTGATGAGGTAACCGAGCTCCGGCGAGCGCGCGGACAGCGCGTATACCTTAGCGTAAAGCGCCTCGAAATCGGCTATCACCTGGTCGAGAGACTCCTGCCCATCGAGCCACTCGTGGCCGGTACGTACCTCCAGGTCTCGCAACTGCCCCATATACTGGATGCGCAGCGCTATGCGGACTGCGATGTCGTCCTCCTCCACGCCGCTCTTGCCGAACTCCTCT